>Ga0065709_1029930_pt1 | contig 10823 bp, 15 predicted proteins | sample Hoacrofraction14_2_FD_59096 | JGI IMG/M metagenome (GOLD analysis project Ga0065709, IMG submission 59096) | Hoatzin crop microbial communities from Cojedes, Venezuela, sample from fiber fraction 14 v1 | ecosystem: Host-associated > Birds > Digestive system > Esophagus > Crop | place: Venezuela... | reverse complement strand
TGGGTCACGAGTCGGTAGGCAGCTTCGCACTGAGCAGCAACAAGACACAGCTGTTCTCCATGGCAATCAGCGCTTTCCTTGATGTCATCTGTGAGACATTCAACAATCAGGGTATTCCATCGCTGATCGATATCAACGGATCCCACTTCAGTGGCATAACGGACTATCCGGAGCTGACACACGGCGAAGTGGATGACCAGGATATCAGCCAGCTGGCCGCGTTCCTCAAAGATATGGTTGGTACCGGCATCATCATTCCGGATGAAGCACTGGAAGACTATGTGCGCGAAACGGCAAATCTTCCGGAACGAACTGATATTCCTGATACACGTCAGGCTGACCCGGAACGAGAAGACCTTCGGAGAGCTCCGGAAAAGAGCTGGAGCGATGGTAATGACGAAGGAGAGGTTAATCCTCAGGCAAACGAAGAAGAGGCCGAGGAGAGCGAAGGAGAGGCTTAGAGCGTTATGGCATGGAAGATGATCAGGCCTGGATTCAGAAAAAGGGCTGTCACAAAGAAAACGGATGAAGCTCAGAGAGTGCTGGATGCGCTGGAAGATTTTCTCCGGGATGGCGTGGACGAGCCGATCAAATGGCTTGTGGCTTTTTGGGGCGAGCAGGCGGCTGCTATCACATACAAGGAGCTGAGAGAAGCCATCGAGGAGGATGATGATCCTGTAGGCATTGCAGACAGATGGTTCCAGGATTATTCCAAACTTCTCGGAGAGAAGATCACGCCTATGTGGGAGTCAGCATTCCTGGCAGGAGCGAAGTCAAACCCTGTCTTCGAAGGAATTCCGGAGTTCCAGGTGAATACCTCGCAGACGAATGTGAGAAACTGGCTGACCACAAGAACGGGCGAGCTGATCACAGCCTGCACGGATGAGCAGATCAAGGCAGTGCGGTATGTCATAGCTGAGGCGAGATCAAAAGGTCTCGGATCAGCAGAAACGGCAAGGTATATCCGGCCGATCATAGGGCTCACTGATCGCCAGGCTGCGGCTAACCTGAAGTTCTATACATCAGTAAAGGACCGGCTGAGGGAAGATCACCCGCGGATGACGGATGAATCGATTGAGCGCAAAGCCCGGGATGCTGCAGCTAAGTACGCCGGTAAACAGCAGCGCTATCGCGCTGAGATGATTGCCCGGACAGAAAATGCGTATGCCTACAATTTCGGGAATGACGAGGCTATCCGGCAGGCACAGGAGAAAGGCTACCTGCCGAAGATGAAGAAGGTATGGTCGACATCTCAGAGCGGGAATGTCTGCCCTGCCTGCGAGGATCTGGAGGGTACCGAGATCGACATGGACAGCTCATTCAGTGCCAGATCCGGAAGAAAAACCATAACGGTGGAGCTGCCGCCGCTGCATCCGAACTGCATGTGTGCGGTCATATATGAGGAGACTGGAGAGGAGGTCGACTATTGATGAAGAAATTCAATGATTACATTCACAGGATCCGCAATGAGCCGGCAGGCGGAAGCGGATTGCCCGTTGTGAAAGGTCGCGTCGACATAAAGAAGGCCGATAGTGAGAAGATGCAGGCCTTTGGATGGGCCAGTGTATCACTGGTGGAGAATGGAGAACAGATAGAGGACTGGCAGGAAGACATGATCGACCCTGAAGATCTTGAGGAAGCGGCCTATCAGTTCGTCATCTTTTATCGGGATGGTGGAGAGATGCATGAGCGCGGCGGTGTGGCCACGCTGATCGAGAGCATAGTCTTCACCGAGGAGAAGCAAGCCGCCCTTGGCATACCGGCCGGAACACTCCCCGTCGGCTGGTGGATCGGCTTCCAGATCACAGACCCCGAGGTCTGGGAGAAGGTCAAGAGCGGTGAATACCCGATGTTCTCCATCGAGGGCGAGGCCGAGCGTGTCGAGGTCGACCCCGAAGAGGATCAATAGGCGGTTGTCCGCTTAATGATAAATCTCAAAGAAAGGAGGAAGGCTGATTGGCAACGAAACTCAAAAACCTGAAGATCACGAAAGTCGATTTTGTGGATGAGGGGGCAAACCCCAGGGCAGACATTAAGCTCACAAAGCGCAAAGAAGCCGACACAGAGACGGACGCCGATACTCCGGAAGGAGCTTCCCAGGCGACAGACAGCTCTGAGGTCGGCCTTCTTAAGCGCTTCATGAACTGGCTCAAAGGCGAAGGCCTTGTACAGAAGGACGCACATTCCTTTGACGAGCTGGCCAATGCCGTCTCGTACGAGCAGATCTCTGATGAGATCTGGCAGGTCATGTATGCACTCCGTCAGTCTATGGACTCGATTCTGTATGACATGGACCTTGACTCGCTTCAGAAGGCTGCGGCCATGAACGAGAGCCTGGGGCAGTTCGATACTGCCATGGCTGGATATATATCAACCTGGTGCTCTGGTGCCGTCGCTGGCATCCGCAAAAGCGCTGAGCCCACTGCTCAGGAGCTCTCCGCAATGGAGAGAGATCACACTAACCTTGGTGACCTGATCACCAAAGCAAAAGAACCGAAAGGAGAATTGGAAGACATGCTGAAGATCGACAAAAGCAAGATGACTCCCGAAGACGCGGCTGCGTACGAAGAGATGAAAGCCAAGTATGCAGTCGAGGTCGAAGAGACGGAGCCGGTAGACAAGGCCGCGACCGATACAGAGGATCCCGATGAGGACGAGCTGGAAGAGGAAGAGGCCAAGAAGAAACAGGAGACGAAGAAGTCCGCAGCTCCGCAGGCTGAGGAAGCTCCCGAATCCGATGACATCTATAAGGGTATGCATCCCGCTCTGAAGGCAGAGCTGGAGAGCCTGCGCAAGATGCGCAATGACTATGAGACCAGAGAGCTCACCGATATCGCGAAGAAGTACACCGTCCTCGGAAAGAAGCCTGAGGAGCTGGTGCCGATGCTCAAGAGCATGAGAGCCGCCGACCAGGAAGCGTATAACCAGATGATCGCTCTTCTGGATGCGCAGGTCGATGCTGTCAATGCTTCCGGGCTCTTCGGTGAGATCGGAAAGTCCAGGAGCGGCGGCGGTGATGACGTCGAGAAGATGTGGATCACCAAGGCCAAGAAGTACATGGAAACCCACCCGGATGTGACGATGTCGCAGGCCAAGGACGCTGTGGCGCTTGAGGATCCGGAGCTGCTTGCAAAGCTGGATCAGTAAGAAAGGAGGACGTGAGATATGTCTACGATCGAATACAGCACCATCAACCAGAGCCCGACGGTCGATTTCCTTGCGGCCGAAGCGCTCACCAATCCGCAGGGCGTTGCTCTTGCGCTGTCTGATGAGGGCGTGAAACGCCCGGAGGCCGGTGCCGATGTGGTGGGCATCGCCCTTGTGAGCAATCCTGAGGCCGTTGCTGCAGGCGAGAGAGTCGATGTACAGGTCAAGGATATCGGCCGCTGGTATGCCGCATCTGAGTTCGCCGCCGGCGATCTGCTGGCTACCGACGCCGCCGGCAAGGCCGTCAAGGCGAACTCAGGAAACATGATCATTGCCAGAGCGCTGGATGCGGCCAGCGCGGCAGGAGACCTTGTCCGGGTACAGATCATCAACGCAGGCTCCGCAGCGAGCGCTTGAATAAAGGAGGGATAAGACAATGAGATCTATGCATGCTAATGCTGGTGGTATCGCTGTCGATATCGCCAAAGGCTGGAAACCGAACACGTACCTCACCAACGTCGCTATCGCGCACTTCCAGGAGCCCAGCTTCTATGTGGCTCCGGATATTTTCCCGATCTGCCCGGTACAGCAGTCTACGGGATATTATTACATCTTCAACAAGGCTGAGCTGGCCAAGGATCAGGTCGGTCGGAAACCGGCCTTTGGTAAGGTCGACCCGGCGATCTTTAGCCATGACGAGGCAACCTACGCCTGCAAGGTCGATCAGGTCATCCTCGGCGTGGACAACATCGCTGCCCTGAATTACCAGAGATCCAATGCTCCGGCCACCATCGATCCGAGAAGGGCGAAGGCCCGTCTGTGTGCCGAGCAGATGAAACTCCATCTGGACGTGAAGTTCGCCGAAGCGTTCTTCAAGAAGGGTGTGTGGAAGAACCAGAAGGTCGGTGGCACGGACTTTACCGTGTTCTCTGATGATACGGCGGATATCATCGGCATGTTCGATGATTACAAGCGCGATATGCTTCTGGCTGGCCGGAGGCTCCCGAACCGCCTGACCCTTGGCTATGATGCTTTCGTCGCGATGAAGAATCATCCGCAGTTCCTTGAGAGAGTCACCGGTTCCGGATCCACGCCGAACCCGGCCCTCGTGAACGAGCAGGTCATTGCGACCGTTCTCGGAATTAATGAGGTCAAGGTCCTGTATTCTACCCAGAACAGCGCCAACCTTGGCCAGAACGCCACGATGGAGTTCACGTTTGACAGCAAGGCTGCTCTGCTGACCTATGCTTCGACAAACCCGTCCGTTGAGGAACCGTCTGCCGGATATATCTTCACTTGGGATATGCTCGGAAATGGTGTATGGATGGCAACCGACGCCTTTGAGGGTGAGCCGGGAACCCATTCCGAGTTCGTCGAAGGCCTGATGGCGTTCGATATGAAGAAGACCTGTGATGACCTGGCTATCTACCTTGATGGCTGTGTCTCAGGCGAGTAAGGAGGATCCTGAATGGCATACATCGTGAAAAAGCCCCTCCATATCAGAGGGAGACGCTTTAAGCCCGGCGATATTGTCGGTGACGATATCGGGATCAACGGTGTTCTCATCCGTACCGGGCGCGTGGCTAAAGTTGGGGAGGCCCTTCCTGAAGCGCAGGAAGGCCTCTCAGAGGCCAGGGTTGATGAGACACAGATGAATCTACCCGTCATCGGCTCTGATGGCTCCTCGTTCATTTCCGTGGCTCCTGAAAGCATCTGTGAGGCTGTGCGCATCGTGCAGCTCACCAAAGCGGAGATTTCGGCGGCCATAGAGAAAACCGAGGATACAGATACGCTCATCGTCCTGGACCTCATCCTGTCGGATAAGAAGCTGAAAGCGGCCGTGAAGGAGAGGGGCCTTGCTCTGCAGGAGGATACGGAAGCGGGTGATGCGTAATGGCGGATGCCACTTACACGTATTTGCCGGCTAAGGCTGGTGTATACGGAAAGGACAGGATGCGCTTCGAACTCGGTGATGTGATGGTCGAAGGTGGGGCTGAGACCTGCGCTCTTTGTGATGAAGAGTATGCAGCGATCATTCCGGCCAAGATCTCCACGCTGAGGAAATGGAAAAAGGCAAAGCTCAAATGCCTGGAGTCCATCATGCGGAGGTTTGCTTATGAGCCAGACACGAAGGTCGGACCTCTGGACCTGAAGCTTGGCGACAGGGCAGAGCTGTGGAAAAAGATGTATGACGATCTGCTCGATGAGCTGTCAACAACAGCCGCTTCGGGCGATGCCATCCTTTCACTGGCCGTCAATCCTGCCACCGGAGATATCACCAGGCCGTACTTCTACAACGGTATGATGAGCCATGAAGAAGCGGAGGGCCAGGATATATGAGGTCACCGTTCACACATATGTACTTAAGACCCGGACAGCTTTGGAAGACCTTCGAGGTGCTGAGATCCAAGTCTGAGAATCAGACAGGTTATCTGGTCGAATCACATGAGCGCACCGGTGAGATGGTGACAGGCGTTATCTCGGTCGCGGACAGTCAGTCGAGCGAGAGGACGAAGCACTTGTGGGATCAGGACAAGCACAGCCTCACACACACGATGGTCGTCCGGGGCAGACCGGATCTTAGAAAGAATGATTTGCTGGCCTCGACCTTTGATGAAAAGGCATACCTGGTCCTTGCCGTCGACAATGTGGGTCAGCTCGCCGGGAGCGGGCTGATCTACCTCGAGGAAAGGAATGATCTGAAATGACTCCTGGCGCAGCTGTTGGAGCTCTGGCCCAGGCGGTCGAGCTAAAGGTTACTAAGGTTGAGCAGCATACGATCAGCAGCATGTATCGTGCTGCAAATGAGCTGCGAAACTGTGAACTGAGGGTCCTAGCCAATCCGAGTCCATCGGCTCCGGGCAGCCCGCCTGGTGTTCGCAGCGGAGATCTGCGGCGGAACTGGACGATCTTCACCAGTGGATCAGGAGAGTCCGGATCCTTCGGAATCGAGTCGGCAATGAACTACGCCGGATATCTGGAGCATGGGACGAGCCGAATGGCAGCCAGACCTTACGTAGACAAAATCCAGGAAGCGGCCATGCCGAAGATCCGGGAAATATTCGCTGAGATAGGAGGATAAAGATGTCACTGCTGGTCGAAGCGACAAAAACAATCATTAACACTGATGAGGTGGCAAGAGGATCACTGATCTGGGCAAAGCATTCCAGTTGGGATGAAGGTGTTTCAGGCATGGTATCCGATGCCACGGAGCAGAGGATCCTCGTCCGGTTCCTGCCTTCTATCCAGAACGTGATGAACCATTACGTCATAACGGCCGATGAGCTGGTCGGCGGCGAGTGGCGGGTCCGCTATTCCGGCGATGGAATGGAGACGGTAAGCACTTACGGTATAGAGGAAGAGAGTGCGGGCGAGGATACAGAATCTGATACGTCAGAGGAAAGCTGAGGAGGTGGATGCGAGTGGATCTAAATCAGCTGGTGTTCACGCGCCTTGGCAGTGATGAATCGATCACAGCTTTGCTGACGACATTTGGCGGACAGCCGGCGATCTTCAACACCGAATTTCCGGATGATATGAAGGAAGGCTGGAATGGCCGGACACAGTATCCGAGAATCGAATATCAGATCAATATGCAGGTGGACACGCAGCGGTCATCATCTGGCACACTGAGGATACTCGTTTACACGGAGAAGAATCCAATCATAGCAGAGCAAATAGAAACTCTTATACGAAGGAGCCTGAAGGATGTGCTGATGAAGCCGACCGGAGAGGCTCCTTTTTGTATGGCGTGGGCCAGGACGGATCCCTACCTCATAGAAGGTCAGGGGATCTACTGCAAGGATATTCTTTTTGATGTCCTTGAATATCCGGATCAGGAGACGACAGATCCGGATCCGGTCGCAGCCCTGAGCCACTATATCAAAAATCTTTACGATGACACGATCGTGCTGGGAATCGACCGGATCGGAGAGTACACCAGCCCGGCTGACACGCCGATCTGGTACTGCCGGCTGGAAAGTATTCAGAGCGCAGACGGTCCGTGTACGCACACCATCACCTGGTTTAACTGCGTGATTGCAGTCCACCTGCTTTGCCCGGATGCGGCAATGAGGCTGAAGATGATCGCAGGTCTGAATCAGAGGCTGGCCAATGCTGCGGAGGTGATCATGCTCGATGATTCACCCATGCAGCTGCCGAAGCTGACGGTCAATAACCGTGCAGATTACCTTCGGGCTGGTCAGCTGACCGTCAACGGTTACTACGGCTGCCTGAAGGATAAGCCGCTCGGGCTGATTGTCCGTAACGTGGTCATCGAAGAGAAGGACACATGAAAGGAGATGTGATGTCGAAGAAGAACAAGATAGCGACGAAGGATGTCGCTGAATCGACAGCCGCCTCTGCTGAGGAAACAGTCCGGACGGAAGAGTCCGTCACGGTCACTGAGACAAAGACGGCGAAAGCCGGTGCGGCCAAAGAAGAGACCTTCCCTGTCAGCGAGCTGGTGGCAGCAAGCATGACCGTTTTTAAGGTCCAGAGCGAGATCACTGCGGCCGCACTCCGGAAGGAAACGGAAGAACTGAGCATTAGCAAGGCAAAGACGCTTATAGATAAATTCATGCGAAAGGAGATTAAGTAAATGGCTGGTTATTTTACAATCGGTGAGACCAAGATCAGGCCTGGTGCTTATTTCAATGTCCAGGCGAAAGGTGAAGAGGACGGCTTCGGTGCAGTAGATGGTATCGTGGCTGTCCTTTTTAAGTCGAATATGGGCCCGCTTAATAAGGTCGTAGAGCTTTCAGCAACGTCTGGCTACGCGTCCATCTTTGGCACTGATAAAACTACGGACGCGATCAGAGAAGCGTTCTATGGCGGTGCTGTGAAGGTTCTCGCGTGCCGTATCGGTACGGGTGGAGCAGCTGCATCGGCTTCACTGGAAGCGGCGAGCGGAACTGTTGAGGTTGCAGCGAAATATCCGGGAGCGGTTGACTACACTGTGACGGTGCGGACGAAGCTCAGCGATTCTGCGAAGAAGGAGATCATCTTCTATGTGGGCGAGACGGAGTATGAGCGCTATAGCTTCACGGCCGGTGACGATGAGGTTGCTGCGTGCGTGGCTGCCTGCTCCAGCTCCACACTGTTCGATGTAACAGCGAGCGAAGGAGCATCCGGTGTAATCACGGCCGTTTCCCAGTCCGCTCTTTCCGGTGGCGAGGATCCGACAGTCACCACTTCGAACTACAGCGAGGGTCTGACCCTTGTTGAGCCTTATTATTTCAACACTATCTGTGTCGACACCGAGGATGCGGATGTCCAGGCGCTGGTTGTAGCCTTCCTCGACCGGATTTATGCCGCCGGTCAGTTTGGCATCGCGGTCTTCGCTCCGGATTCCAGCATGAGCTATGAGGAGAGGATGACAGCTGCAGAGGCTTTCAATGCCGAGAATGTGGCTTACATCATCAACCCGACCTGCATGGCTGGTGATGTGGAGCTGAAGGGTTATCAGGTCGCAGCGCTGATCGCCGGTCTGATCGCGGCCACGCCGGCCTCCAAGGCCGTCACCCATTCGGTGATTGATCGCTATACCACTCTCGAAGAGAGGATGACCAACTCTGCTATGGAAGCTGCTCAGCAGAGAGGATGCCTGTGCCTGAGCGTCAGCTCCAAGGACCAGGTGTGGCTCGATAACGGCATCACGACACTCATTAATCCGGATTCCAATCATGACTCCGGCTGGAAGAAGATCCGCAGAGTCAAGACCAGATATGAGCTGCTCTACAGGGCGAATGCGGCAGCTGAGGCGCTGGTTGGCCAGGTAAACAATGATGTAAACGGGCGTGCGACGATTGCCGGTGCGATTCAGGCGATCTGCAACGACATGATTGACGAAGGGAAGATCCAGTACGGAGACGTACAGGAGAGCACGAAGATCGTAGCGGATGGTGACACCTGCGGATTCGATATCGATGTGATCGATCTCGACAGCGCGGAGCACATCTATCTGATCTACTACTTCCGGTACTCGACAGTAGTGGAATAAGCAAAAGGAGGAATAGACTATGGGATTGAATACACGAGCAGCTACCGATGCCAGACATGTCAGAACCGGCAAGGACGGAATGATCTACAACGAAACGGGAGAGCCGTTCGCACAGGTCGATTCCTATGAGGCGACCGGTTCATTCAATAACGTTTCTTACAAGCCCCTGGGTCAGAACAGGGAGCTTGAGGCCAATGATACGATCGGCGTAAAGATTTCGATCACGGAGCTTGTCGTTCTGGACGGCCAGCTCTTTAACAATGTCATCGATGCGATTGCGAACGGAGAGTCTCCGGTTCTTGCTTTCACGGGCGTGATCGAAGGTCGAAACGGATCTCAGGAAAGAGTCATGTACAGAGAGTGCATCTTTTCCGGTGATCAGACGATCCAGAGCGTATCTACAGGCGATGTCCTGAAGAGAAACTTCTCGCTGCACTGCAACGGCCGTGTCGAGAACAAGAACCAGCTGACGATCTGATATAACCGGATGCGGCTATGCCGGATCAAGGCCCTGGAGGGGCACTTACGCGACAGGGCCGGGAAATCCCCGGCCCATCTCATATTTAACAGGAGGAAAATATGAACATGAGAATGACAGATACCGCACTTAAGGATGTAGATCTTACTTATGACGAGAGCAAGCTTACGGAGCAGGAAGCAGATGAGAAAAAGCAGGTGATCAGGGAAAACGAGCCGGATCTTCTGACGGCGCTGCTCGATGCGGCCGATATCACGGAGGAGGCTCAGCAGATCGACATCATCAGGGGAGAGAAGACGCTTTTCTCATTCAAGGTACACCCGCTCACCGAGGAGCAGTTGGGTGATATCCGGAAGAAGTATACGAAGATCGAGAAAAACCGGCGGTCCGGTCTGCGCGTGCCGGGCGAGCTGGATACTGCAAAATACCGCGCATCTCTCATCTACAATTCGACTGTCGATGAGGATAAAACTAAGATTTGGGATAACCGGAAGCTGTGGAGAGGTCTTGAGTCAAAGGGAAAGGTGATCCTCAATGCGCTGGACGTTATTGATGCCATCCTTCTTCCGGGCGAAAAAGACCGCGTGCTGGATATCATCGATCAGATCAATGGATACGGATCCGAGGATATCAAGCTGCAGGAAGCAGCAAAAAACTGATCCGGGCCGGGGGAGCGGCCACGGTATTACATCAGATATTCCAAAGACAGGGCCTGATGCCGCACGAAGTGCTGGCACTTCCAAAGGGCGAGAGGGCCTTTTTGTTTGCCTCAACGATCGTAAGGATCGAAGAGGCATCAAAGAAAATGAAAAAGTAGAAAGTATCGAAATTCAGGAAAGGGAGGTGAGGAAGTGGCGGAGGCTATACGGATCGAAATACCTGTCAGCGTGCAGGATAACACGGGTTCAGCACTGAGCTCGATCACAAAAAAGCTGACCAATCTGGAAAAGGCGGCCACGAGGGTCAATAAGATCATGATGACCGGAACCAAAAAGTCAGCCATAGAGAAATCGCTCGAAAGTCTGGACAGAGACCTCAAGGGCGTGAGAAATATCGATATCGGAGTCAACGACAACGCCTCCCATACGATATCCGCTATAGAGGACAGCGCTAACCGCCTGGCCGGATCCGGCGTGACGATGGATATCGGTGCCAGTGACAACGCGACGGCGCAGATCGCCAGCGTAGAGGATGCTG
>Ga0065709_1029929_pt1 | contig 10825 bp, 8 predicted proteins | sample Hoacrofraction14_2_FD_59096 | JGI IMG/M metagenome (GOLD analysis project Ga0065709, IMG submission 59096) | Hoatzin crop microbial communities from Cojedes, Venezuela, sample from fiber fraction 14 v1 | ecosystem: Host-associated > Birds > Digestive system > Esophagus > Crop | place: Venezuela... | reverse complement strand
GACGCATGGCTCCGGAAGCCATCGCTCTATCCCCTGAGCTACGGGTGCAAAACTTTGCTCCCGCAGGGAGCAAAGTTTGTAAAAATGCGCTTTGCGCATTTTTACCGGTATTGCTTTAACCCTGCTGAGGTGCAAGCGTCAGCGGAGCTGACGCTGTAAGAAACGCTTCGCGATTCTTACGGTATCTAGCTTTACACTGACAAAAACTTTGCCACTTCGCGGCAAAGTTTGGAAGAATGCGCGGTGCGCATTCTTCCGAGTATTGCTTTGCACAATGCTTTTACCAAGTTTGCACAAAGCGCTTATCCTATGCGCTAAGCGATTCATACGTTACAATGCCGTGTTCTGGCAAGGGTTTATTATACGCTTTACCGGGGGAGATTGCAAGTGGGCGGAGGAAGGTTGGTGAGGATTTTTTTGAAGTTTGGTCTTGAGAGAGGGGGTGGTTCGTGGTATAGTTAGTCTGTTATATAGCCGTCCGGGAACTCCCGGATTAGAAAAGGAGTTATTCGAATGTCGAAACAATCTTTGTGGATTACCTACAGCGATGAAATGCTGGCAGCCATGGAGGATTTTTGTAAGGATTACATCCGCTTTATGTCTGAAAATAAGACGGAGCGCGAGTGCGTGAGCACCATGACCGAAATGGCCAAGGCTGCGGGCTACGTGGACCTCGAGGACGTGATGAAAGAAGGCCGTACGCTCAAGGCCGGGGACAAAATTCTGGCCGCGAACCGCCATAAAATGCTGATGCTGGTCCAGCTTGGCAGCGAGCCGCTGGAGGAGGGCCTGAGCATTCTGGGAGCGCACATCGACTCTCCGCGTCTGGACCTCAAGCCGCATCCGCTGTATGAGGACACGGAGTTTGCCATGTTTAAAACCCATTATTATGGTGGCATTAAGAAGTTCCAGTGGGTCACGCTTCCGCTGGCGCTGCACGGCGTTGTGGCCAAGAAGGACGGCGAAGTCGTGAAGATTTGCATCGGCGAGAAGCCGGAGGATCCGGTGTTCGGGATTTCCGATATTCTGCCGCATCTCGGCCGCGACCAGATGCAGAAAACCCTCGCGCAGGCATTTACCGGCGAGGACCTGAACCTGAACGTTGGTAATGCGGCGCTGCGCGGTGTCGAGGACGAGAAGGAGCAGAAGGACCTGGTCAAGAAGAATGTGCTGCGCATTCTCAAAGAGGCTTACGGCATTGAAGAAGATGACTTCATGTCGGCCGAGATTGAGGTGACCCCGGCGGGTCCCGCGCGCGAGTTCGGCTTTGACCGCAGCATGGTTTATGCTTATGGCCACGATGACCGGATTTGTGCCTACACGTCCATCAAGGCGCAGCTGGACCTTGCGGATTATGCGAACAAGAAAACCTACGTTACCCTGTTGGTTGATAAGGAAGAGATTGGCAGCGTTGGCGCCACGGGCATGCATTCCAAGTTCTTTGAGAACACCATGGCGGAGATTATGGCCCTGTGCGGTGGCTTTGATGAGCTGAAGCTGCGCCGTGCCCTGTATCGCTCCAAGATGCTTTCTTCTGATGTGACCGCCGGTCTGGACCCGAATTACGCGAATGCGCATGAGCGGAATAACGCACCGCTGTTTGGCTACGGCCCGACCCTGCACAAGTACACCGGTTCCGGTGGCAAGGGCGGTTCCAACGACGCCACGGCGGAGTTCATTGCCTCCCTGCGCAAGGCCTTTGATGATAACGATATCACCTTCCAGCTCGCCGAGCTTGGCAAGGTCGATCAGGGTGGCGGCGGCACCATCGCTTACATTCTGGCTCAGTATTCGATGGATGTCATCGACCTCGGTATCCCGCTGCACAACATGCATGCACCGTGGGAACTCGCCGCCAAAACTGACATCTATGAAGCTTACCGCGCCTACAAAGTCTTCCTCACGGAAATCTAAAAACTTTGCCCTTGGGGCAAAAGCGCTGCCCCTTTTGGCAGCATAGAAGTTACCCGGAAGAATCACGCAGTGCTTCTTACAAACTTTGCTTCCAATGACCATAAAGGAATTACCCGGAAGAATCGCTTTGCGATTCTTCCAGCGCTGCCCCCGAAGGGGCAGCGCTTAGGCACCTGTAGCTCAGGGGATAGAGCAGTGGTTTCCTAAACCATGTGTCGGAGGTTCGAGTCCTCTCAGGTGTACTCTGGTTCGTTGCTCTAAATTCGTCGTCCGAAGAGGTCCGAAGAGGTCCGAAAAGGTCAGAACAGGCCCGAAAATGGCGGAAGATGTCCAAAATGAAGAGTGAAGAGAGTATAAAGATGGCAGAAAGAGAAAACGAGATGGAAGAGCTCGAAGTTCAATCAGAGGATGCATCGGCCGCGGCGGCGCTGCCGGCACAGTCCGGCAAGAGCCTGGCACAGGTGGTCATGGAGGCGCTTGAAGGCGAGAAAAATGACGTCAAATCAATCCTTGCGGAGCTTTTGAGCTGGCTGCTGGTGATTCTGATTGCGGTCGGAGCAGCGCTGCTTTTAAACAGGTTTGTCATTGTGAACGCCATGGTGACGAGCGGCTCGATGGAGGACACCATCATGACCGGCGACCGGGTGTTGGGCCTGAGGGCGTCCTATTGGTTCTCGAGCCCCGAGCGCGGTGATGTCGTGTTTTTCCTGAATCCGGACGATGAGTCGGAGGTCTACGTGAAGCGCGTCATCGGCACCCCGGGCGATGTCGTCGAAATCATTGACGGTGATGTGTTTGTGAACGGTGAGCAGCTGGAGGAGACTTACCTGCGCGAATCGCCGGCGCTCCTGTCCTACGGCCCGTACGAGGTGCCGGAGGGCTGTTACTTCATGCTGGGCGACAACCGGAACAACTCCCGCGATTCGCGCTACTGGATTAACACCTTCGTCGAGGAGGAGAAAATCCTGGGCAAGGCGCTTTGGATCTACTATCCGCGGGTGGAACCGATTGCCGAGGTGAACTGAGGCAAGCCTCATTTTAAGTAAGAAGGGAAAGTTTTATATGAAATCTTCAATAGTACGATACCTTTGTGTGGCGGCGCTGGGCCTGGTGCTGCTTTTCTGTCTCACCGGCTGCCAAAAGGCGAAGGTTGATGCCACGGCTTATGTTAGTGCCGCCTGCACTGGCTATAATGGCTATGGCACGGCCGAACCGACGTTTGACGCCGACACGTTTGTCATTTCCAATCTTTCGAAATTCAAGACCAAGGAGGGCCGGACGGCCGAGGAAGTGGGCCGCGAGCTGGCGGCGCTCATCCTCGAGGGGCTGAGTGTGACCCCCGCGGAAAACCTGACCAACGGCGACGAAGTCACGATTTCGGCTTCGTTTGATAAGACCACTGTTCTCACCGAGTACGGAATTTTGCTGAACATTGACAAGACCACGGCCACGGTGAGCGGTCTCACGGAATTGGTCGAGATTGACCCGTTCGAGGCGTTCGAGATTAACTTTGTCGGCTCGACCGGCTACGGCACGATTGACATGACGACATTTGCGGCCTACAAAGATCAGGTCCTGACCGATTCCGAGGAGGACTTCGACTTCATGATCCTCTACTCCTGTGACCGCGAAGGCGACCAGAATCTCGTGAACGGCGACACGGTCACGGTCACGGCCGAGGTGCTGTGGTCCGAGGAAGACTTAAAACGCATGGGCGTCACGCTCGGCACCATGGAGAAGACGTTTACCGTGGAAGGCCTATCCGAGGTTGATGCCGTCAATCCCTTTGATTATCTGGACATCACGGTCTCCGGCCTCAACGGCTCGGCGACGCTGTCCTACAAGGTCAAAGAGAACGCACCGGAGTTCATGAGCGCGCTGTCGTTCCTCGTGGATAACACGTCGCGCACCCTTTCGAACGGCGACGTTGTGGGCATCACGATTCCGCTGGCAGAGGACGAAATCAAGACCATTGCCGAAGAGTACGGCGTGATTTTCGAGACGACGTCCTACAGTTACACGATTGAAAATCTGGGCGCGTACCCGACGTCCTCGTCCGATTTTGACACCTATTACGAATCGCTCGTGAAGCAGGCGGACGACGCGCTGGTCGCCGACATGGAAGAGTTTGCGGGCGTGACGAACCTCGACTGGCGCTATGTCGGGACGTTCTACAAGTCCAAGCCGGCCGACGAGTCCCAGACCTCCTATGCCGTGGTTTATCAGCTGACTGCGAACCTGGCGGATGAGGATTCGGTGACCTTTATCACCTATATCACCTTCGATAATTCGATTCTCTATCCGGACGGCACCGTGAGCTGTACGACCGGCGCCTGCGACAACGTCCTGGCGCTCGGCGAGCACTATTATCACGGCTATTCGTCCTTGCAGGATCTCTACGATGATTTGATGGGCAACGCCGCGGGCAACGCCGATGGCAACGCCGCGGGCAACGCCGCTGGCGAGGCCGATGCCTCTGAGACCGGCGAGACAGAGACTCCTTCCGCCACGACCTCTTCCGACTGGACGGTCGTTTGTGGCTTTGATCCGGCGGCGGAGCAGGAGGTTCAGGCCGACGAATTCCTGAACGATTACGTCATCATCGCCATTGACAATCGCACGCTGGCAGACGCCGCGGCGAACCTCGATATTTCCGAGGAAAATGTTCAGAAGATCGTTTCCTTTGAGTTCGGCTCCGACGGCTGGGGCACGATTCACTACGCGAGTGAGGATTACACCTACACCTCGTGGTACAGCTTCACCTGGAGCCTGGACGGCAACCGGCTTTCCATCAATGACGGCGATTACACCGCGACTTACGTCTACGGCCGACTGGTCTTCGACGACTATAACGGAATGTCCCTGCAGATGGCGCCCGGCACGATTGAGACTGAGGAATAATTAATAAGGAGGACTTCCTAATGAAGAGTTTTAGGGTTGGTATTGTTGGTGCGACCGGTATGGTTGGTCAGCGATTTGTGACCCTGCTGAGTGAGCACCCGTGGTTCCATATTTCCCTGCTGGCGGCGTCGTCTTCGAGCGCGGGCAAGACCTACGAGGAGGCGCTGAACGGTCGCTGGACCATGAAGAAGCCGCTTCCGGAGGATGTGGCCAAGATGACGGTGCATGATGCGGCCGACTTCATGAACTGGAAGGACGAGGTTGACTTCGTTTTCTGCGCTGTAAACATGCCGAAGGCCGAGATTAAAAAGCTGGAAGAGGCCATGGCCAAGGCGGAGATTCCGGTGGTTTCGAACAACTCGGCGAACCGCCCCTATCCCGATGTGCCCATGGTCGTTCCGGAGCTGAATCCGTCGCATACCGCGGTCATCGAGACTCAGAGAAAGCGGCTGGGCACCAAGAGAGGCTTTATCGCCGTTAAATCCAACTGCTCGATTCAAAGTTATGTTCCGGCCCTGACGCCCCTTAGGGAGCGTTTCGGCTTGAAGAAGGTACTAGCCTGCACGTATCAGGCGATTTCCGGCGCCGGCAAGACCTTTGAGCGCTGGCCCGAGATGCTGGACAACGTGATTCCGTACATCGCCGGCGAAGAGGAGAAGAGCGAGCAGGAGCCGCTGAAGGTCTGGGGCAGTGTCTCCGATGGCCTGATTGTGAACAACTCAACGATTTCCATTACGACGCAGTGTCTCCGCGTCCCCGTATCTGACGGACACATGGCGGCGGTATTTGCCTCGTTTGAGGAGAAACCCACCCTTGAAGAAATCCGGGCTGCCTGGGATGAGTTTAACGAAGCGGTCCATTACGACCTTCCGTCGGCACCGTCCAAGTTCCTGTACTACTTTGAGGAGCCGGATCGTCCGCAGACCCGCCTCGACCGCGAAATCGACGGCGGCATGGCGGTGAGCATAGGCCGGCTGCGCCCGGACACCCAGTATGATATCAAGTTCGTGTGCCTGTCCCACAACACCCTGCGCGGCGCTGCCGGCGGCGCGGTCGAGCTGGCGGAACTGCTGGCCGAACAGGGGTATTTGGATTAAGCGGTCCATACGAAACGTTTTGCGAAAGTTTTAAAGCAAAAAATGAATGAAGAAAAAAAGAAAGCCAAGAGAGATATAATTGGCTGGACCATCTGTATTTGTTTATATATAGTCTGGGGGATGACCATCTGGATGACTGCCGAAGGAAAAGATGCGTTTATTCTTTTTTGCCGAGCAAGCGTTGTGGTTGTGGGGGTGGTTACAAACGTAGTGGCGCTCATTAAATCCATCCGCCGCTATCAAAACGCGGAAGAAGAAACGGCGGCAGAAGATAATCAAACCACCGAAGATGATGAAACCAAGTAACCGCCCGCTGTCTTGACATCCATCGGCCCAATCGTTATACTGTCCTCGAAAGTGTTTCAGTGAAGGCCGGGCGGCGAGGCCGCGGCGCGCTGAAAAATGAGGAGGAGCAAATGGAACTTTTAGACAAGATTAAGAACATGCTGGCGGAGCAGGAGATGATGGACGTCGACGAGATCGACGAGGATACGACCTTTGAGAGTCTGGATCTGGACTCCCTTTCCATCGCGGATCTGGTCATTGCCTGTGAAGAAGAATTTGGCATTACCATTGATCTGGACAATCCGCCGAAGACCTTCGGGGAGCTTGTGCGGGACATCGACGAGCAGGCCGGAGCAGAATAAACAGTGAGTAGAAAAAGAAAGCGTACCACCGGCCTTATGATAGCGCTGGTGGTACTTTTTTTGCTGGCGCTGGCGCTGACCGGTGTGGTCATTCAAACGGGCCGGGGCGATGATTTGTCACAGCTTTTGTTCCCCAAGGACGAAAGCGAGGAGACGGATTCTACGGCCGGGGGCTCCGAGGAGGATAGTTCTGTGTCGGTGGAGATTGAACGGGCGGATCAACAAGAGCGCGAAGAGGCGCGGCTGCGCCTTCTGGCCGAAACGAAGGCGGAAAGCATGACCCTGGAGGAAAAAGTGGGCCAGCTGTTCCTCGGTCGCTATCCCGGCTGGGACCAGGCGGTGCGTGACGCCGAGGCCTATCATCTGGGGGGCTATGTGCTTTTCGCGGCTGATTTTTCGGGCCTTTCGGCTGACGAAGTGCGGCAGAAAATCGATGATGCGCAGGCGGCCGCTTCGATCCCACTGATCATGGCGGTAGATGAAGAGGGCGGCACAGTCGTGCGCGTGAGCCAGTATTTTCGGGATTATGCATTTCAGTCCCCTCGGGACATCTTTGCCGAGGGCGGTTATGAGGCAATCGAGCTTGATACGCAGGAAAAATGTGAGCTTCTTTTGTCGCTCCATCTGAACGTTAATCTGGCGCCGGTGTGCGATTTATCCGACAATCCGTCGGACTTCATGTACGAGCGTGCCTTCAGCGGCGACGCCGAGTCGGCGTCTGAGTTTGTCCGCCGGGTGGTTTCCATCATGAACGAATACGGCGTGGGCAGCAGTCTAAAGCATTTCCCGGGATATGGGGCGAATCTGGATACGCACGTGGGTACTTCGGTGGACTCGCGGAAGGCCTCTGAATTCTACGATAACGATTTAAAGGTCTTTGAGGCGGGCATCGAGGCCGGCGCAGGCGCCGTGCTGGTGAGCCATAACATCGTGAACTGCTTTGACGCGGAGAATCCTGCCTCGCTTTCGCCGGCGGTGCATGAGCTGCTGCGCGAGGAGCTGGATTTTGACGGGGTCATCATGACCGATGATCTGGCCATGGACGCGATTAGTGTGAGTCTGGGACTGGAGGCAGGCGAAATCGCCGTGCGCGCGGTCGAGGCGGGAAATGACCTTTTAATTTCTTCCGATTATGAAACGCAATACGCCGCGGTGCTCCGGGCCGTGCAGGACGGGCGCCTCTCGGAAGAGGCCATCACCGAAAGCGTGGTCAGAGTGCTGATTTATAAAGAAAAGTTAGGGCTGCTCTCTTAAGGGCAGCCCTTTCGTCGATGGACCAGTTTTTTATTTTTTTTTTTTTTGAGGTGGGGGCGGGAGGCCGCCGAAAAGGGCTTATTTACGATATTATTTGCTGATTTGACCGGACTTTGGGGCGGTGCGGCGGCCCGTCTTAAAAATTCTTGCACAACTCCTGTAAATGTGTTAAACTACATTCAATATCGTAAGGAGCACAACAGAAAAAATGACAGGAATCGGTTACAACAAGGACGTCGTTAAGAACATTAACGAGAGTCTGATTCGCAAAACGATTTCCGGCCGTGAATCCTTCACTAAGAGTAAGATTGCAGCAGAGACGGAGCTGAGTTTCCCGACAGTCAGCAGGATTGTGGACACGATGGTCGCTTCCGGAGAGCTGATGGTAGACGGAATTGACGAGAGTACCGGGGGGCGGCATGCGATGTCCTATCGGGTCAACCCAGCCTATGCGTACATTCTTGGATTTTATCTTATGCGCCCGAACCTTGCTGTTGTAATTGTGATGAACGCCATCGGCGAAATCGTCGAAAGACAGACGACCGTTTTTACTCCTTCGGAGGAAGTCATCACCAAAGCGATTGACGAAATCATCGCAGAGAAGATGCGGAACTATCCGGTGCGCGGCATAGCCTGCGGCCTTTCCTGCGGCGTTTCGGCGAACGGCGAGCTGCTCTTCGGCGCGGAAAAGGTGGGGCTGAAGGACTTCCCGCTGAAGGAAATGGTGGAAAAAAGGTACGGCATTCCGATCCGGATTGAGAACGACCTGAACACAGTCGCAACCGGATGCTATCACCGGATGTTCGGTGGTAAGGAAGCGGCCACGCTTGCCTGCGCCAGCTTTAACGAGCATGGTGCGGGAATGGGCCTTTATGTCCGCGGGCATCTGGTCCGCGGCGCGAACGGATTTGCCGGAGAACTGAGGTATGCCCCGCTGGTGGGCGGCGACTCGTTGAGGGAGCGCTATGAAACAGACTCAGCCGTCGATGGCGCGGCACAGTACATCGGTCAGCTCATGGCGGCCGTGTCGGTAATCGTGGATCCGGCGGCGGTAGTCCTCTATGACACCGAGCTCACGCACGGCAAGGAAGCTGAAATCAAAGCAGCTTATCGTAAGTACATTCCGGATGAGATCCGTCCGGAGTTGATTATGTCGGACACCTATCAGGATGATTACGAACAAGGCCTCGTCAAATACGGCATGGACATGCTGCAGAGAGGGTATCGGATCGTGAATCGGTAATCGCCTTCGCGCGGCCTCCGGCGATGCCGCAGGTCTCGGACCTAGAGCTTCGCAACGGTCCTCGCCCTGGGCGTCGACCGAGAGGCCGGCCCCTGAGGCTATTTAATATGGTAATTAGCAGACCGCCCTGCATCGTTGGATGCGGGGCGGTTTTACTTAGGTGAAGCGGCGAGAGTGGTTCTGCTACTGAGGTGTTACGACGGAGTGGGCCTTTTTACTTATTTTTGCCCTTCCCTTCGGGCCCTTATGAGGGTCGGCAGTAAGTAAAATTAGTGAGGGAATCGTTGTTCTTCAGTAAAATATTGTAAGGCGGCGGGCTGCCTCAGTAATAGTTTCCGGAAATTTATGGCCGGTTTTACCCGGTCCCAGGCAGGGCTTAGGGCCCTGCTGTCAAGGCGAAAATTGCGAGTCAAATACATGACGTAAACTAACCTTCTTCCTTCCGTACATGACGCAAACCGACAAAGCGAAGCTTTTCACTTATTTTCGCCTTTCATTTTCTGCCCTTCGGACCCCTTCCGAAGGGCTGAAATCATGTACAGTTTTGCTTTGTCTCAGGTTCGTCATGTACAGCCCCCAAAGTTAGTTTTCCGTCATGTAAACACGCCCGAAAAAATCGCCTTGCTTAGCACCCTCCAGCCGAGTCGCTCCCAGCCCACCCAGAAGTGTGGCCCTCTGCGGGCCCCGGGATGAGGACCGTAGCGAAGCTCTAGGTCCGAAGCCCGGGGAGGCCGCAGAGGACCTCACTCAAGAAAGTTACGCCAAAAACGGCCCGTTTTTGCCAAGGGGGTGAAATTGCTGAAAATATCTGGTATCGTTAAGAAGCAAACAATGTCAACGGGCTGCCGCATGTAACAATCACGAAAGAAAAACCGGCAGCGATACGATATAAGAAACATTCTAAGGAGGAAGAAAGAATGAAGAAGAGCAACCTCAAGCGGTTTTTGGCACTGGTTCTCGCTTTAATCATGTTAGTGAGCGCCGGCGTCTTTAACAACGGAGTCGCCCTTTTTGCAAGCAGTGAGGACGAAGCCAGCCGCGCTGACAGTGTTCAGACGGAAGTGATTGGCGACAGTTCCGAAACTGAAGAAAGCGAAGTCTCCGAAGAGGCTCCGGTCATCACCATCGAAAACAACGAGGAGAGTTCTGAGAATGAAGAAATCTCCGGCGATGAGAGTTCCGATGTGGCCGATGAGTCCGAAGAGCTGAGTTCTGAGACTTCTGAAGAGGAACCCATCGAGTCCTCTGAAGAGGAGAACCCTGAAGAGTCTGAGGAGCAGAGTGCCGAGGCGTCTGAAGAGGAATCCATCGAAGCTTCTGAAGAATCCGAAGAGCAGAGCGCTGAAGCTTCCGAAGAACCCGAAGAGCAGAGCGCTGAAGCTTCCGAAGAATCCGAAGAGCAGAGCGCTGAAGCTTCCGAAGAGTCTGAAGAGCAGAGTGCGGAAGAAATCATCGTAGCTCCGGTTGATGAATCTTCTGAAGTTGTTGAAGAATCCGAAGAGCAAAGCGTCGAAGAGCAGAGTGCCGAGGAAAGCGCCGAAGAACTTAGTTCTGAGCAAAGCGCCGAAGAGATGAGCTCCGAAGAGTCTTCTGCCGAAGAGTCCAAAGAGCAGAGCTCTGAAGAATCCAAAGAGCAGAGCTCTGAAGAGTCCAAGGAAGAGTCCAAGGAAGAGTCCAAGGAAGAGTCCAAAGAGCAGAGCTCTGAAGAGTCCAAAGAGCAGAGCTCTGAAGAGTCCAAAGAGCAGAGCTCTGAAGAGTCCAAAGAGCAG
>Ga0065709_1000367_pt1 | contig 10827 bp, 7 predicted proteins | sample Hoacrofraction14_2_FD_59096 | JGI IMG/M metagenome (GOLD analysis project Ga0065709, IMG submission 59096) | Hoatzin crop microbial communities from Cojedes, Venezuela, sample from fiber fraction 14 v1 | ecosystem: Host-associated > Birds > Digestive system > Esophagus > Crop | place: Venezuela... | reverse complement strand
CGTAACTAACTTTGAGAAATGGATTTATGTGTTGACGAATATGGAACTATTGGACAGAATGCCCTGGTTGGCTAAAAACGAAGTATTCAAAAAACTGGCTGAGATTGGTGACCTTTCCAAACTGAGCCGGGAGGACCGTGAGAAGTACGACACCAGCATCAAGCATCTCCGCGACACCATTGCCGTATATAATTCCGCTGAAAGAAAAGGAAGGGCAGAAGGCAAGACTGAAGGTATCATGGAGGTTGCCAAGAACATGAAATCCAAAGGCATCCCTTTGGAAGACATCCAGGAAATGACAGGACTATCTCCTGAAGAAATCAAAAAACTATAAATGGACAACGCCCGGCCAACAGGTCGGGCGTTATTGATGAGAGTATCAACTAAACTTTGTAGCACCAAAAATTGAATCTGGCTTGGCACAGTTCAACTGACATACCCAACCCGGCTACGCCACCCCGATAAAAGTGGAGTGTGTAACCTTGCACGAGCGTTCCACGTTTTTTATCTTCTTCCACCCGATGAATAGAGGGCGGCGGTAGCCGTAGTGGTCTGGCTGCCGGTGGCGCTTACCGTAGGTTCGGGATAGAGACCGTGCCAGGAAGTGCCGCTCACCGTGGCGCCGGTGTAGACGGTGTAGGACTTGCCGCTGGACAAATTGGGAGTAGAGACGATGAAATAGGCCGAACTGCCGCCGCTCTGGCCGCCTCTTCNGCCTTGGTTGCCACCGCCNCCGCCACCGCCACCGGAATAGGTGCGGCCCATGGTGAAGGCCACGATGTCGGTGGTGCCGTTGCGGATGAGCATCGTCTTACCGTTGGAGATGCTTGCGCTGAACGAGAGGTACGGTTGNGTGGACGTACTCTCCGAAGGTAAACTGCTCTCGGCGCCGCCGATACCGATGACCACGCCGCCGGTGAAGTGGATACTGTAATTTTCTTCCTCGTTGGCGTCGAGTCCGCACTCAGGAGCGTTGGTGCCGTAAGCCACTATCGTGCCGCCGTTNATGTACATGTCGCCGTTGGAGTCGATGCCGTCGTTGTTAGCGGCATTGCAATAGATGTATCCGCCGTTGATGTACATGTGACTGGAGGAATTGATACAATCGTCGTAGGCGTCTATCTCCAGCGTTCCGCCGTTGACGGTAAGACAGGCCTTGCTCTCGATACCCTCGGCGTTGGTGCCGGATGTGGCTACGGTGATGGTGCCGTCGTTGATGACGACATCGCCCGTGGCCTTGATGCCTTTCGGTGAACTGTAATACTGGGAGTCGNTGCGGTCGAGGTCACTGCTGCTGTAGTTGCCGTACATATAGATTTCGCCGGTGGTGGTCACGTCGATGGTACCGCCGTTGACCGTAAAGACGCTGTCGGTCTTGATGCCCTTGCCGCCCGCTCCGGTGCTCTTNAGGGTGATGGTGCCCGCACTGATGGTCATGTTGGCGTCGCTCTTGAGACAGGCCGAAGCCTTGGTCTCGCTGTCATCGTCGTCCCATTCTCCCCCACCGGTGGTGGTGACGGTGATGACGGGCGTGGATTTGTCGTCATTGACGGTGAAATCGCCTTCGCCCTTGATGCCCTTGGCGGCCGTGGCCGTGACGGTGACGTCNAGCGTTCCGCCCTTGATGATGACGGCGCCGGTGTTGTCCTCGTCGTCGTCATCGTCCTTGATGTCACACTGGATGCCGTCGTCGCCCGTTCCCGTGATGGTCACCGTACCGCCGTTCTGCTGGTAATACTGTTGGCAATTGATGCCGTCGCCAACGGCAGAGAGGATGTTGATGGTGCCCGCACCCTTCTTCAGTTGGACGTATTCCTTCACCCACATGGCGTGTTTGGTGTTGCCGGTGATGTTGAGCGTACCGCTGCCGTCAAACTCCNCATGACCCTTGCAGACAAAACAAGCCTTCTGCGAACCGTCGGCACAGTCGGTGAGCGTATTGGTGGTGCCGTCAGCCAGTTGGACGGCAATGCGCTTGCCGTTCTGAATGTTGACGGGCGCGCCCGTGGTGGAGGTCAGCGTAAGACCGTTCAATCGGACGGTGGCCTTGTAGGAACCGTCCATATAAAAGGTGCCGTCGGTGGAAGTACCGCTCAGGNCATAGGTGATTTCGGTGGCGAGGTCGTCGCTCTGCTGTATGGAGACNTTNGCGCCGCTGGCCTCTACGGTGAGATACTGGGCGTAACGGCCGTCCACCCGCACGGCGGCCGTACTGCCGGAATAGACCACTTCGACGGTGGCTTCGGTCACGTCGCTATAGTCCACGTACATCTGGTCTACCTCACTCAGGGAATAGACCTTGTTGATGATGGTCAGGGTCGTGCCGTCGGAATAAATCATGTCGCCCGCATCGGCTGCGGGAATGGCATAGGTCACTTCGCCGACCACCACGTTCATGGTCTGTGCCGTCATCGTCATGGCGGTGACGGCGGAAATAAGGGTCAAGAGGATGCGTTTCATTTCCTTTTTATGAATTTGTCTTATTGTTTACATTCACATGCTTGCGCAACTTTTCAAGTTGCAATAGTAGACCAAATCCATGAAAAGGTCAAAAAAANTCAATGAGGGGCGGAAATTTGTCGGTGAAATAAACGTGGAGGGTGGAGCGAGAATACTATATAGTGGAGAGTGGAGACTTTTACATTAAAAACTCTCAACTCTCAACTAAATTAACCCTCCGCCAGACAAAGCGGGGNATGCGGCGCCAGAGCGCGGTGATAATGCGCCAACGCCAGTCGATGACACGGACGTGNCGCCGCTTTTCGACAGCCTTCACGATGTCGCGAGCCACCGCTTCGGGACGNAGCAACAGAGGATAATGGCGGGACAGACGGCCGTCGGCGTCGTGAAGCAGGTCGGTGTCGACGAATCCGGGACGGATGTCGGTAAAGACAATGGGCAAACGGCGCTGACGGGCCTGTTGCTCAAGCGCCTCAAGATACGTGTTCTGCAGGGCTTTGGTGGCGGAATAAGACGGGGCAGGACCTAGTCCTTTGGTACCTGCGATGGAGGTAATGACGGCAATGTGACCGCCGCCATGCGCCGCCATGTAGCGGTAGGCGGCGCCAATCATGCGCGTGAACCCCAGTGCGTTGGTGCGCACGGTGTCGATTTCCGTCGTTTCCTCCAGTTGGGGATTCTGTTTGCCGATACCTGCGGCATAGAAAAACAAGTCCATGCCTCCCGTCTCCCCTATCAACAGCGCCAACCGTTGACCGGCATCTTCGGCCGTCACGTCGATGGCGGCGGTCATCGTGCGGTCGGGAAAGTCGGCATGAATGCTCTCCAAAAGGGCGGTACGGCGGGCGGCAAGACCCACTTGCCAACCTTTTTCCAACAACAGCAGGGCGACCTGGCGGCCCAATCCGGAGGAGGCGCCGANGACAATGGCTTTCTTCATGTCAGTATTTTTTGAGAATGATATAGATGATGACCGGGGCGCCGATGAGGGGAGTGACGGCATTGAGCGGCAACATACCGCCGTCGGCGGGGAGAAAACAAATCCAATTGCACAACAGGGCCACGAGGGCGCCCGAGAGCATGGTCATGGGCAACAGACGGCGATGGTCGTCCGTGCGGAGCACGAGGCGCGCCAGATGAGGAACGGCCAGTCCNATGAANGCCACCGGACCGCAATAGGCCGTGACGACGGCGGTCAGCACACCCGTAATCAACAGGAGTACGTGGCGGAAACGGACCACGTTTACACCGAGATTTTCCGCATAGCGGTCGCCGAGCAGGAAAGCGTTGAGGGGTTTGACGAGCAGGAGCGAGGCGGCAAGGCCCGACAGGATGACGGTGGCGAAGACGGGCATCTGCTCTGGAGACACACCGCCGAAGTGGCCCATACCCCACACCATGTAGGAACGCACGTCTTCCTCAGTGGCCGAGAAGTTGAGCAGCGTCACCACCGAAGAGGCCAGATACCCCGTCATAATACCGATGATGAGCAACATGACATTGTCACGGACCAAAGAGGAGAAGAACAGCAACAGGGCCGTGACGGAAAGCGCGCCCAACAGGGCGGCCAGCAGGACGGCCGCACATCCTCCCGCCGAGAGGACGCCGAGGGAAAGACTGCCGCCAGAAAGCAGCATGACCAAGGCGACACCGAGCGAGGCGCCGCTCGTCACACCGAAAACCGACGGACCCGCCAGCGGATTCTCAAAGGCGGTCTGCAGCATCAGTCCGCTCACCGCCAGGGCGGCACCGCCCAGGATGGCCGTCAACGTCTGGGGTAGACGGGAAGAAAGGATGATAAACTGCCATGCGGGATGGTCGCTGCCGCGGCCCGAAAGGATGGAAAGGACATCGGCAGCGGGGATTCGGACACTGCCCTGAAACAGGTTGAGACCTGTCAACANCAACAGCATCAGGACACCCAGGACGGGAACGCACCACGCACTTGACGGTCTCATGAGGCAGACGGTATTTTCTTATAATAACGGAGNNCGCCCTGATTTGTTATGTCGGGGTGCAACAGNAGGACGAATTCGCGCAAGAGGTAATCGGGACGGAAAGACACTTCCTCGAAATAAGGCACGGCCAGGGTGTTGCATTCATAGATATTGCCCTCCTGAAAGGCCTTCAGACCGTCGTAGCCGTGGTATTCGGCCAACAGGTCCTGACGGGAAAGCGGACGGTCGCCATTATACTTGAACGCCCAGACGTCGGTGTCTCCGGCCTTGTCCAACACCTGTTCGAAAGGGAGCGGCAGACTGCCGCTGTGAGCATCCTGGGAAAAGGCATAACGGCCGCGCGCGTCGCGAATCATCTGTCCGACGGTACTCTGTCCGCCGGGACAATACCACACGCTACCCGTCTTGCGCTCCGTGAGGACGGAAAGGGAAGTGCGGGAACGGGATGCCACCTGTTGCCAATGCCGGTAGGCCTCTTTGACTACGGCGAACAGACTGTCGGCCGTCTGCTGCCGACCGTACAGCAGACCGTAAAACTTCATCCATTCGGCCCTTCCAAGGGGTGTGTATTCCATGTAGTCGGCACATTCGATGAGCGGGATGCCGAGCGTTTCCAACCGACCGTAACCGCCGCTGTTCTCAAAGGGCGAGAGCAACAGGGCATCGGCGCCGATGGAAATGATTTTCTCCACCAGCGGCGCCATGCCGTCGCCGCAGTCGGTGACGTGGAGCGCTGCCGTATCGGTCAGACGGGCGCGCTGCCGTATCGCGGGAATGTTCATGTAGCGCAGGTCGCACACGCCCGCAATGGCCCTGTCGGCATGCAAGTAATGCGCCAGTTGACAATGCGCCGACGTAAAGACGACACTGCGGCGAAGCGGCACGCGCACCACCGTGGCAGGCGGCAGATGCGGCGGAACGGCCGCGCCGCTGTCCAACAGGACATAGCGGTGGAGCACACGACCGGTCTGCCACGGGTCGCCGAGCGTCACTTCCGTCCAATCCTGATGACGCACCATCATCAGATTGCGCGCGTATTCCATGCGGACGGTGTCACCCTCGGGAGGGATACCCGCCCCACCCTGTCCGTGACGCCGGCAGCAAACCGTCAGCGTCAGCAGACAAAGAAGGAGGATTGCGGATTCAGAAAATTTCCTCATGCGTCTGGAAACCGATTTTGCCCGGACAGGGACCGGTAGTGACATGCGNCGTCTCCTTGAAGGTGCCGCTGTAATTGCGGAAACAGGCGAGGTAACCGTCGGCGGTATAGTCGGCATAACCGGTGTCCTCATTGATGGTCAACGAGGAAATCCAGACGTAGCCCTTCACCGGATCCACCGATATGGCGAACGGATAAGTCACGCTGACGCCCGTCATGGTCTCGGTCACACCTGTGGAAGGATTGCAGGTGAAATAGGTCGTCTGACCGCCCCAGGGCGCGTTGATGAGGTAAAGCAGACCGTCCTGAGGAGAATAAGCCATCATCGTGGCCACGGCCAGCGACGTGACCTTGTCGGAGGCGTCAATCTTCTGCACGTCACTGGACGTGTCACTGTAATTGCCCATGGACAGAACATAGACATTCGTGCCGTCGGTGGTGATTTCGGTGGGATTGAGCGTCACGGTGATGTCCTTCACTTTCGACAGGTCGGACGTCCGCATCTTGACCACATTGTCATGATAGGTGTAATTGTAGGAGGCGTCCATGGTATAGGAATTGCAGACGTAGAGATAATCGCCCGCTACGGCAACCTCCTCCAGACAATCGCCGACAACGGCGGAAACAGCCACAATCTCAGCGGTCGAAGCGTCGATTTTCACCACGTTGCCGGTGTAGGTGGAAGCATACACATAGGCGTCATCGGCGGCCAGACCGCGAGGCGANGTGACANTGATGACGGCCTCGGAGGCGAAGGTCTCNGCGTCGACCACCTCGATACGGTTTTCCGACGTGGTGGAAATGAAGATACGATCGCCGCACTGCACCATGTCATTGGGCGTATTGCCCAGCGAACGGCCGTTGACGGAGGCGAACACACCGCGGTTCATCGCCTGACCGGAATAACTGTAGACATCCAGGGAACCNTCGACGCCGTAGTAGTAAGCACCCTCGTTGAGCACGAGTACACCGTCGGTGTAAGTCACCCGCTTGCTGATGTTGACGTCGTCGTTCTCGTCACTGCAGGCGCCGAGCACCAAAAGGGCCGCCAGAAGGAGGGGCCACTGAATAAATAACTTTTTCATACACTGTTGATATTTAAATTACATGATATTTCCAGGGATTACCGGTTGAGATAAAACGAGACACGCCATGACCTGCCGGGCATCGGATAACGCGCCACCAGACTGTATTGCTTGTCCAGGAGATTGAGGACGGACAACTGGACCGTCAACCTGTCNGGACGGCCGTTCTTGCGATACAGCCGGCCTATGGGGAACGTGCGCCAAAGCGTCAGACTCTCTTCCGCAAAACCGCTCAGGCGGGTGCCTGCCGCATGTTCGTTGGTGGTCCATCTGCCGCTCTGTCCGTAGGAAGACAGACTGACATTGGCCCAGGGATTCATCCAACTCACGGAGGCGGAATAGGAATGCAGGGGGACGTAGGCGATTTGATTTCCGTAATAGGCGGACGACCTGCTGGTGCGGTTCCTGGTCCGTTGCACACTGTAATGGCCTGACCACTGCAACGTGTGGCGCTTACCCATGCGGCGGGCCGCGTCGACCGTCACGTCGAGACCCAGGATTCGCACCTTGCCCAGATTCATCGTGCGCCAGACAAACAGATTGAAGGGAACGGACACTATCTTGTCGGTCACCCGGTTGANGTAACCGTCGGCACTCACGCTGACCGTCCACAGCGTATTGTGACGGTTTTGCCACGACAGACCGGCGTTCCATTGCGCCGTCTTCTCCGGGCGGAGGAGTTCACTGCCGATATGATAATAGTACAATTCCTGAAACGTCGGCATACGGAACATTCCCTTGTACATCAGGCGCGCATAGAGATTCCCGTCGGTCAGGAGACGGTAAGAAAAGGAAAGTGACGGTGTCAGGCGCCGCTCGTCGTCACCACACGGGCCCGACTTGACCTGATTGTCATACCAACCGTGCAGGAGGCGGAAGGTCGCCTTGAGGCGGCGCCATCTGCCCTGTGCGGCCAACTGTTGCAGGACACTGTGACGCACGGGTCGCTCGTAGGAGGAAAGCGTACTCGTCAGCACGTCAAAGGCATAGTCGAGACTGTAGTCGAGGCGAAGCCAGTCTGCGGGCGCATACTGCCAGGCCATCGACGCNTAGACCTCCTGCTGGCGGTAGCAGGCGTCGGGCGTCACACTGCCCGCGGTATGGTTGCGGTAATCCGTCTTGACATGATTGTACTTCGCACTCAGGAGCAGTTGCCACCGGGCGGAAAGACGCCGCCCGTACTGCATTTGGGCGAAGGTGTTGTTGTCCAAAAGGCGCTCGTCGTTCTCCTGGGTATAATACTGCACCGCACCCGGCAGACGNCGGTGACAGCCATAGTAATAGAGTTTGCCGCTCAACCGGCTCACGCTGTCGGGCGTCCAAAGGAAATCGCCTTCGGCATGACCCGCACAGAGCCGACTGTTCCGGCGGCGCTCTTTCGTCACGAGACTGACATTATATAAAAGGAAAGGATAATCGTTTTCGGCATACATGTACTCACCNGTGAGGGCGTACCGGAAACGGGGACTCAGACTGCCGCTGACGCGCAGGGAGGGATTGACCGTCTGCCACGAACCGAAGGTCAGACCGCCCTGAAGCCACAGGCGGGCGTCATGGCCGTCGGCCGGCGTGACCGTACCAAGCGTCCTGACCGACAGAGTGGCGGCGGCCGCCGCATGACGGGCNGGCTGGAAAATGTTGTCGTCGTCGCCTGTCTGCAGGGTGACGCTTCGGGCGTAATCCAGACTGTAGCGCGACAGGTCGGTCTCGCCCGTCTGACAGTCGTTGAGCGAGATTCCGTCGTAGATGACGGCCGTATGCCGACTGCCCATGCCGCGCACCGACACGGTCTTCATGCCCCCTGCCCCACCGTAGTCGCGCACGGTAAGACCGGCCATGCGGTGCAAGGCCTCGGAGACGGTGTGCAGACCCGCGGACAACATCTTGTCACGGTCCGCCACCTGTACGGGATGCGAGGCGGTCACGTCCTGCCGGACGCGCCTCTCCCTCACTTCCACTTCGGGGATCTGGCGCGTCTCAGGTGAAAGCGTCGTCGAGTCGGCCGGTTGCNCCACGGCGACAGACGGGCAAACCCATGCCACGGACAGCAGCAACACACTTGTCAGGTGTGCCGCACTGGCCCACATATACTTTAATCTCATCAAAACGGGCGTCATTTAACTCCCCTCCTCGGGGGATGATAAACACATCGCAACGGCAGGTCTTCTGACTTTGTCCTCAAGACGGAACGCCTTCCCGGAATCCAACCAGTGGCATCGTGTTCCGCCTCCTTAAAGAGGACTCACAGCTGCGGGACAGTCCGGGACTCTCACCCGATTCCCTTTTAATTATCGCTAAACCAATTGCTGACGCAAAAGTAATGAATAGAAACGGTAAATGCAAGAAAAACGGCACGTTTTTCTTGCATTTATTCTAACATGAAAATACTTGTCACGCTGTGACCGTAAGTCAGTATTCTCGCTCCACGCTACCCGATCAGCCCGTTCCTATACCACTCAAACAGGCGGCGGACACCCTCCTCGATTTCCACCTTGTGGGTCCATCCGAGGGAATGGAGCTTGGAGACATCAATGAGTTTGCGCGGCGTACCGTCGGGTTTGGTGGCGTCGAAGACGACCTCGCCCTCAAATCCCACGGTGCGCGTGACGAGTTCACTCAGCGCCCGGATGGTCAGTTCCTTGCCCGTTCCGACATTGATGTGACAGTTGCGGATCTCGCCCAACGCGGGAATGGCGCCGCCACGGCCCGCACTGTTGTTGCGGTCGACGGCACCGTCGGCCGTCGCACCGTAGAAGACGGACGAATATTTTTCAATGCCGATGATGTCGCTGAAGTCCACGTTAAGCAACACGTGCACGCTGGCGTCGGCCATGTCCTCGCTCCAGAGAAACTCGCGGAGCGGCGTACCCGTACCCCAGAGCGTCACCTTATTGTCCTCAATGCCGTATTTGGCCAGTACGCGGAGGATTTCCTCCTGCGCGGCATCGCCCGTCACTCCTTCCACGGGACGCTTGGCCATGTCCTGACGGATACTGTTCCAGTCGCCCTCATGAATCANTTTGGCGAGATATATCTTGCGCATCATCGCCGGCATCACGTGCGAGTTCTCCAGGTGAAAATTGTCATTGGGACCATACAGGTTGGTCGGCATCACGGCAATGTAGTTGGTACCGTACTGCAGGTTGTAACTCTCGCACATCTTCAGACCGGCGATTTTGGCGATGGCATACTCCTCGTTGGTGTACTCGAGCGGCGAGGTGAGCAAGGCGTCCTCCCGCATCGGTTGGGGCGCGTTCTTGGGATAGATGCACGTACTGCCCAGGAAGAGGAGTTTTTTGACCCCGTGCGAATAGGCGTTGCTGATGACGTTGCACTGCATCTTCATGTTCTGCATGATGAAGTCGGCCCGATAAAGCGAGTTGGCCATGATGCCGCCCACGAAGGCCGCGGCCAGCACCACGGCGTCGGGACGCTCCTCGTCGAAGAAGCGCTCCACCTGATACTGGTCGGTGAGGTCCAGTTGTTTGTGACTGCGGCCCACGAGATTGGTATAACCGCGCTGCAACAAGTTATTCCAAATAGCGGAACCCACAAGTCCGTGGTGTCCCGCTACGTATATTTTCGACTGTTTGTCCAACATGATTATTCCGGCTGTTGTGCTTTCAAATAGAGTTTCTTCACGAATTTCATGTCGTGCGCGACCATGATTCTCACCAAGTCCTCAAAGGAAGTCTTGCGGGGATTCCAACCCAATTTCTCCTTTGCCTTGCTCGGGTCGCCCAGCAACTGGTCCACCTCTGCGGGACGGAAGTATTTCGGGTCCACCTCGACAAGCACCTTGCCCGTGGCCTTGTCNATACCCTTCTCGTCAAGACCGGTACCTTCCCAGACCAGGTCGATGCCGCAATGCTTGAAGGCCAGTGTGGCGAATTCACGCACGGTGTGGTATTCTCCCGTAGCGATGACGTAATCATCCGGTTGCGCCTGTTGCAGGATGAGCCACATNCATTCGATGTAGTCCTTGGCGTAACCCCAGTCGCGCAAGGAGTTCAGATTGCCCAGATAGAGCTTGTCCTGATAGCCCTGGGCGATACGGCAGGCGGCCAGCGTAATCTTGCGGGTGACGAACGTCTCACCGCGGCGCTCGCTCTCATGATTGAACAGGATACCGTTGCAGCAGTACATGCCGTAACTCTCGCGGTAG
>Ga0065709_1029928_pt1 | contig 10829 bp, 6 predicted proteins | sample Hoacrofraction14_2_FD_59096 | JGI IMG/M metagenome (GOLD analysis project Ga0065709, IMG submission 59096) | Hoatzin crop microbial communities from Cojedes, Venezuela, sample from fiber fraction 14 v1 | ecosystem: Host-associated > Birds > Digestive system > Esophagus > Crop | place: Venezuela... | reverse complement strand
CCGCCGTTGGCGGCTGCCTCATTTATGCGCCGAGCTGTTCCAATAATTCTCCGATTAAATAAAGGGATCCCGCGGCAACGACCAGGCCTTGGCCCTCCTCTTCTACCGCCTTCTTCAATGCAGCGATGGGCGTTTCCTCAAAGCTCATCGGCTTGAGGCTGAGAGCACGCCATGTCTCTTCAAACAAAGTCTCGTTGTCCTCGCCGTGAATCCGGGTCAGGATGATCTCCTTGAGTGCCCGGCAGTCGGCAAAGTGGCGCAGCATCCCGGTCGTGTCCTTCTTGCCCAGCGCGCAGAAAACCAGCGTCACCGAGTCTTCCGGCTCGTAATCGTCCAAATAGCGGCACAGCCGGTACACGCCGTCCGGGTTGTGCGCGCCATCGAGCAGCACGGTCCGTCCCTCCATCGTCACTTCCTGCATCCGTCCGGGCCAGAACGTGTTCGCAAGGCCACTTTTCACTGCCTCTTCCGGTACCGGCAGGCCCTGCTTCCTGAGTTCTTCCACCGCCAGTACGACGGTCGCCGCGTTTTCCTTTTGATAGTCGCCCTTCAGCGACACCGGGTACGGACAAGAGGCTTCACCCGCATAAACCACAGGGGCGCCGACCTCGGCCGCCTTTTCGGCAATCACGGTGCGCACTGCCTCGTCGTTCCGAGACAAAACCACCGGAACGCCGCGACGGAATATACCGGCTTTTTCAGCGGCGATCAGGCGGACGTCGTCTCCCAGGACCTTCGTATGGTCCTTGCTGATACTCGCAATCACGCAGAGCTTAAGGTGCGGCGGCTCAACCGTGTTCGTCGCGTCCAGACGGCCGCCGACGCCGGTCTCAAGCACCACAAAATCCACGCTCTGCTCCGCAAAATAAAGGTAGGCCATGGCGGTCAGAATCTCGAAAAACGTGCAATGATTCTCGCCTTCGTCAACCATCCGCTCGACTTCATGCTGCACTTTGAGGCCAAGCCGCAGGAAATCCTCCTCGCTGATCGGGTGGCCCTGCACCTGAATCCGCTCCGTATAGGACACCAGATGCGGCGAGGTGTACATACCAACCCGGTAGCCGGCCTTCGCCAGAATGCCGCTCAGCATCGCGCAAATCGAGCCCTTGCCGTTCGTGCCCGCCACGTGAATCACGGCCCCGGTCTTCTCGGGGCTTCCCAACCGCAAAAGCAGCTTCTGAATGTTTTTCACTCCATCCTTGTGGCCGTATTTCGGCACGTCCTCCAGCCACCGGATCCATTCTTCATAAGTCATTCTTTCAGACAATCCTCCAACACAGCTCGGATCCGCTCTTTTTCAAGCGGTTTCGTGATGTACGCACTCATTCCGACGGCCCGCGCCTTTTCCATGGCATCGGCAAACGCATCCGCGGTCATGGCGATAATCGGGATGGTTCCCGCATCCTCGCGGTCCATCACACGGATCTCCTCCGTCGCTTCGTAACCGTTTTTGAGCGGCATCTGGATGTCCATGAAAATCGCCTGATACTCGCCCGCCTTCGACGCGGCAAACATCCTGACCGCCTCGGCACCGTCCGGCGCGTGATCGAGCGACACGCCCATCTCACTGAAAATCCGCTCTGCGATGATACTGTTAATTTCGTTATCCTCCGCCAAAAGCACGTGGATACCTTCGAGGCTCCTTTCGCCAAGGCGTTTCGTTACGCCGGCTTTGCCCGCGGCAGCCTCGGCAGCCTCGGCTTTGATTTCCAGCGGAATCGAAACCTTCATGCGGGTGCCCCGACCAAGGGTACTTTCGACCTCAATTTCACCGTTCATCAGGTCGACGAGCTTCTTCACAATCGGAAGGCCCAAGCCGGTACCGGCCTTTGCCTGCTGACGATAGGGGTTATTCGTTTCCTGCGCGAATTCCTCGAACATGACCTTCTGGAATTCCTCGCTCATGCCGATACCGGTATCCTCGACTTCAAAGGTGAAAAGGATTTTCGGCGCAGCAAAGTTTCCGGCAAGTCCGGCCCCGCTTTGCGGCTGGCCTCCGGCCGCTTTCCCGTCCTCAGCCTCCACATCTTCCCGGTGAGACCGGAACGTAACATGGCCGCCGGTGTTGGTGTAGCGCACCGCGTTCGACAGAAGGTTCAGCGTAATCTGATTGAGCCGCACCTTGTCGACCCACACGGCGACATCATCCAGCGGATCGGTCTCAATCGTGCAGGTCAGACCCTTGTTGTCACACATGGGCTCGAAGATGTTTACAATCTCGGAGACATAATCCTTATAAGTGTAATATTCCGGCTTGAGTTCAATCTTGCCGCTGTCAATCTTCGCGATGTCCAGCACGTCGTTGATAAGCGACAGCAGGAATCGCCCGGAGGTCGAAATCCGGTCCAGATCGTCCTTGAGCTTTTCGGGCGAGTTCATGTCCGCCTTGGCGAAATCCGTGAGGTTCAGCACGGCGCCGATGGGCGTGCGGATGTCGTGACTGATGCGTGACACAAACTCGGTTTTGGCCGCGTTCGCCTGCTCCGCCGCCTGCAGGGATTCCTCAATCTGCCGGATATAGGTTTGTTCTCTTCGCATCTGCTCGGTGACGTCCGTCGCGAGCAGAAAGACCAAATATTTTTCTTTATCGAGCCACGAAAACTGGAGCATCAGATCGCGTCCGTCCTTCAATTTAAAGAAACCGGAATACGTGTCCTTCTCGCGCAGGCCCGCCATGACGCGGTCGAACTCGAAATACTTCGCATAAGCTTCGGGGCTTTCGTAGCTCTCCTTGCGGATTCCAATCGCCTCATCGTAGTCCACGCGGGCGTTGTTCTCAAACAGCGGATGGCCGGTGAACTGAATCTGCCGAAGCGGCGGATCCAGCACTGCCGTGTAATCATAGAGGGCGTCAGACAGATGCGCCATGATCCGGCGCGTCAGCTCCCCCTCCGAGTCATCGTAGGCATAAGCAAAGCATTCGAGATGGCCGTTTTTCGGGTTGTCCAGCACCCGCACGAACATCCGAAGAAAACGGACGCCCCGCTCGTTGTGCCCGGGCGCGTGGAACACGCCGGCGAGCTTCCAGTGCCCTGCCGCACGGTGAGCGCGCAGCACGCTCGGCGCCACATGCTCCTTCATGGGCGTGTTGTTGCCGCCCAGAAACTCCATCCAAAAGCCATCGTCAAAAAACTGCTGATAGGTATAATCAATCTTATCGTGGACCAGATCCTCGAGGACGGTCTCCTCGTCCATGTCCAACCGGACGCAGAACAGGGCATTGCGCTTCGCCAGCGTGTGGAAGTACTCGAGCTGGTCGCTGTACTGGCCCTGAAGATAGTTCTCCTCGGTCCTGTCCTCGATGATCACCGCCCCATGGTTGATGCTCCCGTCGTCCTCCGGGATGGGGAGAATCTGCAGGCGAAGGCGCCCCCGGAAGGTCTCACGCGGAACGTATATCAGTTCCTCTTCCACGGTCTCGCCCGCCCGGACCTTGCGTAACATGTCCTCGTAATCCGCCTCGGTTTTGCCCTCGGAATGCACGACAAAAAAGCGGATCTCGTCTTCATTCGGCGCACCGAAGCCAAGGTAAAACGGCTCGCTTTTTTCAAGCACAATCCGCTCGAGGGCGCCGGTCTCAAGATTAAGATCCCACAGTAATATGTTCAGGTGGTTGAGCGTTGCCTTCAAAAAATTTTCCATGTTCGGCAATATCGCGCACCTCCTTCTCTTTTTAATCCTTCTTATTATCTCAGTTTTCGGCCCTGTTTGCAACTGCAAAACCGCCGCAGAAAAGGCAGGCGGCCTCCTCTGCGGCGATAAATATTTTTATTTTCCTTCCAGGGCCTTCAGGCTTTCGAGCACCTGATCCATGAGCGCCTGATATTTGGCTTCCTTTTCCTTCTCTTCGTTGATGACCTTTTCCGGGGCCTTGGACACGAAGCCCGGGTTCGACAGCTTGCCGCGCACGCGCTTGAGCTCGCCCTCGAGACGGGTCTTTTCCTTGCTAAGGCGCGCCTTCTCGGCCTCAAAGTCGACCAGCTCCTCGAGCGGAATCCGGACCACGCCGTCGCGAATCGGGATGGACACTGCGTTCTCCGGGACGGAGTCTGCGTTCTCCAGCACCCGGACATCGGTCGCCATCATAAGCGGCTTCAGGAAGGCAGCGCCGTCCTCAAAGATGGAACGAACCTTCTCATCCGCCGAAACGACGATGACCTCTGTCTTCGTCTTGGCTTCGACATTCATGGCCGTACGGGTATTGCGGATACCGCGAATCGCTTCCTTCATGCGCTCGACCGCATCCTCTTCCTCCGGGAAGTTCATGGCCTCATCATAGACCGGCCAGGGACCGAGCATGATGGTCTCCTCGGACGGCTCGAGATAGCTGTAAATCTCCTCCGTGATGTACGGCATGAAGGGGTGCAGCATCTTGAGGCCGTCGACCAGCACCTTCTTGAGCGTCCAGAGCGCGGCATTCCGGCTCTTCGCCCCCTCCTCGGTGTGGTCATACAGACGGGCCTTGACCATCTCGATGTACCAGTCGCACAGCTCCTCCCACAGGAAGGTCGTGAGCTTGTCGGACGCAACGCCGAGTTCATACTTATCGAGGTTGTCCGTGACCTCCTTGACGGTGCGGTTCGACTTGGACAGAATCCAGCGGTCCGCATCCAAAAGGTCCTCCGCCGCCGGCTCGGGCAGCGTCGGCTCATCCAGATTCATCAGGATGAAACGGCTCGCGTTCCACATCTTGTTGGCAAAGTTGCGGCTGTTTTCGACCTTGCTCCAGTAGAAGCGCATGTCGTTGCCCGCCGCGTTGCCCGTAACGAGCATCAGGCGCAGCGCATCCGCGCCGTACTGATTAATAACGTCCTCTGGGTCGATACCGTTCCCCAGAGACTTGCTCATCTTCCGACCCTGATCATCGCGCACCAGACCGTGAATCAGTACATCACGGAACGGGATGTTGTCCGTGTAAGCGAGCGCCGAGAAAATCATGCGGCTGACCCAGAAGGTGATGATATCGTACCCCGTGACAAGCACGTCGGTCGGGTAGAAATAATGCATTTCGGGCGTGTCATCCGGCCAGCCCAGCGTGCTGAACGGCCAGAGGGCACTGCTGAACCAGGTGTCCAGCGTATCGGGATCCTGCGTATAAGCCGTGCCGCCGCACTTCGGGCAGGGAATCCGGCCATTCGGGTCGGCCTCATCCACCACGATTTCGCCGCAGTTGTCGCAATAATAGGCAGGAATCCGATGGCCCCACCACAGCTGCCGGCTGATACACCAGTCATGCAGGTTTTCCATCCAGTTCAGATAATTCTTTTCATAGCGCTTCGGGACGAACCGAATCCGGCCGTCCTTCACCGCATCGATGGCAGGCTTACGAAGCTCCTCCATGGCCACAAACCACTGGGGCTTGACCATGGGCTCGACCGTCGCGCCGCAGCGGTCATGCGTACCGACGTTGTGCGTATGCGGCTCGATGCCGACCAGGAATCCGCCCTTCTCGAGGTCATCCACAATCACCTTGCGCGCCTCGTAGCGGTCCATGCCTTCGTACGCCCCGCCGTTTTCGTTGATGTGGCCGTCGTCCGTCAAGACGTTGATCTGCTCCAGGTCATGGCGCAGACCGACCTCAAAGTCGTTCGGGTCGTGGGCGGGGGTGATCTTCACCGCACCGGTACCGAACTCCTTGTCCACATACTCATCCGCAATGACGGGAATTTCGCGGCCCACGAGCGGAAGAATCAGCATCTTGCCGACACAGTCCTTGTAACGCTCATCGTCCGGGTGCACCGCCACCGCCGTGTCGCCCAGCATGGTCTCGGGACGGGTCGTCGCCACCTCGATGTAGCCACTGCCATCCTTGTACGGATAGCGGATGTGCCAGAAGTGGCCTTCCTGCTCTTCGTGGATGACCTCCGCGTCGGAGATCGAGGTCTTGCACACCGGGCACCAGTTGATAATCCGCTTGCCGCGGTAAATCATGCCCTTCTTATACAGGCGGATGAACACCTCCTGCACGGCCTTGGACAGGCCTTCGTCCATGGTGAACCGGGTCCGCTCCCAGTCGCAGGAGCAGCCCATTTCTTTCAGCTGAGCAATGATTCGGTCGTTGTATTTTTCCTTCCACGCCCAGGCCTCCTCCAGGAAGCCCTCGCGGCCGACATCGTTCTTCGTCAGGCCCCGTGCGGCGAGCTGCTGAATAATCTTCACCTCCGTGGCAATGGACGCATGGTCCGTGCCGGGCTGCCACAGCGCATTGTACCCCTGCATCCGCTTCCAACGAATCAGGATGTCCTGCATGGTGTTATCCAGCGCATGGCCCATGTGCAGCTGTCCCGTGATGTTCGGGGGCGGAATCACGATGGTAAACGGCTTTCTGGACTCGTCCACCTCCGCATGGAAGTAGCCCTTCTCTTCCCAATATTGATACCACTTGCCCTCCAGATCCTTCGGATTGTAAGTGGTCGGCAAATTCTGCATGGAAGTATCCTCCTGAAAATAATTTACATTTTATGGCTCCACAGCACGACCTCGCCGGATTTCGGCCGGCCGTTCTGGAGCTTGAGCGTGGCCGGCATGTCGATGAGCCGTTGGTTCTCCGATCCACGGAACTCCAACGAAATGTTCTTGAGTGACTCAACGAACCGCCCGTCGACCAGCACGTCCAAAAGCGAAAGCATGTCATCCGTGTCTTCCGTGCGGACGTACGCACTGCGGCTTTCGCGCGGGTTACCGTCCATCACGGTTTCCAGCTCAGTCCCCTGCATCTCCTCCAGACGAAAGCCCGAATAGCACCAGATGTCCTTGCCCGGAAGCTCCTCGCGGACCCGCAGCAAAAACGGCACGAGCTCTTTCTGGTTCAGCGGCTCGAACGGCTCACCACCGAGCACCGTCAGCCCGCGGATGTAGTCCGGACGCAGCATGTCGATGATCTGGTCCTGAACCTCCTTGGTAAACGGCTTGCCGTAGGTGAAGTCCCAGGTCTGCGGCTGAAAGCAGTTCAGGCAGTGGTTCGTGCAGCCCGAAACAAAGAGTGAAACCCGCACGCCCACGCCGTTCGCAATGTCAAAATTCTTGATGTTTCCGTAATACATAACGCACCTCCGCTGTTTACGGTTTTTGCCCGCCGCCCGTCCTTTCGGTCCGGCCGCCGGCTCGCCCACAAAGCTCACTCATCAATCGTCATGCCGGAAAGCATCCGCTCCAGCAGGTAACTGTCCGCTCCGGTCGTAAAGTCATTGAGCATGATACAGTAAATCCGCGATCCATGGGCAATCAGCGCCACCTGCGTGACCGTGGTCACCGTCTCGCTGCGCACCAGATAGCAGTACGTCAGCGCCTCCACCTCGTTTTTGTTGTACGCACGAATCCTCGCCGACTGCAGCTCATCGCAGCTCACACCCAGCTTTTTCAGCGTCGTCGCCTGGTCATCAATCTGGTCCATGATGTCCTCCAGGTCTTTGGTCGCGACCTGCCGGCCCATCTCAAAGAACCCGAAATCCATGTAATTCACCGTGCCAATGTCCGCCGCCGGCGATTGCAGCCGGTAGAAAATCGACAGGTTATTCGCCACCGTAATCAGCGCGCCCTGTGAATCCATGGCCTCCGTCACGTCGTCCCAGCTGGCACTCGTCCAACCCGCCTCAAACTTAAAGTGGAAGATATCCACATCATAATCGGCATATGTCTCCGGGACGCTGACGGTGGCGTCGGAGTAGTCGCTCTCCTTCTGGTTACAGCCCGAAAGACAGAGCAGGCTTGAAAGGATCAGGACCAGCGACAGCAACCGAATCCAAAGCGCCTTCGCCGCTTCCGGCTTGGCCTGAGGCGGCCCTGCTTTCGCGGCTATGCCGCCCACCGTGGCCGCTCTCCCGCCGCCTGGTTTCATGATTAAACTTTGACTCATGATTTCAAAATATCTTCCCACTCCTTGATGATCGCATCGCCCGCAAAGTAATCAATCTTCATGGCCGCGCGCACCCGCTCCAGCGTCTCGTTCGTCACCTCCACGGCATGCGCCGTGCCGGCCTTCAGAATGTCGTACACCGCCGGAATGTCGGCCGCCCAGCGCGAGCGCTCCGCACGGATGGGAGAAAGCATCTCCTCCAGGACGTTGTACAGGAACTTCTTGCACTTGACGTCGCCCAGGCCGCCGCGCATGTAGTGCGCCTTCATCTCGTCCAGATTCTGATAATCCGGCAGATACTCGGCAAAGTGCTCATCCGTGCAGAATGCGTCCAGATATGTGAAAACCATGTTTCCCTCGACATGGCCCGGATCCGCCACGTTGATGTGCTCCGGGTCCGTGTACATGCTGAACACGCGGTCGTGCAGCGTCTTGGAATCATCCGAAAGATAGATGCAGTTGCCCAGGGATTTACTCATCTTGGCCTTGCCATCCGTGCCCGGAAGGCGCCGGGCCTTCTCGTTCGAGGGAAGCAGCGCATTCGGCATGGTCAGCACCTCGCCGTAAACGGAGTTGAATTTGTGGACAATCTCACGCGTCTGTTCCAGCATGGGCAGCTGGTCCTCGCCCACCGGCACCACCGTCGCATTAAACGCGGTGATATCCGCCGCCTGCGAAACCGGGTACGTGAAAAAGCCCGCCGGCAGGCCCTCGTCATCAAAGCCTCTCAGCTTGATTTCTGACTTCACGGTAGGATTGCGCGAAAGTCTGGCCGTCGTGACCAGATTCATGTAGTAGAAAGTAAGCGCATGCAGGGCCGGAATGGCCGACTGCACGCAGATGTTCGTCTTCTGTGGATCGATGCCGACCGACAGATAATCCAGCACGACCTGAATCATGTTATCCCGGATTTTCTGCGGGTTATCCGCGTTATCCGTCAGGGCCTGGTCATCCGCCACCAGGATATTTATCTCATCAAACTTTCCGGAATTCTGAAGCTCCACGCGGCCTCTTAAAGAGCCCACATAGTGTCCCAGATGCAGCCGCCCCGTCGGACGGTCTCCGGTCAGAATAATCTGCTTCTTCTCTTCGCTCATAAGCGTCACCTCTTACGCATAATATCAGTACCTAATAGTATCACATTTAGCGCTGATACGCAAATAATTCTTGCAAAAGGGCGACCCCCATGAGGGCCGCCCTTCGAATTACTTACATAAGCCTTACGCTTCTTCCTCGTCCTTCTTCTTCTTCTTGAGAATCACCAGAACGATGATGGCGATCGCAGCCGCTCCGGCCACCAGGCCGTAGACAAGCGTCATGTTGTCGCCGGTCTTCGGGACATCGGTGCCGGTCGACGGGGTCGTCGGGCCGGGGTTCGGTGTCGGCGCAGGCGTCGGTTCGGGCGTCGGCTCCGGCTGATTCTCTTCGACGACGTTCTGAAGCTCAAGAGCGATATCAGGCTCGTCGAGGCTGATCGTGCCTTCGTTGCCGTTCGTATAGGTCACCTTGAAGGTGCCGTCTGAGTAGGTACCGGACTTGATTGGGTTACCATCCTTATCCGTTTCGGACAGGTAATAGGTACCAAGGTCAAGCTCTTCGAACTTGTAGTTCGCAGAATCCTTGCCGTCAAGGTTCAGTTCGACAACGTCAGACGCAAGCTTGGTCAGCTCAGCATCGCTGAACAGGGCCACATAAACCGTCATCTCGGCCGGCTTGTAAGCCTTGCCTTCGGAGTCAACCACCTTCTTGGTGACTTCGATGGAACCAAGGACAGCCTTCTGGACCTCGGTGACGAGGTTGCCCAGCTCGCCGTAGCCTTCGCCGTTCTCGACGATCAGCTCCACACAGTCGGTGTAGTCGCCGGAACCTTCATAATCCGGAACGAAGGTGTCACCGGTGGAGAGGACGTACAGGCCCTCATCCTCGGTCTCAAGCGCGTTACCGTCCGCATCCGTCTCGATGACGTAGTACTTGCCTTCCGGCAGACCTTCGATCGTCGTGGTTTCGGAAGAACCGTTCACAATGCGGATCGAGAAGGTCATGATGGGCTCGTCAGCGCTCTTCGCACCGGAGGCGCTGATGGAACTCGTCTTGGCGTTCGGGTTCTGAGAGTAGATCGCGAAGTAGAACGTGTCGTCGATGACCGTGTAGTCGGCCAGGCTGCCGCTCTCCTGATCCAGTTCGTAAACCTTTGTCAGGAAGACGACGTTGCCGGTCTTCAGGGTGTTCGTGACTTCAAATCCTGCGGAAGCGGAGCCGCTCACGGAGCCGGCGTAGCCTTCCACGTCATCCTCGGTCAGGGTGTACTCGATTTCCTCGCCCGCGGCGTAAACCGGCATGTCGGCGAAGGAGGCTTTCCACTCATTTTCTTCATTCAGTTCAGCAGAGGCAACTTCCTCACCGTCTGCCAGCAATCTCACGGTGACGGATTCCGGTCTCAAGCCGTTCTCGTCGTCGCTGTCGTTCCAGGTCTTGGAAACGTTGATACCGTCTTCGTAAACCTCAGCTTCGTGGGCGTTGACCACTTCAAAGCCTTCGGGAGCGGAACCGGTGACGGTGCTGGTGTAATCTTCCACCGCATCCTCGGTCAGGGTGTACTCGATTTTCTCGCCCGCGGCGTAAACCGGCATGTCGGCGAAGGAGGCTTTCCACTCATTTTCTTCATTCAGTTCGGCAGAGGCAACTTCCTCGCCGTTCGCCAGCAGGCGAACCGTAACGGATTCCGGTCTCTTGCCATCCTGGTCATCCGCGTCGTCCCAGGTCTTGGAAACGCTGATGCCGTCTTCGTAAACTTCAGCCTCGTGAGAGTTGACCACCTCGAAGCCGTTCTCAGCGTCGCCGCTGATTTCGGTCTCGTATTCGTCGACTTCGTCCTCGGTCAGGGTGTACTCGATCTTCTCGCCCTCGGCGTAAACCGGCATGTCGGCGAAGGAGGCTTTCCACTCATTTTCTTCATTCAGTTCGGCAGAGGCAA
>Ga0065709_1006818_pt1 | contig 10840 bp, 9 predicted proteins | sample Hoacrofraction14_2_FD_59096 | JGI IMG/M metagenome (GOLD analysis project Ga0065709, IMG submission 59096) | Hoatzin crop microbial communities from Cojedes, Venezuela, sample from fiber fraction 14 v1 | ecosystem: Host-associated > Birds > Digestive system > Esophagus > Crop | place: Venezuela... | reverse complement strand
AATCCGTGCTCTGCGTGTCATTCACCCGCAGACTCACGTCCGTCTGCAATTCGCGCATCAGTCTCGCGCGCAGATGCCGGCTCGTCACATACTGGCCTTCCCGGCCCGCGAAGGGGCTGTCATTCACGGAGAAGGTCATCGTCACCGTCGGCTCGCTGATCTTCACAAACGGCAAACCCTCCACGCATGTCGGATCGCACACCGTGTCCCCGATGGACAAATCCTCCGCGCCGTAGAGCGCCACGATATCGCCCATCCCGACCTCGGTCGCGTTCACGCGCTTCAACCCGTCGTACTGGAACAATCCGCCCAGCCGCCACACGGGGCTGGTCACGCCGGTCTCGAGGTTGGTATGCACGACATTCATACCCTCTGTGAATTTTCCGCGCGTCACGCGGCCCACGCCGATGCGCCCGACATACTCACTGTAGTCAATCGTAGAAATCAGCACCTGCGCCGGGCCTTCCATGTCGCCTTCCGGCGCCGGAATATACTTCAGAATCGCGTCAAACAGGGGCTTCAGGTTCTCCCCGGGCTCGTTCAGGTCCAGCGTCGCGGTTCCCTTCCGGGCGGACACATACAGAATCGGATTCTCAATGGTCGTGTCATCCGCTTCCAGATCGATCAGCAGATCCAGAATCTCGCCCACAACCTCGTCGCACCGGGCGTCCGGACGGTCCACCTTGTTGATCACGATCAGCACCTTCAGTTTCAGCTCCAGCGCCTTCTTCAGCACGAACCGAGTCTGCGGCATGGGGCCTTCAAAGCTGTCCACCAGCAGCAGCACGCCGTCAACCATCTTCAGCACGCGCTCCACCTCGCCGCCGAAATCGGCATGCCCGGGCGTGTCTACGATGTTGATCTTGGTCTTTCCGTAGTGCACGGCGGTATTCTTGCTCAGAATGGTGATGCCGCGCTCCCGCTCCAGATCATTGGAGTCCATCACGCGGTCCACCGTCTGCTGATTTTCATGATACACGCCGCCCTGCTTGAGCATCTGGTCCACCAGTGTCGTCTTGCCGTGGTCCACGTGGGCGATAATCGCGATATTCCGAATGTCTTCCCGAATCATATATTTCTGCGCTCTCCTTATTGCTCTGCTTACCGGTCCGCGGTCTCCCGCAGCACCAGTCCCTCATTGTTTTCACACGCCAGGCGGATGCTCCACTCGTTTTCAAACAGGAGCACATCCCGCCCGTGACTGTCCTGTGCCCGTCCGGATGTGGATGTCAGTTTCAGATCCGCCACCGGTTTGGGCGTCTGTTCAACCCACCGCACAAAGCGGAACGGCATGCCTTCCATGACGATTTCCGTCTGATACTCCGTCTTCAGCCGGTGCTCCAGCACCTCAAACTGCAGCATGCCGACCACGCCGACCATGAACTCTTCCCGGCCCGTCTCCGTCCGGATGAATGTCTGAATCGCGCCTTCCTCGGCCAGCTGATTGATCCCCTTCTGGAACTGCTTGCGTTTCATGCTGTCCAGCGGACGCACCCGGTTGAAGAATTCCGGCGCGAACACGGGGATATTCGCGTAATGCATTTTCGGTCCTGTGCTCAGCGTGTCGCCCAGCCGGTAAATTCCCGGGTCAAACAACCCGATGATGTCCCCGGCCCATGCTTCCTCAACCGCCTCGCGCTCGTCCGCCATGAACTGCTGCGGCTGTTTCAGCGCGACCTGCTTGTTCGTCCCGCTGTGCCAGACCTCCATACCCTTCTCGAACGCGCCGCTCACAATCCGCATAAACGCGAGCCGGTCCCGGTGCGCCGGGTTCATGTTCGCCTGAATCTTGAAAATGAATCCGGAGAAATACGGTTCCTCCGGTCCGATCATGCCCTCGTCGCTCTCCCGCGGCAGGGGCGGCGGCGTAATGTCCAGAAACCGGTCCAGAAACGGCTCCACGCCGAAGTTCGTCACCGCGGACCCGAAGAACATCGGGGTCAGCTCCCCGGCGAGAATCTTGTCCCGGTCAAAAGGATCCCCGGCCTCATCGAGCAGTTCCACCTCTTCCGCCAGCCGGTCCCGGTAATGCTTGTCCAGCGCCTTTTCCAGCGCCGGATCATCAATGGAAATGTCCGTCTTCTCAACCATGGTCTTACCGTGATCCCCGCCGGTGTACAATTCCACCATCCGGGTGTCCCGGTGATACACGCCCTGGAAATCGCCGTCCACGCCGATCGGCCAGTTCATCGGGCAGGACCGGATCCCCAGCACCTGCTCCAGTTCCTCCATCAGCTCAAAAGGATCCTTGGCCGCCCGGTCCATCTTGTTCACGAAGGTAAAGATCGGGATATTCCGCATCCGGCAGACCTTGAACAGCTTGATCGTCTGCGCTTCCACGCCCTTGGCCGCGTCCAGCAGCATGACCGCCGCGTCCGCCGCCACCAGCACCCGGTAGGTGTCCTCACTGAAGTCCTGATGCCCGGGGGTGTCCAGAATGTTGATCCGGAACCCGTCGTACACAAACTGCATTGCCGAGGATGTCACGGAAATGCCGCGCTGCTTCTCAATTTCCATCCAGTCGGAGGTCGCGTGTTTGTCCGTCTTCCGGGCCTTCACGCTGCCGGCGCTCCGGATCGCCCCGCCGTAAAGAAGCAGCTTCTCCGTCAGCGTGGTTTTCCCGGCGTCCGGGTGGGAAATAATCGCGAATGTCCGCCGCTTCTCCACCTCTTCGTGAAGCCTTTCCCGGAAAGCCTCCGTGTCCCTTGCAGGCAGCATCCAACCCCTCCTTCTCCCTGTGTTGCAAACAACATTTCATTTTATGATAATCCATGCCCGTTTGTCAAGATTTCGGACAGCGTATAAAAACCGGCCGTTTCGCTCGGAAACGGCCGGAGAGAAAACATTTCTCAGGGATGCACAAAGGTGCCCATGTCATCGCCTTCCAGCACGCGAATCAGGTTCTCCGGGTCATCCAGCCCGAACAAGCGCACCATCGGCACCTTGTTCTCCGCGCACAGCGCGAACGCGGACGCGTCCATCACCTTCAGGTTCCTCTTCAGCGCCTCGGCATAGGTGATATCCTTGATCAGCGTCGCCGTTGGATCCTTCGCCGGGTCTGCGGTATACACACCGTCGATATTTTTCGCCATCAGTACGGCGTCCACTTCCATCTCCACCGCCCGCAGGGCGACTCCGGAGTCCGTGGAGAAGAAGGGATTCCCGGTGCCGCAGGCAAACAGCACCACGCGCCCTTCCTTCAAATGCCGACGCGCGGCCATGGCGTTGAACGGCTCGGCGAAGCGGTTCATGTCCACCGCGCTCTGAACCACCGCGTCCAGCCCTTCCTTCCGGATGGCATCCGCGACGCACAGGCAGTTGATCACCGTGCCCAGCATGCCCATCTGATCCGCGGTCACGGCGTCCATGTTTGCCGCGGGGCCCTGCCGTCCGCGCCAGATATTGCCGGCACCGATCACAATTCCGATCTCCACGCCCATGTCATGCATCCGGCGGATGATCTTCGCGACCCCGTTCACCTTTTCAAAGTCAAACAGGTCATGGTCCGATTTCAGCGCTTCCCCGCTGAGCTTCAGCAATACCCGATGATAAACAGCCATATCGCATCCTCCTCAAAAAAAGAGCCCTGAAACAGGGCTCTTTCATGGTTTTTACTTGGTCATCGCGGCGATCTCAGCGGCCAGGTCATCCTTCCGCTTCTCGATACCTTCACCGCGCTCGAAACGAACGAAGCGAACCACGTCGATCTTCGCGTCAGCGGCCTTGGCGATTTCCGCCATCAGACCCTTGATGTTCTTCTCGCCGTCCTTGACGAAAATCTGCTCCAGCAGGCAGACTTCCTTGTAGTACTTCTCAATCCGGCCTTCGACCATGCGCTCAACGATCTTCTCGGGCTTGCCTTCGTTCAGCGCCTGCGCGCGCAGAATTTCCTTTTCCTTGTTCAGCTTCTCGACGTCGACTTCCTCACGGCGGACCGCTTCGGGCTTGGCCGCGGCGATCTGCAGGGCCAGGTCATGCGCGAAGGTCTTCACTTCGTCAGACTTCTTGCCGTTGTCGTCCGCGCTCACTTCCACCATGACGCCAACCTTGCCGCCCAGATGAATATAAGTGGAGATGACGCCGGTGGTCTCATACCGCTCGAAACGGCGGACAGAGATCTTCTCACCGATCGCGACGGTCGCGTCGCTGATCAGGTCGGTAATGGTCTTGCTCTCGTCATCAACGTACTTCTGCGCCAGCAGAGCATCGACATCGGCGGGGTTCGCCAGCGCGATGTGCTTGGCCACGCTGTTCGCGAAATTAATGAAGTTGTCGGTCTTCGCCACGAAGTCCGTCTCACAGTTCACTTCAACAATCGCGCCCACGGTCGCGTCATCGCTCAGATACTGGGCGACCACGCCTTCCGCGGCAATGCGGCTGGCCTTCTTGGCGGCCTGGCTCAGTCCCTTTTCACGCAGCCACTCAATGGCCTTGTCCATATCGCCATCGCTCTCGACGAGGGCCTTTTTGCAATCCATCATGCCGGCGCTGGTGCGCTCGCGCAGCTCTTTGACCATTGCGGAAGTAACAGCTGCCATATTATATCATTCCTTTCTGATTCTCAAATTCTGTCTGCGGTTTCTTATTCCGCGGCGGCTTCCTCGGCGGGCGCTTCGGCGGTCTCGGCGGGAGCGGCGTCTTCGGTCTGCTCGCCCTGACGGCCTTCCAGCACGGCGTCAGCCATCTTGCCGGCAATCAGCTTGACCGCGCGGATGGCGTCATCGTTGCCGGGGATCACGTAGTCGATTTCGTCCGGATCGCAGTTGGTATCAACGATACCCACGATCGGGATGCCCAGAATACGGGCTTCGGTCACAGCGATATGCTCCTTGCGGGGATCCACAACGAACAGCGCGCCGGGCAGCTTCTTCATCTCGCGGATACCGCCCAGGTTGGCTTCCAGCTTTTCACGCTCATGCTGCAGCTTCGCGACTTCCTTCTTGGGAAGCACTTCGAACTGGCCGTTCTGCTCCATCTTGTCGATCTGGTTCAGCCGGTCGATCCGGGTGCGGATGGTGCGGAAGTTCGTCAGCATGCCGCCCAGCCAACGGTTGTTCACATAGTACATGTTGCAGCGCTTCGCTTCGGACTCGATGGATTCCTGCGCCTGCTTCTTGGTGCCGACGAAAAGGATCGTCTTGCCTTCGGCCGCGATGTCACGCACAAAATTGTACGCTTCGTCGACCTTGCGAACGGTCTTCTGCAGGTCAATGATGTAGATACCGTTGCGTTCGGTGAAGATGTACTGCGCCATCTTCGGGTTCCACCGGCGGGTCTGATGACCAAAGTGCACACCGGCTTCCAGGAGCTGTTTCATGGAAATGACTGCCATTAGGGTTTCCCTCCTTGTTTTTTCCACCCTCTCCCCTTTTGTGATTTGCCACCGCGCTTGCGGCACAAGGCATCACAGGGGAAAGGTGCGTAATCGGATGGATTTTAGCATATCCGGCGCCCAAAATCAAGCCCGTTTTAATCCCTTTTTCAAAAAAAGAGCTTGCATTTCTCTTTTCATCATGTTATAATCCCATCCGTTGACCCCGTGGGATTATAGCTCAGTTGGTTAGAGCACCACGTTGACATCGTGGGGGTCATAGGTTCGAGTCCTACTAATCCCACTTCCCGGAAGCCTGACGGATCAAGGCTTCCGGGATTTTTTTATAGCTCAGTGAATCGCCTGAAACCCGCTGACTTCCCCAAAAACCTACCCAAAAGTGACCCAAAAAGAACCCGGCGCATTGCCGGGTTCCAAAGAAAACCGAATTCTGAAAGCTTAGTTCTGCTTTGCGTTCTTGACTTCCTGCCACAGGGTATTGTACACCGTCAGCCAGGAAGAATCCAGATCGTTGAAGTACTCGCACCGCGCGACTTCCTCATCGGTGGGGTTCAGCACATACAGGCTGCTGTAATCCTCGCCCATCAGATCAATCGCGTCCTGGTTCACGCTCATGTACCAGATCGCTTCCACGTTCTTCTGCGCGATGTCGGGGCGGCAGAGAAAATCGATAAACTTATAGGCGTTCTCCACATTCCGGGCGTCCTTCGGGATCACCGCGCAGTCCACCCAGATATTGCTGCCCTCGTCCGGAATGACATAGGCCAGCTTGTCATTCAGCTCGATCGCGTATTCCGCGTCGCCGCTGTACACGACCGCCAGCGCGCCGTCCCCGGCCACCATCTTGTCCTTGAATTCATCCAGGCCGTACGCCATGACGAACCCGTCCTGCTTCTGCTTCACCAGCAGGTCCTTCGCGGCGCTGATCTGAGTGTAATCCGTGCTGTTCATGGAATAGCCCAGATACTTGAGCGCCAACCCCAGCGTGTCCCGCATGGAGTCCATCATCAGGACCTGTCCCTTGTATTTTTCATTCCAGAGCACGCTCCAGGTGTGCACATCCGCCTCATCCACCTTTTCGGTGTTATAGAGGATGCCCAGCGTGCCCGCCATATACGGAACCGAATGCGCGTTCTGCGGATCATAGGACGGATCCTTCAGGTTCTCCCGGATGTGGGAGAAATTCGGGATCTGGCTGTAATCCAGTTCCAGCAGCATATCGTTATTGATCAGTCTCTGCACGCAGTACTCCGACGGAAAAGCCACGTCAAACGCGCCACGGTCGGAGTCCAGCTTCACCATCATATCCTCATTCGTGGTGAAATTGATGTAGTTGACGTGGATGCCGGTCTCTTCCTCGAACTGCTCCAGCACGGATTCATCGATGTAGTCGAACCAGTTGTAGACATTCACAACCTCCTGCGCCATCGCCCCCACGGGCAGCAGCACGCACAGCGCCAGCACCAAAGCCACAATCTTTTTCATTTTCCCAGTATCCTCCTCCTAAAATAAGTTTTTTATCTGGAACCGTTTCCGGCATTCCATTCACTCTTCGCTCGTCCTGTGATTCACAATCAACAGCAGCACGAGCAGCACCACGAACATCATCGCGCTCAGCGCGTAGAACGTCGGCTGAATGCCCAGCTTCGTCGCCGAGTAAATCAGCGTCGACAGGTTCTGAAGCAGCGGGCTGGTCGTGAAATAGCTGATTGTGAAATCATCCAGACTCAGCGTAAACGCCAGCAGCGCGCCGGTCACAATCCCCTGCCGGCACTCGGGAATCAGCACATGCGTCAGCGCGTATCCCGGAGTCGCCCCGAGATCCAGCGCCGCCTCATAGGTATGCTTGTTCATCTGCTTCAGCTTCGGCAGCACGCTCAGCACCACATACGGGGTATCAAACGTGATATGCGCCAGCAGCATGGTCCAGTATCCCCGGTCCACCCGTGCGAAGATGAACAGCAGCATCAGACTCACGCCGGTCACGATGTCCGGCATCGTGTTCGGCAGATTGGTCAGGGTCATCATCACAGCCTGCGGGCGCTTTTTCATCGCGTGAATCCCGATGGCCGCCAGCGTCCCGATCACCGTGGAGACAATCGTCGCCAGCACCGCGATGCTCACCGTCACCCACAGCGCCTGCATAATCTGCGCGTTCGCAAACAGGTCGGCATACCAGTGCAGCGAGAATCCTTCCCACTTTGCCCGGCTCCGTCCGCTGTTGAAACTCTGAATAATCAGCACCGCGATCGGCAAATACAGGAACAGCAGAATCAACACCAGATAGGCCCGTTTCCAGAACTTTCTCATACGATGCCGCCCCCTTCCCCGTTGGGATCCGCCTTGCGCAGAATGCTCAGGGAGATCAGAATCAGCACCATCATGATCAGGCTCTGGGCGCTGCCCAGATTCCAGTCGCCCGCCGTCAGGAAGGTCGACTCAATCAAATCGCCGAACATCTGGGTATTTCCGCCGCCCAGCACGCGCGGAATAAAGAAGGTGGTCACCGACGGCATGAACACCATCGTAATCCCGCTGATCACGCCCGGCACACTCAGGGGCATCGTCACCTTGTACAGGGTCTTCACCCGGTTGCATCCGAGATCCTGCGCGGCCTCGCCCAGCTTCGGGTCCATCTTGTTCAGGGATGTGTAGATCGGGAACACCATGAACGGCAGAAAATTGTACACCATGCCCAGCAGCACCGCCGGTTGGTTGTACATCAGTCTTCGCCGTCCGACCCCGATCTTCTCGAGCACCTCGTTGATCAGGCCGTAGTCTTCCAGCAAACTCATCCACGCAATCGTGCGCAGCAGGAAGTTCATCCACATCGGCACGATGAACAATACCACAATTGTCGCTCCGAGCTTCATTTCCCGGTCTGCCATGAACAGCGCCGCCGGATACCCGAGCAGGAGACAGATCACCGTGCACAGAAACGCCATCCACAGGGAATACACCAGGGTGTCCACGTTCACCGTCCCGCGGGGAATCGTGGCGGCCACCTCCGGTCCGAGCACCTTTTTCATATTCCAGTTGGAATCCCAGAACGCGCGGAAATTATCCAGCGTGAACTGGCCGTTCCCGTCAATCAGCGCGTAATACAGGATCAGCGCGCAGGGCGCCACGGTAAAGATCAGCATCCACAGAAGATACGGCGAGGCGAACAGGGACCTCTTGATCCCCCGGTGCCGCCGCACGGATACGACCACCATCGCGGCAAAGACGATCAGACCGGCGCCCATGATCCACAACGCCCACACGGGCAGCTTCAGATCAGTCATCCGCCGCTCCTTCCTCCGCATCCCGGGAAGTTTCGTCCTCCATCGGCCGCATGATATGAATATTGAACGGTACAATATTGAGCCCGACCACGCTGCCCTGCGGCTGCATGGACGTGGAATGCACCTTGAACACCTGCGCGCCGGTATCGATCATCATTTCATAGTGAACGCCCTTGAACAGCACGCTCTTGATCACGCCCGTCAGCTGGCCCACGTCCTCGCCGACAATCATGATATCCTCCGGCCGCACCACGACATCCACCGGCACGTTTTCGCCGAAACCGTAGTCGACGCACGGGAACTCGTTTCCCGCGAACTCGACCAGCTCGTCCCGGATCATCGTGCCGCGCATAATATTGCTCTCACCGATGAAGTCCGCCACAAAGGCGTTCGCCGGCTCATCATAAATATGCTTCGCGTCGCCCTTCTGCATGATTTTCCCGTCCCGCATGACCACAATCGTGTCGCTCATGGTCAGGGCTTCCTCCTGGTCATGGGTCACATACAGGAAGGTAATTCCGAGGCGCTGCTGCATGTTCTTCAGCTCCAGCTGCATGCCCTTGCGAAGCTTGAGGTCCAGCGCGCCCAGCGGCTCATCAAGCAGCAGTACTTCCGGTTCGTTCACCAGGCTCCGCGCGATCGCCACGCGCTGCTGCTGACCGCCGGACAGCGCGTCCACGCGGCGCGTACCGTACCCGGGCAGGTTCACCATTTCCAGCATGGCCTCCACCCGGCGTTTGATTTCGTCCTTCGGCATCTTCTTCAGCTTCAGCCCGAACGCCACATTGTCAAATACATTCAGATGCGGGAACAGGGCATACTTCTGGAATACCGTGTTCACGCGGCGCTTGTACGGCGGCATCGCGGAAATCTCGTGCCCTTCAAAAAGCACCTCTCCGCTGTCCGCCGTCTCAAAACCGCCGATAATCCGAAGCATCGTCGTCTTACCGCATCCGCTCGGTCCGAGCAGTGTCACAAATTCTTTTTTCTGGATCGACAGGTTTATGTCATGCAGCACGGTCACGCCGTCAAATTCTTTGTGAATATGCCGCAGATCAATCAGGGTATTATCTTCTCCCCCTGCCCCACGCAGAACGTCCGTCGCCATTTCTCCATACCCTCCGTCATTCAAAGAGTCGCCGGAAAAACCGGGCATTCAAACTGCGCGTAAAGCGCCAATTCAATATTTAAACATAGCCTTTCCCCGCTGTCAATATCCGTGCGAAAAAAATGCAATCCGCATCTTTACCACATCGGCCGCGCATCCCGGCTCGGCCCTTCCGGCCAGGAATCGGGATTCGTGTTGTCCGCGCCGTTGTACACCTCCGGGAACATCGCGTACAGGGACGGGCGTTCTCCGGCCACATACAGGTGTGACAAATCGCCGTAGGAAATGCACCGGAAATCCGCTTCTCCCTGCTTCCGCTCCTGGGTCACAATCGTCGTCACGGCCGTCGGCATCATGCAGGTTCCCTGCCACAGCGCCATGGTCGGAATCCCGGTCAGATGCGCGGTGATCGCCGCGCCCACCCCGAAGTGGCAGAACAGCGCGATCGTCTTGAAATTTCCCTCTTTACACCGGTAAATCGCCCCGTCCCGCGTATATCCGTGCTTTGCGAGCAGCGCGTCCACGCCATCCTTCGTTTCCTGCCAAACTTCCGCGACCGTACCGCCGGCGAAGAGTTCTTCCTCCGCCCATCTGTCCCGGTCCAGAAAGTCGGGGCGCTCATACCACTCCCGCGCGCGCAGGTCCCACGGAATCCGCTCCCGTCCGGTCTCCGCTTCAATGTAGTGTCCGCGGAATTCCGCCAGCCACGGAAGCACCTCCGCTTCCCGGCCCAGCTTTTCCAGCGTCGGCTTCGCGGTATCCCTCGCCCGCCCGAGCGGCGAAACGTATATCGCGTCCATCTGCGTATTCACGAGCCTCCGGCTCAGCAGCTCTGCTTCCCGCCGGCCCTTTTCCGTCAGGCTGTCCACGCTGTAATCCGGTTCCCCATGCCGGATGATCAATATTCTCATTCCGCTTCTCCTTTTACTCCGTTTCCCGCCCGTACACTTCCATCTGGGTCAGTGCCGGGAACGGGCTCGGGTCGTCCGCCTGAATCAGGTCACTGACCGTCAAAAACGTAATACCTTTTTTTCGCATCGCGAACACATGCGACTCCCGGGTCTTCTTTTCCATGTCGACCGCTTCCGCGCTCCCGTCGGAAAACCGGAATGTCGC
>Ga0065709_1029927_pt1 | contig 10847 bp, 5 predicted proteins | sample Hoacrofraction14_2_FD_59096 | JGI IMG/M metagenome (GOLD analysis project Ga0065709, IMG submission 59096) | Hoatzin crop microbial communities from Cojedes, Venezuela, sample from fiber fraction 14 v1 | ecosystem: Host-associated > Birds > Digestive system > Esophagus > Crop | place: Venezuela... | reverse complement strand
CATTGTCAAGATGGGGATATCACTGTTTTTAGTGCTATCTACAATGACAATATGGGCAGGGAAATAAGTTTCCGTCTTTGTGGGTTTATTGTATTTTGTATTCCAAGAATCGAGTGAATCTGTATTGATATTAATAAACACCGTTGGCAAATCAGAGATTTGCTTCCAGTTAACCGTATCAACAGGAACAGGAGCATCTCCCCAAGTATAGATTTGCGCACGTACAGATGACGGCACACACAGGCATAGCAGGGCCATAGTGCAGCATAAGAAAAGTTGTTTCATTTGTCTTTCTAAATTTGAACCGTTATTTTTTACCTTCTTCAGGTCAATTGCTTAGAGTTTTTAATATGTTTGCAAAGGTAACGATTTTTTATTTAAAAGATTATAAATTGACAAAAATTTTGACAAAATGAACAAAAAAAACGACCATCGCTGTCACGATGATCGTTTTTTAGGGGGAAATGGTTGTTGTTTGTTATTGTTCTTCTTCGTCGGCGAAGTCGATAACGTTCTTGCGGTTGGCCACCATTCTGTCGTATTCTTCTTTGGAACCTACGACGATTTTGTCCCATTGTCTGAGTCCTGTTCCAGCGGGGATGAGGTGTCCGCAGATGACGTTTTCTTTCATTCCGGCGAGGTAATCGACCTTTCCTCGGATGGCTGCTTCGTTGAGCACCTTGGTTGTTTCCTGGAAGGAGGCTGCCGACATGAAGCTCTTTGTCTGCAGTGCGGCGCGCGTGATGCCCTGGAGGATCTGGGTGGAAGTGGCGGGAACGGCGTCTCTCACCTGCACGAGGCGGAGGTCGCGGCGCTTGAGCATGGAGTTTTCGTCGCGCAACTTGCGTGCGGAGACGATTTGTCCGGCGTGCAGCGTCTCGCTGTCTCCTGCGTCGGTGACGACTTTCTTGCCCCAAATGCGGTCGTTTTCTTCGGCGAAGTCGAGTTTGTCAACGAGTTCTTGTTCGAGGAATGCGGTGTCGCCTGGGTCGTTGATTTGCACCTTGCGCATCATCTGACGGACGATGATTTCGAAGTGTTTGTCGTTGATCTTCACACCTTGGAGGCGATAGACGTCTTGCACCTCGTTGACAATGTACTCCTGCACGGCGGTGGGGCCTTTGATGGCGAGGATGTCGGCGGGCGTGATGACACCGTCGGAGAGGGGTGTTCCGGCGCGCACGGCATCATGTTCCTGCACCAGGATTTGCTTGGAGAGGGAGACGAGGTATTTGCGTTGGTCGCCTGTCTTGGAGGTGACGATGATTTCGCGGTTGCCTCGCTTGATCTTTCCGAGCGTCACTTCGCCGTCGATTTCGGACACAACGGCGGGGTTGGATGGGTTGCGTGCCTCGAAGAGCTCGGTAACACGGGGCAGACCACCGGTGATGTCGCCTGCGCCGCCCACGGCACGTGGTATCTTGACGAGGGTTGCACCGGAGGGGAGTTTTGCTCCGTCTTCGATTACTACGTGGCCACCCACGGGGAAGTTGTATGTTCCGAGGATGTCTTCTTCGGGATACCACTTCGTATCGCGGCTCTTGTGGCTATTGGGTTTGACGATATAGCAGGTGGGAACGCGTGTGTGGTCCTTGGAATCGATGATGATTTTCTCGGTGAGTCCGGTTGTTTCGTCGGTCTCTGCCTTGAAGGTGACGCCTTCTTCAACGTCTTTGAAGCGTGCCACACCTTCGTATTCCGTTACGATGACGGCGTTGAAGGGGTCCCACTTGGCGATGAGGTCGCCTTTGAGGACGTTGTCGCCGTTCTGGAAGTAGAGGGAGGAGCCGTAGGGAACGTTGAGCGTTGAGAGCACGATGTTGGTGTGTGGGTCGATGAATCGGACTTCAGCGAGTCGGCTCACAACCATTTGGCAGGCGCGTTCTTCGTCGCCGTTCTTCTCTACGAAGGGCACGGTGCGGAGTTCGTCGAACTCGATGCGGCTGTCGTTTTTGGCTACGATGGAGGCGTTTGCTGCGGCGTTACCGGCCACACCACCGGCGTGGAATGTACGAAGCGTAAGCTGTGTACCCGGCTCTCCGATGGCTTGTGCTGCGATGACGCCAACGGCTTCGCCCTTTTGCACCATTCGGCTGGTGGCGAGGTTTCGTCCGTAGCACTTCATGCAGACGCCATGCTTGCTTTCGCAGGTGAGCACGGAACGTATTTCGACGCTCTCGATGGGTGATTCTTCGATGAGACGTGCTTTCTCTTCGGTGATTTCTTCGCCTGCTGCGACGAGCACTTCGCCCGTTGTGGGGTGGATAACGTCGTGCACGGAGACGCGTCCGAGGATGCGCTCATAGAGAGATGTGATGACTTCGTCGCCGTTTTTGAGGGCGGTGCATACGAGTCCGCGCAGCGTTCCGCAGTCTTCTTCGGTGATGATGACGTCGTGGGAAACGTCCACGAGGCGTCGTGTGAGGTAACCGGCGTCGGCTGTTTTCATAGCGGTGTCGGCCAAACCCTTACGTGCACCGTGGGATGCGATGAAGTATTCGAGCACCGACATACCCTCTTTGAAGTTGGAGAGGATGGGGTTTTCGATGATTTGCTGTCCTTCGGCGCCGGCCTTTTGAGGCTTGGCCATCAGTCCACGCATACCGGAGAGCTGTTTGATCTGGTCTTTAGAACCACGGGCTCCGGAGTCGAGCATCATGTAAACGGCATTGAATCCCTGGTCGGCTTCGGTCATTTCCTTGAGCAGGATGTCGCCGAGTTCGCTGTTGACGTGGGTCCAAGCGTCGATCACCTGGTTGTAGCGCTCGGTGTCGGTGATGAAACCGAGGTCGTAGTTGGACTGGATTTCATCCACTTCGCGTTGTCCCTTGCTAACGATTTCGTCCTTTTCGGGCGGCACGATGATGTCGTCGAGGTTGAAGGAGAGACCTGCCACGTAGGCCATGCGATAGCCGAGGTTCTTGATTCCGTCGAGGAACTCGCAAGCGCGGGCCATACCTACGTTCTTGATTACGTCGGCGATGATGCCACGGAGGGTCTTCTTGGAGATGATATCATTGAAATAGCCCACTTCGTCGGGGATGATTCCGTTGACGATGATACGTCCGACGGAGGTCTCGACGATGTGTTTAACGTGCTGTCCGTCAACGATATCGTCCACCAGCACTTTGACGGGGGCGTGGAGGTCGCAACGTCCTTCGTTGTTGGCGATGATAGCTTCTTCGGGGCCATAGAAGGTGAGTCCTTCGCCTTTGGCACCTGGGCGCAGCTTGGTGATATAGTAGAGTCCGAGCACCATGTCCTGCGAAGGCACGGTGATAGGCGCTCCGTTGGCCGGGTTCAGGATGTTGTGGCTCTGGAGCATGAGGATTTGTGCTTCGAGAATGGCCTCGTTGCTCAGTGGGAGGTGGACGGCCATCTGGTCGCCGTCGAAGTCGGCATTGAAGGCTGTACATGCCAACGGGTGGAGCTGAATGGCTTTACCCTCGATGAGTTTCGGCTGGAAGGCCTGGATGCCGAGGCGGTGAAGCGTAGGAGCACGGTTGAGAAGCACGGGGTGTCCCTTCATGACGTTCTCGAGGATGTCCCAAATGACGGGTTCACGACGATCGACAATCTTCTTGGCGCTCTTGACAGTCTTCACGATGCCGCGCTCAATGAGCTTGCGAATAATAAAAGGTTTGTATAGCTCAGCGGCCATGAGCTTAGGCAGACCGCATTCGCCCATCTTGAGTTCAGGACCTACAACGATGACGGAACGGGCGCTATAGTCAACACGTTTACCGAGCAAGTTCTGGCGGAAGCGTCCCTGTTTTCCTTTCAGAGAATCGGAAAGCGACTTGAGGGGGCGGTTGTTTTCGCTCTTGACAGCCGACGATTTGCGGGAGTTGTCGAAGAGAGAATCCACTGCCTCTTGGAGCATACGCTTCTCATTGCGGAGAATCACCTCGGGAGCTTTGATCTCCATGAGTCTCTTGAGGCGGTTGTTACGGATGATAACGCGACGATAGAGGTCGTTGAGGTCGGATGTAGCGAAGCGTCCTCCGTCGAGGGGCACGAGCGGACGAAGCTCAGGCGGGATGACGGGGATGATCTTCATCACCATCCACTCGGGGCGGTTGATGTCGCGGCTGCCACGGAAGGCCTCCACCACCTGCAGACGCTTGAGGGCTTCGGTCTTGCGCTGCTGGGAGGTGTCGGTAGTAGCACGGTCGCGCAGTTCATAGGAAAGCGCATCGAGGTCGAGGGAGGCGAGCATGTCGTAAACAGCTTCGGCGCCCATCTTGGCCACGAACTTGTTGGGATCGTTGTCTTCGAGATATTCGTTGCTGGGGTCGAGGATATTATCAATGATGTTCAGATATTCTTCTTCAGTGATAAGATCCATCTTGTGGGAACCATTGATTTCGTTTCCATCGGCATCGGTTTTGCCCTCGAGTGCTCCTGGATTGAGCACAACGTAGCGCTCATAATAGATGACGGAGTCGAGTTTCTTGGTGGGCATTCCGAGGAGATAGCCTATTTTGTTAGGCAGGGAACGGAAATACCAGATGTGTGCAACGGGCACAACGAGCTCGATATGTCCGCAACGCTCGCGGCGCACCTTCTTTTCAGTCACTTCTACGCCGCATCGGTCGCAGATGATGCCTTTGTAGCGAATGCGTTTGTATTTGCCGCAGGCGCACTCGTAGTCGCGTGTCGGACCGAAGATGCGCTCGCAGAACAAACCGTCACGTTCAGGTTTATAGGTGCGATAGTTAATGGTTTCGGGCTTAGTGACTTCGCCCATGGAGTTTTGCAGGATTTCTTCGGGCGATGCCAGACCGATGGTAATCTTGGTGAAATTATTTTTTACCTTTGTATCTTTTTTGAAAGCCATGTTTCTGTTGTTTAATCAAGTTTTACACTAAGTCCGAGACCACGAAGTTCGTGGAGCAATACGTTGAGAGACTCAGGAATTCCTGGTGTCGGCATGGGATCGCCCTTGACGATAGCTTCGTATGCTTTGGAACGTCCCACGGTGTCGTCGGATTTGATGGTGAGCACCTCTTGGAGGACGTGGCTTGCGCCGAATGCCTCGAGTGCCCAAACCTCCATTTCTCCGAAACGTTGTCCACCGAATTGTGCTTTACCACCAAGAGGTTGCTGTGTGATAAGGCTGTATGGGCCGATGGAGCGTGCGTGCATCTTGTCTTCGACCATGTGGCCGAGTTTCAAGAAGTAGGTGACACCCACGGTTGCAGGCTGGTCGAAGCGTTCGCCGGTTTCACCATCGTAGAGGTGAGTGGAGCAGAGGTGTGGCAGACCTGCCTTGTCGGTCCATTCGGAGAGGTCGTCGAGTTTGGCACCGTCGAAGATGGGAGTAGCGAATTTCACGCCCAACTTGCGTCCTGCAGCACCAAGGATGGCTTCGAAGATCTGACCGAGGTTCATACGTGAAGGCACACCCAGCGGGTTGAGCACGAGGTCAACGGGACGGCCGTCTTCCAGGAATGGCATGTCTTCGGTGCGCACGATCTTAGAGATGATACCCTTGTTTCCGTGGCGTCCTGCGAGTTTGTCGCCCACGCCAATCTTACGTTTCTTGGCAACATAGACCTTGGCCATCTGGATGATGCCCGAAGGCAGTTCGTCGCCGATGGAGATGGCATACTTGCGGCGCTTGAGTTCTGCTTCCAGCAGTTTATACTTGCGGATGTAGTTCATGATGAGCTTCTGAATGAGTGTATCAGTATGCTCGTCGCCTGTCCAGCCGTTCGACTGGATGCCATCGTATTCGAGGTTCTTGAGGATGGGCGCAGTGAATTTGCTTCCTTTGGTAATGATTTCTGCGCCTGTATAGTCTTTCACGCCCTGACATGTCTTGCCCTTGGTGAGCTGCATGAGTTTGTCGATGAGGATATCCTTAAGTTCGTTGTTTCTTGCTTCGTATTCCTCGTCGAGTTTGGCGCTCTGTATCTTGCTTTGTTTCTTGGCTTCACGTGTTTGCGGAGCACGAGTGAAGAGTTTCTTGTCGATCACGACACCGCTGAGCGAAGGATTGGCCTTCAACGAAGAGTCTTTCACGTCGCCTGCCTTGTCGCCAAAGATGGCGCGAAGCAGTTTCTCCTCAGGTGATGGGTCGCTCTCTCCTTTAGGCGAAATCTTACCGATGAGGATGTCGCCAGGCTCTACGCGGGCACCGATGCGCACGATTCCGTGTTCGTCGAGGTCCTTTGTAGCTTCTTCGCTCACATTGGGGATATCGTTGGTGAACTCCTCGAATCCGCGTTTTGTCTCACGCACGTCGAGTTGGAATTCATCCACATGAACAGAGGTGAGGATGTCTTCGCGCACGAGGCGTTCTGACAACACGATGGCATCCTCGTAGTTGTAACCCTTCCAAGGCATGTAAGCCACAAGGAGGTTACGACCGAGTGCGAGCTCACCATTCTCGGTGGCATAGCCTTCGGTGAGGATATCGCCTTTTTCGACACGCTGTCCTTTCACGCAGATAGGACGCAGGTCGATCACCATGTTCTGGTTGGTACGGCGGAATTTGGGGATGCGATATTCTTTCAGTGCAGGCTCGAAGCTTACAAATTCTTCGTCATCCGTGCGATCATAAAGGATGCGGATGGTTGTTGCGTCAACATAATCAACAACACCAGCGCCTTCGGCGGTGATCATTGTACGTGAATCGCGGCACACCTGTCCTTCGAGACCTGTTCCCACGATAGGAGCATCGTTGTGGAGGAGGGGCACTGCCTGGCGCATCATGTTACATCCCATGAGGGCGCGGTGACCGTCGTCGTGCTCCAAGAAGGGAATGAGGGCGGCACTGACGGAGGCAATCTGCTGCGGCGACACGTCCATGAGGTCCACCTGCGAGGGGGGCACCACGGGGAAGTCGGCATCCTTGCGGCACTTCACATAGGTACGGATGAAGGAGCCATCTTCACGCAACGGGGCGTTGCCCTGGCCGATGATGTGCTCTGATTCTTCTTCAGCCGTGAGATATTCTACATGGTCGTTGTCCAAATCAACCTTGCTGTCGGTCACCTTACGATAGGGTGTAGCGATGAAGCCGAGTTCGTTGATCTTGGCATATACGCAGAGCGAAGAAATCAGACCGATGTTAGGACCTTCAGGACTTTCAATCGGGCAGAGGCGGCCATAGTGGGTATAGTGGACGTCACGCACCTCGAATCCGGCGCGTTCACGCGAAAGACCGCCAGGACCGAGTGCAGAGAGACGACGCTTGTGGGTTACTTCTGCCAGCGGGTTGGTTTGGTCCATGAACTGCGAGAGGGGGTTGGTTCCGAAGAAGGAATTGATGACACCGCTCAGCGTTTTGGCATTGATAAGGTCGGTCGGTGTGAACACCTCGTTGTCGCGCACGTTCATACGCTCGCGAATGGTGCGGCTCATACGTGACAGACCAGTAGCGAACTGGTTGCTCAGCTGTTCTCCCACAGTGCGCACACGACGGTTCGACAAGTGGTCGATGTCGTCAACGGTAGCGTTGGAGTTGACAAGCTGTATGAGGTATTTGATAATTTCGATGATATCTTCCTTGGTGAGCACGCGCACATTCATGTCGGTGTTCAGGCCAAGTTTTTTGTTGATGCGATAGCGTCCCACTTCGCCCAGGTCATAACGTTTGTCTGAGAAGAAGAGGTTTTGGAACACTTCGCGCGCACTTGCATCGTCGGCAGGGTCTGCATTACGCAGCTGACGATAGATGAAGTTGACGGCCTCGGTCTCGGAGTTACTCGTATCTTTATCCAAGGTGTTAAAGATGAGAGAATACTTCTTGGCGAGCTCCTTGTCCTTCTGGAGGGAGATGACCGACACGCCGCTCTCGAGGATTCCCTCGATGTTCTCCTCGGTGAGCTCTGTGCCACGGCTGATGATTTGTTCGTTACGCTCAATAGAGATCACTTCGCCAGTGTCGGTATCGACGAAGTCCTCTTGCCAGCTTTTCATCACGTTACCAGCAAGCGTGCGGCCGATGGCTGCTTTCAGATTTTTCTTATTTACTTTGACTTCCTCTGCCAGGTCGAAAATCTGAAGAATGTCTTTGTCGTGCTCATATCCCACGGCGCGGAGCAAAGTCGTTACTGGCAGTTTCTTCTTACGATCAATGTAAGCATACATTACATTATTGATGTCGGTGGCGAACTCAATCCACGATCCCTTGAAAGGAATGATACGTGCGGAATAGAGGCTCGTTCCGTTGGCGTGGACGCCTTGTCCGAAGAACACGCCAGGAGAACGGTGGAGCTGCGAAACAGCCACGCGCTCTGCACCATTAATAATAAATGTGCCATTGTCGGTCATGTAGGGGATAGTTCCCAAGAACACGTCCGAAGTAACCGTGCCAAAATCCTCATGATCGGGGTCCGTGCAATAGAGTTTCAGTTTGGCCTTCAACGGAACGCTGTAGGTCAGTCCACGCTCGAGACACTCGTCGATGGTGTAACGCGGCGGATCGATGAAATAATCAAGGAACTCCAGCACGAAGTTGTTTCGTGTGTCGGTGATGGGGAAGTTTTCCGAGAACACCTTATAGAGGCCGTCGTTCTTGCGCTCCTCAGGCGGTGTATCGAGTTGAAGGAAATCTCGGAAAGATTTTAACTGCACATCGAGAAAATCCGGATAGGGCATCGGATTCTGCACGCTGGCAAAACTAATTCTGTTTTCAGCTGTTTTGGAAGTCATTTATGAATTATTATTGATGGGATAATGACGGTTATTCCGGAATACGCTTCGGCTTGTAGCCAAAAGACAAGAAAAGGTTAGGACCAACCGACTGGGAAGATCCTAACCGTTTATTATTCTTAAGAGAATGTCGTGTCTGCTTACTTGAGCTCAACTTTAGCTCCAGCAGCCTCGATGGCTTTCTTCAGGTTCTCAGCTTCGTCTTTGCTCAGACCCTCTTTGATGGTAGCAGGAGCGCTCTCTACGAGGTCTTTAGCCTCTTTCAGTCCAAGACCGCAAGCTTCTTTCACAGCTTTCACTACTTGCAGTTTGGTTGCGCCGATTTCAGCGAGAACAACATCGAAGGATGTCTTCTCTTCTGCCTGTGCAGCCGGGCCAGCAGCCGGGCCAGCAGCAACTGCAACTGCTGCTGCAGCGGGTTCAATACCATACTCGTCCTTCAGGACGTTAGCCAACTCGTTTACTTCTTTTACTGTAAGATTTACCAATTCTTCAGCAATAGCTTTGATATCTGCCATTTTAATATAAAGTTTTAATTGTTTTTAATCTGATTTTTATTTTCGACCTTGTTTTTGTTTATTCAGGACGCTCGCCTAAGGTCTTCAGCACACCATGGATAGTGTTTGCGCCTGATTGAAGTGCAGAGACAACGTTCTTTGCAGGAGACTGCAGCAAAGCCACAACGTCTGCAATGAGTTCGGTCTTGCTCTTGATAGCAACCAGTTCATCCAGCTTGTCAGCACCCACGAAGAAGCCTTCTTCTGCGTATGCTGCTTTCAGAGCGGGAACCTCTTTCTTGTTGTCTTTGTATTCCTTCAGCAACTTAGCGGGCACATTGGCGGTGTTGCAGAACATCAGCGCAGTGTTGCCTTTCAGTGTCTCATAGAAGGGTTCAAAGTCAATGTCGCTAGCTTCGAATGCCTTGTGAAGCAGTTTGTTCTTCACAACAATCATCTTGACGTCGTTCTTGAAGCACTTGCGGCGCAGATCGCTCGTGTCCGCAGCGTTCAAACCTGTCACGTCAACGATATAGAAGTGAGGGAACTCTTTCAGTTTCTCACCAAGCTCTACAATGATAGTATCTTTTACTTCTTTCTTCATCTTGCTAAACTTTTAGAGTCATTCAACTGATTTAGGATCAACTTTGATACCCTTACTCATCGTACTCGAAATAAAGATACTCTTGATATACGTACCTTTTGCGGCAGCAGGTTTCAGTTTGATGACGGTGTTGACAAATTCCTTGGCATTGCCCAGAAGTTGTTCAGGAGTCATCGACACTTTGCCAATAGAGGTATGAATAATACCTGTCTTGTCAACTTTGAAGTCGATCTTACCTTGTTTCACTTCTTTGACAGCCTTGGCGACATCCATCGTCACAGTTCCGCTCTTGGGGTTAGGCATCAAACCGCGGGGACCCAAAACGCGTCCCAGAGGGCCAACCTTACCCATGCACGAGGGCATTGTGATGATAACATCAACATCGGTCCATCCACCTTTGATCTTGTCGATATACTCGTCGAGACCAACATAGTCAGCACCGGCTTCCTTGGCGGCATCTTCTACATCGGGCGTACAGAGGCAGAGCACACGCGTTACCTTGCCAGTTCCGTTCGGCAGCGACACAACGCCACGAACCATCTGGTTGGCTTTGCGAGGATCTACACCAAGACGCACGTCCATGTCCACTGAAGCGTCAAACTTGGTCGTGGTGATTTCTTTCACCAGAGCGGTTGCCTCTTCCAGTGAGTATGCCTTCCCAACTTCAACCTTGTCTGCGACTGATTTTTGATTTTTTGTCAGTTTACTCATTTCTTAATTGAAGTTTATTGTTATTTACCAGGGAAGTCCCCTTTTACAGTGATACCCATGCTACGTGCCGTACCTGCAATGAGCTTCATGGCAGCCTCAACGGTAAAGCAGTTCAGGTCGGACATCTTGTCTTCGGCAATCATGCGAACCTGATCCCATGTCACGCTGGCCACCTTCTTGCGGTTAGGCTGAGCCGAACCACCTTTCACCTTGGCAGCCTCCATCAGCTGAACAGCTGCGGGAGGAGTCTTGATGATGAAGCTGAATGACTTGTCGGTGTAGTAGGTGATAACGACAGGCAGCACTTTGCCTGCCTTATCCTGGGTTCTGGCGTTGAATTCTTTGCAGAATCCCATAATGTTGATACCCTT
>Ga0065709_1006295_pt1 | contig 10851 bp, 13 predicted proteins | sample Hoacrofraction14_2_FD_59096 | JGI IMG/M metagenome (GOLD analysis project Ga0065709, IMG submission 59096) | Hoatzin crop microbial communities from Cojedes, Venezuela, sample from fiber fraction 14 v1 | ecosystem: Host-associated > Birds > Digestive system > Esophagus > Crop | place: Venezuela... | reverse complement strand
ATAACCCTTCATTTCATTCCTGCTGCAATTTATGCGTACATCGTAGGAAAAAATACAATCCATTTATTAATTGATAGTTGATTAATTCGATGATCTTTTATTTTGTTCCTTATATAATGGGTTAAGAAGTAGGCAGTTGTCCGTTTGCGACAATAATATTCTGCTCTTCCAGATATGTCACGAGGTCGCTGTTGATACATTCTTCCCCGTGATATTCCAGGGTCATCTTTTGTTGCAGGGTATCAGCGATGCTGAGGTCGGTATTGCTGATAAGAAGGTCGTATATTCCCTCGATGCTACCGTGAACGGTCATGGCCACATCGAAGATATTCTGGCTTTGTCTTACGTAGTATTCCGTCATCAGTAGGTAGAGTTTTTAATCAGTGTTATATTGTCCTCGTTGATAGTAGACAGTCCCGTGTTGCAGTTGACAAACGTGAGATACCCGCTTTTCGCCGTCGTCCTGTCTGTAAGCATCTTAGGCTGTTCATAACCGTTCGTGTCGCTGTTCCACTGAGCAATATACACCACTGCCGCGCTTGTTATGCTCACTATATGTTCCGCGTCCTGTATCGCATCTATGACGCTTTGGTAGTATATCGTTTCGTTATACGACATATTCCGTATAAACGCGCTCAATGCCGTTTTGATGTTCTGCAGAGCCTGTTGAGCGTTGATATATATGTCATCGTAGTACACCGTCGCCTGTATCGTAACCAGGTCGCCTTGTAGACTGATACATTCTATCGATGTACCGATAAATTTGATGTAGTCTATATACGAATATAGTAAATAAAATACTATAATTTTCAATGTTATAAAAAAGCACTCTTTATCCCCTATAAATAGATACTTTTATAAAATTCTTATTTTCATACTATTTCGTTAATTATCATTAAATTGCAAATAATACGGGGATTTTTACGGGGATTTTTATGGATATTCAAAATATATTTAGTACCTTTGCAATAGTAACGTATTAAAAATATTTGGATATGGCAACCTTTTATTATGAATTAAGCAAGAAAGAGGACTCAAAAGGATTCCGAGAGATACTGGTTCGTCTTCGCAACGGTAATGACTACGACCTTCGTGCGCACACTAAGGTATTTATTACAAAGCATAATTTCGATAGAAAAAGCGGAATTATAGTAAGTAACAAGATAGGGAACGACACCGAGCTCCACAAGAAAAAGCGAGATAAACTTACTTCTTTATGTGATTATATAAGAAAAGCCATACAGGAAAGCGAAAAGGAAGATATAAAGGGTTCGTGGCTGAAAGATAGAATCAAAGAATTTTATAACAATGGCAAAAAGAAAGAAAATCAAGAAAACGCGTGTAAATCTTTTGCCAATATAACAGAAGAATTTATCAACGAGCGAATTAAAAATAAGAAAATGTCGCCTTCGCTCGCTAAGGATATGTGGTGTGCTGCTCGTGTGGCTTTAAGGTACGAGGCTTTCAGACGTGAAACAGAAGATAAAAATTTTTCTTTTAATATTGATTCCGTAACGAAAGATGATGTCGAGGGTCTGATTGATTATTTCCGCAACGAAAGCAATCTTCAAAAGGAATACCCCGAAACATATAAAAGGATATTAAGTACATATCCCAACGGCAGGGGTACTTATGGAAATAGGATTCAGCAACGCGGCAATAATACGCTTATTAAGAAAATGGAAAGAATCCGTACTATTTTTAAGTACGCCATCGAGAAGGGATATATAACGAAAAATCCATTTTTCGGAATAAGTCTCGGACAAGAATCATATAAAACAGAACCTATATATTTAACACTGGAGGAGCGGGACACGATAGCAAATGCAAACCTTATGGAACTTTACAATCAGAGACAGGATAAAAGGGGCATGGGTATAAAGTATATATCAAATCTTTCTATCCAAAGGGATATATTTCTTTTCCAGTGTTATGTCGGGTGTCGTGTGTCAGACCTTAAAACGTTTACAGAAAACAATATCGTTATAAATACTGAGGGTGTCAAAGTATTAGTGTACACACCGAAGAAAACCGCAAGAAAAACAGGTATACAAGCAAGAGTACCGTTAAAACCGAAAGCCCTTGAGTTGATAGAAAAATATAAAGGGGTTGACCGCAAAGGTAGACTATTTCCTTGCGTATCTACGCAAGAATACAATAGGGATATAAAGAAAATATTTTCCTTAATAGGTATCACCCGAAAAGTTGAGGTTGTAAACCCGAAAACAGACAACAGCGAGTGGATCCCTTTAAACGAAATAGCCTCTTCGCACTTAGCACGAAGAACCTTTATTGCAAATCTATATGTAAAGGTGCAAGACCCCAATCTAATTGGAAAAATGTCGGGACACAAAAAAGGAAGTAAAGCGTTTTTCAGATACAGAAGAGAAGAAGACGAGATACTTTATAACCTTGTAAATTTGATTTAATATGGATTCTAAGGTATTACACGCAGCAGCCGAAAGGGTAAACGTACTAATAAATAGTTTGATTACCGCTAAGGAATCGGAGGCACTTATAACAGAGCTTGACAGTGCTTGTCGTGAAATCCATAAAGATTTATATTTTTACGGCACAGAATTAACCGACAGCGAGTTTAATAGTATCGGTGAAAAGATACTAACAGCAGACGAAAAATATCGGTATGCGAAAGAATATGAAGGTTTAGAATCAGTTTTGCCAATATCATACAATCAGTGTTGCGACATCCTTTTAAGCCAGTTATTTGATAGATCTTGGGAGAAAGCGAAAGAAAATAATTTCTTATTATTTAGTGACGAGCCTCAACCCCAAGCACCAACGACACCAAAAAGGAGAAAAGGTGGTAATAGGAATCAGAAATTAAAAAGGTTCTTTTATCCACAGCACCTCGACAAATATGATTACGTCTTAGATTCAATCAGCGGTTACACTGGAGCAGGGCTTGTCGATGTTTTAAAAAATTTTACAACCGAGCCGACAAAGTATCTAAAAGAGATACCGACTTTTGGTGCTTTGAAAGACGAGGGGATTCTTTCAGACGAAGAAGAAAACACATACAGAACGGCAAAATCAAGAAAAAATAACTAATCTTGTACACTTAATGTACCCTTTATTGTACCCTTTGAAATAAAGGGTACATTTTTTTTTGTTTTTCTTCTGTTTTTTCTTGTCCTTTGCAATCAGAAATTAACACTTAAAAATTTTTTATTATGGTTATTACAGAATTGATGCAAAGCGCAAATGTAACGGTATCAGTGAGACCCGAAGACTTAAAAGAGTTCGCCCTTTTTTTGGTGGGTGAAATCGAGGCAAACAGGGCAAAGGAGATTCAACAGCAACAGAAAGAAAAAGGGTATCTCACACAGCGAGAGACCGAAAAAAGGTTAAACGTGAAAGCCGCTACCTTGTGGAGGTGGAAAAATGCTAACTATTTAGTACCAGTAAAAGTAGGCAAGAGAAATATGTATCGTCTTTCTGATATTGAAAGAGTAGAAAACGGAGGACTAAATGATAAAAAATAAAGACCTAAAATCGTGGTATCTTTCGGAACTGAAAAGTAGTAAGGAGTATATAAAAGGGATTCAGTATGGGAAAAGCAATAGAGACAATCGGAAAAATAATGGCGGAGCCGCTAAATGAGGGTAGGAAAAAAGATTTCCGACCGTATCGTATCAGTCTTGAAAAAACCTATCCAGTACCAGTTTTTTCGCTGTTTTACAAGGAACAGACGGGAACGCTACCACTCGGGGATATAGCAGCCATCAAAGGAAAAGCGAAACAAGGCAAATCGGCTTTTAGCGCAATATTGGCGGCATCCGTTCTCGGGTGCAAAGATTTCGGATTTAGTGTCAATCCCACAATTAAAGACCCATCCGTTTTTTATTTTGATACAGAACAAAGTGACGAAAACGCATCAAGTTGGGCAAAAAATGTGTATAAGTTGAAAGGGTGGCTTGAAAAAGATAATGAAAACAAAGATTTTATGAGGGATAGGGAAAATTTCCAAATATACACCCTAAGAGGGCTTGTCACGCCCAAAGAAAAGTTTGAAAGTATAAGTGATACCATCGAAAAAGAAAAGCCGACAGTCGCCATAATTGATGGTGCGGTCGACCTTGTGACAGATTTCAACAATATAGCCGAAAGCTCCGAAGTTATAGGTCGATTGTTGCGGCTCGCCAGTGATAACCAGTGTTCTATCATTTGTTGTCTACACACGAACAAAGGAAAAGAAGATTCAAACATGAGGGGGCATTTAGGTTCATATTTAGTTCAAAAAGCCACAGACGTGTTCGAGGTGAAACACGAAGGCAGAACGTTTACAGCCGAGCAGACCGAATGTAGAAATAAGCCACTATCTGAAAAAATACCTTTTATTAGGGATAACGAAAACGAAGGCACACTAAGACCAACAGAAGGTAAAACGGAATCAGACAAAAAGTTATTGAAGAAACTTTTTGGCGAGGACACAGAACTTCGCAGTACCGATTTAGTAAAACGTATCAGAGAAGAAAAAGGATATAAAGACGATAGGCAAGCTAAAAACCTCATAAATGGATGGAAAAAAGAGAATCTTATATCAAAAGGAGAGGGGAGATTTGGAAAATACCGCCTCATGTAGTAAGTTAGTGAAATATGTGCAATCTATATATATATGATTGCACTAATTTCACTAACTATATACATACATACTTTTGAGGTAGTGAAATTTTTTCAGAAATACACTAAATTTCACTATTACACTAAACACACTTAAACCCCCGACAAACAAATGGATTCAGCATATAAATACAGATTGCAAACATACAAGGAAGGCGGCAAAAAGATTTGTCCGCAATGTGGAAAAAAGACCTTTGTCCCATACATTGATAGTGCAGGGCAAATTATAGATACCTCTTGCGGCAGGTGCGACAGAGAAGATAAATGCGGCTATCACTACACACCCCGAGAGTTTTTTCGTGACCACGAGTGGATGGTCGAGAAATCAGTGCCTACATACATAAAGCCTCAACCGCAGCCGAAAGCACCTACAATATTTGATACGATTTCACCTGCATATCTTCAAAAGTCATTGCACCTAAAAGAAAGTTTGGAGGTATCTTGCGAGCCGCTATTTCAGTACCTACAAAAATTTTTTCCTTTTGATACCGCCTGCGAGGTGTGGAATCTTTATTACGTTGGTATCAGTAAGCAAAACAAGGTAATTTGGTGGCAAATTGATACAAACGGCAAAATCCACACTGGAAAAGTTATGGCGTACTTAGAAAACGGTCACAGAGATAAAAAACAGCATCCCTCGTGGGTACATTCTTTGTTGGGACTAAAAGACTTTAATCTTTCGCAATGCTTATTTGGAGAACATTTGCTATCAGTGTTCCCCAACAAAAGGGTCGGTCTTGTTGAGGCTGAAAAGACCGCAGTTATTTGCGCAATGGAATACCCCGACAATGTGTGGTTATCGGTCGGAGGAAAAAAGAATCTCTCAGAGGAAAAAATATCAATCCTAAAAAATAGGTCGGTTCGTGTGTTTCCTGATTGTGGCGGAGTGCAGGAGTGGCGACAGAAAATAGATACTATCAAAAGAAAATATCCGACTTTTGATATATCGGTCTTTGATACTGAATCTATTGCGACCGATACAGAGATAAAAGACGGAGCGGATATTGCAGACGTGATATTAAGAGAAAAGAAAGAAGAATCACGATACAGTCCGCAGCTCGAGGCTATAATAAGCCAATATCCGTCATTTGGTTATTTGGTTGATAGTTTACAGCTCGAGGAGGTGAAGTGACCCGATGCGTGGGGTTCACTACACCACGACAAAGACAAAAAAATAGGGGCAAGCCTCAACTGGTTTGCTCCTAATTTGTTCATTTAGAACTATTTATAGACTTTTGAGAAATTATTTATATTTGCGTTTTAAGCGATTTTTGCTCGATAGGTGGTTAATTATACCTTTTAGCCGTAAAAACCGCTTAGAATTAAAATAAAAGGTATTTTTGGGCGTGTTATCACTTATAATATACTAATTGATATAATCTTCTATCCCTTTTTCCTGCTCTTTGCAGGCTTAGCCACATAAAGCCCTCCTATTATCTCCGTTTTCGGAGTATCTTCTATGATACCCCTTGCCTTGAGGTTATTTTCGCAGGATTTCGGGATATGGTGTGTTATAAAGAACTTTTTGGCTTGAGACGCATATAAGTTCTTAAATACAGCGAACCTCCAGTGAAAAAAGCCGTTCTTGTTTTTAAATATACCGTTCTCGTCTGTTGGTATTATTATACACTCCTTTTGATTCCCGTCATTGTCTGTTACCTTAGCGACCCTTGCATCAAATAGTTTTGCGAGGTCAATGTCTATTACATATTTGGGAAAATATTTTGTGTATCGTGAAAAAATTTTCATAACTATAAATCCATATTGAAATTAAAAGACGGGGTTGAGGCTGCCTTCGTATTGCTGTTGTTGGAGTATTACAATTTGAAAGAATTGTTAAACATATATATGTAAACTCAACCTCGCCCCGTCTCTCCAATGAAAAAAGAAAAACTATATCTAAAAATGAGTCTCACCATTCCACCTTTTAAGCAAAGGGATAACATCCGATGCGTCTTCGGGGAACTTAGGTTTTAAAAAGGGTTCACCATCCCAGTCACACACTATATTACCGTCTTGGTCTGTTTCGTATTCGTTTACGTCAACGTCACCAAGTTTTACTAAATCACTCTGGATTTTTGCCAATTCTTTGCGCTTTTCCGCTATTGCTTTCTGTTTTTCTAAATAATCCATTTTCGTCACCTCCTATTTATTGTTTGTCTAAAAGATTTAATAATTTGTAGTGCAATGATACTTCATTGCGGTCGCTTAGTGTTGTCATATTGGGGATTACAGACATAAATGATGGTTCTTTATTGGAAATCGGAACTACATTTATGTTACTATAATATTTCTGCAATATGATATTCATTTGCTTTACTGAGTCCCTTACTATCTCCATGAGGTTACAAATAGATTCTTTGTCCTCCGTATCTATATACACGCTGTATCTTTGCTCCATTTGTTTGGAAAAGTCGGGCGCAAGACGAGCCACACCGCCACATACGACAAAGGTTGGTATGAGATTGAAAAGTCTATTCATACCGTCTTTGCGGTGCTGCCATATCTTATTAATGGTGGTGGCAATATCCGACCCGTCATATTGTGGTCGTGTACCGACAGGAAGTTGGCTGTAAAATTTATTAAAGGATTCTTCACGCTCTTTTAGAACACGTTTTACTAAATCCGTATCAGTATTCCAAAAGGTTGTAAGTTCTTGGTCCGTTACTGTGATTCCTAAATCCTCCAGCAGGGAACGGCACTTATTAAGATTAAGGCAAAGTTTTTGATTTTCTTTGCGCTGCGACTCGATTGCTTTCGAGTCTTGCCATACCTTTTTTGCTCTCATAATTACTTACTTAAATATTTATAATTAAAATTCCCTCTTACTATGTTCTTACTTTCAGATACAAAGATAGAACTTATTTAGACAAAATCCAAATAAACAGCAAAAAAAATGTGACAAAAAAAATGGCGGTCGTTACAGGAGCCGACCACCACTTTTTAAAAGTAAGGAATATTATTGACGCTGCATCACGAAAGGGCTCGACGCTAACATCAAAATCCGTTTTCAATATGGTATAATTGTCATGTACAAAGTTACGAAATTTCTTTAATATTGGTACTTTTTTTTAACTTAAAATTGTTAATTAGAATTTTCCTTCATTTGTTAGGTTTATTTTTATACCCTCTGTAAGGGCTGTAAGGGTGGCGTTCTCGGCTGCTATTAGTGCCTCGTTTATTTCTTCGATATATCCTGCACACTCTAAGTTTTCAAAGTAAGATTTTACTTCGGTATCATTAAAGAGGTTGTTGCCTATTTGTTTGATTTGCTGAAAATAAGCCGTTAATTTTTCCGTTACTGGGGTTAATTTCTGATTTTCCATAATAGTTATAATTTAAAGTTAGAATGTATCAAAAAAAAGGAGACGCAGGGTCGCCCCTTTGTCTCCGACAGCTCGCATTTAAAGCGATTTTTGAAAAACTCGATTATATGTTTAAAGTGTGCGAGCATAGATTTGTTTAAAAACACAATTTAATAACAGATGCAAAGGTATGATTATTTTTTGTTAGTGGGTGCATACTGGTTACTGGTTGGTATCAGTTGTAAGATAGTTTAACGGAATCCGAAAGGACTTAACATTAAGACACAAAATATAAACTAATATTAAAGATAGATTTTTTGAAAAAAATTTGTGCTTGGGTGGTATGCGTGGGTGATACTGGATATATCGGTATGTGGGTATGGTGTGGTGGTGTTAGTGCTGTATGTGGTTAGTGCTGTATGCAAAGAAAAAAATCAAAAAAAATTTTTATGATAGCGGGCAAGGCTGCACCACTGGGGTGTAGGGGGAGGGGTGGTCTATCTGTAAACGTTTGGAGATTCAGAAATATTTTTGTACCTTTGCACCGTATCAAAATACTTGATATACGTTACTATGAGGTGCGAGTATTTAGCGAAATATATCGTACCTCTTTTTTTTGCCCTTTTTGGTATCAAAAAAGCACACTCAGAAAGCGCAAGCGGGGATTTTGACGGGGATTTTCAAATACCACCAATATATATATTCTTAATTATCAATGACTTATACGTTTTGTTTATATTCTATATACGTCTTGAAAGCCGTCAGTTCCTTTGTCGACAGCGGTTGTAGCAGAGCATCCGTGTCTTCTGTTGTTGCCGTAGCATCTTTTGCCACTTTCAGGGTGATGTCGTATCCGTTGTTGTAGTGTTGATATGCCGAGTAAGTTATTATACGGTGTGATGCATCTGTAGTAACGTATTTCGTTGTCATCTCCTCGCTGTCGAAGATCATATCGTCGCCCCGTTCGTTTACCGAGTCATACTGAAATAGTTTCGCCATCTCAGCATAGTACGGAGCCGTACCGTTAATCTTCTTTTCCAAAATCTTGTTGATATCGTTTTTAAACACGTCTAGAATCGTCTCGTAGCAATATATCAGTGTAGCCATGACAAAGGTCATCAGATCCATCACCGACATCTTGCTTGTAGACAGAGTTTTGTTGGCAAGAACCGACTGTTGCATCTTACCGTCCCTTACCTCTCTCGCCTGATTGTATATCTCCGTAAGTGTTCTTCCCATAGTTGTCTTTCATGTATTATTGTCTTGTAAGGGAAAAGAGGATAAAAAAAGAGGGAAACCCTCTTTTTATTTGATAGTAATGGGTAATTAGAACCAGTAACCTACTCAAACAGATTATCTAGTATTACTTCGTCATTTATGATGCCTGAATGAATGTTTCTTTCCACGCCGAATGTTGTTACAAATGTCATTCGGATAGATTTTCTGAAATGTGGTTGTTGCATCAGTTTGCTTATCTTATTGCGAAGGTTTATCTCGTAATCTTTAGTAATGGAATAAGGAGCTACACTGAATTTCATCTCACATAGGTTTACTGTATTATCTGCTCTGTCTATGACAAGGTCTATCTGTGTACCACCGTGTCCATCCTGCATTCTGAGAGCGTATTCACGTGTCATCACACCACTTATACCGAGTCTCTTCTTTATCATTTCTACATGTGTGATACAGAGAATCTCGAACGAGATACCCATCCAATTATACAATGCCGTCGTGTTTTGTATCGATGACCAGTATCCTTCGCCATACTCTTCCTTGTTATTGATAAACTGAAAGTAGAAAAGGGTGTAGAAGTCTACCAATTGGAAAAAGGTGACGTCTCCTCTTTTACCGAGATAGTTCTTGTACACTCTGACGAATCCGCACGAGACTAGGTTTTCCAGAATTTTTGACAATCCGCCTCCTGACTGTAGTCCCGTTTCTTTCACAATCTCGCCTCTAGTCAGTCCACTCTTCTTCGTACTTAGTGCCCTTACAACAGATATGTAATCGTTGGAGTTCTTGAATAGTGCAGCATAAAGATTGTTGAATTCCGTTCTTAGCAGACCGTTTATCTGGAAAAACAAGCGGTCGATATTTTGTGAAAGGCTGAGAGTATTACTTATCATTTCCAGGTAGAATGGTATGCCTCCCATTATCATATATAGTTCAGCTATCTCGTATCTTGACAGAGATACACCTCTGCTCTTTAGGAAAGACTCTGTCTCGGTCAATGTGAAAGGTTGCAGAAATAATCTTCGTGTAATACGGTTGTACAGACCTCCGTGATTGTTGAAGAGTGTATTTACCATCCATGAAGTGGCAGAACCGCATATCACCAATACTATATTATTTTTAGATGAAGCCCACGAATTCCAAAAATGCTCCAAAGCGGATACAAATCCTGACCCCTGTGTATCCATCCATGGTGCTTCATCCAGTATAACCACCTTCCGTTTCGTTTCTTTACTCTCTATCAACTTACGAAGCATAAAGAATATATCAATCCAGTCTTTAGGCTTTTCATTTGTTTCCGATAAGCCTTGTGACAGCATCTCTTTATAAAACGTACGAATCTGTACACTCTTGGGCTGGTCAGCCACACCAGCGACACGAAAAACTATATCACCTTCGAAAAACTGTTCTATAAGAAATGTTTTACCGACTCTTCTTCGTCCGCAAACGGCTACAAACTCTGACCTATTTGAAGCAAAGACCTCTTCCAACTGTTCTTTCTCTTCTTTTCTGCCTATTATATTCTCCTTCATAAGCTTCTCCCTTAAATTTTGCTGCAAATATACAGAAAAATATCGTTCGTGGCAAAAATTTAATAGATTTTCTGCCACGAACGCTTTGTTTTTATCTTTCGTGGCGAAATTTGTGCTAATTTTTTGCCACGAGTTAATAG
>Ga0065709_1029924_pt1 | contig 10865 bp, 7 predicted proteins | sample Hoacrofraction14_2_FD_59096 | JGI IMG/M metagenome (GOLD analysis project Ga0065709, IMG submission 59096) | Hoatzin crop microbial communities from Cojedes, Venezuela, sample from fiber fraction 14 v1 | ecosystem: Host-associated > Birds > Digestive system > Esophagus > Crop | place: Venezuela... | reverse complement strand
GCAGGGCGTAGGCAAACATATAGACAATTACGTGTGGTGCAAACCACGGACTCTGCAGGGCTGGCATCAACGTCTTGCTATGGATTTCTGGTTTTAAAAGATTGATACCGATAAAAACCATGGCAAGCAACGTACTGAAAGACAAAATCCATTTATATTTCCAACGCGAATAAATGATTAAACCTGCCAAGGGCAGAAAGAGTGAATACCACAACCGTGTTTCGCCCATTGTGCGCAGAGGTGGGCGTTCTAGGTTCTGCCAAAGCAAAAAGACGAAAGCGAAGAATACGCATAAACCTAAGCAAGTGAGTGCGATAGCCACTATGCTACGTTGTTTCCAAGCCGAAAATGCACCCATGAGCCACAATAAAACGGCGGCAATAGCGAAATAGATAAAGTTATCCCAAATCATTTTTTCCCTCCTTTCTTTGGCCGCGTGGCGCGTAAAAGAACAAACATATTGCCCCAAGCAACATCATTCCGATACCAGTGTAAACGGCTGGAAGCCAAGGATCTGTAACAAATTCCAATACGGAAACGTCGCTCCAGCGGCCTTTGCTATGGTCGTAGTCAAGCTGATAAATTTTCCATCCATCCACTTCAAAGGGTTTGTTTACTTCAATTTTCGTTCGGATATTTTTCCCCGTTTTTGTATAGATATGAACGGTCGAAACAAAAGCCTTGGGCTCTCTTTCTGCCATGGCGAGAGAAAGGGAGTCGTTGATCGTAAGCATCTGTGTGGGAAAGAGATAGCTCCCGCCCGAAAGCCAACCTCGTTTGCCGCTTGCTTCCACATAAAGTGCTGTGACGGCTCCATGACTTGGCCACGCCACATACCACGTGGAATCCTTCGAAGAAACAGGAGCAGCTTTTTCTAAGGTCTTTATAATCTTTACTTTAGGCTGTGCTGATACGATTCTACCTGTTACGTGGTTGGCCAATAGCACTTTAGCTGGGTATTCGTCAATTTGAAATTGTTCTAGTTGTACGGCGATGGGAAGTTCCTTCACCTCGCCTCTTTCGTTCACAGCGCGCCACTCTGGATACTCTTTGCCTACGGTCATGCTAAGTCGTTGCATATCTGCGCTTCCCAAGGTGCCACAGATAATGACAATAAGCAGACCGAGATGGTTCAGCAGAAAAGGGATGTCGCGCCACGAAGGATGGGCGAGTCTTCTCAACAAGGTGAGTAGGAGTATGATCGTAATCCATAGATAAACAAGAATGAAGGGCCAAAATCCCAACATCTTTGTCAGTCCTATAGTGTCTGCCGGTGCATGTCCGCTGGGGACTTGGCGCGTGAGTCCCATGAGGATAGTGAGCCCTACAGCAAAAAGTAGGGCTGCAATAGCCGCTTGAGTTGTTGAGAGATAGCGAAAGAGATAAACTTTTTTTCGCATCAAATGTGCCGCAAATGCCACGATTAGGAGTACACCGGCCGTGATGATATTAGCAGGCCACGCAAACAAATCCCAGTTGATAGGCCCTCCGGTCAACTGCAGCAATAGGCCCGTTGCCACCAAGCCGCAACCAATAATGATGCCCTCTTTCAGTTGCCAAGGCTTTTTCCACATATTTTTATTATTCAGCATTGAGCATCATCCGCGCATGATGAACTTATGCGCAGACAATGCCCAATGTAGAAGATTTATTTTATTTAAGTCTTTACATTTCAATCAGTTTCCCCTCTTTCTTGGCTTTTTCGATCCATTCCTTAGCCACTGTGTCGAGGAATTTTTTCTTGTCGGCACGTTTTTGGTCCATGTCCAACCCGATATATTTCTGGGCCTTCGCCTTCGTCGATATATCTGGCATCGGAACATCGCCCGTGAAGCCATGCTTAGCCAATACTTTGGCTGTGCGCAAACGCGCTTGTTGAGCGAAGTCGAGCGCATGTGAAAGGATGCGAACAACCTCTTGCGGGGCGTGGAATGATGCACCGTGGGAGGCTACAGCGAAGTCCCAACGCCATTGACTCTTGCGAAGTAGGTCGAGTACGGGTTTCATTTCGGCTTCAGTGGCACCCTTATCCCATGCAAATTTTGCTTCGATGTGCGCCGTAGCCAATTCTGCTTCCACGCGATTTCTGATTTCGTTGCACTTGCGTTGACGCTCATACACGTTCTGCCGCAATACCTCTGCATCTTGGCGATGGCAGGTCTGGCAGGTGCGATCGATATGTGCCAAGGGGCTCATGATGTGATGATCCGTATATTTTACGCCGCCTTCGCTGATGTAAGGCATGTGACAATCGGCGCACGACACACCGCGTTGTCCGTGAATACCCATTTGACTCATCTCATAGCCAGGATGCTGTGCCTTCAGAATCGGTGCGCGAGAAAGCGCGTGGATATAATCATAGAAGCCCATCTTGTCGTAATATGCTTCCATTGCCTCCACGGTTAGACCACTGTCTTGCGGGAAAGTGAGATAGTTGGTTTCTTTTTGGAAGTAGTATTCCGTATGACATTGTGCGCACACCAAGGATCTCATTTCTTGATGCGACTGTTTATTTACATCCAATCCTCTGCGTTCCCATGCCTCATAGAGCGCGGGACGAGCAGGCTTCAGGTCCATGGTTTTCGAATCATGGCAGTCACTGCAACCGATAGTGTTCATCACTTCGCCTCCCCATTGTGACCATCTGGGCGCATAGAACTCAGCGATGCCCTTCTCATTCATCAGTCGTGGCACATCGGGACCTTTGCAAGTCCAACACGTTGCGGGTTGGGGCTCTTTCCCCTCCGTAACGCTTGGCGCACCCGTGCGTAAAATGGCACGCATGTCTTCGAGCGCATGATGATGGCCACGAGGCGTGTTATACTCCCATGAGAAGGCATATCCCGCCCACAAAATCACCATGTTGGGTCGTTGTTCCAATACGTCCACCGCGTCGGAGCTGTTAAATTCGCTCACAAACGACGTGTCTTCGGTTTGCAGCCACGTTTCATATTCGCGTGGGAAGTCGTCTTTAAACTTCTCGTTTTGTGCAACAATGCCCTCCATTTGGGTGCGACGATTGTTAAAAACGCTTGCCACTTCGGCCCTGCGCTCCAACAGCGACGACGCAATAAGGCCCAGCACAAATACGCCAACCATGCAGGCGGCAAACAACAGCCAGCCCTGCCAACGTTTTAATTGTTTTGCCATAGTTGTCTATATTATTTTTTTCTTATTTTCTGTTATATGGGTTTGAATGATAGGTAGATACGTTTTCGACCTTATGTCGCTAGTTCTTGCTGCCCAATGCCTTCTGCAACCACGACGGAACGGGTGATTTAGGAATTGGGACATTGGCTGCCGACGTAGCCGAAAGCGAGTTCATTCCTCCATGCGGCACGTTACGATGGCAGTCCCAACAGGCTTTTCCTTCACCTCGTTTGGCCTCCATGAAGGTGATTCGTCCCGTTTTCACGAACTCTTGGTTGAGTTGTTTGTGACAGCGGATGCAATTATCCATAATCACCTCGGCGCTCATGTCCTCTGCCATAATCGCTTGTCGCTCACTATGTGTCACAAAGTAGGCCACGTGTTTCATGCCGTCCATGCCCTTGAACAGATATTTTGCCGCTGTGCTACTATGTGGCACATGGCAATCGTTGCACGTAGCGTCCCTCCCATGAGAGCTGTGACTCCACGTCGCATAATAAGGGGTCATGATGTGGCAGTTGACACACGCCGTCGGGTTGTCACCCAGATAGGTGTGCATCCGCAAAAGATAACCAATTAAGCAGGCCAATCCCACAATGAGTCCTGCAAAGACAATGGCGAAGATTTTTTGCTTATATGTCAGTGTAGGTAGGGTCATAGGTTAAATAAAGTTGGTATGTTAGTATGCCGCAAAGATAATGAAAAATTTAATATGTAGGCACTTTTTATGCAAAAATCAATATAAAAAGGAACAAAAGGGTAGTATGCTCCAAAAAATGCACGATGAATGGCTTTAGGCAATGGCTATTTCTTTGCTTTCGTGCTGTTCTTTTGCTGCTTTAGTTCTTGTGCGATGTAGTATGCTGTGTGACCCTTCGTGGGATTTTTTGCAAGTTCCCAAGGTGTGCCGGTGGCAATCACGTTTCCACCCTTCGATCCTCCTTCGGGACCTATGTCGATAATCCAGTCGGCAGCAAGGATAACGTCAAGATTGTGTTCGATGATGATAATTGTGCTTCCTTTGTCTGATAGCTGTCGCAGTACGCCCATCAAGATGCGTATGTCTTCAAAATGCAGACCCGTGGTAGGCTCGTCGAGGATATAAAGTGTGCGTCCCGTGTCTTTTTTGGCAAGTTCGGCAGCAAGCTTCACGCGTTGGTTCTCTCCGCCCGAAAGGGTTGTTGAGGGTTGCCCGAGTTTGATATAGCCGAGTCCAACGTCTTGCAACGTCTTTATTTTTCGGCTGATAGAGGGGATGGACTGGAAAAATTCTGTAGCCTGTGTGATGGTCATGTCGAGGACATCGGCAATAGATTTTCCTTTGTATCTCACTTCGAGCGTCTCGCGGTTGTATCTTTTTCCGTGACAACTCTCGCAGGGTACGGTCACATCGGGCAGGAAGTTCATTTCTATGGTCTTATAGCCATTGCCTTGGCAGGTCTCACATCGCCCACCTTTCACGTTGAAGGAGAATCGTCCAGGTTTATATCCCCGAATCTTGGCCTCGGGCAGGTTGACAAAAAGGGCCCGTATGTCGGAGAAAACACCAGTGTAGGTCGCGGGGTTACTGCGTGGCGTTCGACCGATGGGAGACTGATCGACGCTCACCACCTTATTTATAAGGTCAATCCCTTCGATGCTGTCATAGGGTAGGGGTTGCTTGTTGGAGCGATAGAGTTGATGGCTAATGATTGGAAGCAGTGTCTCATTCACGAGCGTTGATTTTCCTGAACCAGAAACACCTGTGACGACGATGAGTTTGCCGAGCGGAAATTCCACGCTGATGTTTTTGAGGTTATTTCCGCGTGCGCCCGTGATTTTGATAACATCGTGTTTCTCCTTCTTGCGAGCAGGTGCACGCAATGAAGGAATTTCTAGGGCTTTTTCCCCTTTCAGATATTGGGCTGTCAGCGTGTTGGTGTCAGACTGCAACATCTGTTGTGGTGTGCCCATAAAAACGACCTCACCGCCGTGTAGCCCTGCCTTGGGGCCAATATCAATAATCCAGTCGGCAGCAAGCATCATATCTTTGTCGTGTTCTACAACAACAACGGTGTTGCCTATGTCGCGCAAATGCTTGAGGGAATGGATTAAACGTTCGTTGTCTCGCTGATGGAGCCCGATGCTGGGCTCATCGAGTATATAAAGCACGTTCACGAGTTGCGACCCGATTTGTGTGGCCAAACGAATGCGCTGACTCTCACCTCCCGACAGTGTTGCTGAAGGACGGTCTAAAGAAAGGTAGCCAAGTCCTACCTCCAGCAGGAAGGAGGTGCGCGTGGCAATCTCCTTTGCGATTTCTGCGGCCACTTCTTTATATTGCGAGTTTACCATCAACGCAGACTCGTCACCACCTGTGAGTTCCAGTTTTTTCGCCCATTCGTGAAGTTCTGTTATCTCCAAATGCGACGTTTGGGCAATGTTGTTGTCACCGATACGATAGGCAAGAGCCTCTTTGCAGAGTCGTTGGCCGTGACACTCAGGGCAAACAACGTCGGCAGTATATTGTAGTGCCCATTTTTGTGCGGCGGCGGTGTCACCGTCGGCGAGCAATGAGTGGAGATATTTGAGAATGCCATCGTAGTGTGTAAAATAATCAGAAGACGTGTGGACGAGTGTTTTGTCGATGCGAACAGGCTGTAGGGTGCCATAAAGAATCTCGTCAAGCACGTCATGTGGGATGTTCTCAACGGGTGTACTGATGTCGAGTTGATGTTGTTGCAGAATGGAATCTATTTGCCAAAAAATCATTTGGTTCTTCTGCTTCCCGAGGGGCTGAATAGCTCCATCGCGAATACTGAGGTGAGGATCGGGAATGATTTTTTCGATGTCGAGCTGACTAACGATGCCCAGTCCCTTGCAATGAGGGCACGCTCCCTGCGGCGAGTTGAACGAGAACAGATTGGGTGCGGGCTCGTTATAAGAAAGTCCGGTGTCGGGATCAATAAGATGTTTAGAAAAGATGCGCGTCTGACCGCTCTCTTTATCCAAAACCATCATTACGCCTTGCCCCTGGTCGAGCGCTGTTTTTATGCTTCGTCGAATGCGTTGCTCATCGGTGCTTTGTGTGTCGATTTGCAACTTGTCAATCACTACTTCAATGTCGTGATTCTTAAAGCGATCGGTCTTCATCCCTCTCGCGATTTCTTGTATCTCACCATCAACGCGCACTTGCAGAAACCCTTTTCGCCGCAGACTCTCGAAAAGCTCGCGATAGTGCCCTTTTCGTTGTCTGATGAGTGAGGCAAGCAATAGGATCCGACGTTCCTGATAGTCGTTGATAATATGGTCTGCCACTTGCTCCTCGGTGTATTTCTGCATCGGTTGGCCTGTCAGATAACTATATGGTGTGGCGGTTCGCGCATAAAGAAGGCGAAGGTAATCATAGATTTCAGTCACGGTGCCCACCGTAGATCGCGGATTCTTGTTCGTTGTTTTCTGCTCAATGCTGATCACAGGGCTCAATCCGCTAATCTTATCTACGTCAGGCCGTTGCAGATTTCCTAGAAAATTACGTGCATAGGCGGAAAATGTCTCGATGTAGCGGCGTTGGCCTTCGGCGTAGATGGTGTCGAAAGCCAGCGACGATTTGCCCGACCCCGACAGTCCTGTAATGACGGTTAGGGCATTCCGAGGAATTTCTACGTCAATATTTTTCAGGTTATTGACGCGTGCTCCGTAAACTTCTATCTTGTTGACTGACATGGATTTTCTTTAATAGTCGGAACTTGTGGAGCTCTCTGTGTAGCCTCTCAAGAGGTTCACGTCTTTTCGAATATGAAATTCTCTGCCATCGGCGCCCTTGGCCTTCACCAAACAGAAATAGACGCCCTGTTTCACATCCTTGCCGTTAAACGTGCCATCCCATCCGTCGTTGGGGTCGGTCCATTCGAAAAGTTTCTGTCCCCAACGGTTGAAAATGGTGGCTTTGAACTCTACGATGCTCTGCCAACCGTCTTTGGCTTTATAAATATCGTTGATGCCATCGCCGTTGGGCGAGAAAGCGTTGGGCATATCGAGCTTGCTTTCGCTGATGCTCACCGTAAAATAACCCGCCTCGCTCCAATACTCATCAGTATAGGAAATGGTATCGTTTCCTTGCGTAAAAACGGCAAAGCAGGCAATTCTATGCGTTCCTGCCGTCGTAAAAGTATAATCCGTATTTTCTTCATAACGAATAAGATACGGCGTTTCTTGATCCTCTTCAGTATAGAATCGCCACTCGTAGGTAGCATTCCAGCTGCCCACGTCCGACGGGTTGGCATAAAAGTGAGCCTCCAGTGGGGCCGACCCCGAGAAGGAAGTGCCTTCTTCGCTCTCACCATCGGTGTTCACGAAAGTGGCTGTGGGGCTAATCGTCGGGGTGTCATCAGCCATTAGTGGTATCGCCACCATTAGGCTTAAAACGGATATAAGAATACTCTTAAAATTCATGCGCAATCAAATATATGGTTGCAAAGTTAGAAAAAAGATTGAACTTATGCGGTCCGAAAGAAAGTTTTTTTGTATTTTTGCAATCAAATAACAAAAAAACAGAAAAATAATGAAGCACATAACAAGAACATTCCTCGTCATTCTCTTGTTTTTTGCTGCGTCGAGTGTATGGGCGCAGTCGAACAAATGGCGTGATATTTATAAGGTGAAGAAGAAAGATACCATTTTTGGTATTGCAAAAAAATATGGGCTGAGCATCGTTGATCTGATGGAAGCCAACCCAGAAATGAAGCAGGAAGGCTATCAACTGAAGAAAGGAACCACACTTTTCATTCCCTTTGAGAAGAAGACTGAGACGCAACCTGCTGCCAAGCCCGTGGGCACTGCCGATGGCATACGCGATCGCGCCATTCGAATAGGCGTCATGCTTCCTCTCCACGATGTTGATGGTGATGGACGACGAATGGTCGAATACTACCGAGGTATTCTCATGGCATGCGACAGTCTTAAGCGTGAAGGTATCTCCACCGATATCCATGCTTGGAATGTTGACATCAATGCCGACATCCGACAAACCCTCTTGGCTGATGGCGCCAGTCGTTGCGACATTATCTTTGGACCACTCTATACCAAGCAGTTGGTCCCTCTAGCAGAATTCTGCCGCACCTACGACATCAAACTCGTCATTCCGTTCTCCATTTCTGGCAACGAGGTGGAGCGCAATCCCCAGATTTATCAGGTCTATCAACCCCAAGCGGAACTCAATGCCGATGCTGTTAACGCCTTCGTACAACAATTTAAAGGCAGTCATCCCATTATCGTTGATTGCAACGATTCAACGAGTCGAAAAGGCGCCTTTACGTCGGCTTTGCGGCAAAGAATGGAAGCACAAGGCATCCAATATAGCATCACTAACCTCACATCGCCCGATGATGTCTTTGCAAAAGCCTTCCTCCTGCAGACTCCCAATGTGATTATTCTTAATACGGGTCGTTCTCCGCAACTCAATGCTGTATTGGGCAAACTCGATCGTCTCACAGCCGCTAACCCCACCTTGAGCGTTTCACTCTATGGCTATACAGAATGGCTCATGTACACCAAGGTTTATCTGAACTATTATCACAAATACGACACTCACATCCCCACTACTTTCTACTATAATAATCAGTCTGTGGCTACGCAGAACTTTGAGAATAGCTACACCCGTTGGTTCAAACAACCCATGCAAGCCGCTTTGCCTCGATTTGGCATTACGGGCTATGACCAGGCACAATTCTTCCTTCGAGGCCTCTACTATTATGGCAAAACTTTCAAGGGGACGCGCGACCAGAACACTTATCGTCCTCTACAGACGCCCCTTGTTTTCAAGCCCACCGTTGAAGGAGGTGGCATGAAAAACCAAAACTTCATGCTCATCCATTACACGCGCGATCAACGCATTGAAGCCATCAACTATTAAGTAAATCAATGCGTTATCACAATATACGTCTAAGATGGCTCCTCCTCATAGCCGCCTTCTGCCTGCCGTTTCATAGCATTCGCGCGCAGGTGGGGCAACACCGCAGCGACTTTGCCGTGGGTGTCAATGGTGGATGGGTGCTCAGTAACGTTGGCTTTACGCCTACTGTGTCACAAAAAATGCACCAAGGGCCCACTGCAGGACTTTCTTTTCGCTATGTATGTGAAAAATATTTCAGTACCATTTGCTCTGTTTATGCAGAATTCAACTATGCCCAACTGGGATGGACTGAAGATATTCTCGACGCCCAAGACGACCCCGTCGTGAATGCTCAAACGGGACTCCCTGAGGAATACAGCCGCAGTATAGGTTACGTTCAGATGCCTATCTTCGCCCATCTTGCATGGGGCAAGGAAAATAAAGGTATGCAGTTTTTCTTTCAAGTTGGTCCGCAGTTCGGCCTCTATACCAATGAGAGCACTACTGCCAACTTCGCCCTCGCCGACATGAACTACACTGATCGCATCAACAAGACCTGTGCCCAAGATACCATGAGCGTTGAAAATAAATTCGACTATGGCATTGCCGTCGGAGCTGGTGCCGAACTCACCTTGCCTAAACTCGGGCACTTCCTCCTTGAAGGTCGCTACTACTATGGCCTTGGCAATATCTATGGAGATAGTAAGCGCGACTACTTCGCTAAATCCAACTTCGGAAACATTATCCTAAAACTCACCTACCTATTTGATATAACCAAAACAAAATAAAACTATGTTTGAAGGACAACCTAAAGGCCTATATGCACTTGCATTGGCCAACACTGGAGAACGTTTCGGCTACTACACCATGATAGCCGTGTTTGCACTATTCTTGAGAGCCAACTTTGGCCTCGATCCTGGCACCGCTGGACTCATCTACAGTTCTTTCCTCGGCCTCGTCTATTTCCTTCCCCTTGTGGGAGGTATTCTCGCCGATAAATTCGGATTTGGAAAAATGGTCACCATTGGCATCGTCATCATGTTTGCTGGCTACCTTTTCCTCTCTATCCCCCTCGGTGGCAACACGCTTGCTATGATCTGTATGCTCATTGCCCTTGTTTTCATCAGCTTCGGAACAGGCCTCTTTAAAGGCAATCTCCAAGTGATGGTTGGCAATCTTTATGATGATCCCAAGTATGCCGATAAGCGTGACGCTGCTTTTTCCATTTTCTATATGGCTATCAACATCGGTGCTCTCTTTGCACCCACGGCAGCCGTAAAAATTAAAGATTGGGCACAAAATAGTCTCGGCTACGCTGAAAACGACGCCTACCACTTCTCATTTGCTGTGGCTTGCGCTTCCCTCATCGTATCGATGATCATATATTATGCTTTCCGCAGCACCTTTAAACATGTGGAAGGAAAATCTAATACTGAGCAACCTGCCAAGCAGGATACTGCTGCCGACCAAGCTGCAACTCTTCATACCGAGGCCAATGCACCGTCAGATAAGGAACGCATTACTGCCCTTTGTCTCGTTTTTGCTGTCGTCATCTTCTTCTGGATGGCTTTCCACCAAAACGGACTCTCGCTCACCTATTTTGCCAACGAGTTCACCGAGAAAACCTCTCAGGGACTTCAGAGCATGGCCTTCGATGTTGTCAATCTCGTCATGATTATTTTCATTGTCTATGCTGGTTTCTCCCTTTTCCAAAGTAAGACCCAGAAAGCCATGATTATCTCAGCTCTTGTTATCCTCGCTTCCCTCGGTGTGTTGGCTTGGAAATATAGTCAAGTGAGCGGCTCTATCGACGTGAGCGCCCCCATCTTCCAACAGTTCAACC
>Ga0065709_1006639_pt1 | contig 10872 bp, 11 predicted proteins | sample Hoacrofraction14_2_FD_59096 | JGI IMG/M metagenome (GOLD analysis project Ga0065709, IMG submission 59096) | Hoatzin crop microbial communities from Cojedes, Venezuela, sample from fiber fraction 14 v1 | ecosystem: Host-associated > Birds > Digestive system > Esophagus > Crop | place: Venezuela... | reverse complement strand
AAATCACCGGCGCGGGGTTTTCCGCCTCCTGCAGGCGAACCGTTCCGTTCTCACCCCCGCTTCCCTCTTCCTTCCGGAAGTCATTTGCAGTGAGGAAGAACCGGATTGTCAGATGGTAGTCCCGGTCGACCTCGATCCGCTCAATCATCCTCGCGAGGATCATCTTCTTGGTGTCGTTATCCGCCTCATCAAAGATGTCAGACCACGCGGAAATATTCATGAGCTGATACAGTGGCTATTTTTTCTTGTTCAGCCGTTCTCCGCGGACCAGTTTGTATCCGTACGGTTTCTTTCCGCCCCGCCAGATGCCGTCCTGCGTCATCTGCGTGTGCGCGGCCTTGACGCGCAGCCGTCCGGAAAATTCCGGACGAAAAATCGGGGCTTGGGGACCTGTCCCCAACAAGCAAAGGCATCTGGTGGGAGTCCGGATGCCCTGCTTGCTTCCGATTATTTGGCTCTCAATCTGTCTATTAAATCACTTAATTATTACACTCTCTCCGTACCTGTTTCCGTAGTTGACAGTCTCAATCTGTCTATTAAATCACTTAATTATTACACCTCAAACTTTTAAACTATTCTGATTCAGTAAGAAATCTTTAATCCCCATAACCGTGATACCTTGTTCTGTTCGCCAGAGTGGAGTATCTTCACGAACGATAATAAATTTCTTAAAACTATCTTCGATTCTTATCAGAGACTCCTGCTCCTGTTTTAATTTCTCCTGATCAGGTATGGCAAATGCTGATTGCAAATAATACCGTTCACTTCCCTGATTGCACACAAAGTCAATTTCAAGTCGTTTTCGAATTTTTTTCCCATTTTGGTTAATATTATGTTCAACTATACCGACATCCACAGAATATCCTCTGATCAACAACTCATTGTATATGATATTTTCCATCAAATGGGTTTCCTCATACTGCCGAAAATTCAAAAATGCGTTTCTCAGACCCACATCCGTAAAGTAATATTTAAACGGTGTAGAGAGATATTTCTTTCCTTTTACATTGTACTGAAGAGCCTTTTCAATCACGAAAGCGTCTTCCAGACACTGCAAATAGAATCTCACCGTATTGTCGGAAACCCGACCATACCCTAAACTCTGAAAAGTATTCGCAAGTTTCAACGGATTTGTGAGTGAGCCCAATGCGGAAGCCGTAAACTGGAGCAGCCTCTCAAGAACATCAATATCTCTAATATTGTTTCTATCGACAATGTCGGACATATAGACTTTCTGGAATAAAGTTTTTAAATAATTTGCCTTTTGCTCTTTTCTTTTTAAAGAAAGGATCATCGGAAGAGAACCATATAAAGAAAATTCTTTCCAGGCTTCATTTTCGTTTCCTTCAAATGAAGAGCAAAACTCGGAAAAGCTCAAAGGATAAACTCGTACTTCATCCCCTCTGCCACGAAATTCCGTAATAATGTCCGACGATAAAAATTTTGAATTACTCCCTGTCACATAAATATCCAGATTTGTGTTTCGGTTTAATCCGTTCAGCAATCCTTCAAAACCTTTTACAAGCTGTATTTCATCCAGAAATATATAATACATTCCCGAATCTTTCGTCCTGTTGCAAATAAATTCTCTGAGTTTCGTTTTGTCCTTCAATTCCTCATACGACTCATCATCCAACGGAATCGCGAGAATATGAGACGCATCCACGCCAATTTTTAACAAGTATTGATAATATAAATTGAAAAGCAAAAATGACTTTCCACATCTACGGATTCCGGTAATGACTTTAATCATACCGTTTTCCCTTCGATCGATCAACCGATTGAGATAAATGTTTCTCTGAATCGTATTCATCTCAAGCCCTCCCGTTGAGAATAAATGCGGATATCCGCATTTATTCTCAATATAACACGCCGCCGCATAAAATTCAATCCCATCGAGAAAAATTGCGGATATCCGCATTTATTTTCATTCGCCAGTGACGCCAAACCCGCCATGACGATAGGACCTGAAAATTCAATTCCGGAAGGCATTATCACGAGTTTGCTGGTATTGTCACACTTACTTTCGCCTGCCCGATCTCAACTTCATTCCTTCTTCGTAAACACATTCAAGTCTTCCATTGGGTTCAGGTTTCCGGTACTCATTTCAAATACCGTATCACACAAAAACTGAATTTCATCCTGATGATGACTTACAAGCACAATCGTCTTCCCGTGATCTCTCAGTATGCGAAACAAATCACCGATTTTCTCCCGTGATTTCCGATCCAACGCGTTAAAAGGTTCATCCATGATTAAAACATTCGGATTTTCCATTACTGCCTGCGCAATCGCCAGCTTTTGCCGCATACCCAATGAATACTTCTTTACCTTCTTCCGAATAGCGTCCGTCAATCCGACATAATCCACGCTTTCCCGGATTTGCTCGTCTGTGATCATTCCACGGATTCCGGCCAGATATTTCAAATTATGCCAGCCGGACATTCCCTCCAAAAAGCCCGTATGCTCAATAATCATACCAATCGGTGGCTGTCCGGATTTTCCCGGTTGCACCGGCACGTTCTCCACCAAAATCTTTCCGCCGTCCGTCTCCAAAATGCCGCAGACACATTTCAACAGCACCGATTTCCCGCACCCGTTGTCCCCGACAATACCGTATATTTTCCCCTGTTCCATTACAGCAGAAACGTCATTTAAAATCACACGGTCCCCAAAACGCTTGCACACATGCTCCAGCACAATCGCGTTCATCGATTCCCCTCCTCTTTTATTCCATTTCTCCCATTGTTCTCCGATAAAAAATCCGATTGTTCCGAACGATCACGGCCGCAAAAAGTGCAGCTGCCAAAATCATAATGACCATCGTCGAAATTGCTTCCCGCATGGTTGGATAATACGGCATATCCGCATCAGAAATCACACTAAGCCGCATAAATGAAAGCGGAGAAATCCGATACAACACATATGGCAGTTTTTCATGAATCGCAAGATCCAGCATTGCAATCACGGACGCCAGTGAAATTGCCGCCGCGCGGTTCAGCGCAAATGAAACACCCAGCATTATAATCCCAAGCAGCAAATTAAACATTATGCCCATCAGAAAAACAATTATAATCGCCTGAAGCGGAGTAAATCCGCCGGTATAGCTCAGCGTAATTTCAATCGGAAGACTTGTCTCCCCAAAGGTATAACCGTGAGCCAACGTATTTAATATTTTATCCCATGATGTCATTGTCAAACTGCCGCCGGAAGTAAGCGCGCACATCAAAATCATCAACGCCGTATACCCAACCGAAACCAGTACAATGTAAAAGATTCTTCCGCCCAGCCAAACATTTCGGGAACAGCGCGTGCTTTCAAGCAAAGCATTTTCCCGGATCAACGGCATATCAGAAAACAAAATAACGCTTCCCAGCCCAAAAACCAACGCGACCGGGCAGGAAGAAAACGCCGCGGCGGTATATCCCCACGCGTTCAACTGAAGGTGAAGACTTTCCTGCAATCTCAAAACATTTTGATTCAGATAATAATAATAAATCATTGCTAGTCCCATCAAAACATACAATGTAGAGTTTCGCAGCAGTTCCGCTATTTGCACTCTGCAGAGGTGAAGCATTCTCCTCATTGCCATTCCATCAGTCTCCTTCGAAGCAAATTACAATAGATCGCATAAATCAGCGCAATAAACAAACCCATAATACCAGCAATCAGACAATACACACTCATTGGTGTTTCCAGCCCGGAAGCGAATACGACCGAAGACTGCCCGCCGCTCAGACCCACCAGGGTAAAATTGACAGTAATCTCAGCCACAGCAAAAAGCAGCAGTGGACCAAGCAAAATTACGCCGCGTTTATTGGTAATCACCGCAATCAGGCACCCGATTCCCGCGCTCAAAAAACCCAGCAAAAATTGAAGACTCCCAAAATAAAGCAAATACAATCCAAATCCGTTTTTTTCAACACCGGTTCAATAAACGGCTCATAATAAGATGATTCATTATAAAGCGGCAAATAATGCCGTAAAAACAGAAGAAAAGCCCACAAAGCAACAGTCAGCACTCCTCCGCCCAAAATACCGGCCGCAAAAAATTTACCAAACCTGTAAGCTCTCAGAAAGCATCTCCGAACAACCATATAACAGGCATGATGTTCCCAATCCTCTGCGACAGAAACCGCATACGGCAATACAGCGGCAAAAGGGAGAATCATTTTATAAGGATTAAATTCCATCAAAAAGTAATTATGTTTATCAACCACCGTCCCGTTGCCAAAGCGAATCATATTCATCCAATCGTTTTGTGTAAAGCTGATTCCATAAACTCCCAGCGCGATCAGGAGGCCAAGCCACGCCATCGGCGAGCGAATACCTTTTTTTATCTCATTTCCCAACATTCGAAACAAAAAATCACCCCATTAAAACAATTGCTGTCCGGTGATTGCGTGAAACGCATGATATTCAGTCACTTCACTCAATTCATGCTCCGATTCATACTGCCATGCAACCCGGAAAATCCACGCCGGATAAACGGTAAAACCCTTGGATGCCGTCTGATCTCCGGAAATACCGACATATTCCAACGCAGCCTCATCAACCCGTACAGATTCAACTCCCGGCAATATTAACCCGGAATAGCTTTCTGTCAGCAATTCAAAAGCTCCATCCGAAGCAATCGGCTCTCCAAAAAGATCCCCCGGGGTCCATTCTTCATAAATCGGACAGTTCAAATAAATGATCTCTCCATTTTGATTCATCTGCAAATCAAAACGCGTTCTGAGAATAAAATTTTCTCCTGCATCAAATCTGCTTCCGGAATAAAGTCTCAGGCCATTGTAATATACAGGGAAAAATACCTCCATGGTTTTGATCTGTGCCGCGTCTTCCGCGGTCAGCTCCGGAAAATATTTCTTCCAGATATATTCAAATCTTTCATTTTGACTTCCCCGCCCGATAAAATCATCACATCTCTTCATGGATCGCGGCTCACCCAGCTGCAAGCCGAGCATTTCAGTGATTTGATCCGCCCGATGAACAACCGTCTCCCATGTTAAACCGCCTGCCGGACTTTGATCCAATACATACATAGTATCAACATCAATGCTGCTGTAAGGTGAATAAGAAGTCGCCATCCGAGTCGCGAAAAATTCGCAACTTGCAAAAATTCCAACACTTTCATTTGGGTTGCTCGCATTATATGTATAATATCCTTCGTCCTTCAACCAATCAGCCTCTGACAAATCAAAGCCAAGCGCTCCCCAGTCCATCTCTTCCGCTGTTTTCTTCGCAAAAGAATCACTCACGCGTCCCGCGTGATATTCCCGCACAATCATATCAACCGGCACTTCCAGCACATCCGCATCAACCGTCATCAGCAAACCATCACAGTCCACCTGCCATTCCACATGTTGCCAGTTTTCCAAAAGCTTGCTCCCTTCCCCGAGTGCGCCGGAAAAACAGAATATCATAAACAGCAGGCAAATGAATCGTTTCTTCATGTATAACCCTCCCGACTTAATTTATCAGCTTCGGGGAGAAAAAGAAGGTATTCCCTCTTTTTCCCCCGAAGTCATCTTTATTAAGGATCCCACGTCAAAGAAACTGAAGCCGCTCCGGAACATGAACATTGGGTTCTGTGCGCAACCCTCAATTTATACTGATAGCCCGTTCTGCCAAGGCTTTCACCATTTCCATCCAATCTATAGCTCAATGAAATCTCTTTCACTTGATTTGTATTCAAATAATTGGAGCATTCATAACCGGATGGTTTCCTGACTTGATAATACATGCTGTGTTTTCCGGAGTTTGATGTAATATCCACCGTGGCATCTGTTCCAATTCCTGTCGTCTTCGTTTTTGTGCTCGCATATTGCCTCTGTCTTGTTTAACACACGGTCTTATTCCGCAATTCTAAACGGAATTTCATGTTCTTCCGCAAATTGCTTCGCAAAACTGTTTTCTGAAGCAACAATGGTCAGACCCTGATCATCCGCAAACGCGTCATCCGCAATTTCCGTAACACTGTCCGGAATGCTGATTTCAATCAGTTCCGAGCACCTCGCGAATGCCTGACTTCCAATCGAAGTCACCCCATCCGGAATATTCACCTTCTCCAAAGAAATACAATCCGCGCAAATACCCGCGGAAATCTCCCGAAGAGAACTGCTCAGTTGAATGCTTTTCAGTCCTTTGCAATTTTCAAAAGCACAAAAGCCGATATTCAACACGCTGTCCGGGATCACAATTTCCGTCAGTTCATCCTGAAACGCAAAAGCCCCGGCATCAATATACAACAAGGTTTCCGGCAAATGCACTTCCGTCAGGTTGTCCTGCGCAATCACCGCATTGCTTCCGGCATCCAATTCATCTTCGCTGTCTGCCGTTGTATCCTGAAAGGCATTTTCGGCAATCCTGGTCACATTTTGGCCGTCAAGCCGGTCCGGAATTGTTAAGACCAGTTTGCCGCCCTCATAGCCGCGAATACAGACTCCGGAAAGCGCTTCATATGAATATTGATAACCTTCCTCTGAAACATTAATAGCGATTCCCTTCCAAACATACCCATGCTGACCGCCAAGATCTGTCTGCCAGATTTCCAAACCGGCCAGTTCCATCAGTTCTTCGGTCGGCAACGCCCCGGATTCGCTGGTCTCTGCCTGCGCAATCGCGGAAAAGAGCATCGTTGCGGTCATCAGAAAAGCAAAAAACTTCTTCATTATTCTTCCTCCTTATTCAGCAACCGGCAGTCTTCAAATATGAAACGCCATACGATTCTTCTGCCAACGCGGACAATGTCTTTGATCCCGCAATACCATCCTGAGTTAAGCCTTTTTCCTTTTGATACGCTTTTACTGCAGCCTTTGTTTGCGTTTCAAACTTTCCATCATCCCCGCCCGAAGCAAGGAAACCACCTTTAATTAACGCGCGCTGCAAATTCTTTGTATACCTGCCTCGGCATCCTGTCTGCAAGCTATGCGGACCAAAACAACTGGATTTAGAACTATGCAAAATGTTTGGCACCGCAGTTGAAAGAAGCCGGATTAAAACATATCCCTTCCTTGTATTTTCAAAATGATGTCACCCCGTCACTTTGTTCACGCGTTCAAAAATCTTGCCATCCCGGATGCAGTAAACCTTATCACAAAGCTGGTCAACATCTTCCGCGATGTGCGTCGCAATCATCAAGGTTGTTCCGTCATGTGCCAGATTTCTAAAAAGTTCCCGCATTTCTTTGGCTCCATTTACATCCATATTAGACATTGGTTCATCCAACAATAAAAGTTTCGGAGAATCCAGCATGGCCATTGCAATACTCAGCCGCTGTTTCATTCCGGTCGAGTAATGGGATACTGGCTTTCGTTCATCAAACCGCAAACCAACTTTTTTTAAAAGCATAGTTATTTGTGCATCATCGGGTTTATGAACCAACGCCGACAATTCCCGCATATTTTCTCTTGCGCTTTTGCGTAGCAATAATCCAGGCTGGTCAATTGCAATACCTGTAGATGGCGAAAAATCAACATCTTTTCCGACTTTTTTTTCAAAAACTTCGACAGTTCCTTCGGTAGGCTGAATCAACCCCGCAATGCATTTCAGTAGCACACTTTTCCCTGATCCATTCCTTCCGACAATCCCACAAATTTTTCCTTCCGGCAATTCTAAAGACACGTCATTTAATACAACCTGTTCCCCAAATTTCTTGCTCAGGTGATTAATCTTTACTGCGCTTTTCATTCAGCAACCTCCTCATGAAGAACAAAATCAAAATTCTTTACTTTTTGTGTGCCTAAGAAGTATAACAAACAAATCATAAGAAGTAAGCAAACATATGAATGCGATAANGTCGGCAACGCAGAATTCAGCGCTGTATTGGCATGAGAATACAATGAAGCATGATAGTTGGGAGAAAGAGAGCTGAAAATAACATAGCCAACCTCACCAACCGCGAACATAGATGCGCACCATGAAATCGCGTTCGCTGCAATCAAAACGATAAAACTACCCGAACGGACATACATTCGTGCAATCAGAGCAGCCGTTCCGTAAAAGCAATTAAGAAGAATAAGTAGTAAATAACTATGCAATAATGCCATATATGGTGAAAAATTCTTGACCACGTAACTATTCATTGATAATTTCAGGCGAGCAGGATCGATGGCAATTCTGCCGCTGGTTGCAATTAATTTGGCTGGTTTACTCCATAAATTTGAAAAAGATAAGTCCGGCAAAGCAATTGCGACAGATAGGAAAAATACACCCGAAGCACAAATCACCGATGTAAAAATCACATAAAGCATCTGTCCGAAAAGCCAGGATTTTCTGTCGCCCTTGATAATTGCATTTACAGTAAATTTATCTACAATGGGCAAATCACAGAATAGAAGGAGGATCGAACAGCTGAAAAGCAACGTTGAAAACCGCCAATTGGTTAATGCGACAAAGACTTCTCCTATCTGAAGTTTTTCGTTCTGCACCCGAGCATTTTCCACAAAAGGCAAGGCATATATTAAAATAATACATCCAAGCATGGCAAACAACACTATCATTCTGGGGCTCTGCTTCCAGCGCTTCACACATCGGAGCATCGTCTGTATACTATATCGTACCATTTTATTGAACCAACTCCTTTTTATATGCGTAACTAAAAACTAAATATCCCACCGAATACAAAGAGCACTCATACAGCAATACCCGCAGGAAGTTAAAGGACTCCCATCTCATCTGAACCAGCATCTCAAGCGGCTGAAGCCAACTGGGCAAAAGAAGCGCTGCACACATGCACAGGATAAATGGCGAAAAATAGCAGACATACCGATTTGGTTGAAAAACGGATAAAGCAATCCCTATGCCTGACCACACAGCCCCAAACAAAAAAGCCAATCCGGCGTGCGCCAACATATACCATAAACCACCATTCTTTGCAGAAAGCAACGGCGTCCATCCATCAAAGGAAGCAATGACGGTCGCATCTTGGCACGGTTCAAAAACAATGATCTGAAACAGAGTGAACAACAGTACACCTCCAGCAAGTGCTAACCCGCCGCTGAAAGTTCCACCATACCAAATGGCAAGACAGCTTCTTTCAAATCCGCCTCGAACAAGCTGCTGACGATAGAAACCGGCCTCATAAGCATCACAATATGCCCCACTGCCGGCAAAGGCGCATATCAGGGGCGCAGCCCAGATAAAATATCCAAAATGAAATGCAATATTGAAGTAATAAGCATCTTCCAAGCCGGACGCCCCATGAAAAAGAATGTCATACGCAGGAGCGGCTGTTTCAGCTAAAAGAATCAGAAAGCAAATCACAGATCCAAGTAACACATAAAATGATTTGCATGCGTTTCGAATAGTGTACAATATTACGTGGCCAGTACTCCATTTTTTGTTCATTCCAAAATCTCACCCGTTTCCGCGTCGATATACATAACAAATACATTTGTCTGATTTCGGCATATCTCGCTGGCAAACCGCCAAGCCGGTCGAACTTCCATCACCGCATGATAATCCCAATTGTCCTGAGTCAGCGTAGGAGTCAACCGCCAGCACAAACCAACTTCACGAATAACAAAGCCATTTCTTTCATCATCAGGAAATGCGTTAACATAATCCATATTTTCTTCGAGGATGATAAGAGCCTCTTCCAGTGATATATTTATACTTGCGCTGCCATGTTCTATATAGCTTCTACATACACCATCTATACGCAACAAGCCACTATCATCAATATACAGTTGTAGCAAGTCGCCCTCGATTTCTGAATTAGGCAAAATATCCCGGGCAACAGGTATCTCATCTAAGAATCGTTCATATTCTACAAGATAGATTCCTGTTGATATATAGTTCCCTGAATTCTCCACATGTGCCCCATCGTTTGAAGGAAGCGCATAGATGCGGCTCAACGAAAACCCTTTCCATCCAAGATTTAATGAGAACTTATCAATCCAGTCTTGACCGATTTTCTGTGCTTGTTCTGGAGTCATAATGAGACCTTCTGCCTGAGCGTTTTCTATTGCCGAAGAAATATTTCTGACCATTTCCTTCCTCGTTGAATTGTAGACTAATGCGCAAAAATAGGACTGGTATCGAGTGGATTTCTCGCCTAAAGAATATGCGCGTTCCCGTTCTGCATCTACAATAAGATTTGATAAAAGTTCTTCATTACTTTTCCCTTCTAAACTGTCGACAACTTCTGCATTTGAGTCTCCAAAAAAGACTTCCAACCATGTTTCCTTATCAGAAGAAGCATAACTCGTTTTATAGGTTGGTAATTGTGTCCCAGATTCTACTGGTTGGATGTCTGCATCAACCACTACACGAAGAAAAGGACTTGTCATTTCTTTGTAAACATGAATTGATGAACTATCTTCTCCAATAGATATACTATCTTCCGCAAAGATAAAATTAGGAACCAACATAATGCTGATAAACAAAGTGATAAAAAAACGTAGTTTCATACCGATCTCCTTCTGCAACTGCAACGTGAATGTCTGAATCGTCATACTTTTTACTCTCAAGACAATTTACGCCTCACATGCTTTGAGTATATTGAAGCATACAACTCCAAGCACCCACATGATTCACTCGGATATCTGACTCCCGACGAAACAGAATATTTATACGCCGAGAAATTGGATCGTTCTACAACCCGGAAAAAACATTTAAAAAACATGTCTACTATCTTGACTGTGTTTCACTTCTGCACCGTTTCATTTGTCCGATCCTCCTTTCCCTTTCAGCCAGGCACAAGTAAGAGTCGTTTATCATTATTGCCAACTGTGCTTAACTTGAAACCGGCTGTTTTATGACTCCTACGGCAACCAATAGATCGCCGAAAGCCGTTCTAACCAACCCTCTCATTTATTAAGAGTCGTTTTCTCTCAGTTTTGTTGCGCGTTCTGAAAATTTTTTCTG
>Ga0065709_1029923_pt1 | contig 10874 bp, 4 predicted proteins | sample Hoacrofraction14_2_FD_59096 | JGI IMG/M metagenome (GOLD analysis project Ga0065709, IMG submission 59096) | Hoatzin crop microbial communities from Cojedes, Venezuela, sample from fiber fraction 14 v1 | ecosystem: Host-associated > Birds > Digestive system > Esophagus > Crop | place: Venezuela... | reverse complement strand
GATTTGGCTGTTGTGATGAGATGAACGGGGCGATGAAGACCGCCATAAACGTTGAAATCGCCACTGATTGGCAGTACATCTGTGCGAAAAGCGTTGCTAACCCACACCTCAAGCGCATTGTTTCCTTCGCTGACAGCATCGGTTATTTCGAGACAAAAGGCTGTATAGCCGCCACGATGTTCGCCAACTGAGCGACGGTTTACGAACACTTGTGCTACCGAATTGGCACCTTCGAAGAGCAGAAACACACGACCTTGCAGCATCTCCCGAGTAATGTTGAGCGCACGTTTATATACCATCGTCTCGCGATTGTAGCTGGTTGTGCCGGCGATGTATTGCGCATTCCATGTGTGTGGCAGCGAAACGGCGTCGCCGGTTGCATCTCTTCGCGGGTCAGAAAGCGTGCGAATGGTCCATCCTTCGCTAAGAGTCGTAACGTTGCGTGCCGCAGAAGTGCTGACGTTGCTCGTGAAAAAAAGAGCAAGAAGCACCGCAATCGTGCAACGGATGATGCTGTTTATCAAGGTTTTATCTCGATTCATGCTGACAGATGTTATAGGTTTCACGTTCTTTTTTGATTTACATCAGTAGTTGTTTTTAATAGTTTGTCGCCTCGAAACGCAGGCAAAAAAAAGCGTGCATGCCCCGAACAATGCCGAGACACGCACGCACGTGAAATTAAAATTAAAGAGAATACCCTGGATAACTTACGTTATCAGGATTCTGTTCTAGTGCAGAATTTGAGTTTAAATCGCTTGCAGGAATCTTCCAAAGGAACGTTTTTTGTGGCACAAATTCAAGAGGTTGGAACCACGAATAACCCATTGCGTTGTACTTATTTACGAATTCATACACGCGAGGACCCAGTCTGTCGGTGCGAAGTTCGTCATAATAGAGTTTACATTCGCCGATAAACTCCCATCCTCTCTCCTGGAAGATGGCGTCATCAAGTGCTGTTCCGTCGGTGATTGACAGCGCAGAAAGTCCTGCTCTCTGGTGAACCATGTTGAGATATTTGAGTGCTTCGCTCGAACCTGGGTTAATAGTGTTGAGCGCTTCAGCATAATTTAGCAACACTTCGCTGTATCTCATGAGCATAAAGTTGTTGGCTGACATGAGAGCTGTGGCCGCAGCATCGGTGAAATCGTAGAATTTCGCGTTGCCAGGTGCACAACTATTCCAGCCCTTACTGCCCGGAATCTTGCCAAGATCGCTTGCAACGAACTCCATTTCTGTTACTTTTCCACCCTTCTTTGCAGCGCCTTTAGTTATAAACATCTTAAGACGGTCGTCGTTGTCAGCATAACTTTCCCATGCCTGAACAGAAGGAGCTATACGCAGATACATATAACTTCCGGCGATAGATGTCATTTCTGATGAGCCGTGCATAACCCAACCTGAAGGATAATAGCTATCTCCGAAGGTACCAAAGTTGAGGTGCATGTTGTTCTTCTGACCCGAAACAAGATTGAATTGCAGTTCAAAGATCGACTCAGCATTGTTCTTTGCGCCCGTCGGATTTACCGAATACCACAACTGTGTGTAGTCGCTCAGGAGCTGATATGTGCCAGCGTCGATGACCTTTTTGCTATATTCGGCAGACTTCTGCATGAGACTCTTGTCGTAAGTGCCGTATTTCGTACCAGCCATGCATGCACGATAGAGATAGAGTTCGCCCAGATAAGCCTGAGCAGCGCCCTTGCTGACACGCCAAATATCGTAAGACGACGCGCCGCGAACAGGCAGATTAGCCTCAGCATACTCCCAATCGGCGATGATAAAGTTCCAAACCTCTTCGGCAGTGTTGCGAGGAATCTCCAAGCCTTCAAGACTTTCAGTTACCTTTTCGCTGATAGGAACGCCACCAAACAGTCGAACGAGCCAGTAATATGCCTGACCTCTGAGGAAGCGTGCCTGCCCAATTACCTGCTGTTTGGTGGTATTGTCGAGGTCGGACGCCTCTGTTCGCGTGATAACTGTGTTGGCTCTGTTGATAATAACGTAAGCTTTTGCCCAGACATCGGTGAAAGTACCGCTATTATTGCCGCTATTCACGTCAGCCCATCTATTCATTTGATGAATGTTATTCTTATTACTTCGGTTAGGTTGACCGAAATCGGTGCAACCTTCCAGTCGCATAATGTTGCTTGCTGCACTAGCCATTGAGCGGAATGCATTGTAAACAGCATTCAAAGCCTCGTTCAACTGATCTTCATCCTGATAGAACTGCGACGGATCTACAAAGGTATATGGGGTTTCATCCAGGTTTGTGCACCCCGAAAAGATCATCAAACCAAGCAAACCTGATAAGATATATTTACGTAGTTTCATATTATTCTTTTATTTATATGTTGCGAATTAGAATTTGATATCTACTCCAAGAATGACGGCTTTCGCCCAAGGATTTGATATATCACCGTTAACGGGGTTGTAACCTCTATGATTTGCGAAGGTGATGAAGTTCTGGAAATTCAGATTTACGCTGAGTTTCTTGACGGTTTTTATCTTCAACATCTTTGTGAAATCGTAAGCGAACTGAATGTTCTTAAGGATAAAATAGTTCCAATCGCCGTTAGTTCTGTCAGAATGCCATATACCTTTCGCGCCGGCACGTGGGTAACTGCCTGAAGTATTGCCTGTGCTCCACATGCGATCGTATGCATATTGCGTTGGGATGTACAAACGATCGGTGATGTTATTCTCACCATGAATGAGATAACTTGATACGTTTGCATAAGAGAGTGCCCACGCAGAACCATTAACTGAGCTGTCTTCGGCACCAGCAACAGACGCATATTTGAGACCGCCTTGACCGTAAACGCTTACAGAAAAGTCCTTCCAACCGGCATTTAAGTTAAGTCCGTAGAAATATTTTGGCTGAACCGAGCCAATGCATACATAGTCATCATAACTGATTGTGCCGTCACCATTGATGTCTTCATACATCTCATCGCCAAGAGAAGCGGTAGCAGCTGTGGTAGGACAGTACTCTTTGTACCAGTCGAGTTGCTCCTGTGTCTGGATGATTCCGAGCGAACGACGTGTATAAACGCCGTCAACAGGCTCGCCAACTCGCAGCTCCTGGTTGATACCTGTAGAGCCATTCTTGATAACTATCTTATCAACTTCTGCATCGCCTTCGCCATACAGTTTCTTGATCTTATTCTTATTGTAAGTGAGATTGACCGAAGCATCGAAGAAGAAATCGCGTGTCTTAACGATGTTTCCGCCCAAGGTGAGCTCCCATCCGTGGTTTTCGGTTGCGCCGACATTACTCAAAATGGTTGAGAAACCCGACGTTGTTGGAATTGGAACCTCATAAAGCAACTCGTTTGTGTTGCGGATGTAGTAGTCGAAGTTAAGCGTAAGACGATTCCACAAGCCCAGATCGACACCGAAGTTCCACTGTGTGGTGCGCTCCCATTGCAGGTCTGAGTTACCGATTGTCTCTGCAAAGCCCGGCACTTCGGCTGTTCCGTCGCTGTAGTTTACAGCAGTCAGCTGCGGCAACGACCTGTAATTACCAATCTCTTGGTTACCAGTTACACCAATGCTGGCGCGGAATTTCAGGTCGGTTATCACCGGATGATCCTTCAAAAAGTCCTCTTGCGTAACGCGCCATGCTACACCTGCCGATGGGAAGAAGCCCCATTTGTTGTTAGCTCCGAATCGAGACGAGCCGTCCCAACGTGCTGTTGCGGTGAGCAAATACTTGTCATTGTAAGCGTATGTCAGACGACCTGTGAACGAGATCAGTTTGTTTCCATACTTTGTTGAGCTCGGATTGTATGTGTCTGTGTCAGCAAGTGTGATGTTCCATGCCTGAGTTTGATCCATCGTAAAGCCAGAACCGCTCACACCTAAGTTCTCATAAACGAAGTCTTGCCATGAATAAACGCCCGTTGCTGAGAAGCGATGTACGTCCCATTGCTTTGCGTAGGTGAGCATGTTCTCCATGATCTTGCTGCGATTCTTGTACCAAGAATGACTACCACTGCCGGTTCCTGACGAGCGACGTCCAACAGATTGCGACGAAGCATAATAGTAACCGCGCACGTTTCTCACGTCCTGACCAACGCTAAGTCGGTAAGTCAAGTCCCAAGGCAGCTTGATTTCTGCAAAGGCATTGGCGATAACGCGATTAGTTTTCTTATATTGCGAGATCTCATCGAAGTCGATTAGCGGATTCCATGCATCCGAAATGTATGGGTTTGTAGGTATAGTCAGATTGCCATCTGCATCGTATGGAGAGTCGGTTGGCCAGCCATAACGAGGTACATTGCCAACAGCATTGTCCATAACGTCCTGAGTTGCGTAGGTGTATTGCACACTTGCGCCCAGCGTTAGCCAGCTATTGAACTGATGACGCAGGTTAGTGTGAAGCGAGAACTTCTCGTATCCCTGACTCGGAACCAAGCCATCTTGATTATAATAGCCTCCGGAAAGCATGTAAGATGTGCCACCTGAACTGCCGTCGAGCGAGAGATTGTAGTTCTGAATGATTGCATTGTCGTTCAGAATCTCGTCTTCCCAGTTAGTGGTTGCAGTGCCTCCGTTCGGGAAAGGCTGCGTTCCGCCCTGTGCTGTGTATGCAGCATTCATGAAGTTTATGAAGTCTTGACCTGAGATAAGGTTCATTTTGCGGCCAGGAGTCTGCACACCGAACGAAGAATTGAAGCTAAGGTTCTTGGTTCCTGTCTTACCTGTCTTGGTTGTTATCATGACAACGCCGTTAGCACCGCGCGAACCATAGATAGCTGTTGCCGAAGCGTCCTTCAGAATTTCCATTGATTCGATGTCGGCTGGGTTGATATCGCTGATATCTCCGTCCATAAGAGGGAAGCCATCAACGACATAAAGCGGTTCGTTGCTTGCCGAAATAGAACCAGATCCACGAATACGAATGGAAGGAGCAGCACCTGGTTTATTGTCGTTAAACACGGCAACACCCGACGCTTTTCCCTGCAACGCCTCAAGAGCATTGCCGGTTACGGTCGTTGTTAGGGCTTCGCTCTTCACGTTTGCTGTGGTTCCGGTCAAATCACTCTTCTTCATTGTACCGTAACCTACCACAACCACTTCTTCCAGATTGCTGCGGTCTTCCTGCAAAGTGATGTTGATTGAGCCGCCGCCAACCTTCACTTCTTGCGACTTGTAGCCCACATAAGAAAACACAAGCGTGCTTCCCTGAGGAGCATTAATACTGAACTGTCCGTCGATGTTCGTAACAGTTCCCTGACGACTGTTGCTTTTCAGAACGACACTCACACCAATCAGCGGCTCGCCTGTCTTGTCTCTGACGACGCCTGTTACGGTAGATTGCTCTGGAGCAACTGCTTTCGATAGAATGCTGTTGCCTGACAACGTTCCGTTTGCATAGCCAACGAGTGGCAATGCAGCAAGAAGAAATGTCAGTAAGCATGCAAACAAGCTTTTTTCTCTTTTGTCCTTCATGTCTTTTTAGGTTTTTAATTATTGGATATTAGATAAAATATTATTCGTGTATTAACACTGCAAATATAGAAAAAATCGGACAATTTAGCGTTACTTATACGTTAAGAAATATTAAACATCACATTTTTCCACGTCTTTTCTTCGCAAAACATGCCTGAAAAGGCAAGAAAGCAGAATGTAAACAGATTGAAAACGCCATTTGAAATCATTAATAGCGCCATTTGAGACCGTTCACAGCGGCACTTTAGATCGTTAATAGCGCCATTTGAGGTTGTTCACAACGGCGTTTGAGACCCTTAGTAGCGCCATTTGAGGAGGTCAAACGCCGCTACAAACAAGGTAAAACGCCGCTACGAAGAGGGTAAGAAGGCATCACGAACCGCCCGAAAAGACATCTTGAAGTAGGCAAAAAGAAAGGTGCAATCCCTTGTTTGAGATTGCACCTTCCGTGATTAAGAAGCATTGCTTCTGTTGTGATTCAGGGGACATTATGTTTTATGCCGCCCTAAAAATTTCTTAGTAACCAGCGTTCTGAGTCCAATTAGTATTCAGTTCGAGGATTTTTGTTGGGATTGGGAACAGACGAACTTCCTTGTCGAAACGTGCTGTTGGGAATCCTTTCTTGTGATAACCGAACTCGCTTTCCCACATATCGAAGCGGATCATATCGTTACGACGCCAGTTCTCATCGAAGAATTCACGACCGCGTTCCTCATAGATATCGGTCAGGTTTACGCTTGAAACCGTTGGAGCATGACTGTAAGAACGGATCTGATTGAAGAGACTTACAGGAGTATCGCCACTGGTTGCAGTTGCGCCACGTAAGATTGCTTCTGCCTTTGTGAGAAGTATGTCTGCATAACGGAAGATAGGCACGTCGTTGCTTTGGTTACGTCCGTTTGAATAATCAGCATCAACAGGATAGAACTTGAGGCTCTTGTACCCCTGCGACCAGCCGTTCACATCGTTACCTACGTTAAGTTCAGCAGTTTGAGCTTTAAGAGTGATGGTCTTAGAAAGAGTAACTGTGCTTCCTTTGTATGTCCAATCCTCAGCTGGAACCTTTGGAGACTTTGTTGCAGGATCATACAATGGAATAGTGCCTTTCAGGATAACGTCGTTACGATCGTCGCCTTCGAGAGTGAAAAGATCAGCTGTTTCAGGTGCGATTGCAAAGTTACCACCCCAAGAATTCGACTTAGCTTCACCATAATAGGTGGTTTTGCCGTCAGCACCGCCACCATCTGCCTTACGCCATGTGCGGAAACGACCGTAATTCATACCTGTCTGTGTAATGCGGTCGTATGGCATTGCATAGATAAAGTCTTTGATGTGAACGCCGTTATCGTTGAAGAACTTCTCGCGATAGCTGTATGTTCCACCGAGATTGAAGATACCTGAATTGATGATATCGTCGCAATACTTCACACAATCGTTAAGTTTTGAGTTTGTAACGCTCTGTGAATACTGTGTAACATCGCCACAAGTATAAACAGCCCAGTTGATATAGAGCTTAACGAGCAATGCTTCTGCCATCCACTTGTTTGGTTTTCCGTAAGTTGTCTCATTGTTTTCTTCGCTCAGATAAGGAAGAATGTCGATAAGTTCGCTTTCAATGAACTCTGCAACATCCTTGCGTGGCTGGCGCTCAATGGCTTCATCTGCGCCTGGAATCTTATCAAGGATAGGAATATCTCCATAGCTATCCATAAGCACAAAGTGATAGAAGGCACGCATAGCTCTTGCAGTTGCGATTGAAGCAGGGTCGGCTTCGTCGCCACCAAGGTCAACAATCACCTGATTACATTTAGTAATACCAGATGAGAGATCCCACCACTGACCGATAGCTGGGTCGTCAGGCGAGAAGTTATGCAATGACATGTGCGCATAGTTATAGTTATCTAACCAGTCACCATCAAAGCTTATACCTACAAATTCTGAAGAAAGCTCCATACATTCATTGAATCGGCGGCCAAGAAGTCCGCGGAATGAATAGTAAACATCCGCCATCTTAGCTTCAATAGCTACTTCCGATGTTGGATAGCTCGTGTATTTCGACTTAACATCTACGTCCAAGTCGGTGCAACTAACAGCCATTAGGGCTGTCAATGCAATTACGAAGATAGATTTTATATTTGTTTTCATATTACCTCTATTTATTTTAGAAATTAACTTTCACACCAAATTGGAATGAGCGTGTATGCGGATAACGGCTTCCTCTCCAGTCCATACCAGGTGTAAGTCCACCAAGTGAAACTTCCGGGTCGATGCCTTTGTATCCAGTGATAGTGAAAACGTTGTTACAGTTAGCGTAAACGGTGAGGTTACTCAGCCAATCTCCAATCTTTCCAAAGTTGTAAGATAGCGAGAGAGAAGACAAACGGAAGTAACTTCCGTTCTCAAGGTAGCGGTCAGAAGGTGCGTTTGCGTAACCATCTCCGTAAGTTTGAATCTCAGCTGCTTCCTTAAGCACGTTCTTTCCTGCTGCAATCAGAGCAACACCATTGTATTGTGCACGCATAGCATTGAAGATTTTGTTGCCAAATACACCTGTGAAGAATGCTGTGAGGCTCCAATTCTTGTAGTTCAATGTATTGTTCCAGCCCATTGTCAGCTTAGGTTGAGCACAACCTACTTTTGTCCTGTCTTTCTCACCTGGGTCAGTTGTGGTCTCACCTGTGCGTTCTCCAGTCTCTTCATCGTGAACATAGAATACAGATTTGCCATTTTCTGAACCTGCATATTCCCACATATAGAACGTTCCGATAGGTTCTCCTTCCATGATTCTCTGAACTTGGTTGGTAGAGAAACCTGCAAGGTTAGGGTTAGCCTGGTCAATGTATTTTACAGAATATGTATCGTTAGATAGCTTTTCAACAACGTTCTTGTTGTGAGCAAGGTTAAGAGTTGTCTGCCATGTGAAGTCTTTTGTCTGAACTGGCACTGCATTCAATGTGAATTCAATACCCTTGTTGCTGATATCACCAACGTTTGCGAGCATCGAGCCGTAAGGATAGCGGTTTGTTGATACTTCATAGCTGTAGATAAGGTCGCTTGTCTTCTTGATATAGTATTCGATAGTACCGCTCAAACGGCTTCCGAAGAGAGCGAAGTCAAGTCCAACGTTGAACATTCCGGTGCGTTCCCACTTCAGATCTGGGTTAGCATTGCTTGTTGCAGCAAGCGTTCTCTTGTTAACTGTGTTACCAGTTGCGTCGGTATATTGGAACCATCCACTTGCGCCATAAGTCATAATTGCTGTATAAGCGTCGAATCCGAGAGAGTTACCACTAACACCATAACCGATGCGGAACTTCAAATCGTCGAAGCCTTTGCCCTGCATGAATGGCTCTTCACTAATACGCCATGCAGCACTTACAGATGGGAATGTAGCCCAACGGTTGTTCTTTCCGAAAGCAGATGAACCATCACGACGGATAGTTGCCTGGAAATTGTACTTGCTATTGTAAGAATAGTTAGCACGACCATAGAAAGAAATCATACGGAGTGTTGACTCTGCACCACTTGCAATGCCGTCGATGCCGTCGGTCTTGCTTGCATAAGAAAGGTTGTAGAAACCTACTGCATCATTATAGAAGTCGTAAACAGTAACGCCGAATCCGTCGCCATCGTTTGTCTCTTCCCACGAATAACCTGCCATAAGGTTAAGAGAATGAACCTTGTTGAATACCTGTGAATAGTTGCCATAGGTCTCAAACACTTTCTTATTGCCGAAATAAGTGTTACGAGTTGCCTGACCATTCTTCTTGATTGGCTGAGAATCGATGCTGTTGTAAGCACTGTAGATATTCTGATTGTTCATGTAAGAATAGCTAACTGTCCATGTGAGAGGCTCGATAATCTTGTAGTCAGCCTTACCAGTTACCATCATACGACGATGGATGTTGTACATACGGTCTTGCTCAATCATAGCAGCAGGGTTGTAATACTGCGAAATACCTGATGCCTCATAGAAAGAACCGTCCTCGTTATAGACTGGATCGCATGGAGAATAATAGTTCATGGCTTCAACAACACTGAAACCTTCGCTGTCCTGATTTACTGCATTGAACTTTGTTTCACTTGCAGTGAGGCTAAGAGCGAGGTTCAAACGGTCTTTGAGAACCTTGGTTTGAACGAGAGCACGGCCATTAAGACGGTTCATGTCTGTACCACGGATAACACCGTCGCGGTCGATATAGTTAAGACTTGCGTTATAGCTGGTCTTGTCGTTTCCGCCGTTGATGCTTACGCTATGGCTATGAGCGATACCTGTACGCTGTACTTCTTTCTGCCAATCGGTATCAGCACCTTCATCGTTTGACAAGGTAAAGCCGTTGGCTGCTGCATAGTTGCGCAGATCAGAAGCAGTCATCATGTCGAGGTTTTTCAACACATTGTCAATAGCAATGTAACCACTGTAGTTAACATTTGTGCGTCCTGCCTTTCCTTTCTTTGTTGTAACGATGATCACACCGTTAGCAGCTTTCGAACCATAGATAGCAGTTGCGGTAGCATCACGGAGAACATCAATGCTCTCAATGTCTTCAGGAGCAACCAAAGTAAGGTCAACTCCAGGAACACCATCTACTACATAGTAAGGTTCCATAGCAGAACCTGTACGCAGAGAAGATGCACCACGCAGTGTGATTGATGGCGATCCGCTTGGGTCTGCGTTCTGTGTAATGGTAAGACCTGCAACCTTTCCTTGCAAGAGTTGTGCAGGATCGGTGTACACACCTTGGTTAAGGTCTTTTGCTTGAACCGTTGTGATTGAACTTGTTACGTCTTTACGGCGCATAGTACCATAACCAACGACAACGACTTCGTTAAGAGTCTGGTTGTCTTCTTGCAGGGTTACGCTTTCGCCTGGGTTGATTGTTTGGGTAGTAAAGCCAACGTAAGACACTTGCAACTTAGCACCTGGCTTGACGTTCAGTTCATAACGTCCGTCGATGTCAGTTACCGTACCGTTGGTTGTACCTACTTCCATAACACTAACACCTACGAGCGGTTCGCCAGTAGCGTCTTTTATGACACCCGTTGCTTTCTGCTGTGCAAATGTTAGTGTACTAACCAAAAGAAGCAAGGCAAGAGCGAACATGCGCTTCAGGCCTCTTCGAATTGAATTTTGTACGTTTTGCATAATCAATAATTTTAGGTTTATAAATTATAATGTTGTATTTAATGATATTATTTCAGGGTTTTGAATACTTCAGGCTGATCGATGTTCACCATGTCCGGGTGCGCCTGAATGGCACTTTTGTAAGCATCGACGTTCTCACCTTGCACGGCAGCCATGATGCGAATGCCGTTTTGTCGGCAGTAGTTGCGGAACTGGTCAGTAATCTTATCGGTTGCGATCTCCACAATGGAGGGTTTGCAAACGTCGTTCCACGCTTTCAGCTGCGCGATGTCCG
>Ga0065709_1000153_pt1 | contig 10886 bp, 9 predicted proteins | sample Hoacrofraction14_2_FD_59096 | JGI IMG/M metagenome (GOLD analysis project Ga0065709, IMG submission 59096) | Hoatzin crop microbial communities from Cojedes, Venezuela, sample from fiber fraction 14 v1 | ecosystem: Host-associated > Birds > Digestive system > Esophagus > Crop | place: Venezuela... | reverse complement strand
AAAGCACTTGTAATTGTTTGCGCCGCGTTGCTCCTTACGGCATGCGGCAACGGCGGGTCGTCAAAAATCCAGCGGTGGGAGTATAAGACCGTCGAAATTTCGTCAAATTATTCGTTTAATGGCGCGTATCCCAGCAATTTGTCTCTTTCCGAGGAAGATTTGGACATGTTGGGGGAAGACGGCTGGGAATTAGTGGGGATATATGATGTGATTAACACATCGTATCCTAACTTTGGCAATAGTTCCTACGTGACCGGTATTCGCACCAACACGAGGACCACATCTGTGCAATTCGTATTCAAACGCCCGAGGGGAGCCGGCAAAGCAGCAGAGAAAAATAAAGAGGAAAAGGAAACAGATAAAGCCGAGGCCGATTCTGCAGCAGCCGCAAAGCCATAAAATGGTATCCTTGTTCGTAAAGTTCATCTTGATTAAACAAAATGCAAATATACAGTTTTACAACAAAACAATAAACAATTATGAACACAAAAACATTTTTTCTCGTAGTAGCATCGCTCGTATTGGCGACTTTAGCATCCTGCTCAAAAGACCCGGCCGAGTTGTGTGAACAGGCAAATGCCTACCTCGAAGGAGGAAAAATCGACGGGAAGGATGTTGCGCCCGACAAAGCAAAAGCCTTTGCCCTTTGGAGTGAGGCTGCCGAGCAGGGATACGCAGCAGCAAAGCGCGACCTCGGACGCTGCTATCTCGAAGGATGGGGCGTGGAGAAAGACGCAAAAAAAGCCATTGATTTGTTCACACAGGCCTCTGAACAAGGTGATAGTTTGAGTCTGTGGTTGCTTTGCGACTGCTACACAAAAGGAGTGGGCGTTTCGAACGACAAGAAAAAGGCTATGGAATACCTGACGCAGTCGGCCGAACGCGGATACGCTCTCGCTCAAGACAGTTTGGGCAAAATGTTCTACGCCGAGGCCGAAGCCGACACGCTGCCGAACGGCCATACGTATGCAGATGCGCTGACGTGGTTTAAAAAAGCAGCTGAACAAGGCGTGGCTTCTTCGCAGTATTACGCTGGAAAACTGCTCGAAAAAGAGGGCGAGACGCATTACACGGTTGGTGATGATTCTCAATCGACAGATACGAAATGGAAAGAGATTGCCTCGTGGTATCAGAAAGCGGCCGAACAAGGCTACGCCCCCGCACAAACCGCTATCGCAACATGCTACCAGTGGGGTTGGGGTGTAGAACGCAATCCTGCGAAGAGCATGGAATGGCTGCAAAAGGCTGCCAACGCCGGCGACGTGAACGGTCAAAGCCAACTCGGATTTGCCTACCTGATAGGCAATGGCGTTGCGCAAAATAGAGGATTGGCAGAATATTGGTTGCGCATGGCCGCTGACAAGGGCGACGCCGCAGCACAAGACGCCATGAAATTGCTGCAATAATTTCCATCACCCCAACTTCAACAAAAAAGAGGCGAGAGGCTCCAATCGGGGTCTCTCGCCTTCGTTTGCTTTGGTACATCTTATGTCGAAAGTATCGGGGAAAATCGGAAGAGATTAGAAGCCTCTCGGGCCACCACCGCCGGGGCCGCCCATTCCGCCGCCGAAGCCGCCGCCGCCAAAGCCGCCGCGTTCGCCGCGTCCGCCTCTGCCGCCGCGCTCGCCACCTTGGTTCGACGCTTTGCCGCCGAAGATGTTGAGTTTGTAGATGAGGTGGACCATGAAGTAGGAATTGATGGCGTTGGTGGAGGTATCAATGCGTTGCAGGGCGTTGAGGGTGCGGGAGACGTTGCTCTGCTGGTGGAGAATGTCGTAGAACTGGATGGAAACGGTGAGGGCGTTGCCGGCGAGGAAGGATTGCGAGATTTGCGCGTTCCAAAGGAGCTCGTTCGTATTCATGGCATCGTCGCTGTAGCCGCGGCGCGAGCTCATGCGGATGTCGGTGGAGACGCTTGTGCCCCAGTCGGCCGTCCAGTTGAAGGTGGCGCCGTAGGAGAACTGCCACGTGGAGAGGTCGCCGCTGGTCTGGATGGTGTTTTTGGAGTTCTGATAGTTGAGCGAGCCGGTGAGTCCGACGTCGAAGTAGGTGGCGCGGTAGTTCAGGTTGAGACGTTCGCTGAGGTTCCACGTTTTGGCCACGTTTTTGGTGGCGGTGTTTTCTTCGAAGATGGAGGCGTAGTCGGCCGCCGTCTTACCGCTCATCAATTTGAAGTTGGAGCCGTAGATGGACTGGTACATGCGGCGAATGTCGGAGGCAGTGGACGTGCGCGACACATAGCCTACATTGTGGTTGAACGAGCCGTTTGTGAAGGTGGTGAGGGAGAAAAGTTTGTCGGGGCCGAAGGAGAAGTTGTACATAAATCGGCCGTTCACGTTCCAGATGCCGCTGATGTTTTCGGGACGGGANTAGCGCACGCCGGTGGCATCGTCGTACACGATTCGNTTGGCGATGGAGTTCGACGTGGTGGANAAATCGATGCCGCCCATNATGCCGGCCTGCGTGTCGGTGTTGTAGCCGCGATANATGGCTCGGAAGGTGTTCGACCACGAAGGTTTGAGGCCCGGATTACCCATGGAAATGTTGAGCGGGTCGGTGTCGTCCACGACGTCGAGGAGCTGCGTCATCGAGGGCTGCGAGGCGCTGCCGCGGTAGTTCATCTCGAGCGANTTGGTGCGCGAGAATCGATAGTTGAAGCGGAGTTCGGGCGAAACGTTGAAGACGCGGCGCGTGATGACGGTGTCGATGCTCTGGCCCGGGCGTTCGTAGGCCATGCGGGTGCGTTGCGGATTGAACGACACGCCGGCGTTGAAGCGCAGGCTCTCGGTGTTGTAGCGCACGCCGACGTTGACGCGATGGTTGGTGTATTTGTAGGTGGCGTACTGGCTGTTGTATTCGTCGCGCACGCTCATCAAGACGTCGGCCTCGGTGGGCAGGGTGCCTATGAGGGGATAGTTGTCGGGGTCGCCCCAAGTGCCGTCGGCGATGGAGTCGAGCTCGTAGATGGAGCGGTCGCCGTCTTGATATCTATAAGAATACTCATAGCGCGCCTCGGCGTACCAATTCTTCGCGATGGGCTCCACGTATCCGAAGCGCAGGGCGTAGTTCCACGACGTGTTGGGCGTGTAGGTGTATTGGTTGAGGAATTGGCGGTCGTTGCCGTTGTANTAGACGATGTCGCTGATGGAGTAGGAGTTGGAGTGGCTGTGGCTATAATTGAAATTGGCGCGGAANCTCAGGTTGCGGCCCTTGCTGTTGAGTCGGCGAATCACGTTCATGTTGGCGCCGAATCCGTTGGAAACGCTGTTGCTCTTGCTGTAGCGCTTGTTGCGGTTCACGGTGATGTCGTCGAGGGCGCTGANGATGTCGTCGAGGGGGTCGCTCACGCTGTCNANGGCGTAGGGGTCGTCGTCGAAGGTGGCCGTTTGCGANGANNNGNNNTTGCGGTTGTCGCTATGNGTGAACGACGGGCGGAAATTCACGAAGGTCATGGAGTCGGGNTTCCANTGCAGNCGCATTTCGGCGTTCACGCTCGTGGAGGAGCCGTAGGACTGGCTGCGACTGTTGGCGAACGAATTGCTGGCGCCGCTGGAGAGGAAGGTCTCGCTGGCGGAGGTGGAGAGCACGTCGGTGGAGGTGTGGGAGTAGCGCACGTTTCCGCCCACTTCGAAGCGTCCGGCTTCGCGGCGTTGCTTTCCGTTGTCGCGCGAGAANTCGAAGGCGACGGTCTTGGNGGCGGTGAGTCCGCTCTGTCCGCCGAAGCCGCGCGGGCCGCCAAAAGCCGCGGTCGCCGGTGTTGTTGGCCGACGCGATGAGGGTGTAGCGGCTGCGGTCGTCGAAGCGGGAGAGGAAGAGGCGGCCGCTGTAGCGCTTGTGATTGCCGTAGGCGAGGTCGANGTTGTTGATCCAACTGCCGTTCAGTTCNCGCTTGGTTTGGATGTCGAGCACGGTGGTCTCTTCGCCGTCGTCGATGCCGGTCTGTTCGGCGTAGTCGCTCTTTTTGTCGTAGGCNTTAATCTTGCTCACGAGGTCGGTGGGCAAGTTTTTCATCGCAATTTTGGTGTCGCCTTTGAAAAAGTCTTTTCCATTCACNAGAAATTCGGTGACGCTCTTGCCGTTCCANGTGATGCTGCCGTCGTCGCTCACTTCGACGCCGGGCAACTGCTTCACNAGGGCTTCGAGGGTGGAGCCTTCGGGCACGCGGTAGGCTTCGGCGTTGAACATGGTGGTGTCGCCCACCTGCTGCACGCGGGCTGCCGTGGCCGTGACGACGGCTTCGCTGAGCGTTTTGTCTTCGCCCACGAGTTTGATGACGCCAAGGCTGACGCTGTCGGACTCGGGCGAGAGGCGGGCGTCGAGCGTTTGGCTCTCGTAGCCGATGTAGGCGATTTTCACCTTGTACTGTCCCGTGCTGGGCAGGGCGATGCTGAACTGTCCGAGGCTGTCGGTCATGGTGCCGAGCGAGGCGCTGGTGCCTTTGAGCGTGGCGGTTGCGGTGGCATACTTAAGGGGGTAGCCGAGTTCGCTGTCGCTGACGGTGCCGGTGATTACATACTTTTTCTGGGCGCTTGCTGAAAGGGCAAGCACCNCCATCGTGAGAAGGAGGAGAATGCGGCGCATAAGAATGCGTATTTTTTGGTGTTAAATGGCGCGAAAGTTCTGCAAAAAACGCGCCTATATAATTATTGTCTGCTGAAATTCAGACGCAAAATTAGCCCTAAAGTTTAAAATTTACAGGAAAAATTTGGCTTATAATCGACGATTTCACGGATTTTATAGACGAAATCACCTTTTTGATAAGCACAGTTTAAAAATTTTTCCTATTTTTGTGCAAACAAAATTCAGTTCTTCGTGCCATGAAATACGCAGACTATATTTCCAACATCGAAATTTCGAGTCTCTGGAGCGGTCGCAAACACATCGTTTGGGAACTGCGGCCGGACGTGAACATTCTCTCGGGACGCAACGGCGAGGGCAAGAGCACCATCTTGAACAAATTGGTTCGCCACNTGCGCAGCATCCCCGTGAGCGGCGAANTGCCGCAAACGTCGGCNCNCGGCGTGAAGATGCAGTTTTCGCCGGCCGACGCCACGACNATCCGCTACGACATCATTCGNAGCATCGACCGCCAACTGGTGCAGGCCGACAGNCTGAACCGCGTGGCCGACGCCAAGGTGAGCACGGAACTCGANTGGCAGCTCTACGTGCAGCAGCGCCGCTANTTGGACTACCAAGTGAACGTGGGCAACCGCATGATTGAACTGCTCACCAGCGGCGACGCGTCGGCCAAGGAGCAGGCTGCGCAGGCTGCCGCCATGAAAACGCGCTTCCAAGACCTNGTGGACGAACTCTTTGGCGACACGGGCAAGCGCATCGACCGCAAGAGCAACGAACTGCGCTTCTTCCAATACGACGAGTGCATCTCGCCCTACGTGCTCTCGAGCGGCGAGAAGCAGATGCTGCTCATCCTGCTCACGGCGCTGACGGAAGACTGCAAGCCCTACGTGTTGCTGATGGACGAGCCGGAGGTGAGCCTGCACTTCGAATGGCAAAAACGACTCGTGAGCCTCGTGCGCGAACTCAATCCGCACGCCCAAATCATCCTCACCACCCATTCGCCCGCCCTCATCATGGACGGCTGGCAAGACAACGTGACCGAAGTGAGCGAAATTACGCAGGGGGAAAATTAGAAAAAAAATTGTCAATTGTCAATTGTCAATTGTCAACTGAAAAAGCTATGTCGAAACGCCTTTCGCAAAATCTGAATTCGGACTACATTGAGGCCATGAATCGCCTCCGTGGGAAGAATGCGCGCAAGAAAATTGTGGCCTACGTGGAGAGTTTCAGCGACGTGTTCTTCTGGAGCAATCTGCTGCGCTCGCTNGAGACCGACGAGTACTACTTCGAGGTGATGCTTCCCTCGCGCAACAACATTTGCAAAGGCAAAAAATCCGTCTTGGCCAACAAACTCGGCCAACACTTGGGCAATTATATGATTGCGTGCGTCGATGCCGACTACGACTACCTGATGCAGGGCGCCACGCTCTCGTCGAAGCAGTTGTGCGGCAACCCTTATGTGTTCCACACCTACGTTTACGCCATCGAAAACTTCCAGTGCTACGGCCCTGCCTTGCACAACGTCTGCGTGATGTGCACGCTCAACGACCGCCGCCTCTTCGACTTCGCCGACTTCCTGACCAAGTTCTCCGAAACCATCTGGCCGCTCTTTGTTTGGAACATTTGGGCCTACCGCTACGACCATTTCAAACAATTCACGATGGCCGACTTCTTCAACATCGTGGAAATGCGGCAGTTGGATTACTATCACCCCGAAAATACGCTNGATGCGCTGCGCAAACGCGTGAACGGCAAAATTGCGCGCTTGCAGCAGAAGTATCCCGACGGCAAAAAGTCGTACAAGNCGCTCGCCGAGGAATTGCAGCGCTTGGGCGTGACGCCGCAGACTACTTATTTATATATGCGTGGGCACGACCTCTTCGACGGCATTGTGGCGCCCATGCTCCAAGGCGTTTGCGACGCGCTGCGCAAGGAACGNGAGAAGGAAATTCGCCGNCTCGCCGTGCACGCCCAGCAGCAGCAGAACGAGATGGCATCCTACGAGCACAGCATCGCCAGCGTGAGCGAAATGCTGCAAAAGCANACGGGCTATTACGACTGTCCCGAGTACCGCAAGGTGCAGAAGCGCGTGCGCAAATTCTTAAAGGGACTGCCCTCCAAGAAAAGCGGCGATGTCGGCGCTGAGGGCGATAAAGTCGCCGACGCTTAGTTCTTCCGGCCGCCGCGTCAGGTCGGGACGTTTCAGAAATTCTTCGGCCGAAGCATTGGGCGCCAGCCGCGCAAACAAAGGCTTCAGGCTGCCGCGCAACATCTTGCGGCGCTGCTGAAACGCCGTTTTCACCACATCTTTCAAAAGGCGCTCGTCGCACTCAAGCGTCTGCCGCGCATTTCGCGTGAGGCGCACCACGGCGCTCTGCACTTTGGGCGGCGGATTGAACACCGACGGCGGCACCGTGAACAGCAGTTCGACGTCGTACCACAGNCCCAAGAGCACGCTCAAAATGCCGTAAGCCTTCGTGCGCGGCTTGGCGGCGAGGCGCTCGGCCATCTCCTTCTGAATCATGCCCGTGCAGCAAGGAATCAGTTCGCGAAAATCGAGCATGCGGAAGAAGATTTGCGACGAGATGTCGTAGGGATAATTGCCCGTGAGCACGAANGGTTTGCCGTCGAACACGCTCGCCAAATCCATGCGCAGAAAGTCGGCGCTCAGCAGGTCGGAGGCTGCAAACTCCGGCCATTTTTCTTGCAAAAAAGCCACGCTCTCGCGGTCGATTTCGATGGCTTTGAACGGCCGCTCCTTGGCGAGCAAGAACTGCGTGAGCACGCCGGTGCCGGGACCCACTTCGAGAATGGGCAGGTCGGGACAGGCGTCCACGGTGTCGGCAATGCGGCGCGCCACATCGAGCGACGTGAGAAAGTGTTGGCCGAGTTTCTTCTTGGGTCTGACGTACATTTTATTNAGGTGAGAGGTGAAAGGTAATCTTTCTTCGAAAGCTTTTGGTTTGGCTGTGTCTCGGGAATTTTCGAATAAATTCGAATTCCACTCGACTTGCACAAACCTTGAAANGTATTTTTTTCTAAATTTTTTCTGAAAAGTCGGAAAGTTTGGCGCAAAGATAGTATATTTGCACCAAATATCCGGCTTTTTTGCGATGCAAACCTTCAAAAAACTCATTTCGCTGCTTCTTCCGTTCGCCCTCGGCCTGTGTATTCTGTGGTGGATGTACCGCGGAACGGACTGGCACGAGTTCTTCGCGACGGTGTTCGGCGAAATGAAGTGGGGCTGGATGCTTTTCTCGCTCGTCTTCGGCGTTTTGGCGCAGCAAATCCGCGCTTGGCGTTGGAAATTGGCGCTCGCTCCGTTGGACGAACACCCGCGTCGCACCACCTGCGAAGACGCCATTTTCATTTCCTACGCCTCCAGCCTCATCGTGCCGCGCATTGGCGAGGTGATGCGCTGNGGCTCGCTCAAACGCAGCGACGATGTGCCCTTNGCCAAAAGCCTCGGCACCGTCGTNACCGAACGCGTGGTCGATTCGCTGATGATTGTGCTGCTCACGGCCATCGCCTTCCTCACGCAGCTGCCCGCCATCACGCAATTTTTCCACGCCACGGGCACCACGTGGGANAGCGTGCTCGGCCACTTCACCCGCACCGGCTACATCGTGACAGCCGTCTGCATCGCGGCCGCCGTGGCCATCGTCGTGCTCATTGTGCGCCGCCGTTTCAGTCGCGGCCGCGGCCTGCTCTCCGACCTGTGGGCCGGCATTTCNTCGCTCCGCCACCTGCGCAANTTGCCGCTCTACCTCTTTTGGAGCCTNATGATTTGGGTGGCCTACTTCCTCCACTTCTACATCGCCTTTTTCTGCTTCGACTTCACCGCGGGCATCTCGCCGGCCGCCGCCTTCCTGATTTTCTGCGTAGGCTCCTTCGCCGTCATCGTGCCCACGCCCAACGGTGCCGGCCCGTGGCACTTCGCCGTGAAAACCATGCTCGTCGANCTCTACGGTGTGGGCGCCGCCGATGCCGTGATGTTCGCCCTCGTGGTCCACACCATCCAAACCGGCCTCGTCGTNCTGCTTGGTGCCTACGGTTGGGCCGACGTGATGCGCCGAACGAAGAAGAAAAAAAATTGAAACCATCTAACTCTTAAACATACTCAAAACTATGAACGAAATCGCTAAATTGCAGCCGCAGGCTGTCTGGAAAAATTTCGACCTTCTCACCCAAGTGCCGCGCCCCTCGGGACATCTGGAGAAAGTGCAAAAGTTCTTGCTCGATTGGGCCAAGGAACACAANGTNGAAGCCTTCAAAGACGAGGCCGGAAACATCGTGATGTACAAGCCCGCCACCCCCGGCATGGAAGACCGCAAGGTNGTCACGCTGCAGGGCCACATGGACATGGTGCCGCAGAAGACGAAAGAGTCCACCCACAACTTCGAGACCGACCCCATCGAGACGTGGATTGACGGCGAATGGGTGAAGGCAAAGGGCACCACGCTCGGCTCCGACGACGGCATGGCAGTGGCCACCATTATGGGCATTTTCGAAGATGANANCATCCCCCACGGACCCCTCGAGGGCTTCATCACCGCCGACGAGGAGACTACGATGTACGGCGTGGAACACATGGCAGCCGATACGCTCAAGGGCGAAATTCTGCTCAANCTCGACGACGAAACCGAGGGCCAAATGATTGTGGGCTCCGCCGGCGGCGTGAACCANCAGGGCGAACTCGAATATAAACCCGAACCGACCGACGCTGCCGACGCCGGCGTNAAAATCACCGTGAANGGNTTGCTCGGCGGACACAGCGGACTCGAAATCAATGAGGGCCGCGCNAACGCCAACAAACTCATGGCGCGCATCGTGTCCGACGCCATCGCAAACTTCGAAGCACGCCTCTGCTCGTGGGANGGCGGCAACATGCGCAATGCCATCCCCAACCGCGCCGAAGTGGTGCTCGCNCTGCCCAAGGAGAACGTCGANGCCNTGCGCGAAGAGTGCATTGCCGACTGGGAGCGCACGCTGCGCGATGAGTTCGCCGTGGTCGAGAAGAACCTCGCCGTCGAACTCGAAGAAGTGGCCCTGCCCGCCGAACAAGTGCCCGCCGAAATCGCCGACAACCTCGTCGANGCGCTCTGCGCCTGCCACGACGGCGTGATGCGCATGATTCCCGAAGTGCCCCACATTGTCGAAACGTCNTCNAACATTGGCATCGTGCAGATTGGCGGCGGCAAAGCAGCCTTCACGTTCCTCGTGCGCTCCAGCCGCGACAGTATGCGCGAATGTTGCGCCCTCACCATCGAAAGCGTGCTCTCCATGGCCGGCATGAAGGTGAGCTACGACCACGCCTATCCCGCATGGCAGCCCAATCCGAAGAGCGAAATCGTGGCCCTCATGAGCCGCGTTTACAAAGAACTCTTCGGCGTTGAGAGCAAGGTGCAGGTGGTTCACGCCGGCTTGGAATGTGGTGTCATTGGCGCCAAATATCCCAAGATGGACATGGTCAGCTTCGGCCCCACCTTGCGTTCGCCGCACACGCCCAACGAACGCTGCAACATCCCGAGCGTCGAGAAATACTGGAAGTTCGTACTCGAAACGCTCGCCAACATTCCTAAGAAATAGTATTCAGGTCACAGGGCATAGGTCACAGGTCACAATTTTTCCTGCGCCTATGCCTTTTGACCTCCAATAATTTTCAAGGTTTGTGCAAGGCGAGCGAAATTCGAATTTATTCGAAAATTTCCGAGCCGCCGCCAAACCAAAAGCTTGCAAAGCAAGATTAATTTTCAAAATTCAGGCCCTCGCGCCTCCCTCATCGGCCGGCAAGCCGTCGCACCCGCGGCGCGCTTGCCGGCCTTTCGCGTGCGGAAAACTGCCGTGCATAAAACTTTTTGCCAAAAATCTTTGGAATACTTTGCCATTACGGCTATATTTGCACCACAAATCAATCAATTTTTAAAAAAACTATGGACGAACAGAACACCAACTATCAGCAACCGCCGCAATATCAGCAGAACGGCGCCGGACAGTCTTACGGCCAACAACCGCCGCAGTATCAGCAGCCCTACGGCCAAGGCCAACCGCCTCAAAAGCCCGATTCCTACTTGGTTTGGGCCATTCTCACCACCGTGCTGTGCTGCCTGCCATTCGGCATCGTGGCCATCGTGAAAGCCGCAAGGGTTGATGGCCTCTACAACAGCGGACAATATGCCGCCGCCCAGCAGGCTTCCGACGATGCCAAGAAGTGGAGCATCATCGCCGCCGTTGTGGGCATCGTGGTCGGCATCGTCTATGGCTTCAGCGCCGCCGCTCTCGGATTGGCGGTCTAACCCAAAAACTTG
>Ga0065709_1006344_pt1 | contig 10888 bp, 10 predicted proteins | sample Hoacrofraction14_2_FD_59096 | JGI IMG/M metagenome (GOLD analysis project Ga0065709, IMG submission 59096) | Hoatzin crop microbial communities from Cojedes, Venezuela, sample from fiber fraction 14 v1 | ecosystem: Host-associated > Birds > Digestive system > Esophagus > Crop | place: Venezuela... | reverse complement strand
CCCGGAGTGGGGCCACGGCATGGTTCGCGTGTACGATTGCCTGAGCCATGATGCTGTGTATCACGACCTTAGCAAGATGATGATCTTCCTCGCCAACCACGACCATGGCCGCCTAGGGGATACCTTCAACCAGGACCCCACCAAGATGAAAATGGCCCTCGCCATGTTGGCAACAATGCGTGGTATCCCTCAACTTTATAACGGAGATGAAATGTTCTTCAGCAAAGCCCCCGGCAGTGACTGGAGCGACGGTGCCAAACGCGTAGATTTCCCTGAAGACCTATTTCAAAAGGCCGAACTTGGCAGCTCCACCCCTGACAACGGAGAAATTTTGGGAGATGTTGTCAGGGGCGGACAGCCAAGTTCGACCATAGCACCAAATGCCACTGATATTTATGAGTACACAGTTAAACTATTTAACTGGAGGAAGGGTAAGAGCGTGATACATAATGGGAAGACGATGCATTTTCTGAGTAGGGACAATACCTACGGGTACTTCAGGTATAACGATGAGGACACAGTGTTTGTTTTCGTCAACAATACCAACCAACCCCAGAGGGTGCCTTGGGACCACTATGCAGAGATTACAACAGGACTGGGAACTGCCACGAATGTAATAACCGGAGAGACCTTTGACCCCGCCGATTACTCAGTCCCCGCAAAAACCGCAGTAATCGCTGAATTCTAGCGGCTTACATACGCCAATATAACACAAAAGGGAACCCGCGGGCTCCCTTTCGTGTTTCTGTGTGCTGCAATTACTTCAGCCACTCGGTGATGTGGTCCTTGGCGTAAAGGTAGTAAACCAGAAGGCCAATCCAACTTGTAAGAAGTACAAGTGCGGAAGCGATAATCTTGCCACCAGTGCTGATGGGCTTTTTGCAGATGTCAAGCACTGCCAGTATAGCGAGTACAAGACCAATAACATAGATAAGACTCATAATTATTAAATTTTTTAAAAAAAATTGCGGTTTGGTCCGACAAATATAGCAAAAAGGAACGGAATTTGTTGCATAGTGCGCGTATTTTAGAAGTGTACTTATGGTTAAGATTTTGTTGACGGCATTAATTGCCATAACTAGCCTATCTACGGCAGCGGCCGATGAGACTTCGGCACCTGCAACTGTAATCTCCCTTGACCAGGCGCTACAGATAGCCCTTAGCGAGAGTCCAACTGTGAAGGTTGCGGACAAGGAGATTGAGGTTCAGCAATACGCTAAAAAGGGTACATACGCATCCCTCTTCCCTGAGATTGCTGCTTCGGGTTCGTTTAACAGGACCCTGAAGAAGCAGGTGATGAGTATGGACTTCGGTGGGGAATCCCAGAGTTTTGAGGTGGGCCGCTGGAATACCGTATCTGGCGGCATTTCTGCATCTATGCCACTCATTAACGCCCAGGTATGGAAGAGCCTGGAAATCAGCGGACAGGATGTGGAACTGGCAGTTGAGAAGGCCCGCAGCAGCCGACTGGAAATGGTTACCCAGGTGAAGCAGGCCTACTACGCAGTGCTTCTGGCAAAAGAGGTGCACAGCGTGTACCAGAGCGTATACGATAACGCAGTAGCAAACTGCGAGCAGACCCAGAAGCGCTACAACGCATCCAAGGCATCGGAACTTGACCTTACCAGGGCCAAGACAACCGTAGCCAATGCGGTTCCTAATGTGTATGACTCTGAAAACTCTATCGCGATTGCACTCTGGCAGCTGAAGGCTGTGATGGGTGTAAATCTGGACGAAAACATCGATGTAGCAGGCTCCCTGCAGGACTATGTGGGCGAGATGCTTTACGATGCAAACGCCGACTACAGCCTCGAGAACAACTCATCGCTCCGCCAGTTGGAACTTCAGGCCGAGCAGCTTGCAAACAACATCAAATTGCAGAAGTTCGCCAATCTGCCTTCGCTGGCACTTGGGTTCTCCTACACCATGAACGCCATGGAGGATGAACTTAACTTCAGCGAGTATAACTGGTATCCTTACTCATATCTAGGCCTGAGCCTGAACATCCCCATCTTCTCGGGTGGCAAGCGCAACAGCAGCCTCAAGCAGGCCCAGATCCAGGCAGATGAACTCCAGCTCCAGAAGGAAAACACCGAGCGTCAGCTCCGCATCGGTATCCGCCAGTATCTTGGCACAATGGACACCGCCAACAAGAGCTACGCTTCCGCTCTGGAAGCCCAGGAGAGTGCCCAGAAGGCATACGACATTGCTGCAAAGAGCTACAATGTGGGCCGCAGCACCCTTACCGACCTGAACGACAGCCAGCTGGCGCTTACTCAGGCCCAGCTTTCCGTATCTCAGGCCATCTACAATTTCCTGGTGGCAAAGTCCAATCTGGAACAGACCATCGGTACAGATTACATGCAATATGAAGAAGCAAAATAATATGAAAAGAGTACTAAATCTCGCACTCATAGTCTTGGCAGTGGCTGGGTGCGGCAACAAGAAGACTAAAACCGAAACAACCGAAGTGGCTGAGGTGATTCCCAATGTCAAGGTAGCAGAGGCTGTGAAGCAGAATGTTACCCAGGAATCCACCTATTCGGCTACGGTCGAGGCCTTCGCGACCAATAACATCGCCCCTCAGTCCAGCGGGCGTATCCAGAAAATCAACGTGGAAGTGGGTTCCTTCGTAAGCAAGGGACAGATTCTGGCCGAGATGGACCAGGTTCAGCTTGAGCAGGCCGGCCTGCAGCTCACCAATACCAAGACCGAACTCGACCGTCTCAAGCAGCTCTATTCCGAGGGCGGCGTGAGCCAGAGCGATTATGAGGCCATGGAACTCCAGTACAAGGTCGCTAAGAGCACATACGACAATCTTCAGGAGAACACTCTTTTGCGTTCTCCAATCTACGGCGTAGTTACCGCCCGCAATTATGACAAGGGCGATATGTACGTCATGGGTCAGCCCATCTTCACGGTGCAGCAGATTGTTCCCGTGAAGATTCTTGTGGGTATCTCCGAGGCCGATTACACCCGCGTAAAGGTGGGCGACAAGGTGACTCTGACCGTAGATGCTCTCCCCGGAGAGTCCTTCGACGGCAAGATAAACCGCCTCTATCCTACAATGGATGCAACCACCCACACCTTCAATGCAGAGGTGCTGGTGCAGAACTCCAACCGCAAAATCCGTCCTGGCATGTTTGCCCGCGTAACCGTAACCTTCGGTAACCAGGAGGCTGTGGTCGTGCCTGATGCCGCCATCGTGAAGATGCAGGGGTCCGGCCAGCGTAGCGTATATGTTGTTGAAAATGGCACCGCAGTCGAGAAGGTGGTAACACTTGGCAAACACTTCGATGGCCAGTACGCCCTTATGAGCGGTCTCGAAGGCGGCGAGCAGGTTGTAATCAAGGGACAGAATTCCCTGCGTAACGGAATCAAGGTTCAAGTAGTGGAGTAGCAGCGTATGAGTATCATCAAATCAGCGGTCAACAAACCCGTCACCACAGGCCTTATCTTTGTGGCCTTCATGGTGCTGGGTATCTACTCGCTAATGAAGCTTAGCATTGCGTATTTCCCTGATTTTGACGCAAATACCATCATGGTAATGAGCTCTTATCAGGGCGCGAATGCTTCGGATATCGAGACTAACCTGACCAAGGTTCTGGAGAACTCCCTGAATGGTGTGGAGGACCTTAAGAGCCTGACTTCCAACAGTAAGGACAATGTGAGCGTGCTTACCCTTGAGTTCAATCAGGGTGTAGATATCGAAACCGCCACCAACAATGTCCGCGACAAGCTGGACATGGTGTCCTCGACCCTTCCTGACGGGGCATCCAACCCCGTAATCTTCAAGTTCAGTGCAGATGATATGCCTATCATGATGCTCACCGCAACTGCCGAGGAGAGCCTCAGTGGACTGGACAAGATTCTGGACGATAAGGTAGCAACCCCGCTTGCCCGTGTAAAGGGTGTGGGTACAGTGTCCATCAGCGGTGCTCCTACCCGTGAAATCCAGGTGTACTGCGACCCCAACAAGTTGGAGGCTTACGGCCTGAGTGTCAGCGGAATAGCAGCCATTATCGCCTACGAAAACAAGAATGTGCCTTCGGGTAACATCGACATCGGTTCCAACACCTACAGCCTTAGGGTAGAGAAGGAATTCCAGGACCCTTCGGAACTGCTGGACATCGTTGTGGGCTACGCAGGAAGCAATGCAGTGCTGCTGCGCGATGTCGCCACCATCCGTGACGGTAGCGAGGAGCGCGAGCAGGAGTCCTACACCAACGGCAAGCGTTCGGCCCGTATCGTAATCCAGAAGCAGACAGGATCCAACACCGTAAATGTCTGCCGCCAGGTGCTTGATCAGATTGAGAAAATCAAGCCTTCACTCCCTTCAGACATCGATATCAGCCTGGTATTCGACAACTCGGAGGAGATTGTGAACACCATCAACACCCTTAAGGAGACAATCCTCATCACCTTCATCCTCGTGATGCTCGTGGTGTATGTCTTCCTGGGAAGATGGAGGGCAACCTTCATTATCGTGCTGTCAATCCCTATCGCGCTGATTGCCTCGCTGGTATATCTGTATGCAACGGGTAACACCCTGAACATCGTGTCAATGTCCTCGCTAACCATTGCAATCGGTATGGTGGTGGATGATGCGATAGTGGTACTGGAGAACATTACGACCCATATCGAGAGGGGAGAGAAACCCAAGGAGGCGGCCGTCCACGGCACTTCCGAGGTAGGTATCTCCGTAATTGCATCTACCCTTACGATGCTCTGCGTGTTCCTTCCCCTGACCCTTGTTAAGGGTACTACCGGTCTGCTGTTCAAGCAGTTGGGTTGGATTGTAAGTATCATCATGATTGTGTCCACTACGGCAGCCCTTACTCTGGTGCCTATGCTTTGCTCCAAGATGCTTAAGCAGAATCCCAAAAAGGGTAAGCTGCACGAGATTATCTTCACCCCCATTGACAAGGCTCTGGACAAGATTTCCCGCGGCTATGCCCACCTGATTCACTGGGCTACCCGCCGCCGCAAGACCGTGATTTTCGGTGCCTTCGCTATCTTCGTAGTGGTTTGTGTCCTGCTACTCCCTAAACTTAAGACCGAGTATTTCCCGAGTTCGGATAGCGACCACCTTAGCGTGTCCGTTACCCTGCCTGTAGGTACTGCACAGGCCGTTACCGGCGAGCTTGCACAGCAGATTTACAACGATATCCTTACTGAAATCCCCGAAGTAACCGTCTGCAACTATACCTTCGGTCAGGCCGATTCCGACAATATCCTTGCATCGATGCAGAGCAATGGTACCCACATCATGTCCTTCAATGTCCACATCGGAACCAAGGAAGAGCGCGACCGTTCATCCGACGATATAGCAGATAACCTCCGTCGAATCCTCGCCAGATACCCCGAAATCCGCAAGGGAACAGTTTCTTCCGGCGGTGGCGGCGGTATGGGCGGTGGTTCCAGCGTTGAGTTGGAAATCTACGGCTATGACTTCGCCGAGACAGATGCCGCAGCACAGGCAGTCAAGGAGAAGATGTTGGCCAGCCCTAAGTTCAGCCAGGTAATCGTCAGCCGTGACGAGTACACACCTGAATACCAGGTGGACTTCGACCGCGAAAAACTGGCCCTGAACGGTCTGAACTCTACAACTGCAGGTTCAGCCTTCAGCGCCGCAATGAGCGGTACGGTGGCTTCGTACTATCGTGAGGATGGTGACGAGTACTACATTCGTGTCCGCTATGCTCCCGAATTCCGTACCAGCATCGAGGATATCGAGAATATCATTATCTATAGCCCTACAGGCAAGGCCATCAGGCTCAAGGAGTTAGGTAATGTCATAGAGACCGAGGTTCCTCCTACCATCGAGCGTAAGGACCGTCAGCGTTACATCAAGGTAACGGGTCTGGTAGCCCAGAAGGTAGCCCTTAGCGAGGCCGTTGCCGAGACCAATGACATCATCTCAGAAGTGGATATGCCACAGGGACTTTCAGCGGTAATCGCGGGTGACTACGAGGACCAGCAGGAGATGTTCGGCGACCTTATTACCCTGATGATTCTGATGGTGATTCTGGTGTACATCGTGATGGCAGCCCAGTTCGAGAGCTTCCTCAGCCCGTTTGTGATTATGTTCAGTCTGCCGTTCGCTGTTGTGGGCGTGCTGCTTGGTCTGTGGATTAACAACATGGCCCTGAGCGCAATGGGTATGATTGGTATAATAATCCTGATTGGTATCGTGGTGAAGAACGGTATTGTGCTGATAGACTACACGATTCTCTGCCGCGAAAGGGGTATGAATGTGCTGGACGCCAGCGTAACCGCTGCACGCAGCCGTCTGCGTCCTATCCTCATGACCACCCTCACCACCGTGCTGGGTATGATTCCTATGGCAATCGGTAGCGGTACAGGTGCCGAGATGTGGAACGGCCTTGGTGTCGTTGTGGCATGGGGTCTGACCGTATCCACCGTGATTACCCTGGTACTTATTCCTACAGTTTACTGCGTGTTTGCCACCCGTCAGGAGGCTCGCGCTAAAAGAAAGGCAGCAGCAAAATGAAAGCACTCTTTATAGCATACAACCAGGCCTACGGCAATGAGATTGTCGAGATTCTGGAAAAGAACAAACAAAGGGGATTTACCCGATTCGATGGCGTCAGCGGAAAGGGTTCTTTCAATGGCATTCCCCGCTTTGACAACCACGCATGGCCGGAGTACAATGACGCGATTCTGGTCATCGTGAAAGATGAAAAAGTTGATACCCTTCTGGCCGATTTGAAGGCCAAGGACGAGGAAACTCCCGACCTTGGACTAAGGGCTTTTAGCTGGGGTATTGAAAAAATGTACTAAAATTCCTATATTTGCGGATTATGCAAGTAGTAACTGATACAAATTTCCAAGAGCTTTTAGGCTCGACCAGTGTTGCCCTGGTAGATTTCTGGGCAGTCTGGTGCGGTCCATGCCGTATGTTATCCCCCACTGTGGACGATATAGCCGCCGAATATGGCGACAAAATCACTGTGGCAAAGTGCAACGTTGACGACAACGAGGAGATTGCCGAGCAGCTCGGCATCCGCAGCATCCCTACCCTCATCTTCTTCAAGGACGGGCAGGCTGTTGACAAACTTGTTGGACTCGTTTCAAAAGCAGACATCGAAGCAAAGATTAACGCACTGCTGTAATGAAACACCTCGTCGCCGTTATTGCTGCGATGCTCATTGCCTTTACGGCCCGCGCGCAGCTTGGCATAATGGCGGGTGTTACAACCAGCCTGAACGAGGTGGAATCTTCCTCGCTTAGTGTCAAGGACATAACCCAGTACCATGTGGGTATTGCTTATAAATTCCTGATTGGAGGCTGTGCCATCCAACCGGGAATTCAGTACAATATCAAGGGCGAGGTGCTGGAAGATGGGGACTATTCCGCAATGTTCAAGACGGGCTTCGTCGAGGTGCCCGTCCAGGCGCAGATTGGCTTTAGGGTGAGCGGTTTCCGCCCCTACATCTTCGCAGAGCCTTATTTGGGCTTTGCTTTCAGTAACGAGACCACGGAGTCAACTGCCGAGGAAAGCGTGACCAATTGGGACACGGTGCGCGACCGTCTGGAGTTCGGACTGGGCTTCGGTGCGGGAATCGACCTCTACAAGCACCTGCAGTTATCGGCCAAGTATGTGTTTAACAGCAAGCCGATATACTACAACGATACCATACAGAATTACGATATTACCCAGCAAAAAAGCGCCGGCATAATGGTAACGGCGGCAATATTCTTCTAGATATGAAAACAGCAGTTGTCTTTTGTGCGTCGAGTTCCAAGATCGACCCTAAGTATAACCAGACCGCCCGCGAGGTGGTCAAGGCCCTCTGCGCTAAGGGTTATGGCATAGTTTCAGGCGGGTCCTACCGCGGTACAATGGGTGCTGTGGCCGATACTGCCTACGAATGTGGCGCCCCCAATATCGGGGTCATTCCCTCATTCATGAAGGGCTGGGAGCATCCTCATCTTACCGAACTGATTTGGACAGAGACAATGTCGGAGCGCAAGGAGAAGATGCGCGAGGGAACCTCCCTTGCAGTGGCTCTCCCCGGTGGAATCGGCACGATGGACGAACTCTTCGAAACGGTTGTGCTCAAGAAGCTGGGACGCTATCAAGGTAAGATTGTAGCCTATAATCTGGACGGATTCTATGAGCCACTGAAGGCTCTGCTCCAGCATTTTGTGGCCACCGGGATGATGACTGCGGAAGAGGTGGACATGATTGCATTCCCATCTACAGTTGAGGAACTTAAGGCACTGGTGTAATGAAGGCGGGCGAAATCAAGGCATATCTGGGAAACGACTGGGAGAAGACCATGGCGGCAATGCGCGAGTCGCTGAGCACCAATGTGCGCCTGCTCCAGAGCGTCAACGACAGCATCCTGCTGCATTCCGGCAAGATGTTCCGCCCCGTTTTGTGCCTGCTGATGTCAAGGGTGTGCGGTGGCGGCAAGGCTTCTGCCGACAGCGTAAAGTATGCCGCTGCGGTGGAACTTCTGCACAATGCCACCCTGCTGCACGACGATGTTGCCGACGAGGCCGACGAGCGCAGGGGAGTGCCCACCGTGGCATCTGTCTACGGACCCGCTCCAGCCGTGCTGGTTGGGGATTTCTGGCTCTCCAGGGCAGTGGATTTGATTCTGGATGTCAAGGACTACACCTGGGCAACCCGCGCCTTCGCGAAGACCATCACCGACCTCTCCGAAGGGGAGATGCTCCAGCAGCAGAAGGCCCTCACGGGGGACACATCCGAGGAAGACTATCTCCGCATCATCTACGATAAGACTGCTTCTCTCTTCGAACTTTCCTGCATGTCGGCGGCAAAGAGCGTTGAGGCTTCGGAAGAGTATTTCGCGGCTGCAAAGGCCTACGGCAAGGCTCTGGGCATCGCTTTCCAGATAAAGGACGACATTCTGGACTACGATGGAGCCAATCTTGGCAAGCCCACGGGACTGGACATTTTGGAGCGCAAGATAACCCTGCCGCTGCTGGGCGCGCTCAAGGACTCTGACAAGGAGGAAGAAATCAGGGAAATGATAAGATTTATCCCTTCGCACCCCGAAAATTCGACAATTATCTCTAACTTTGTACACACAGGTGGCGGCGTCGACTATGCCGAAAAGCGCCTGCAGGACTTTGTGGATGAGGCGATTGCACAACTCGCGGCCTTCCCCGATTCTCCCGAAAAGGACTATCTGGTGGAAGTGGCACGCTTTACAGCACTAAGAAACCGATGAAATTTGCGCAGATACAGGGAAATGACAGTCTGGTAAAGGCTCTGGCCGGGATGGTTTCGTCCGGCAAGGTTCCCCATGCCCTGATGTTCCACGAGGACGACGGGGGCGGGGCAGTGCCGCTTGCCATGGCCTTCCTGCAGTATCTGTACTGCCGCAACCGCGGTGCCGAGGACTCCTGCGGAGAGTGCTCCCAGTGCAACAAGATGAGCAAGATGATTCACTCCGATGTGCATTTCATCTTCCCCGTAAATAGTGGCAATCTGTCGGTGCAGTTGCTGAAGGAATGGCGCGCCCTGGTGCTGGAGAATCCCTATTTCACCGAGGCAGAGCTCAATTCTGCCCTTGGGATTGAGGGTAAGAATACCCTGATTGCCGTGCCAGAAGCCAAGCAGTTGCTCTCTGATTTGAGCCTGAGTGCCCTTGAAGGCGGATACCGGTCGGTGCTGATTTATCTTCCCGAAAAGATGAATGCCGAGGCTGCGAACAGGCTGCTGAAGATAATCGAGGAACCCCCTGCGCAGACCCTTTTCCTGCTGGTGACACACGCGCCCGAGAAGGTGCTGACCACCATCAGGTCCCGCTGCCAGGTGCTTCGCGTGCAGCCCCGCAAAATCGAGTCTGCCGCCCTGAAGTTTGACGATGGAGGTCTGCTTTCTGCGCTGATGGACGCGTTGATTGCCCGCGATTTATCTGCCGCACTGGATGTCGGGGAGAGCCTTGCAGCCCTTCCTTCGCGCGAAAATGCCAAGGCTTTTTGTAAATTTGCAGCAGAGAAGTTCCGCACCGTTTTCCTGATTCAGCAGGGGCTGACCTCGCTCGCACCAACCGATGAGGAAGCCGCCCGTTGGGCTAAGGCGGTGAAGCGGACCTTCCCTCGCAAGGCTCTGGAGGTGCTGGACCGCACTCTGGGCCGAATTGGACGCAATGTAAACCTAAAGATTCTGTTCGCTGACCTTGTGGACAGACTATATATAAATATTTAAGAATGGATAAAGAATCAGTACAGTTTGACTGTAGTCGCGGAGTGGTGGTCAACCACGATGCCGAGACGGGGGAGAATAACTTCGCCTACCGTGCCGGATGCTGCAAACTGCGCGAATATAACTACCTTAAGGGAATCAACGATATTTCGGTTACGGACATCTACGAAGTCCGTTTTAAGAACACCCGAAAGGGCTTTTACCGCAATGCATCTTCGCAGAATGTGAAGCTTGGCGACATGGTTATCGTTGAGGCTACAACGGGCTGCGATTTGGGTATCGTGACCCTGGAAGGCGCTATGGTGGCCCGTCAGATGGCCGCAAAGGGGATTGACCCCAGCACTGCGGAACTCAAGAAGATTTACCGCAAGGCCAAGCAGAACGACATCGAGAAGTGGCAGGAGGCAATTGCCCGCGAGCAGGACACCATGATTCAGGCCCGCCGCATTGCCGCCGAGATGGGTCTCGACATGAAAATCGGGGATGTAGAGTTTCAGGGCGATGGTTCTAAGGCTATCTTCTACTACATTGCCGATGGTCGTGTGGACTTTAGGCAGCTGATTAAGGTGTTCGCGGAGGAATTCCGTATCCGTATTGAGATGAAGCAGATTGGAGCCCGTCAGGAGGCCGGTCTGATTGGCGGTCTGGGCGTCTGTGGCCGTGAGCTCTGCTGCGCCCGCT
>Ga0065709_1006248_pt1 | contig 10891 bp, 14 predicted proteins | sample Hoacrofraction14_2_FD_59096 | JGI IMG/M metagenome (GOLD analysis project Ga0065709, IMG submission 59096) | Hoatzin crop microbial communities from Cojedes, Venezuela, sample from fiber fraction 14 v1 | ecosystem: Host-associated > Birds > Digestive system > Esophagus > Crop | place: Venezuela... | reverse complement strand
TCTTCCCATTCCGAACAGAGAAGTTAAGCCCACTTGCGCCGATGGTACTGCAATGCAATGCGGGAGAGTAGGAGGCCGCCTTCTTTAAAACAGTGAGAAACCTCTTGGAGTTTAATCCAAGAGGTTTCTTTTTTTTGTGTAATCGCGAAATCTTTGTTGTAAAATCAGTCGTTAAATCAGTGCGATGCAATAAAAATGCGTGCGTTTCGTTTATTAAATATGCAGTGGACTGACCGAATTCGCCAAGTCAAGATTCTATTGGTTGTGCTTGCCGTTCTTATTGCGGTAGCATCTTTGGTCGTTTCAAATTTCCTGACGCGCGATCTCTATCAAGAAGAACACAAAAAGATGGAAATTTGGGCAGAAGCTATGCGCTCGCTCAACGATGCTGACGACAATACAGACCTGACGCTTGTACTCAAAGTTATCGACGATAATACAACAATTCCGATTGTCGTGTTCGATGCCAACGGCAACGTGCAGACCTACCGCAACATTTCACTCAAAAAAGAAAACAATCTCGACAGTTTGCAATACATCTCTCAGTTGGGTAAGATGATGCAAAAGGCGGGACACCAAATCCGTATAGAACTTAATCAAGACGCAGATGACTACGTCGATGTTTGCTATGACGATTCGCTGATGCTCAAGCGACTCGCCACCTATCCCTACATCCAGCTGGGCATCGTGCTTATCTTCGTTGTCATCGCCATTTTCGCGCTTCTCACTTCCAAACGAGCAGAACAAAATAAAGTTTGGGTGGGACTATCGAAAGAAACAGCCCATCAGTTAGGAACGCCCATTTCGAGCCTGATGGCGTGGACTGAAATACTGAAAGAAAACTATCCCGACGACGAATTACTTCCCGAAATGGACAAAGATGTGAAGCGTCTCCAGCTCATTACTGATCGTTTTTCAAAAATCGGTTCCTTGCCCGAACTGACGCCATCGAGCCTTAATCAAGTGATGGATCACGTGATTGATTATATGGATCGACGCACGTCGAAAAAAGTTCAGATGAAGAAAGAATTTCCCGATCACGACATCACCGTCAACATCAACGCATCCCTGTTCGAATGGGTCATCGAGAACCTCTGCAAAAACGCGGTCGATGCGATGAGCGGTGGTGCAGGCACGATTACGCTGCACGTGGAAGAACTCAGTCAGAAAGTCGTGATTGACGTCTCGGACACAGGAAAAGGAATTCGAAAAAAAGACCTTTCCAACGTTTTCAAACCAGGATTCACCACCAAAAAACGCGGATGGGGACTCGGTCTCTCGCTTGCCAAACGCATCGTTGAAGAATACCACAACGGCAAGATATTCGTAAAAAATAGCGAATTAGGTGAAGGCACAACCTTCCGCATTGAACTAAAAAAATAAGTCAATTCCTTATTTAGAATTTGCACGCGCGCGAGAAATTTTTCGTGCGCGTTTTTTGATGCAAAATCGACTAAAAAATAAAGTCGAAAAAGTAAAATATCTTTACAAAAAATGGCGATTTTTTGCGCGTTTTTTTGAGATTTTTTCGCCAAAAAGTTTTCTGCGACCATTTGTTGGCGTTTTTTGAGCGTATTTTTTGTGCAATTTTATGCTAAAACGACTGTTAACAAATGTAAATGATATGAGATAGAAAATTATCTCACGTGAGATAGATTTTTATCTCACGTGAAATAAATTTGCAAACAGCGCTTTTCGGAAAATTTTTCGCAAGCAAAAAAATGTGATTTAACATTTCAGAATTGCACAAATCAATGAATTTGCGCAAAAAATCAGCATTTTTTGTCAATATTTTTCGCTGCACAGTTTTTTATCGTGTGCAATTCTTTCCGTAAAGTGTTAAAATCGCCAATTTTTTCACACAGAATACGAAAATTTCTCGTGGTAAAAAAAACTTTACAATTTAACATTGAAAAATCTTTACAATTTTCCACAAAAATAACTCACTAAAAATCGCTTTTTCTTGTCTAAATAAGGAATCGTAAATTCTTTTTTTCGTTTGACCTTTAATTATCCAACAAATTTGGTTTTAAATCATATTAAATAGAGCTTCTGGTCGTACTCGAACCAACAACCCACTCAGTACAAATGAGCTGCGCTACCAATTACGCTACAGAAGCTAATTGTAAAAATTGTTGTACCTTTGCAGTCCCTGAAGTATCTTCTATGACTATAAATCAATATTAATAGAAAACCTGTTCATGTGCGTTCTTATGTGAGATTCCGATTTGGTAAATTGGAAGTTGTAAGAGAGCACTGTAGAAGTTATCCTAATAAAAGATAATTTGTATAATCCTCTCATAATGCCAATATGAGAGGTATTTTTTTCTGCAAAGGATACAACAATTTTATTGTTTTATTTGGAAAATAATTGTATTTTTGTCATAACATTGTAGCCTTAATAGAGATAAATCAACAATTAGGTAAAACTACAATGAACATAGTTATCACACCAATTAGCAGTATTTTGACTTTTCGGCAATCATGAGAAATACTAACTTTCTCATGGTTTTTGCTATATTTTGCTTTCTTTGTTTTGTATGTTTGGATCAGTTGATTGGGAAATTTCTTTAAGAATTATTCTATTCTTAACTTTTCGTCTAATGTACCATCAAGGGCATAATTCATGAAAAGTTTTATAATTGGAGTAAAGGTTTCTATTTGTCGCTTTAATAGATTCATTGCCCAATCACTTTCCCATGGAAAAGCTCCGAAATTTTCTATTGTGATAATATTTAATATGTAATTTTTATCTGATTCTTTTTCTATTGCATAGGGAAAGATCTCTTCTGTGTTATTTGCTATAAAGTTACGCATTTCTTGATCATCTTTAAAATTCATTTGATAGCAACCACCATAATCTATATCCCACACAACGAATAATGTTTTTCCATTAATCGTTATTTTTGTATCTGTATAAAATCTTTCCCGTAATGTCATGTTGCAAAAGTAATATAAATATTTTATTTTGTTATTTTATTCCTAATTTTTGTTTCCAATTAGATTCTACATGACTAGCAGGATAATAACAAACTTTATTATAAGGAACTCTTTTTAATAAATTAAGTTCTTTTTTAATACCAAATACTCCAGTAGGATTTATTGCTCTTTTGTTTGGAAAAATATATGGTTTAAAAGGTGTATTTAAATCTGTTGCTGTCAACCTTAATTTTAGGTAACGATATACCTGTTGGCTTTATTTAGTTCAGATATATCTGTAATTCTTGCATTTAATCCAGTTTGATTTTCTAATAATCTAAAATCAGATAATCACAATTTTAGTTCTGTATTTAAGAACATCTTTTGTTTTCCAGACAGTTTTGTAAATACGAAAAAAATGAAAAAAAGGAACGATTTTTGCACAATGTGAAAATTATTTGTACCTTTGCAACCTAAATGTGCGATTTATCGAACTTGAGCATCGATTTGCAAGCGCTTAAAGAAGGGCAAACAACGCTGCACTTTACGCTTGACAATGACTATTTCAAGAACGCTTCCCTGCACGATGTGCTCGGCGGAACGGTTCATACGGAAGTCATCATCGATCGCCACAAGCGCCTGTTCGACNTGAAATTGCACGCCANNGGCACGCTCCGCATCCCTTGCGACATCTGTTTGGAAGAGATGGAACACGCAGTTGATTACGACGATTTGTTCGTTATCGAACTGGGAAACGNCACGCCCGACGGCGATACCATCGTGATCGACGAGCANAACCCGATGCTCGATTTCGCAGCGCTCATCAACGACTCGCTCGATTTGCAGCTCCCGATTCGCCATGTACACGAAGAAGGACAGTGCAANGCCGAGATGATAGCGCGACTCAATGCGCAGAATCAGNCNAGCANCGAGACCATCGACCCACGTTGGAAAGATTTAGAGAAATTACGAAACGATATTTAAATATTTAGTAAAAATGGCACATCCTAAAAGAAGACAATCGAAGACACGTACAGCGAAAAGACGCGCGCACGACCATGCAGAAATGCCTACATTGGCAGTATGCCCAAACTGCGGCGCTTATTACGTTTATCACACCGTTTGCCCAACATGTGGTTACTACAGAGGCAAGGTGGCAATTGTTAAGGAAACAATCGATTAATGGCAAACAGACACGCTATTATAACAGGTGTTGCNGGCTATGTGCCCGACTATATTCTCAATAATGAGGAATTGTCGCGCATGGTCGATACGAGCGACGAGTGGATTACGCAACGCGTTGGCATCAACGAGCGACATATCCTCACNGAAGAAGGACTCGGCACCAGTTATATGGCAAGAAAAGCAGCCAAACTGCTTTTACAGAAGACTGGAGTGGATCCCGATACTATCGATGCGTTGATCGTGACGACCACAACTCCAGACTACAAATTCCCATCTACAGCCTCCATCGTCTTAGGAAAGCTGGGACTGAAGAACGCCTTNGCGTTCGACTTCTCTGCTGCTTGCTGCGGATTCCTTTATACACTCGATGTCGCNTCGTCGATGATTATGTCNGGNAGATATAACAANATCATTGTTATTGGCGCCGATAAGATGTCATCGATGGTTGACTATACCGACCGCCAAACTTGCGTGCTCTTCGGAGATGGCGCAGGTGCAGTGCTCGTAGAAGCGACCGAAGAAGAAGGAGTAGGACTGCAAGACTCATTCCTAAGAACAGATGGCAAAGGTCTCCCCTATCTTCACATGAAGGCAGGAGGTAGCGTTTGTCCTCCATCTCATTTCACTATCGATCACCGACTGCATTACATCTATCAAGAAGGGCGCACCGTCTTTCGCTTTGCCGTCACCGACATGGCTGACGATATACAAAAAGTGTTAGATCANAANAAACTGACGCCAGAAGATGTAGCTTGGGTAGCGCCNCACGAAGCAAACCTTCGAATNATCGAAGCAGTAGTGAAACGTGTCGGCATTCCGATGGACAAAGTCATGGTCAATATCGACCGCTACGGCAACACCAGCGCGGCAACTATACCATTGGCTCTGTGGGATTACGAAGACAAACTCAAGAAAGGCGACAATATCATCATGACCGCCTTTGGCGCAGGATTCGTTCACGGCGCTTTGTATTACAAATGGGCGTACGATGGGCAAAGCGTAAAACATTAAAAATCAATCACTTGAAANCGCATCCCGTAAAACTTACGAAGATGCGTTTTTTTGGCACTTTTAACGAACANATCACATGCACAAAGCAGGATTTGTTAACATCGTGGGCAACCCAAANGTGGGAAAATCAACNCTGATGAACCAACTCGTTGGCGAACGCATATCGATTGCGACGTTCAAAGCACAAACAACNCGCCATCGCATNATGGGCATCGTCAACACCGACGACATGCAGATTGTTTTTTCCGACACGCCTGGCGTTCTGAAACCCAACTACAAACTGCAAGAATCAATGCTCGCTTTTTCGGAATCAGCGCTTGCCGATGCCGACGTGCTGCTCTATGTTACGGATGTGGTGGAAGATCCCGAGAAAAATAGTGATTTCCTCGAAAAAGTGCGCAANATGACNATNCCAGTCATTCTACTCATCAACAAAATCGACACAACCGACCAAGCAACNCTTGGCACGNTGGTCGAGAAATGGCACACCCTGCTGCCAAATGCAGAAATTCTGCCCATATCTGCGCTCAATAAGTTTGGAACTGAAGTCTTGCTGAAGCGCATTCAAGAANTNCTGCCCGATTCTCCACCCTATTTCGACAAAGATCAACTCACCGACAAGCCAGCACGCTTCTTTGTGAGCGAAATCATNCGCGAGAAAATCCTACTTTATTACGATAAAGAAATACCCTATTCGGTTGAAGTTCGCGTTGACGAATTCGTTGANACAGAGCAACTTATCCGCATCTCAGCCATTATCTTTGTGGAGCGCGAATCGCAAAAGGGAATCATCATTGGTCATCAGGGAGTTGCACTTAAAAAAGTTAGTAGCGANGCACGCAAAGCGCTGGAACGCTTCTTCGATAAAAAAATATTCTTGAAAACGATTGTCAAAGTTGACAAGAATTGGCGCTCATCGCAACGCGAGCTCGACAATTTCGGATATAACCCTTCATAATCAAGACTTATGGCTTTAGTAGCAATCGTTGGACGCCCTAATGTTGGCAAGTCAACACTTTTCAATCGCCTCACGCAATCGCGACAAGCTATTGTAAGCGAACACGCTGGTACTACGCGCGACCGACANTATGGTCAGTGCGAATGGAATGGCAAAACATTCTCTGTTGTCGATACAGGTGGATGGGTTGTCAATTCAGACGATGTCTTTGAAGACGCCATTCGNAAAACAGGTGCTCATAGCAACTGAAGAAGCAGATTTAGTGCTGTTTCTTGTTGANGTAGGTACTGGTTTGACCGACCTCGATGAAGATGTTGCATCTATCTTGCGCCGCACGAAATTGCCAGTGATACTCGTTGCAAACAAGGTTGACAACAATAACCAACTATATGATGCTGCTGAGTTCTACAAGCTTGGACTTGGCGACCCACAGTGTATCAGTTCGGCAACAGGTAGTGGCACTGGCGATCTACTTGACTTAGTTATCGACAAGTTGCAACCAGTTGCAGAAGAAGTTGTTGAGGATGGCATTCCTCGTTTTGCTGTTGTTTGGTCGTCCGAATGTAGGAAAAAGTAGTNTGATNAACGCATTCATCGGCGAAGANCGCAACATCGTGACGAATATCGCTGGAACAACGCGCGATAGCATTTATACGCGTTACGATAAGTTTGGTTTCGATTTTTATCTCGTTGATACCGCAGGTATTCGACGTAAAAATAAGGTGACCGAAGACCTCGAATTCTACAGNGTGATGCGNAGTATTCGCGCTATCGAGAACTCCGACGTTTGTATCTTGATGATCGACGCTACCAGAGGNATCGAATCGCAAGATATGAACATCTTCCAAGTTATTCAGAAGAACAACAANTCGCTGGTNGTAGTGGTTAACAAATGGGATTTGGTGGAAGACAAAAGTCAAGCAGCNATCGACACCTTCCAAACCGCNATCCGCAANCGCATGGCACCGTTTGTTGATTTCCCAATTATCTTTGCNTCAGCCCTAACCAAGCAGCGTATTTTCCGCGTGCTTGAAACNGCNAAACAAGTTTACTTGAANCGCAAAGCNAAAATCGGCACTTCGAAACTCAATGAAGTGATGCTGCCGTTGATTGAAGCCTATCCACCACCATCAATCAAAGGAAAATACATCAAAATCAAGTATTGCGCTCAGATACCCGANACGCANATTCCGTCGTTTGTGTTCTATGCGAATCTGCCGCAATACATTAAAGAACCATATCGACGTTTCCTTGAAAATAAGATACGTGCTAACTGGAATATGCACGGTTGTCCCATCAATGTTTTTATACGACAAAAATGATGCATCGCGTACTTTTCATCTTCGCAGCGTTGTTGCTGTTTACGGCATGCCATAAAACCGATCCAAANAAGGAAGCNGTTGCAGCAGCAGAGCAGTATGCGAAATTATTGCTCGACGGAAAATTTGAAGAATATGCTGATGCGCATTGGCAACCCGAGCGCATTCCAGACAGTTATCGCCAGCAACTGATTGACAACTTCAAGATGTTTGCTCGNCAACAGCAAGACGAACATCGCGGCATACAAGAGATTCGNACCGCTAACGCNAAGTTGCAAAATGATTCCGCAGTCAACGTCTTTCTCGTTTANTGCTATGGCGACTCAACCAACGAAGAAATCGTGGTTCCGATGGTGAAACGCAAAGGTAAATGGCTAATGAAATAAAGGTTTTTCAACAATCGAAAAACCTTTTTTTATGAGTTAAATTTTTCGGAAATAAAAAGACGGGAAAGTTACTGCTTTAATTTACTTTCCTCGAGTTCCATTTTCTTGACTTTTCTGAACAAATCGCTTGCGAAAACAAGGTCNTCAAGTTTTTTGTTGTTTGCTTCGAAAATCTCGTGATTTGTTCCCTCCCACTCTTTCTTGCCATCAGCGATGAAAATNATGTTTTCGCCAATGCCCATCACTGAGTTCATATCGTGAGTGTTGATGATAGTCGTCGTGTTGTACTCTTTAGTGATAGAAGACAGCAGTTGGTCGATGACAAGCGATGTTTTAGGATCGAGTCCNGAGTTTGGTTCNTCGCAGAATAAGTATTTGGGATTCAGAACGATAGCTCTTGCAATCGCAACACGCTTTTGCATACCGCCAGAGATTTCGCCTGGGAATTTCTTTTGTGCATCNAGCAAGTTAACNCGTTCCAAACATTCCAAAGCNCGTTGCTGGCGNTGGCTGTAAGTCATCGATGAAAACATATCGAGTGGAAACATGACATTCTGCAGCACNGTTAGCGAATCGAAAAGCGCNGCCCCTTGGAATATCATGCCCATTTCGCGTCGCATTCTNATCTTATCCTTTTTCGACATCTGCACGAANTCGCGCCCATCGTATAGAACTTGACCTTTNGTTGGTTCAAGTANTCCCACAATGTTCTTCATCAGCACCGTTTTTCCACTTCCGCTTTGTCCGATGATGAGGTTTGTCTTGCCATTTTCGAATGTTGCGCTGATATCTTTCAGCACATCCTTATCTTCGAACGACTTGTAGAGATGTTTAATTTCGATCATAATTTACGAAAGTAATTGCGTGAGAAAAACATCTGAGAAAAGTATGAGNACGCTTGAGCAAACNACAGCNTTAGTTGAAGCCTTTCCAACCTCAACCGAACCACCTTCGACCGTATAGCCGTAATAGGAAGCGACGCTTGAAATAATAAATGCAAAGAAAAGGCTCTTGATGATGCTCATATACATAAACCAAGGATTGAACGCGTGCTGCAATCCTTCTGTGAGGTCGGCTGGTGTGATGATNTGACCGATATATGCCGTTCCGTAAGCGCCAAGGATTCCTGTTGCAGAACTAAAAATGACGAGAATCGGCATGATNGTGAGCAAACCAAGTATTTTAGGGAGNATAAGATAACTTGCNGAATTGACACCCATAATATCCAGNGCNTCAATTTGTTGAGTGATGCGCATCGTTCCAAGCTCTGTAGCGATATTTGAACCAACTTTTCCCGCCAAGATAAGACACATGATTGACGAAGAAAACTCGAGCAGCATAATTTCGCGAGTTGTGTAGCCAGCGACCCATCGTGGCATCCANGGACTCTCGATATTCACTTTCATTTGTATGCAAATCACCGCTCCGATGAAGAAAGAAATAAGCAGAACGATGCCAATGGAATCGATGCCGAGTTGCGACATCTCCTTCACGTAATTCTTCCAAAACATACGCATACGTTCAGGAATGCTGAACGTGCGCCCCATCAAAATAAGATAACGNCCGAAGGTCGTGAGGCAATCGTATATGTAACGGATTATAAACATCGCCGCGAAGATAGTGATTTTTTTCGGGTATTTGTTTAGAAAATCGTTTTTTTTGCATACCTTTGCAATCCGATATCGAAACCTTATGAGCGATACAGGCGTAATATTNCGAACCGAAGGGCTGGTGAAGCGCTATGGCAAACGAACTGTGGTGAACGATGTAAGCATCAACGTTCAGCAGGGAGAGATTGTTGGGCTTCTTGGTCCTAATGGAGCAGGAAAAACTACCTCTTTTTATATGACTACGGGACTGATTGTTCCCAACGCAGGTCATGTCTTTTTGGGTGAAGAAGATATTACGCAGTATCCTGTTTATCGCCGAGCCCGTGCAGGAATCGGCTATTTGCCACAAGAAGCATCTGTTTTTCGCAAGTTATCTGTTGAAGATAACATTATGTCGGTGCTTGAAATGACTGGCAAACCAAAAGATTATCAGAAAGAAAAATTGGAAAGTCTGATTCAGGAGTTTCGTCTGCAAAAAGTTCGCAAGAACAAAGGCGATCAACTCTCTGGAGGCGAGCGCCGTCGTACCGAGATAGCGCGCTGTCTGGCTATTGAACCAAAATTTATCATGCTCGATGAACCTTTCGCAGGCGTCGATCCTATTGCCGTTGAAGATATTCAGCACATCGTTTGGCGACTGAAATANAAGAATATCGGCATTCTGATAACCGATCACAACGTACAAGAAACGCTTGCTATTACCGACCGAGCTTATTTGTTGTTCGAAGGAAAAATATTATTTCAAGGTACGCCNGAAGAACTNGCNGAAAATCGCATTGTNCGCGAGAAATANCTCTCGGANGCATTTGTCTTGAGAAAGAAAGATTTCCAATTGATTGACGAACAAAAACGTGCGAAAGAAGCCGCAGAAGATTTGGCAAATAAAGAAGAGAATCAATAATTAAAAAACACATAATAAACAAATGAAAGTCTTATTTGAAAATCCAGACAAGATTAATGGTCTGATGACGCTTACCGTCGAAAAANCCGACTATCAGGAGCAAGTAGAAAAGCAACTGAAAGAGTATCGCAAGAAAGCCAACATTCCAGGATTCCGTCCTGGTCAGGTTCCGATGGGATTGNTCAAGCGCCAGTATGCTATGCCGCTCAAAATGGATGCCATCAACAAGGTTGTGGGCGAGCTAAAATCTATCAGTATGTAAGAGAAAATAAAATACAAATGCTTGGCGAACCACTGCCTTCAGAAAAGCAGGTTCCACAAGATTTGGAAGGCGATGGGCCATTTACATTCATCTTTGACATTGCTGTTGCGCCAGAGATTCAGTTCTCTCTCTCAGGTCGTGACAAAGTGACTTACTATAAAATCGCTGTAGATGATGAACTCATCAATCGCCAAGCCGATATGTATGCTTCTCGTGGCGGATCTTACGAGAAAGCTGACGCTTACGATCCAGAACAGCGCGATATGCTGAAGGGAACGCTTCGCGAACTTGATGAAAAAGGTCAGCCAAAAGAAGGCGGTATCGAATTAACCGATGCTGT
>Ga0065709_1029921_pt1 | contig 10899 bp, 8 predicted proteins | sample Hoacrofraction14_2_FD_59096 | JGI IMG/M metagenome (GOLD analysis project Ga0065709, IMG submission 59096) | Hoatzin crop microbial communities from Cojedes, Venezuela, sample from fiber fraction 14 v1 | ecosystem: Host-associated > Birds > Digestive system > Esophagus > Crop | place: Venezuela... | reverse complement strand
CTAAGCTGTAAAGCCGGTGGATTACAAAGGCGGAGGGCTCTCAAATCTTGTATAGCTCGGAGTTTCATCACATCACCGGTACGGCCTTCTTTGCTATAAATCGAATGGGCATCGCGTCGCATGAGATGTAAGATGTGGTCAGAAACGATACAATATATATATGTATGCGCGCGTAGGTAGCCCGAATTTGAATCCAAAACACAGTCAGATTTTATGTTTTCAGGTATCGTAGAAGAGATGGCCACCGTTGAGGCCATCACGCATCAACAAGACAATATCAACCTTACGCTGCGTTGCTCGTTTGCAAACGAGCTTTCCATCGACCAAAGCGTGTCACACAACGGCGTTTGTCTCACCGTTGTTTCGCTTGGCAATGGCTGTTATACGGTGACCGCCATGCGTGAAACGCTGGAGCGTTCGAACCTCGGATTGCTGAAACCGGGCGACCGCGTGAACGTGGAACGCTCCATGATGATGAACGGTCGGCTGGACGGACACATCGTACAGGGGCATGTTGACATGACGGCCGAGTGCGTGGCCAAGGAAGATGCGGCCGGCAGCACCTATTTCACGTTCCGTTATCCGTTCGACAAAGAGATGGCGCGTCGTGGTTATTTCACGGTCGATAAAGGTTCGGTGACCGTCAACGGCGTGAGCCTCACCGTATGCAATCCCACGCAAGACACGTTCCAAGTGGCTATCATTCCCTACACGATGGAGAACACCAACTTCTGTGACATCAACGTTGGAACGCGCGTAAACATTGAGTTCGACATCCTTGGAAAGTACATCGCAAGGTTGAAAGAACTTTCTTAATTTTTCTAAACTCATTAAACGAACGCTCAGCCGTGTCAGTCTTACTATCGACAAACGTAAGAATGACACGGTTTTTTAATTTAGATTTAGGATGAAACTGAAACTTTTTAGCGTGGTCGCAATGCTTGGCATAGGCGCAATTGCGGCACAAGCCAAGCAGTGGACACTGCAAGAATGCATCGACTACGCATTAACCAACAACATCAGCCTGCGTAAGACTGAAATCCAACGACAGACGGCACACGAGAGCGTGCTGCAATCGCAAGCCGCATTGCTGCCCTCGCTGTCAGCCTCTACATCTCAAAACGTAACTTATCGTCCTTGGCCGCAGGAGGGATCAAGCTCCGTTCAGAACGGATACGTGCAGAATTCGGTGGACAAAGTGTATTACAACGGCTCTTATAGCGTGGGTGCCAACTGGACACTTTGGAACGGAAACCAGAACCGCGACCAGATAAAACAGTACAAAATCACCGAGCAGCAGGCCGAACTTGACTCTGCCGAGACGGCTAATCAGCTGCAAGAGGAGATTGTTCAGCTCTACGTGCAGATACTCTATACCACTGAAGCCGTGAAGGTAAACAAGCAAAGCGTGGAAACCTCAAAGACCAACGAAGAGCGCGGTAAGACCATGGTGAACGTTGGAAACATGAGTAAAGCCGAGCTTTCGGAGCTCACCGCCCAGCGCGCGCAAGACGAATATACCGTGGTGGAGCAGGAGAGTAACCTTCGCAACTACAAGCGCCAGTTGAAACAACTGCTGCAAATCACCAACGACGAAGAGTTTGATGTCGTGATTCCGGAGGCCACCGACGAGATGGCGCTGCAAGATATACCGGCATTACAAGGTGTATATACGGCCGCGCTCTCGCAGAGACCGGAGATACAGAACGCGCTTCTCAGCATCCAAAGCAGTGATTTGAGCGTGAAAATGGCCAAGGCCGGACGGCTTCCGACCGTCAGCGCCAGCGGTAGCGTTACCACAAACACCATCTCTACGAGCAGCAGCGCATGGGGAACTCAGTTGAAAAACAACTTCAACATCGGTGCAGGCATCTCTGTTAGCATCCCCATTTTCGACAACCGTCAGGTGAAAACGTCCGTCAACAAGGCCATGTTGCAAAAGCAGAGCTACATGCTCGACTTGGAGGATCAACGCACTACGCTCTATTCAACCATCGAAAACTACTGGTTGCAGGCCGAGACCAATCAAGCCAAATTCAAGGCTGCAAAGGCCAGCACGAAGAGCGCGCAGGACAGTTACGAGTTGTTGTCAGAGCAATTCCGTGTGGGATTAAAGAACACCGTGGAGCTAATGACCGGCAAAGACAAGTTGTTGTCAGCGCAACAAAGCGAGCTGCAATCCAAGTATTTGGCCATTTATAACATCGATATGCTGAAGTTCTATCAGAACGGAACGCTGAAATAAACTTATTCTCAAAGCACAAATAACAAACAATTAATATGAAAAATTACGCGAAAATCATCATCGCCGCCGTTGTCGTGGCTGCCATTGCCCTTGTGGCTTGGTTGCTTTTGGGCGGCAAAAAGGAGGAGAAGGTAAGTTTCTCCACCGAGAAAGTGGAAAAGAAAGACATCCAAAACAGCATTACCGCCACGGGAACCATCGAACCGGTAACCTCCGTCACCGTAGGTACGCAGGTGTCAGGTGTCATCGATAAGATTTATGTGGACTATAACTCGGAAGTGAAGAAAGGGCAGGTGATTGCCGAATTGGACAAGACCAACCTCGTCAGTAAGCTGAAAACGGCGCAGGCCAACCTATCGAGTGCACAGAGCAGCCTTAACTATCAGAAGGCAAACTACAATCGTTACAAGACGCTTTTCAACAAGGGACTGGTCAGTGCAAACGATTATGAGAGTGCACGCCTCTCTTACTTGCAGGCGCAACAGCAGGTAACCACTTCGAAAGAGAGCGTGAAAGAGGCTCAAACCAACCTTGGCTACGCCGTGATTACATCGCCCATCGACGGCGTGGTGCTGTCTAAATCGGTTGAAGAAGGCCAGACGGTGGCCGCCTCTTATAGTACGCCTGAACTGTTTACGATAGCCCAAGACCTCACGAATATGCAGGTAATTGCCGACATCGACGAAGCCGACATCGGCGAAGTAAAGGAGGGACAGCGCGTAACGTTCACCGTTGACGCCTTCCCCGATGATACCTTCCAAGGCACCGTGACGCAAGTCAGACAAGAAGCAACCACTGAAAGCAACGTGGTGACCTATGAGGTGGTCATCTCTGCACCCAATGCCGACCTCAAACTGAAGCCCGGACTGACCGCCAACGTTACCATTTTCACGCTCGAAAAGAACGATGTGCTGGCCGTTTCGAACAAGGCTTTGCGCTTCACGCCTAATTCGGCCATCCTTGGCGACGACCAAGTCATCGAGGATTGCGAGGGCGATCACAAGGTGTGGACACGCGAGGGCAACGTGTTCAGGGCTCACAAAGTGGAGACCGGAACCACCAACGGCACACTTACTGAAATTGTGAGCGGCATCGAGGAGGGTACAACCGTGCTCACAGACTTCAGCATAGCCACCGCTTCCGAAGAGGAGAACAGCGACAGCGAAACCAGCAATCCTTTCATGCCGAAGCCTAAAAAAAACAATAAGAGCAACAATAAGAGCGGCAGCAACAATGCCGGTGGAAACGCCGGTGGCGGTGCAGGCGGCGGAAACAAGAAGTAATCATGGCTGAAGAACAAGATAAAAGAAAGGTCGTCATCGAGCTGCAAGACGTGAAGCGATACTTCCAAGTGGGCAGCGAGGTGGTGAAAGCCCTGCGCGGCGTAAGTTTTAAGATTTACGAGGGCGAGTTCGTTACCATTCAAGGAACGTCCGGTTCGGGCAAATCCACACTGCTCAACCAGTTGGGCTGCCTTGATACGCCCACCAGCGGAGAGTATTTTCTCGACGGAACGCCTGTTCGCACGATGTCGAAAAATCAGCGCGCTCATCTGCGTAACCGCAAGATTGGCTTCGTTTTTCAAAACTACAACCTGCTGGCCAAAACTACGGCCGTGGAGAATGTAGAGCTCCCTTTGATGTATAATAATAAGTATAGCGCCAAGGAGCGACGCGAAGCCGCAGTGAAAGCATTGCAGGCCGTGGGCTTGGGCGACCGTCTGGAGCACAAGTCCAATCAGATGTCCGGCGGACAAATGCAGCGCGTAGCCATCGCTCGCGCTCTGGTTAACGACCCCGCCGTGCTGTTGGCCGACGAGGCAACGGGTAACCTTGACACGCGAACCTCCTTTGAGATGCTCGTGCTCTTTCAAGAGCTTTACAAGCAAGGACGCACCATCGTCTTCGTGACTCACAATCCGGAGATTGCCGAATATTCCAGCCGCAACATCAATCTGCGCGATGGAAAGATACGCGAAGATACCATCAACACCAACATCAAGTCGGCAAAAGAAGCGCTTGCAGCCTTGCCAGCGCCGCAAGACGACTAATGAATGAGAAGCAATGAACGTACTCAATCTTTTAAAAGTAAGTCTGAAGGCCGTCGCCAACAACAAGATGCGCTCTTTCTTGAGCATGCTTGGCATCATCATCGGCGTGGCCGCCGTCATCATTATGATGTCGATAGGACAAGGTTCTAAAGAGAGCATCCGCAAGGAACTCTCAACAATGGGAACCAATCTGCTGACCATTCGCCCCGGCGCCGATATGCGTGGCGGCGTGCGCCAAGACCCATCCAGCATGCAAACGCTGAAGCTGGCCGATTATCAGCGTATTGTTAGCGAGAAGAAATTCGTTACAAAAGTGTCGCCTGAAGTAAGCTCAAGCGGTCAGGCTATTTATGGAAACAACAACACCAATACTACCATTTACGGCGAAACGCCCGATTATCTCGACATCAAACAGTGGACCATCGAGGAGGGCGAATGTTTCACAGAGGAAGACATAAAGAAGTCTGCCAAGGTGGTTGTTGTTGGAAAGACCGTCGTCGATGAGCTCTTTGGCGAGGGAGTTGACCCCATCGGCAAGACCATCCGCTTTACTTCGATTCCCATGCGCATCATCGGCGTGCTGAAATCAAAGGGCTACAACAGTTGGGGTATGGATCAGGACAACGTCATCATAGCGCCCTACACCACCGTGATGAAGCGTATTGCCGCCCAAACTTATTTCTCAAGCATCATCTGTTCGGCTGTAACCGAGGAGCTTTCAGACGCTGCCATCGAAGAACTTACCCAGATTTTGCGCGAGAATCATAAGATAAAAGAGGGCGATGATGACGATTTCACCATTCGCTCGCAGGCCGAAATGATGGAGACCATGTCGAGCACGATGGACACGGTGACCATTATCCTCGTCGTGGCTGCAGCCTTCTCGCTGCTCGTGGCCGGTATCGGCATCATGAATATAATGCTCGTAAGCGTCACCGAGCGCACCAAAGAGATTGGCTTGCGCATGGCCGTTGGAGCCACGGGAGCCGTCATCTCGTTGCAATTCCTTATCGAGTCGGTGCTCATTTCCGTAACGGGCGGACTGCTTGGAATCTTCGTGGGCTGGGCGGCCAGTGAGTTCATCGTGCCGCTGTTCGGTATGCCCAGCAGCATTCCACTGTGGTCTATCAACGTCTCGTTCCTTGTTTGCGTCTGCATCGGCGTACTCTTCGGATACATTCCGGCGCGCAAAGCCGCCAACATGGACCCCATCGAGGCCATCCGTCACGAGTGATAGACGCTCCGATTATCCTACAATTAAAGGGGATGTGCAGGTTCTTGCGCATCCCCTTTGCTTTATATACTCCGATATTTTTCAAGGTATTTATTCGAATCTCAAACATTTTGCTTAAATTTGCATCCCGAAAAGGAGGTCGGCAACGGTGCACGGCCACCAAAGATGATAGGATATGAAGATACTACTGTTGGGCAGCGGCGGCCGAGAACACGCGCTGGCATGGAAGATTGCGCAGAGCGCGAAGTGTGAAAAGCTGTTCATTGCGCCCGGAAACGCAGGCACAAGCAATGTCGGCGAAAATGTGGCCATTGGCGTAAACGAGTTCGATAAGATTAAGAATTTCGTTGTGGAGAAGTCCATCGACATGGTGGTTGTGGGGCCGGAAGACCCGCTGGTGCGCGGCATTTACGATTCCTTCAAGGAGGATGAACGGACGAAAGCGATTCCGGTGATAGGCCCTTCAAAGCAGGGCGCCGTTCTGGAAGGGTCGAAAGACTTTGCCAAGAGTTTCATGCAGCGGCACAACATCCCGACGGCGGCTTATCGGACGTTCGACGGCGAGCATTTGGAAGACGGCCTGAAGTTCCTTGAAACGCTGAAAGCGCCTTATGTATTGAAGGCCGACGGATTGTGCGCCGGCAAGGGTGTGCTTATTCTTCCCACGATAGACGAAGCCCGGAAAGAGTTGAAAGAAATGCTGGGCGGAATGTTCGGGAACGCTTCTGCGCAGGTGGTTATTGAGGAATTCTTGAGCGGAATAGAGTGCTCGGTGTTCGTTCTGACCGACGGAAGGCACTATAAAATATTGCCCGAAGCGAAGGATTACAAGCGTATAGGTGAGCACGATACAGGTCTGAACACGGGCGGAATGGGTAGCGTTAGTCCCGTTCCGTTTGCTACACGAGAGTGGATGAATAAGGTGGAGGATCGCATTATACGTCCCACCGTGGACGGTTTGGCCGCCGAAGGCATCGATTATAAAGGTTTCATCTTCTTCGGTCTCATCAATGTTGAGGGCGAACCAATGGTTATTGAGTACAACTGCCGTATGGGCGACCCCGAGACCGAAAGTGTGATGCTGCGCCTGAAGAGCGACATCGTTGATTTGTTTGAAGGTGTGGCCGAGGGCAATTTAGACCGGAAAGAGATTGTTTTCGACGACAGAGCAGCCGTGAGTGTTATGCTCGTGAGCGGCGGTTATCCGCAGGAATACAAGAAAGGATACGTCATCAGCGGTCTGAACGACGTGGAGGGCAGCATCGTTTTCCATGCCGGAACGGCACTGAACGATGGTCGGGTGGTGACCAACGGCGGTCGGGTGATTGCCGTCAGCTCCTACGGAAAGACGAAAGAAGAAGCCTTGGCCAAGTCGTTCGCCGAAGCGCAGAAGATTCATTTCACCGATAAATATATCCGCAGCGATATCGGAGCCGACCTGTAATGACGATCAGACGGTTTCAGACAAGGGTTACACAGAGCAGATACGCTTTGCCTGTAATGATTGGCGTAGCGCTTTGTGTGTGGTGGATAGCCGGATTAAAAGAGCATGGATGGTATGTGCAGCTTATTACACTGCTCGTTTCAACCTATTTAATGGTGGAACTCAATACCAATAATGCGCTGTTACATATGTATAGCCGCATGGTGTCGTGTGCCTTTTTAACGCTCACGATTATGGCTTCGTTCTTATTCCCGTCCGCAAAAACAGCCTTCTGTATACTTAGTTACGTGATGTTTTGTACGCTTATCTTTAATGCTTACCAAGACAATCACGCACAGGGTACCGCCTATTATGCCTTTCTTTGTCTGGGATTAAGTAGTATATATTGTGTGCAAATATTATTTCTTGCACCGTTTCTTTGGCTACTTTCTGTTATATATCTGAAGGCATTTAGTTTCAAAATGCTTTGGGCTTCGTTGCTCGGTTTAATTACACCTTATTGGTTTTTAGTGTGCATAGACATTGGAACCGGACATATATCTTCCTTTGTGAATCATTTTAAAAACCTGATAAAGTTTGCCCCGTTGTTTTCGTTTGAAGGATTTACGGTGAATGAAGTAATCACTTATGGCTTTTCAGCCTTGCTCATGATAATCGGAGCAGTATATTATCTTATGAAAAAACGCCCGGATCGCGTCCGTACACGTATGATATACCATTTCTTTATTGCGTCTTGTTCATTATTCGTTGTGGCCTTTTTGTTGCAACCGCAGCATCGTGAATCTATTTATGGTATGTTTATGGTAAGTGCCAGTCCGCTGATAGCACATTTCTTTGCCAGCACTCATACGCGTCCTTCCAATTGGTTTTTCAGTTTTGTGCTTATGATTTCAAGCTGTATTATCGCTCTCAACCTATGGAAGCCCTCGTTGACATTCTGAGCCAATACGGTTACTGGGGCATGATGGCGGCTGCGTTTCTGGCCGGAAGTTTCTTTCCTTTCACGAGCGAGGCCGTCATGTTGGGATTGCTCGCGGCCGGACTTGATGCTTGGCCGCTCATCATTTACGGCACCATCGGTAATGTTTTGGGCGGTATGTTCAACTATGGCGTGGGTCGATTGGGACGTCTGGACTGGGTGGAGCGCTATCTGCACGTGAAGAAAAAAGACCTTGATCGTGCTCAAAGATTCATGGCCGGACGCGGCGCCTGGATGGGATTCTTCGCCTTTCTGCCCCTCATCGGCAGTGCCATCACTATTCTGTTGGGGTTCATGCGCGCCAATATTGTCATCTCGTTCACCAGCATTACCGTCGGAAAATTCCTCAGATACGTGCTGCTGATGTATGGCGCCGGATTGTTGATGTAGGTCGGAGCGACTTGGATTACTCAAATTTCTTGGGCTTTCTCTTCGCTTAGTCGCAATTTTCTGTTACCTTTGCAACCGCGTTTCAATGTGTATTGAAAATCTATAAAAAACAAATAATGAAACAATTCAGACTTGTGGACAATATCTTGGGCTGGGTGGCTTTTCTCATTGCAGCCTTTGTTTATTGTTCAACCATTGAGCCGACGGCCTCTTTCTGGGACTGTCCTGAGTTTATTGTGACGGGTTATAAATTGGAAATCGGCCATCCGCCGGGAGCCCCGTTCTTTATGTTGACGGCCAATTTGTTCTCTCATTTCGCCAGCGATCCCAGTCAGGTGGCACGCATGGTGAACACAATGAGTGCGCTGTTGTCGGCCACGTGTATCATGTTCCTCTTTTGGACGATTACGCATTTGGTGCGCAAGCTGATTCTGAAAGACTGGAGCGAGATGTCAATGCAAAAGCTCATCGCCATCGAAGCATCCGGTTTGGTGGGCGCGCTGATTTATACTTTTAGCGACACTTTCTGGTTCTCGGCCGTCGAGGGTGAGGTGTATGCTTACTCATCGGCCTTTACCGCTGTGGTGTTCTGGCTTATCTTGAAGTGGGAAGATCATGCCGACGAACCGCATGCAGACCGCTGGTTGGTGCTCATTACCTATATGACGGGCTTGAGTATCGGTGTACACTTGCTCAACCTGTTGTGCGTTCCGGCCATCGTTTTGGTTTGGTACTACCGCCGCCATCCCGAAGCCAACCTTAAAGGCTCCATCGTAGCGCTGCTCGTTTCCTTTGTTCTCGTGGCCGCCATCCTTTACGGCGTGGTACCGGGAATCATCACCGTGGGCGGCTGGTTCGAGCTGTTCTTCGTCAATACACTGGGAATGCCGTTCAATACAGGCCTTATCATCTACATCATCGCACTGGTGGGCGTTGTGATTTGGGCTATCTATGAAACCTATAACGACAAGAATCAAACCCGACAGAACGTTGCTTTTATGGCCTCGGTGGCTATGCTTGGCATCCCGTTCTACGGCTACGGATGGAAAGCCGTGGCCATCGGCCTCATCGTGCTGGCTGTACTTTGGTTCTTGCTGAAGCGCAAAGACGGCAAAACGGCACTTGTCAGCGCACGCGTTAAGAATACCGCGCTACTCTGTATGCTGATGCTGATGATTGGCTACTCTACTTATGCCGTCATCGTGGTGCGTTCGTCTGCCAATCCGCCGATGGATCAAAACTCGCCCGAGGATATCTTCACGCTTGGCTCTTACTTGAGTCGTGACCAGTATGGAGACAGCCCGTTGTTCTACGGACAGGCTTACACGTCGCAGATTAAATATGACGTTGAAGGTCAATACTGCAAGCCTCACACCGTGGAGGGCGCTCCGGTGTACCAGCGCAAAGAGAAGGCTTCGGCCGATGAAAAGGACTCTTACTTCGTGGTGCGCCATAAAACGAAGTACACCTACGCGCAGAACATGCTCTTTCCGCGCATGCACAGCGCCGACGGTCGCCATGTGGCCGCCTACGAGAGCTGGATGGAAGGAGCACCGTCGTGGATTGTAAAGGGTACGGAGAAACCTTACGACCGTTGCGGCGAAACCGTAATGGTGCGCATGCCGTCCCAGATGGAGAACTTGTTCTTCTTCTTCAGCTATCAGTGCAACTTTATGTATTGGCGCTATTTCATGTGGAATTTCGCCGGAAGACAGAATGATGTGCAAGGTCACGGAGAAATGGAACACGGCAACTGGATTACCGGAATTCCCGTAATTGATAATGCGAGACTGGGCGATCAAAGCAAACTGCCCACCGAGCTGAAGGAGAATAAAGGTCATAATGTCTTTTATTGCCTGCCCTTGTTGCTGGGAATCATCGGTCTGTTGTGGCAGGCTTATCGCGGAAAACGCGGCATCCAGCAGTTCTGGGTAGTATTCTTCTTGTTCTTTATGACGGGTCTGGCCATCGTGGTTTACCTTAATCAGACGCCGCTGCAACCGCGCGAACGCGACTATGCATACGCCGGTTCGTTCTACGCTTACGCCATTTGGTGTGGCATCGGCGTAGCAGCGCTCTACGATTTGATAAAGAAATACACCAAGATGAATGGCACGATAGTGGCCGCCGTGGTAGGCGTTCTCTGCTTGTTGGTGCCTGTTCAGATGGCATCGCAAACGTGGGACGACCACGACCGCTCGGGTCGTTACACCTGCCGCGACTTCGGACAGAACTATCTGATGACGTTGCCCGACAAGGGAAATCCCATCATCTTCACCAACGGCGATAATGACACGTTCCCCTTGTGGTATAACCAAGAGGCCGAAGGAGTGCGTACCGATGCCCGAGTTTGCAATCTGAGCTACCTGCAAACAGACTGGTATATCGACCAAATGTGCCGTCCGGCTTACGATTCGCCGGCTCTGCCCATCACGTGGCCACGTTTGGATTACTGCGCCGGAACCAATGAATACATTGAAGTTGTACCCGAACAGAAGCAAGCCTTGCTTGATTTCTATCGCGAAAACCCCGAGGCAGCGCGCGAGCAATTCGGCGA
>Ga0065709_1029920_pt1 | contig 10901 bp, 9 predicted proteins | sample Hoacrofraction14_2_FD_59096 | JGI IMG/M metagenome (GOLD analysis project Ga0065709, IMG submission 59096) | Hoatzin crop microbial communities from Cojedes, Venezuela, sample from fiber fraction 14 v1 | ecosystem: Host-associated > Birds > Digestive system > Esophagus > Crop | place: Venezuela... | reverse complement strand
GCCGCTGTGCAAAGGCGCGGCGCTGCGAACGTCGCAGAGACCGCCGGCCGGCCCGGATTACACGCGTTGCACGGAGACGGCCATCGCGTACTGCTCCGCGTGGCGCTGCGCGGCGAGAGTGCGAGGGGCGGCGGTGGGACTTTGGGCGGCGCGCATCGGATCGTGGAAGAAGAGATGCGTGTCGTCGAAGCCGACGAGGAGCAGGCAGTGCTCGTTCGAGCGCCAGGTGAAGGTCTGCCCGGAGCCGTCATCCAGGAGCCAGGTCGGGCCGGGGACCATCGCCTTCATGTCCAGCGTCGCCCAGTAGATGACGGGGAGACGGCTGCGGAGCTGATCCAGAAGCGTCTCTTCCGGCGCGCCGGTGAGGTCGATGGCGCGGAACGAAGTCGGGCAGGCGATGCTGATGGCGTGTTCAGGGGCAGGGCTTTCGGCACCCGGACTGGTTTCGGCAGCAGCACGTGCGGAGCCCGGACTGATTTCGGCAACAGTACGTGCGGAGCCCGGACTGGTATCGGCGGCGGTACGTGCGGAGTCCGGACTGGTTTCGGCGGCGGTACATGCGGTGCCGGCCTCGGCTGCCAACGCCCGGTCCAGTGCCGCGGCGATGACCGGCGCATAACAGCCCATCGAATCCGGATCCGTCGGATCTCCGACAAAGCAGCGGCGCGGGTCCGGGCCGGTGCTGCGCAGGTACGGGCGCCTGGGCAGATACTTCTCAATAAAGCACTGCGGCGTGATCGACAGCCCCAGGTACTGCAGCAGCATGACCGCCGACAGACTCTCGCACCCGGTCGGATAGTCCGGCAGCTGAGAGAGCACCGGGACGTCCTGGAGCAGGACAGCATCGGAATCAGGCGTATGTTGAAAAGGATACATGACGACTTCTCTGTCAGGGTACATGACTCCACCTCCGTCAGGCAAAAGGCTGTGTCCACCCGATTATAGCGTGTACGGAAAACCGGCGCAATCCCGCAGAGGTTGCGCCGGCTAATTGTTTGCAGTAAAATGTGATATGGTATGTGATGGCACCGGCAGTATAAGGAGAAAACAGATGGAGAGGGCCCTATGGCAGATGATCAGATCTGGGATTATGTAGAGGATTATGTGGCGGGGAAAATCACCCGGGCTGCCTTCTGGGAACTGGTGAAATTCAAGTATCCGACCCACCAGGTTGCTTTCTGTACCGAGGAGGCACTTTCAACGATCCGATATAAAGGAAGTGAAGAACTGTGAAGATGATGAATATCTACTTCCCGGACGAGGAGGTCACGGACAACGATCTGTACTTCCTCTGCTACATGATCGAGCGCGTGGCGCGGCGGCTGCATCGGGAAAACCGGTATGTGGTTAACATGATCGGTGCGGAGAACTGGAAGCATCTGATCAGCGTCGCGAACGTCCTGCACGCCCGCAATCCGCTGGACGTCGAAGATCAGTGGATCGAGGACTATGAGCTGACCGGGGGAGACTACGATGTGACGGCCGTGGACCCGATGCTGACGGATACCGTGCCGTATCCGACGCAGATCGGGAAGGTGTACACGCGGCTGATCCTGGGCACGCTCGATGCGCGCGAAACCTATGTGGACGGCCTGATCCGCGTGTATAATCATGAGCTGTGCCGGGTGATCGACAACTATAATGCCAGCGCTTACTATGAGCCGTCCTATGTGATCGAGCGGGCCTACCGGAACGGTGGTTTTTGAACATGGCCCGGCGCACCGTTCGGTGCGCTGACGTCGTTGAAGAATACAGGAGGAAATGTGTTATGAAATATGATTATCTGATTGTCGGTGCCGGCCTCTACGGCGCGGTGTTTGCGCGGGAGGCGGTGAAGGCGGGGCGGAGCGTTCTGGTCGTGGACAAGCGCCCGAATGTCGCCGGAAATGTCTTCACCGAAGACATCGAGGGCATCCACGTGCACAAGTACGGCGCCCACATCTTCCACACGAACAGCCGCCTGGTCTGGGACTACATCACGCAGTTCGCGGAGTTCAACCGCTTCACGAACTCGCCGGTCGCCAACTACCACGGCGAGCTGTACTCGCTGCCCTTCAACATGTACACCTTCAACCGCATGTGGGGCGTGGTGACGCCGCAGGAGGCTGCGGAGCGGATCGAAGAGCAGCGGCGCGAGGCCGGGATCACAGAGCCGAAGAACCTCGAGGAGCAGGCGATCTCGCTGGTCGGCCGCGATATCTACGAGAAGCTCGTGAAGGGCTACACGGAGAAGCAGTGGGGGCGTCCCTGCAGTGAGCTGCCGGCGTTTATTATCCGGCGGCTGCCGGTGAGACTGACATTTGACAATAATTACTTCAACGCGCGCTATCAGGGCATCCCGATGGGCGGCTACACGAAGATGGTGGAGCGCATGCTGGACGGCATCGAGGTGCGGCTCGGCGTCGATTACCTCGATCCGGACGCGAAGGCGGAGCTCGACAATCTGGCGGAGAAGGTCGTCTACACCGGGCCGATCGACGCCTACTTCAACTTTAAGCTCGGGACGCTGGAATACCGGTCGGTGCGCTTTGAGACCGAGCTGCTCGACATCCCGAACTTCCAGGGCAACGCCGCGGTGAACTATACGGACCGCGAGACGCCGTGGACGCGCATCATCGAGCACAAATGGTTTGAGTTCGGCCGCGACGACGACGGCAACGAGCTGCCGAAGACGGTGATCTCCCGCGAGTACAGCTCCGAGTGGAAGCGCGGCGACGAGCCGTACTATCCGGTCAACGATGAGAAGAACAGTGCGCTGTACGCGCAGTACCGGCGCCTGGCCGATGAGGAAAGCCACGTGATCTTCGGCGGCCGCCTCGGCGAGTACCGCTACTACGATATGGACCAGGTCATCGGCGCCGCCCTGGAGCGCGCCGCGGCTGAGCTGACGGTGCACGGCTGATGGGCGCGCGGCTTGAGATCAGCGAGGATGAGCGCCGGGCGCTGGCCTGGGAGGAGGTCGAGCGGACGCAGCTCGTAAAGAATGAGTACATGGACTTCCGGACTTTGGTCTACCGCCTCCCGGACGGCCAGGCCATCGGCCCGTTCTACTCGTACACGCGCCGCGACTACGTGGTGATCGCGGCGACGGACGAGGAGGGAAAGTTCCTCTGCGTGCGCCAGTTCCGGCAGGGCATCTGCGAGATCACGACCGAGTTCCCGGCCGGCGGTCTGGAGAGCGGCGAGAGCCCGCTGGACGCGGCGCGCCGCGAGCTGCGCGAGGAGACCGGCTATGAGAGCCCGGACCTCGAGCTCCTGCTGGCGATTCCGGCGGACGCGACCCTCTCGGACAACATGGCCTACCTGATCCGCGCCCGAAACTGCCGCCGCGTGAGCGGCCAGGACCTGGACCCGTACGAGTTCATCGGCGTCCACACCTTCACAGGTGAGGAGATCGACGACCTGATCGCGGCCGGCAAGTTCCAGCAGGCGATGCATGTCCTCGCGCGGCATTTAACAAAGTCATAAGTCATAATAAGAAAGGCCGCGGCTGTCACGAAGGTGACGGCCGCGGCCCTTTTAAATTTCCTGATTGTAACTGTTCAGAACGCTTCGCGCAGCAGTTACTCTTGATTTTACAGATGCAGCACCCGGTCCTTGATCTCCTGCGTGCGCCCCTGATTCCAGAACTGCGTCCCGATGTAGCCGCAGGTCCGCCGCGCGACGCTCATCTTGGACTGATCCGTGTTGCCGCAGTTCGGGCACTTCCAGATCAGCTTGCCGTGCTCGTCCTCCTCGATGAGGATCTCCCCGTCGTAGCCGCAGCACATGCAGTAGTCGCTCTTCGTGTTGAGCTCCGCGTACATGATGTTGTCGTAGATGTAGCGGATCACGGTCAGCACGGCCGGGATGTTCTGCTGCATGTTCGGCACCTCGACATAGCTGATGGCGCCGCCCGGCGAGAGCTGCTGGAACTCCGCCTCGAAGGAGAGCTTCTTGAACGCGTCGATCTCCTCGCGGACATTCACATGATAGCTGTTCGTGATGTAGTTGTGGTCCGTGACCCCCTCGATCTCGCCGAAGCGCTTCTGCAGGCACTTCGCGAACTTGTAGGTCGTGGACTCGAGCGGCGTGCCGTACACCGAGTAGTCGATGTTCTCGGCGGCCTTCCACTTCGCGCAGGCATCGTTCAGGGCCTGCATGACCGAGAGCGCGAACGGCTTCGCCTCCGGATCCGTGTGCGACTTGCCGGTCATGTAGTAGCACATCTCATAGAGACCGGCGTAGCCCAGCGAGATCGTGGAGTAGCCGTCGAAGAGCAGGCGGTCGATCTTCTCACCCTTCTTCAGGCGGGCCAGCGCGCCGTACTGCCACAGGATCGGCGCCACGTCCGAGGTGGTGCCGAGCAGGCGCTCATGCCGGCAGCGCAGCGCGCGGTGGCAGAGCTCCAGGCGCTCGTCCAGGATCTCCCAGAACTTATCCATATCACGGCCCGACGAGCAGGCGACATCGACGAGGTTGATCGTGACGACACCCTGGTTGAAGCGGCCGTAGTAGCGGTGCTCATTCTCATGATAGTTGCCGGCGTTGGAGATGTTCCCGGCCTTCCAGCTGCGGTCCGGCGTCAGGAAGGAGCGGCAGCCCATGCACGGGTACACATCGCCCTTGAGCTCACGCATCTTCTTCGCGGAGATGTAGTCCGGCACCATCCGCTTCGCGGTGCAGCGCGCCGCCAGCTCGGTCAGGTAGTAGTAGCGCGAATCCTCGTGGATATTGTCCTCGTCCAGCACATAGAGCAGCTTCGGGAAGGCCGGCGTGATCCACACACCCTTCTCGTTCTGCGTGCCCTTGATCCGCTGGTTGAGCACCTCCTCGATCACCATCGCCAGGTCATCGCGCTGCGGCCCCTCCGGCACCTCGTCGAGGTACATGGTCATCGACACGAACGGCGCCTGGCCGTTGCAGGTCATGAGCGTGATGAGCTGGTACTGGATCGTCTGCACACCCGAGGCGACCTCCTTCTTCAGGCGCTCCTCGGCGACCTTGTTGACCTGCTCCTCGGTGAACTCGATGCCGGCCTCGGTCAGGTTCGCGCGGACATTCTCGCGCAGACGCAGACGGCTCTCATTGACGAACGGCGACAGGTGCGCCAGCGTGAACGTCTGCCCGCCGTACTGGTTCGACGCCACCTGCGCGATGATCTGCGTCGCGATGTTGCAGGCGGTCAGGAAGGAGTGCGGCTTCGTGATCATCGTCTCGCTGATGACGGTGCCGTTCTGCAGCATGTCCTCGAGGTTGATCAGGTCGCAGTTGTGCTCCTTCTGTGCAAAATAATCGGAATCGTGGAAATGGATGATCCCGGCCTCATGCGCCGCCACGATGTCCTCCGGCAGCAGGACACGGCGGGTCAGGTCCTTGGAGACCTCGCCGGCCATATAATCGCGCTGCGTCGAGTTGATCGCCGGATTCTTGTTGGAGTTCTCCTGATTGACCTCCTCATTCATATGGTTGATCAGCGCCAGGATCCCGTTGTCGGTCGTGTTCGACTTGCGGGCGATCTCTCTCTTATAGCGGTAGCGCACGTACTTCTGGGCCACCTCGTAGCCGCGCATCTCCATGATGCCGGTCTCGACCATGTCCTGGATATCCTCGACGCTCGCCGCGTGCGGCATACCCGCGATCTGGAGCGCGATCTTGTCGGCCACCGCGATGATCTGGTACTCGTTCAGCTGATGCAGCTGGTCGACCTCCCCGTTCGCCTTGCGGATCGCCGCGACGATCTTCTCGATCTCAAACGGCACCTCCTGGCCGTTGCGCTTGATAACATTGGTACGGACTGTGACACTCATATGATAACCTCCCCCGGTGTTGCTTCTCCGGACCCCGCGGTCCCCGGAAATGTATTCAGCTGCCGCTCCCGCGCGGCTTACGCGTTATTCACGGTAACGGCCCCTCCTGCGCTGTCCGCCGCCCTGCGGCTGACTATGCAATATGTAGAATGACGGGCTTGAAACCGGCACAAGATGTTGTGCCCATATATAATAACGCCAACGGCCGGAAAAGGGAAGACACAAGATAAAAAAACTCAATTCCCCGCAAATAGTGCGAATCACACGGTGAATTACGCTGCCACTTCCCAAACTGTCAGACAGCTTCGCAGAATTTTTTCGGATTCGGACACAATATCAGGTAGATTCCGGCCCGCAGGGTATACAAGACACACAGGCGCCGGGCCGGACCGGAAGCGCTGCGTGAAACAGCCGCCGGGAAGTGTTATCTGAGGCCGTGCGGGCGGCGCGGCGCGCCGGCGGCCGGTACAGAGCATCGCCATCGAACGCACCCGCAGTACCGGGCGGCGCGGCGCGCGGGCGGCCGGTACGCGAAGGCCGCAAGGTATGTCTTGACAGACCTCGCGCTGTCATTGTATGGTTGCTTCGGAAATCCGGAAAATCAACATCAGAAAATCAACATCAGAAAATCAACATCTGGGACAGCACGGAGAAACGGAGGAGGCAACATGGAGCGGAAGAATCTGGAAGAGCTGCTGCAGCACAATGCCTACCCGGGCCGCGGGATCGTGACCGGGCGCAGCGAGGACGGGCAGTATGCGGTGATCGCCTACTTTATCATGGGAAGAAGCACCAACAGCCGGAACCGGGTGTTCGTCACGGACGGCGACGGGATCCGCACGAAGGCATACGACGAGTCGCTGCTGACCGATCCGAGCCTGATCATCTACGCGCCGGTGCGTGTGCTGGGGCAGGACACGATCGTCACCAACGGCGACCAGACAGACACCGCGGTGGAAGGTCTCCGGCGGGGACTGTCCTTCGAGGAGGCGCTGAGGATAAGGACGTTCGAGCCGGACGGGCCGAACTGGACCCCACGCATTTCCGCGCGGGTACATGTGGAACAGGGCACGCTCCTGTTTGAGCAGTCGATCCTCAAGAGCGCGGACGGGGATCCGGAGGGGGCGGAGCGCTTCACCTTTGCCTATGAGAATCCGAAGGCCGGCGAGGGCCGTTTCATACATACCTATCTGTCGGACGGCGATCCGCTGCCTTCCTTCGAGGGCGAGCCGGAGCGCGTGGCGCTGTCGGGCGGGATCGATGAGTTCACGGAGAAGGTGTGGCAGAGCCTGAACGCGGACAACCGCGTGTCGCTCTTCACGCGCTATATCGCGCTCGCGGACGGGAGCACGCAGTCGCGGATCGTCAACCGGAACGAGTGAGTGCGGCGCGCGGGGACGGCCGCGCGGTGAACGGAGACAGACAGGCGGCGCGCAGACGCCGCGCGATCGGGCAGGAGGAGTACATATTATGAATGAATATCAGCTGAAATACGGATGCAACCCGAACCAGAAGCCGGCGAGGATCTTCATGGAGGGCGGGGCCGACCTGCCGATCGAGGTGCTCAGCGGGCGGCCGGGCTATATCAATTTCCTCGACGCGCTCAACGGCTGGCAGCTGGTGAGCGAGCTGAAGAAGCAGACGGGGCTGCCGGCGGCGGCGTCCTTCAAGCATGTGTCGCCGGCCGGGGCGGCCGTGGGCCTGCCGCTGACGGACACGCTGCGCCGGATCTACTGGGTCGACGAGGAGAAGAAGGATCTGTCGCCGCTCGCGTGCGCCTATGCGCGGGCGCGCGGTGCGGACCGCATGAGCTCGTTCGGCGACTTCATCTCGCTGTCGGATACCTGCGATGCCGATACGGCGTCCCTGATCCGCCGCGAGGTGTCGGACGGTGTGATCGCGCCGGGCTACACGGACGAGGCGCTGGAGATCCTGAAGGAGAAGAAGAACGGCAACTATGTCGTGATCAAGATTGACGCCGCGTATGTGCCGGAGGCGATCGAGCGCAAGCAGGTGTTCGGCGTGACATTTGAGCAGGGACGCCAGAATCTGGAGATCGATGACGCGTTCCTCGGCAACATCGTGACGAAGAACCGTGACATCCCGGCGGAGGCGCTGCGCGACCTCAAGATCTCGCTGATCACGCTCAAGTACACGCAGAGCAATTCGGTGTGCTTCGTCAAGGACGGGCAGGCGATCGGCGTCGGCGCGGGGCAGCAGTCGCGTGTCCACTGCACGCGCCTGGCGGGCAGCAAGGCGGACAACTGGTATCTGCGCCAGAGCCCGCAGGTGCTGGATCTGCCGTTCCGCGACGACATCAAGCGCTCCGAGCGCGACAATGCGATCGATGTCTACATCGGCGAGTGGCCGGAGGATGTGCTGTCGGACGGCGCGTGGCAGAAGGTGTTCACCCGCAGGCCGGAACCGTTCGCGGCCTCGGACAGGCGCGCGTGGCTGGACGGGCTGAGCGGCGTGACGCTCGGGAGTGACGCGTTCTTCCCGTTCCCGGATAACATCGAGCGCGCGCACAAGAGCGGCGTGCTCTACGTCGCCGAGCCGGGCGGCTCGGTGCGCGACGACGCCGTGATCGAGTGCTGCGACAAGTACGGGATGGCGATGGTGTTCACCGGGATCCGGCTGTTCCACCATTAAAAAGCGTGTGCACATGAAAAAACCGCGGAGACATACGTCTTCGCGGTTTTTTGTTACCGCTGTCCCTTCTTCTCGAGGAAGCGGTTAATCCGGTCGATCGGGTCGAGCAGGCTGCTCAGCGACGCGTCGTGGTTGAGCGTGTCGATGATGAGCGCGATGAACTTGCTCATGTCGCAGCCGGTGTACCACTCGCGCTCAAGGAGCTCCGGCCGCTGGTAGCAGAGGTTGGTCGAGAGCAGCGCGCGGAACGTGCCCGCCCTGTAGGCCTCGTCGAACTTCTCCAGCCCGTCCGTGAAGAGGCCGAAGGTTGCGCAGATGAAGACGCGGCCGGCGCCGCGCTCGCGCAGGAGATTCGCCACCTCCAGGCAGCTGTCGCCCGAGGAGATCATGTCGTCGATGATCACGCAGTCCTTGCCGGCCACATCGGCGCCCAGAAATTCGTGCGACAGGACCGGGTTGCGCCCGTTCACCGTCCGGGTGTAATCGCGGCGCTTGTAGAACATGCCCATGTCCACGCCGAGCAGGTTCGCCATGTAAATGGCACGGGAGGTGCCGGCCTCATCGGGACTGATCACCATCAGGTGCTCCGGCGAGACGCTCAGGTCCGGCGCGGCCCGGTAGAGCCCCTTGATAAACTGGTAGACCGGCCGGAAATTCTCGAAGCCGGAGAGCGGGATCGCGTTGACGATGCGGGCGTCGTGCGCATCGAAGGTGATGATGTTATCGACACCCATTTTCACGAGTTCCTTGAGCGCGTGCGCGCAGTCGAGCGATTCGCGGCCCGCGCGGCGCTGCTGGCGGCTCTCGTAGAGGAACGGCATGATGACGTTGATCCGCCGCGCCTTGCCGCCGATCGCGGCGATCGTCCGCTTCAGATCCATGAAATGGTCGTCGGGCGACATGTGGTTCTGCGTGTCGCGCATCCGGTAGGTGATGCTGTAGTTGCAGACATCCACCATGAGGTAGAGGTCGACGCCGCGCACGGAATCGTAGATCACGCCCTTGCCCTCGCCGGTGCCGAAACGCGGGGTCTCGGAGCGGATGAGGTAGCTGTCCTTCGCGTATTCCGCCATCTGGGGCTGATGAGAGTGCTTGTGGTCCCGGTCACCGCGCCATCCGACGATGTGATCGTTGACCTTCTGTCCGAGTTCCTCGCAGCTGGAGAGGGCGATGATGCCCAGATCTCCGACCGGAAGAACGTCCTGATTGCTCTGTAATGCTGACTTCATCGCACGCCTCCGTTGGTACGTTGGTACCGGCCGCGCCCGCCGGGCCGGCGCGCCGGGTGCTGTCGTTGTCGTTGCTGTGAGGGGTGACCTGCGTGTGCTGTTGACGGTTGACGGTGCTGCCTGATGGCTGCGGCGCCGATCCGCATCACCGGTTCGCGGCGGCCGGCTGCTGCAGGTTCACCTGCCGCTCAGGGCGCGGCTCAGTCCTTACTCTGCCTTCTCCGCGTCTGCGCCTGCGCCGGCCTGTGCGGCCTGCGCGAGTTTGTTGCGGATGCGGATGTCGCGGCCATAGAAGGGCAGCAATGTGAAGCTCTCCATCAGCCTCGACGAGATCCGCTCCGAGTAAATGCCGGAGATCTCCCCCAGCGACAGATTCGTCGAGATCAGCGTACTCCGCCCCGCGCCGAGACGCTGCGAGAGGATCCGGAACAGCGCCGTGCCGACGAAGGCATTCGTCAGCTCCGTGCCGAGATCGTCGATGATGAGCAGGTCACAGGTGCCCAGATAGCTGAGAGATCCCGCCGCGCCGCCGTCCGCCGCGCCGTCCGTTTTCTCCCCGCGCCCGAAGGCGTCGTCCGCCATCCGGTCAAAAAGCTCACCGGCTGAATAATAGATGACAGAATGCCCGCTGTCAATCAGTTCTTTGGCGATGCAGCGGGAGAGGAAGGTCTTCCCCAGCCCCGGATTGCCGTAAAACAGCAGATTGCCGCCCTCCTCGTCGAAGTGCGCGGCAAAATGGCGGCAGATCTGTGCCGTGCGCTCCATGTGCGCCCGGGCACTTTCCCCCGTCTTCTTATTCACGATCAGATCCGCCGGATAGCACCCGGCGTCGAAATGGCTGAAATTTTCTTTCTCCAGGACGTCCCCGAGCCGCGCGTCGTTGTAAAACATCCGGACGACCTCGCGCCGGAAGCAGTGACAGTGGCTCCCGTCCGGCAGCAGCCCGGTGTCGCCGCAGTCGCGGCAGCTGACGATCGGATCCAGGTAGTCGCCGCTGAACCCATGCGCCTCCAGCAGCGCCCGCCGCCGCTCGTCATAGCGGACATCCGCCGGCGAAGCAGGCGTGGTGCCGGATGCGGAATCCGTCTCTGGCATTCGGCCCGGTTTTGCCTGCAGGGTTCCGGATGCTGTTTCCCGTACACCGGCTTTCCCGGCTGTCTCCTCGCTATCGGCCGGTCGACCGGCCGCCGCAGCTGCCGGTGCCGCATGGCCGGATGCCTCAGCACCTTCC
>Ga0065709_1029919_pt1 | contig 10910 bp, 9 predicted proteins | sample Hoacrofraction14_2_FD_59096 | JGI IMG/M metagenome (GOLD analysis project Ga0065709, IMG submission 59096) | Hoatzin crop microbial communities from Cojedes, Venezuela, sample from fiber fraction 14 v1 | ecosystem: Host-associated > Birds > Digestive system > Esophagus > Crop | place: Venezuela... | reverse complement strand
AATCCTCAATTTGGGCTGTTCAAAAATTTACCGACTGGCTAGGGTGTGAACAGTAACTCCCGCTGCACCGCCGCCCTCACAGCTTCCCGGCGAGCGTCGGCAGGCGGCGGATGTAGTCCTCCAGCACCAGGGCCGCGCGCGCGTGGCTCGCCGCGCCCGGGTGCATGTGCGCGCCGTACTCGTCCGGCCGGGTGTCCGGCAGGTTGATAAAGGCCGAGTTCATGTCCCCGCTCTCGCGCTGGTAGCGCCGCACCGCGCCCGCGAGCACCGGCGTCAGATCGTAGCCGAGCATCCCGTAGGCCCACAGCAGGTGCGCGTTCGGGTTATGGCGCCGCAGCATGTACAGGAAGTCCACCGCCGCGTCCTCGATCTTCTGTTCATCCTCCTGCAGCCGCGCCCCCGCCGCGTCGCGGCGCAGCTTGAACGTGCGCCCCGCGTAGTCCGGCACCTTCTCCGGATCGCCGCAGAACACATACGCCGCCTCGCCCGTGGGGACCGTGAAGGGCGGGGTGTTGAAGCCCGAGCTGTCATTCGTGCCGAGGTTGATCACGATCACATCCGGCTGCCAGGCGAAGTCATACATTTCCTGAGCGCCGAGCGCCTCGTTTGCCGCCCCCGTCGCCAGACCGCAGATCTTCCCGTAAATGGCAGGGATCCTGTGCCGCGGGTCGTTATCCCATCCGCAGTACACCCCCCACCCGCCCTGCGAGATCAGGCGGATGTCCGCCTGGAGCGCCTTGCCGACGAGCGACGCGTACTGACGGCTCGAGCTCATGTACATCGCGAGCCAGTCCGTGTCCTGCACCGCGCCGTACGTGCCCTCGCCCGACGTGATCGAATCGCCGATGAACTCGATGCGGCAGCGCTTTTCCGGCAGCGCGAAGAACTCCCCGTCGCTCCAGAGCCCGCGCACGAGCACATGGCAGCGCTCATCCTCGCCCATCGCCTGCAGCTCGCGGTAGAAGTCGCCCGTCTTCCGCACGCCCTTCGTCATGCTGCGGAAGAGACAGACCTGCGTTGTGCCCGGCAGCAGCATCTGCCGGCTCATGAGACTCCCGTTCAGGTCAAACGCGACCCACGGCTCGTGAAAGCCCGAGTCCGTCTCGATCTCGACCCAGACCTCGGACGCGTCCGTGCAGAATTCGATCCCGCTGTTGTTCCAGAACAGCGGCAGCGGGTCCGCGCCGTCTTTCGTGCGGCCGTGCACGCGCAGGAAGGGCAGATCGCTGACGGGTGTGAACGTCAGAGGGGCGGATGATGGCGGTGTGGTGAGTGATGACATTTCTAAGGTTCCTCCGTAGTAACTTTTCAGGACAGCCCGAAGCACTTGCTGCTGAGGGCCTGCGAATAAAGTTTATTTGGCAGCATCGGACGAATTCGAATGCGAAGCTTCGTCCGATGCATAACGGCTGCGCGAAGCGTTCTGAACCGTTATCCTCCGTTTGCAGTGTAAGCAGTATCCTTACGCGCCGGACGGCAGGTCCGGCACCACCTCGACCGCGTTGCCGAAGTTCAGGCGCCCCTGCAGCCAGATCGTGCCCTCGAAGCGCCGGCCCGTCTCGGGCTCGCCGAGCAGGTCCGTCTCATTGATGCTGATGTCGAGAGGAATACCGTTGCTCTCGATCGCCAGGCGCCAGAGCTCCTCGCCCGTGTAGGTGTTGCGGACCTTGTCCGCGCGGCGGATGATGCCGATGATCTTGTAGACATCGCTCTCCAGGCCGTGCGGCATGAACGTGGTCTCCACGATCGAGAACACATCCTCCGTCTCGATGCGCCGGTTCAGCATGGAATAGAGGCTCATGTCCTGCAGCGTCAGGTTCTGGATCGCCTCCGCCTCGCCGCTCTTGGCCTGCGCCATGACATTCGTCCGCTCCTCGAAGAAGCTCGCCCGCTCGCGGATCTCGTCCTCATCCTTCGGCGCGCAGACCGGCAGCAGAACAGCCCCGCCGGTCGACAGCCCGACCAGGGACGCCTTGATCCCGAAGACGCCGAGCCGCCCGAGGTGCTCCTCGCGCATGTAATCCCCCGGATTCTGCACATGGAAAATGAGTGACATGCCGACCCGCCCGTCATCGACGACGCCGGCGTAGGACTCCCCGTTCACGCGCCGCTCAACGGTCACGTGACCGTCGCTCGTCGGCTCGAAGGCCGACACGTACGGGTAGTAATACTGCCGGTGAAAGCCGCGGCCGTCCAGCTCGCCGCACACCTTCAGGCCGATCCCGGTGCCGTAGGAGCGGCCGAGCTCCAGAAACGCCCGCCCCGTTCCGTCCAGCAGCACCGATTCCATGTGATCGTAGTACCGGTAGACATCATCCAGCAGGAGACCCAGGTCATATTCAGTTAGGTGGGATTCGCTGAATCCGATCGCACGCAGGTAGGAATGCATCCGGAATCTCCTTTGCTGTTCGATACTGTTTCGCCGCACGCTCCGGTCTCCGGAGCGCCGGCTGCGGAGGGTGCTGACGCCGGTCTGCCGAACCGACCATGCTGTCTCACGGTGTGATGACGGTCTTGCCGCCCATGTACGGCTGCAGCGCCGCCGGGATCGTCACGCTGCCGTCCGCCTGCAGATGGTTCTCCAGAAATGCGATCAGCATACGCGGCGGTGCTACGCACGTGTTGTTCAGCGTGTGTGCCAGGTACTTACGGCCGTCGGCAGCCTTCACGCGGATGCCGAGACGGCGGGCCTGTGCGTCGCCGAGGTTCGAGCAGGAGCCGACCTCGAAGTACTTCTTCTGGCGCGGCGACCAGGCTTCCACGTCGAGCGACTTGACCTTCAGGTCTGCGAGGTCACCGGAGCAGCACTCGAGCGTGCGGACCGGGATCTCCAGCGAGCGGAAATAATCCACCGTGTTCTTCCAGAGCACATCGTACCACTTGTCCGACTCCTCCGGCTTGCAGACCACGATCATCTCCTGCTTCTCAAACTGATGGATGCGGTACACGCCGCGCTCCTCGATGCCGTGCGCGCCCTTCTCCTTGCGGAAGCACGGCGAATAGCTCGTCAGCGTGTACGGCAGGTTCTCCTCGTCGAGCGTCTCGCCGATGAACTTGCCGATCATCGAATGCTCGGAAGTGCCGATGAGGTAGAGGTCTTCGCCGTCGATCTTGTACATCATCGAATCCATTTCCGCGAAGGACATGACGCCGGTCACGACGTTGCTGCGGATCATGTACGGCGGGATGCAGTAGGTGAAGCCGCGGTCGATCATGAAGTCGCGCGCGTAGGACAGGCACGCCGAATGCAGGCGCGCGATGTCGCCCATGAGGTAGTAGAAGCCGTTGCCGGCGACGCGGCCGGCGGCGTCCATGTCGATGCCGTGGAGCTTCTCCATGATCTCGGTGTGGTACGGGATCTCGAAGTCCGGCACGACCGGCTCGCCGAAGCGCTCGCGCTCGACGTTCTCGCTGTCGTCCCTGCCGATCGGCACCGACGGGTCGATGATGTTCGGGATGACCATCATCTTCGTCTTCAGGCTCTCCTCGACTTCCTTCTCGTCGGCGGCGAGCTCGTCCATGCGCGCCGCGAAGGAGTTCACCTTCTCGCGCGCGGCCATCGCTTCTTCCTTCTTGCCCTGGCCCATCAGCTTGCCGATCTCCTTCGAGATCTTGTTGCGCTCGGCCTGCAGGCCCTGCAGCTCCTGCTTGATCTCGCGGTTGCGGCGGTCCAGCTCGATGACCTCGTCCACCAGCGGCAGCTTCTCATCCTGGAACTTGTTGCGGATGTTCTGCTTTACGATCTCCGGATTTTCCCGTACGAATTTAATGTCTAACATGTCTGTCACTCCTTTGGTGTGCCGCGCGGTGCGCGGGGTTGCTGTATTGTGCTGTACTGCTCTGCTCTGTTCTGTACTGCTCTGCCCTATACTGAGCTGTTCTGATCTGCAGGATAGGATCTGCAGTGTCTTTACCTTGTTTCGCTGCGGTTTTCCCTCGCTTACGGCTGCTGCCCGTCGTTCACCGAGAACGTCGCGACGGCCTGCCGGAGGGCTTCTTTCTCCTCCTCGCCGAGCACGATGTACGACTCGCCCTTCACGATCTCCTTGATGTAGGTGTAGCAGCCTTCCTTGCTGTGGATCGCGTTCATCACGAAGCCGGTGTTGTTCTCATCGAGCATCGCCAGCGCGAAGCTGAGCCGGCCGCCCACATCCGGAAATGCGTCATACTTCACGATCCCCGTCTTCATCGGCGTGCGGCTGAGCCGCTCCTTCAGCTGCGCGATCTCCGCAGCCTGGTTCTTGCACTGTTCGCCGATGCGCTCGACCTCGATGAACTCATTTTCAAAGGCCTTCTCCAGGGATATGCCGTCCTTGCCCCTCATGAACAGATTGTATTTCTTGAGGAAACGTGCCATCTTCATGGATACGCTTGCAAGATACAGCAATACAAATACCATGATCACCATCATCAGGATCACGAGAATCGACATCTCGAATCCTGCTGAACCTGAACTGTCCATATCACTGCCTCCGTTAGTTACTGTACGCCCTGAAGCAGATCATAGATCCGCTCCAGCTCGTCCGCGGAGTAGTACTCGATCTCGATGCGCCCCTTGCCGCCGGTCTTTTTCTTAATGCTGACCTTCGTGCCGAGCGCCGTCTTCATCTTCTCCTCCATATCCTCGTAAATGAAGGCATACTTCTCCGGCTCTGTCTCTTTCGCCTTCTCCTTCTTCGGCTTCCCCATCTCACGGATCAGCCGCTCGACCTCGCGGACGCTGAGCTTCTCATCGAAGATCCGGCTCGCGAGCTCGGCCTGGGCATCGCCCTTCTCCATCGCCAGCAGCGGACGGGCATGGCCGATCGTGAGCATCTCCGAGATCAGCATCTGCTGCACGCGCTCATCGAGATTGAGCAGCCGCAGCGAATTCGTGATCGTCGTGCGGCTCCGGCCGACCCGCTGCGCGACATCGTCCTGCGTCAGGTGGAATTCACTGATCAGACGGCTGTAGGCGTTCGCCTCCTCGATCGGGTTCAGGTCCTCACGCTGCAGGTTCTCGACGAGCGAGACCTCGACGGCTTCCTGCTCCGTGTACTCGCGGATGACGACCGGCACTTCGGTCAGGCCGGCCAGCCGCGCCGCGCGCCACCGCCGCTCACCGGCGATGATCTCGTAGTAGTCGTCCTTCTTCTGCACCAGCAGCGGCTCGATGATACCGAGCGTGCGGATCGAATCCGCGAGCTCATTGATGCCGTCCTCGTTGAACTGCTTGCGCGGCTGCTCGCGGTTCGGCTCGATCGCGCTCAGGCGCATATACACCGCACCGTCCGCCCGCCGGCGTACCTCGTCTCCGTAAATGGTTTGTCCCGTCGTCTCCGCCGCTGCGCTTACGCCCGCGTCGCCCGGTGCGTTCCCGCTGCTTTCCGCTTCCGTCGGATCCGCGGCGGCCTTCACCGCTTTGGCTTGCTTTCCTTCCTTATTATAAATGCTTCCGTTATCGGTATCGCTGTCATCGGCATCTTCGATCGTTTTGGTGCCTTTTGCATCTTTGATATCTTTCGTATCTTTCCTGCCTTTGGCGCCGCTGCTTTTTTTGCGTTCCTGCCCGGCGTTGCTCTTAGCCGTCTTCGCGCCTTTGGACTTTGCGCCTTCTTCCGCTTCCGCGCCTTCTTTCGCTTCTTTCGCTTCTTTTGCCTCTTTCGCTTCCTTCGATTCCTTCGCCTCATCCGCCGCAGCGGCGGAGCGTTTCTTCGAAGGCGAGCTCGGGATCAGCAGATCCAGGCCGCGGCCGAGGCCTCCCTTTCTTCCTGCCATACACTCCCCTCACTTCCTGCAGATCTCAGGTTCACTTATACTGCATGACCTTCTTCGCCAGCGCCTTATACGCCCGCGCGCCGGACGACCAGGAATCGTATTCCGTGATTGGCTGCCCGTAGCTCGGCGCCTCGGCCAGGCGGACATTGCGCGGGATGATGCACTTGTAAATGTCTTCATCCACGTTGCTCTCCACATTCTGCACGACCTGCACAGACAGCCGCGTCCGCTTATCGTACATCGTGAAGACAATGCCCTCGATGCGCAGCCGGTCATTGAGCCGCTCCGACACCAGCTCGACCGTCTGCATCAGCTGCGTCAGCCCCTCGAGTGCGTAGTATTCGCACTGCAGCGGGACCAGCACCGTGTCGCCGGCCGCGAGCGCGTTGATCGTCAGCACATTCAGCGACGGCGGGCAGTCGATCAGGATGTAGTCATACTGATCCTTCACCTCGTCGAGCGCCTTGCTGAGAATGAAGTCCTTGTCCTCCTCCTCGGCCAGCTGGATTTCCGCCGCCGCCAGATTGATATCGGACGGAAGCAGCGCGAGCCGCGGTCGGACATCCTTCAGGATGACCTCCCCGATGCCGGCGTCATTGACGAACAGATCATAGACACTCTTCTCATAGGAATCCGGATCCACGCCGAACCCGCTGGTCGCATTGCCCTGCGGATCCAGATCGACCAGCAGGACCTTCTTCTTTGACACCGCCAGGGTGGCGGCGAGATTGATGGCGGTGGTTGTCTTCCCGACCCCGCCCTTCTGATTCGCGATTACAATCGTTCTGCTCATGTGCATTCTACCTCCAAAACGATGTTCCCATTCTACCATAGATGCCCCGCCTTTTCTACCTGCATTCCCTTAAAATTCATGTGGCCGTGCTATGTTTCACGTGAAACACAGGTTGCAGCCTGCACTTCTCCGTGCGATCATGTTTCACGTGAAACATATTCACTCGGCAATGACAGACGCCTGCAAGCACCTGCAAGCATCGTAAGATTTTATCTGGCACGCCCACCCGCATCATGGTATACTGATGACATACATGGTAACACATGCTTGAATCTATTTAACACGAAAGCAATTTCATCCGGCAACCCGGAGTTTCGCATAAAAGGAGATTTCTTATGTCAGCACTCAAGAAAACCCTCGGAGCCGTCGCGGCTGTATCGGCCACCGTCGGCGCGATCCATACGATCAACACAGCCATCTCCGCACTGGCGTCCAAACATCATCATCTGAAGAACGACGCCGACATGTATTCCTGGAAAGACGGCGATATCTATTACCGCACCGCCGGCACCGGCGACCCGATCCTGCTCGTCCACGATCTCGACTGTGCGGCCAGTTCCTACGAATGGAACGAAGTGTTCGCCACCTTCGCCGAGACGCACACCGTGTACGCGGTGGATCTGCCGGGGTGCGGGCGGAGCGTGCGGCCGAATATCACATTTACGAATTATTACTATGTACTGTTCCTGCTCGACTTCATCCAGGATGTGATCGGGGAACCGGTGGATGTGCTGGCGAGCGGATATTCGTCTTCGTTCGCGGTCATGGCGAAGGTCACGGATCCCGACCGGATCAAAAGCATCACGGCCGTGAATCCGCTCTCGCCCTCCGACCTGTGCGCGCAGCCGGCACACGACCACGGGATCTCGCGGATCCTGATCAATGTGCCGATCATCAGTACCTTTATGTACAACCTGCAGATGTCGAAGGCGCATATCAAGCGGCAGTTTTCGTGTGACGGCCTTGACAATATGTTTCACGTGAAACATCGCTTCGCGGAAGCCTACTACGAATCCGCCCACCGGGAGAATGGCAGCGCGAAATTCCTCCTGTTCTCCCTGCAGCACGGCTACCTCACCATCGACATCCGCCGCGCCGTGTCTTCCATGGGAAATGGGTTAAAGATCATCTACGGCGAGAACGCCGGCCGCAACGTCGGGATCGCAGCGGAATATCAGAAGCTGAATTCGTCGGTGAAGGCGCTGGCCGTGTCACGGACTTCGCTGTATCCGCAGATTGAGCGGCCACATGCCTTCACGGAAGTGTATGCGGCGCTGCAGCGGCTGTGACAGACAAACTTTTCATAGGAAATCAAAAACGGGGAATGTTTCACGTGAAACATTCCCCGTTTTGTCTGTTCTGCCGTTGCGCTGCTCGTGCATATTCTTTTTGTCTGTGCAGACAGAACGCCTAGTAAATCTGCTTGATCAGCCGGCGGATCTCTTTCCCGCTCACCGGATTTCCCTGCAGGCCGAGTTCGTAGCCGTAGCCGCCGTCGGACCAGGTGGCGAGTGACCAGGTACTGCCATTTCCATAGATGGTCACGGTGCGGGTGCCGACCTGGATGGTCTTCTGTTTTTCGTAGGCGGTGTAGTCGCTGCCGGTGCTCGCACCGTAATCACGGTATTTCCGGACGTACATGCCTTCCGCGGTTCCGTCGGCCGTCTGATAGCTCACTTCGATCTCGCTGCCGTAGCTGACGATGATCTCCCGTACGGTGTAAGGTGCGGCAGCCTTCGGTGCGTACAGGCTGAATCCGGTGATGGCTGCGGCTTCCTCCAGACTGTTCACGGCAATGTAGGGACTGCCGTCGGTACCCGTACCGGACGAGCCGGTTTCAGGTGCATCGGTTTCAGGTGCATCGGTTTCGGCTGCGTCGGTCTCGGCTGCGTCGGTTTCGGCTGCGTCGGTCTCGGCTGCGTCGGTCTCGGCTGATTCTCCGTTCTGCTCGGATGCATACTCCGACTCCGGCTGGCTGCCGACTTCGTCCGGAGCTTCTGCGGCATCTCCTTCGAATTCGCTCTCATCTTCACCGGCTGCGTCGGACTCGCCCATTTCCGGCGGCAATGCACTGTCGTCGCCGCCCTCCGGCTCGTCATCCTCCGCTCCGTCACCGACGACCGGATCCTCTTCTCCGTTCGGGTCCTGCAGATTGTGACTGCCGGAATCCTCTGTCTCCTTCTGCAGATCGTTGTCGATGATGATGATCTCATCTTCCTCGCCGGCGCTGTTGTCATCGCCGCCGACCTGGCTGTCATCGTCATCATCTCCGACACGGCTGTCATCGCCGCCGGCGCTGTTATCATCGTCCGGATCATCATCGTCATCGTACGATCCGATATTGCTGTAGGAGCCGGTATTGCTGTAGGAACCGGTATTGCTGTAGGAACCGCTGCCGCCGGCCGATCCGCTGCCGGATCCGTTCGTAATCGATGTTCCGCCGGTATCTCCGCTCGTGGTGGTTCCGTCATCCACGATACTGCTGTCTATGGTTGTGACAACTTCTGAATCGGATTCGGAAGTCTGCCCACTGTCAGAAAGTCCGTCCTCCCCGGCTTCCGATTCGTTCAAGTCCATGCCGGTGTCGCCGGTGGCGTCTTCCATTCCCGTATCATCGACGCCGTCTCCCATTCCGCTGTCATCGGTAATGTCTTCCATTCCGCTGCCATCGGTGATGTCTTCCATTCCGCTGCCATCGGTAATGTCTTCCATTCCCGTATCATCGGTGATGTCTTCATAGCCGTCCGCTCCGTTGAGATCCGGTAAAAGCGTATCGTCTTCTCCGGCCGGATTCTCGGTCAGATACTCGATGGAATCCAGCTTCTCATAACGGATGCGGTTGTAGGTCTGGCGGCCGAGCAGCACGGCGATCAGGCAGGCTGCGACGGCTGTCATGGTGCGGACTGTCCGACGGAAGGAATATATGGTGGCCTTGTGCGGCTTTTCGGCATGTGGCCCTTCGCCGTACGACTTTTCACCACGTGATTTTTTTGCTGATGCCGTTTCAGTTGTGTTATTATATATAGTGTCTTTACTTGTTTGTTTATTTTTTATATATACAGTGTTTGCTGTTTTATCTTTATCATCATTGCCGGATTTATCTGTCAGCGAATCAGCGGTATCCGAGATCTGATACGGATCATCCTCGTCGGCTGCCTCCGGAATATACTTCGGATCTATCTCTCCCAGCGCGCGAAGCAAACGCATCTCCCGCGGCGGTTCATCCGACCCGCGCGCGCCGGCCGCCTCGCCGCCCGTGCCTGCCGCTTTCGCGATCAACCGCCCGTCGGTTCCTCCCCCATCGGTTTCTCCCGCTTCCGCGATCGATGGATCGCCCGCTTCTCCCGCTTCCGCGATAAACCGCTCGTCTGTCTCCCCCAGGATGCGGAGGAGACGCGCGGCGCGTTCCTGATCTGTCATACCGCGTATCCCACCTCCCTGAGTTCTTCTTTCAGCTGGCGGCGCGCGCGCATCAGGGTGGTCTTGACCTTGCTGACGCCGAAGCCGTAGCGGCGCGCGATCTCCTCGATGGAATCGCCGTACCAGTAGCGCCGCATAAAGATGACGCGTTTCTCTTTCGGCAGCGTCTCCAGAAACTGATTCAGCGCATCCCGCAGCGAGATATCCGACGCACTGTCGAAGGCGTCGCCATGTCCGTCGGCGATACACTCGGACAGTTCATCCAGGATCAGCGGGATCTGGCCGCCGCCGCGCTTGGCGGCGTGACTCTGCTCGTACCGGTCCAACGCGAGATTCCGCGTGATCTTCCCCAGAAATGCCGAAAAGATCGTCGGCCGCTCCGGCGGGATCGCCTCCCAGGTGCGCAGATACGTGTCATTCTCACATTCCTCCGCGTCTTCCATGGAATGAAGAATGCGCATGGCGATGCCGAGACACATGCGCCCGTAACGGCTCCTGGTCTCTTCCACTGCCTGCTCATCCCGGCGAAAATATAATTCAATGATTTCCTCGTCGCTCAGCATATCGTCTCCATGAAATATCGTCGCAGCGATGCCGTGTCCGAATGACATACAGCACCCCCGAATCCTGTTTACTATCACTGCCGGCAGGGCAAAGCCAGCCTGATTATACTGCTATTCGCAGGATATCCGTGCAAACTTGCCCGGCCAGGCCGGTTGCCTGCGTGCGTATGCCACTCAGGGGAATCCCGGCCGCTGTGACCGGAATTCCCCTCTGTCTCATTCGAGCCTGATGCCCATGTGCCCCAATGTAACTGTTCAGAACACTTCGCTGACAGTTACGTCCCAATTACTGTAAAAGTCCCAAGAGCCCAAGCCGGCAGGCGCCGGGCGATTGGCTGACTTTTCGTATACCTGTGATATACGGCTTGTCCGAGTCC
>Ga0065709_1029918_pt1 | contig 10911 bp, 9 predicted proteins | sample Hoacrofraction14_2_FD_59096 | JGI IMG/M metagenome (GOLD analysis project Ga0065709, IMG submission 59096) | Hoatzin crop microbial communities from Cojedes, Venezuela, sample from fiber fraction 14 v1 | ecosystem: Host-associated > Birds > Digestive system > Esophagus > Crop | place: Venezuela... | reverse complement strand
CATCCATGTTGTCAAAGGTAATCTCTGTCTCCACCCCATTTTGTCTGACGAAAGATGCATTGACAGGTGTTTCCAAACTAACGTCCACACGTTCAAGGCAGCGGTCACAGGACATCTGTAAAACCGTACGGGCCGTCCCGTCAAAGCAAATCCGTTCCTTGCCGTTGGCGTCCGGTCCCGGATTGAAAAGCACTCCGGAAACGGTCAGCGGCTCGAGCACCGGGTACGAAGAAAGCCCGTCGGAAAGCTCCGAAAGCTCACTTAATTCCCACTTTGCTTCGACCGGAATACGGAGGTTCTTATCACTAAACAAAGGTTTTGCCTGATAGGTAAGCACACTCCCACCCCTTTCGTCACTTTGTCGATTATACGCCCTTCAAAAAAGCTTGTCAACAAGTTTTTTAATCAAGATGCGTAAGTTCTTTTGTCTCTCTGGCGATAGCCAGTTCCTCGTTGGTCGGAATCAGCAGAACGAGCACCTTGGAGTCCGGCGCGGAAAGCACCAGCTTCTCGCCTCTCTTCTCGTTCTCGACCGGATCCAGCTTCACGCCCATGAAGCCCAGATAATCGCAGACTTCCTGACGGAACTCGCCGGCATTCTCACCAATACCGCCCGTGAAGCAAATCGCATCCACACCGTTCATGGCCGCGGTATAAGCACCGATGTATTTCGCCACGCGATAGCGGCAGGCGGTCATGGCGACCTGTGCCAGATGATTGCCTTCCTTCGCGGCCTTGTCGATGTCGCGGTTGTCGCTGGACAGACCATTCGTCATGCCCAGGAAGCCGGACTTCTTGTTCAGGATGTCCAGCATCTGGTTCACGTCGATGTGCTCGTGATTGCAGATGAACTGCACCACCGCCGGGTCGATGTCTCCGCTTCTGGTGCCCATGATGAGGCCTTCCAGAGGCGTCAGGCCCATAGAGGTGTCCACGCACTTGCCGCCGATGGACGCGGAAACGGAGGAACCGTTGCCCAGATGACACACGATGACTCTCGCCTTCTCAGGATCAAGGTTGGCAAACTTAATCGCTTCGCCGGACACGAACTTGTGGCTCGTTCCGTGGAAGCCGTAACGGCGGATACCGTACTTCTCATAGTACTCATGCGGAATGGCGTACATGTAAGCCTTTTCGTCCATGGCCATACCGAAGGCGGTATCAAACACAGCCACGTTCGGCTTGCCCGGCATGGCGGCCTCGCAGGCCTCAATACCGATCAGGTTCGCCGGGTTGTGCAGCGGGCCCAGATCAAAGCACTCACGGATGACATCCTTCACATCCTGATCGACGACAATCGAATCAGAATACTTGGTGCCGCCGTGCAGCACGCGGTGACCAATCGCGGAAATCTCATCCACGCTGGAAATCACGCCGTAGGTAGGATCCACCAGAGCGGCCAGCACCTTCTCGACCGCCACATGATGGTCCGGAAGGTCGGAAAACTCTTCGTAGTTGTCCTTGCCGGTCGGCTTGTGCACCAGATGCCCGCCTTCAATACCGATTCTTTCGCACAGGCCCTTGGCCATGACGAATTCGTTCTCCATGTCGAACAGCTGATACTTCAGCGAGGAGGAACCGCAGTTGATAACAAGAATTTTAGACATTGCTTTTGTCTCCTTCAGGATTGGAATTAGTTTTTGTTCTGCGCCTGGACAGCCGTGATGGCGACCACACCGACGATGTCGTCAGAGGAGCAGCCTCTGGACAGGTCGTTAATCGGAGCCGCAATACCCTGCGTCACCGGGCCGTACGCCTCGGCCTTGGCAAGGCGCTGCACCAGCTTATAGCCGATGTTACCCGCATCGAGGTCGGGGAAGATCAAGCAGTTCGCCTGGCCGGCCACGGCACTGCCGGGAGCCTTGGAAGCGCCCACGGAAGCAATGATGGCAGCATCCGCCTGAAGCTCGCCGTCAAGGGCCAGATCCGGGGCCATCTCTTTCGCAATACGAGTAGCCTCAACAACCTTGTCCACATCCGCATGCTTAGCGGAACCCTTGGAGGAATGGCTCAGCATGGCCACCTTGGGCTCAGCGCCGACCAGCATCTTGAAGGACTCAGCGGAAGAAACAGCAATCGCCGCCAGCTCTTCCGGATTCGGGTTCTGGTTCAGGCCGCAGTCAGCAAACAGGAAGGTACCACCCTCACCCAGATCGCAGTTCGGAACGACCATGATGAAGAATGCGGAAACCAGCTTCGTGCCGGGCGCGGTCTTCACGATCTGCAGGGACGGACGCAGCGTGTTCGCGGTGGAATGGCAGGCGCCGGAAACAACGCCATCCGCATCACCATTCTTGACCATCATGCAGGCATAATACATATAATCTTTCGTCAGAAGATCTTTCGCCATCTCAGGAGTCATGCCCTTCGCCTTACGAAGCTCGTACAGCTGATTCACATACTGATCCAGCTTGTCAGAGGTGTTCGGATCGATATAGGTCGCGCCGGCAACGTCCAGACCCTGGCTGTTCGCTTCAACCTCTTCGGGCGTACCGATGATAATCAGGTCCGCAATCCCTTCCTTTAAAACGACTTCGGCCGCCTCAAAGGTTCTTCTGTCCATGGACTCCGGAAGCACAATTGTCTTCTTTTCGGCCTTTGCTCTGGCTTTTACACTCTCGAGAAATGCACTCATGAAAAACTCCTCCTAAAAAATTGTTTACGAAAAAACGGTTAACACCAACTGACATTATAAGTTGTCCCCTTTCAATTTTCAAGGGCAAGGGAAGAAATTGACATTCGTTTTTCACTTTGTCATAATTAGGGTAACACTTATACCCGGGAGGCCCCGATGAAAGAAGAAATCTATACAATCCCCGTGAACGACGGCTTTAATGCCGACACCGAATGTCCCTTCTGCGCCATGGAAAAGGCGCTGGAGGATAAGACCATTGCTTATGTCCTCTCCCCCTCTTACATGGAGGAGGACGTCCGTCAGACAACCAACGAGCAGGGCTTCTGCCGCCGTCATGTCGAGCGCCTGTACAAGGAAGGCAACTCCCTGGGCCTTGCGCTCATGCTCCAGACACAGCTGATCTACCAGCATAAGGAGATTTCCGAGCTCCTCAAAAAGAATCCGCCCGGTTCCGAATCCCGCGGTTTATTCAAAAAGAAGGCCGATGATTCCGCCCTCCGTTCCTATCGTAAGAAATATCAGGACAGCTGCTACGTGTGTCACCAGGTGTCGACCGTGTTTGAAAGATATCTGGAAACCTTCTTTGTCCTCTATCAAAAGGACGCCGCCTTCCGCGACAAAGTCAAGGCCTCCAAGGGCTTCTGCGTGACCCATTATCTCAGAATCATGGAACAAGCCCCGGACCGTCTGAAAGGTTCCGCCTTAAATGAATTCACCGAAAGCATGAGCGCTCTCGAGGAAAACGCCCTCACCCGCATGGAAGAGGAAATCGACTGGTTCATCAAGAAATTCGACTACCGCTACGCCAGCGAGCCATGGAAAAATTCCAAGGACGCCGTTCCCCGGGTCGCCCTGAAGCTGGACAGTGTCCTGCCGGAGAAGTGAACCCGACTTAAGTCCGACAGCGTGAGCATAAGCAGTAAAATCAGATACAACACCGCGCATAAAATGAGCCGCCACATCGCTGTGACGGCTCTGATTTTTATTGGTTTCAGCCTCAGCTGCGCTCTGCGCTTATGCTTACGCTTCTTCCTTCTTGCTCTCGTCGATGATCTTCTGCATGACGTCGGGAGTGGTCTCCTCGTAACGGGCAAACTCCATGGTGTAGGTACCACGGCCCTGGGTCATGGAACGAAGGTCGGTGGAGTATGTGAACATCTCGGCCATGGGAACCTCCGCCTCGATGAGCTGCTTCTTGCCCTGATGCTCCATACCAAGCACACGGCCGCGGCGCTTATTCAAATCGCCCATGATGTCGCCCATGTACTCCTCGTTGACCAGCACCTTCACGGTGGCGATGGGCTCCAGAATGACCGGCTTTGCCTTCGGAATACCATCCTTGAAGGCCATGGAGGTAGCGGTCTTGAACGCCATTTCAGAGGAATCAACCGGATGGTAGCTGCCATCGATCAGGATGGCCTTCACGCCGACCATCGGATAACCGGCCAGCAGACCTTCCTTCACGGACTCGGCAATACCCTTTTCAACAGCCGGGAAGTAGTTCTTCGGAACGGAGCCGCCGAAGATTCTCTCCTCGAAAACGTACGGCTTGGTCATGTCGCCCGAGGGCTCGAAATCCATCAGGACATCACCATACTGACCATGGCCGCCGGACTGCTTCTTATACTTACCGCGGACCTCGCTCTTACCGCGGATGGTCTCACGATAGGACACCTTCGGCTTGGAGAGTTCAACTTCGACCTTGAACTTGTTCTTCAGCTTGTTCACCGTAACGTCAAGATGCTGATCACCGACACCGTACACCAGCTGCTGCTTGAGCTCGCCGTCAACGGTAGACTTGATGGTCGGATCTTCCTCCATGATACGGTTCAGGGAGGTGGTCATCTTATCTTCATCACCTTTATTCTTCGGGCGGATGGCCATGCACATGAGTGACGGTGCAAAGTCAACGCCGTGGAACTTAACGACACGGTCCTTGGAGCACAGGGTGTCACCGGTCTGGGTCACACTCAGCTTGGTAATCACGCCGATATCTCCGGCCTTGAGTTCCGGAACCTCGATCTGCTCTTTACCGCGCATGGTATACAGACGGGAAACCTTTGCTTCCGCATCACGATTCGGATTGTAAACGGTATCGTTCGAACGGATCACACCGCTCATGACCTTGAAATAGGAAATCTTACCCAGGAACGGGTCAACACTCGTCTTGAAGACCAGGCCGGCAAACGGCTCGGACTCATCCAGCTTCACTTCAAGCTCAGCGCCATCAGCATCCTCCGCCTTGTTGACAGGAGTCGCTTCCTTCGGATTCGGCAGATACGTGCAGATGGAGCTCATCAGAACGCCAACGCCCATGCCGTTCACAGCGCTGCCGCACAGCACCGGAACGATGTCGCCGCTGGAAATACCCTTCTGCAGAGCGCTCATGATTTCTTCCTCGGTGAAGGGCTCTTCCTCGAAGAACTTCTCCATGAGTTCTTCATCCGTGCTCGCAACGGCTTCCAGAATCATCTGATGGACAGGCTCGATTTCGTCATCCATGCCGTCCGGAACAGGGCAATCCTCCACACGGTCACCGACGAAACGGCGGCCCTGCATCTTCGGAACGTTGACAAAGCCAACGAACTTACCGTTCTCTCTGAACGGGACCTGGAACGGAGCAATCGCGTTACCGAATTTGTCCTTTAACTGCTCCAGCACCTTCTCAAGGTTGGCTTCCGGATCATCCATGCTGTTCACGAAAATCAGCTTCGGCAGATGCTCGGTCTTCTCCCAGGCAAGCTCAGTACCAACCTCGACACCGGCCTTACCGTCGACAACGATGATCGCCGCGTCCGCGACACGAAGAGCTTCCGTGACCTCACCGGCGAAATCAAAGTAACCGGGAGTATCCAGCACATTAATTTTATGTTTATGCGAATGGGAGGTCCACTCAATGGGAATCAGCGAGGTATTGATGGAAAAACCGCGCTTCGTTTCCTCCTGATCGTAGTCACTGATCGTGTTCTTGTCAGATACCTTGCCCAGACGGGAGGTAGCCTTGGTAATAAAGGCCATCTGCTCGGCAATCGTAGTCTTACCTACGCCGCCGTGGCCCAGTAAAGCAACATTGCGTACATACTCAGCAGCATATACATCCATAATAAACGATCCTCCTTGAAACATGGGAAATAAAAAACTCTTAGACAATACTAACACAATTAAGTGCGATTGAAAAGAGTCTTTTTGTGAAAACTTCCCACAGAGGGAAAATTTTATTCATTTTTTTCGTTTGAATTCGACAGCATGAGCGCCTGATAGTACGCAATCAAACGGTCAATGATCTCATCCAAATCACCGTCCATGACGGCTTCCAGACGGTGCGTGGTGTACTTGATCCGATGGTCTGTCACGCGCGTTTGCGGGAAATTATAGGTCCGGATTTTCTCACTCCGGTCCCCCGTTCCGACCTGCTGGCGCCGCTCAGATGAAAGCTTGCTTTCCTGCTTTTCGATTTCGATTTCCAGCAGCCTCGAGCGCAGAACACTCATGGCCCGGTCGCGGTTTTTAAGCTGACTTTTTTCATCCTGGCACGTCACCACGAGTCCGGTCGGAAGGTGCGTCACCCTCACGGCCGAATCCGTCGTGTTGACCGACTGACCGCCGTGACCGGAAGAACGATAAACGTCCACTCTCACGTCCTCCGGACGGATTTCAACATCCACTTCCTCTGCTTCCGGCATAATGGCGACCGTAATCGTCGAGGACTGAATCTTACCGGTCGATTCGGTGACCGGTACGCGCTGCACTCTCTGCACACCGCTCTCAAACTTCATCCGCGAGTACACGTCCTTGCCGCGCACCAGAAAGATGATTTCCTTCACACCGCCAAGCTCCGTCTGATTGACCGAAACCAGCTCGCTTTTCCAACCGTGACGCTCGGCATAGCGGCTGTACATCCGGTAAATCTCCGAAGCAAAAAGCGCCGCCTCCTCGCCGCCGGCCCCGGCCCGAATCTCGACGTAGACGTTTTTACCGTCGTTCGGATCCTTGGGCAGCAGGAGAATTTTAATCTCCTCCGTCTTCGCCTGAAGCGCCTGCTCCAGCTCGTCCTTCTCCTCCTTCAGAAAGGACTTCATGTCTTCATCCGACTCTGACTGAAGGAGCTCCTTCGTTTGCGAAAGCTCGGTTTCAAGCCGCAAAAACTCCGCATAGGCCGTCGCTAACGGCTCGATGCCGGCCCTCTCCTTCGAAAGCGCCTGCCACTTCGTCTGGTCACTCAGTACCTGCGGGTCATTCAGCTTTTCTCCCAGTTCGTCATACCGAAGGCTGATGCTTTTCAGATTTTCAAACATGTTTCTCTCCGAACACAATTTTGCAAACACGCGGGTTCCCGCACAAATCTCTCACAATTTGAGCTTCGTACGGCCCCTTCAGGAACTTCTCACAATAAGCTAGCAAGGTGTCCCCCTGCGTCTCGCCGATTTCCAGATACGCCCTTCCGTTCGGTTTCAAATAGGCTTCGATGTCCTTTAAAATTCTGGCATATACGGTCGTTCCGTCTCCCCCGTCGAAGAGGGCCAGCTCCGGCTCATACTCCGTAATCTCCGGCGCCAGATCCTTTCTCTCCGACTCTGCGATGTACGGCGGGTTGGCCGTGATGATGTCGAATTTCTCTATCCCTTCCGGTAAGGCTTCAAACAAATCACCTTGTCGGAAAGTGATTGGCACCTCGCTTAGCTTCGCGTTTTCACACGCCACTGCCAGTGCGTCCCCTGAAATGTCCGTTGCCGTGACCTCAAGCGGAAGGCCGGCTTCCTCTGCCAGTTTCCTAAGGCTGATGGCAATACATCCCGAACCGGTGCAAAGGTCCAAAACGCTGAGAGGCAAATTGTGAACGCCTTTCTTCAAATCCTCCAGACACAGTTCGACCAGCGTTTCCGTGTCCTGACGCGGAATCAGCACCGACGGCGAAACTTTAAACTCAAGTCCCATGAACTCCCACTCGCCAAGGATGTACTGCACCGGCTCATGCGCCGCACGGCGGTTAATGAAGCCCATAAAGCACTCCTGAACATCCGCAGGGACTTCCTTTCCGGATTTCAGCAGGAGTTCCTGTCGGCAAAGCCCGGCCGCTCCTTCCAGCAGGAAGGCCGCATCCGTTTCAGCGTCGTCCAAAATCACCTGCTCCAGCAAAGCCGTTCCGATGGTTAACAGCTCACGATAAGTCATCGGAAGGCTCCTCAAAAAGATACAAAAGTTCCGGATGCTCAGCCTCAAACAGCTTCTTCACCGACGCAATGCCGACTTCAATTTCCTCGTCGTCCGGCTCGCGGGTGGTCACTCGCTGAATCCAAAGACCCGGCGCGACAAGCGCATTAACCAAGGCGGAATCAGACCTCGCGGAAAGCTTCAGCACCTCATAGGACAGGCCGGCAATCAGCGGAATCAGTGCCAGATGCGTGAAGAACCGCGCCACCGGATTCGTGATGCGGATGAACGCGAAAACGAGGATGCTGACAATCATAATGATAAACAGGAAGCTCGTTCCGCAGCGCTTGTGGAAACGTGTCTGCTTGCGAACATTTTCAACCGTGAACGGCAGCCCCGCCTCAAAGCAATGAATGCACTTATGCTCGGCGCCGTGGTATTCAAACGTCCGGCGGATGTCCTTGATTTTGGAAATCAGATACAGATACAGCAGGAAAATCAGCATTCGGATGACACCTTCCATCACACCCAGCAGGACCGTGCTCTGCACCAGATGGTTATAGACGAGACGTGACAAGGCCACCGGCAGCGCCACAAACAGGCCCAGTGCCAAAATAATGGCAAGTCCAAAGGCGAGGGCCGTAAGGATGCTTTCCTGCTTCTCTTCCCAGAATTTCTCTAGGAAGTTCTTCTCTTTAGGGGCTTTCTTTGACGTCTCGGTGTCCTTACTGTCTCCGGCGCCTTCGGCATCATGGACGCCCACACTGTCCCCGGCACCATCGGCATTCTTAGCCTCATCGTCATCCACATCCGCCGCATAGATTTCGGCAGCGTAATCGGTGGTTTTAAAGCCAATCACAAGGGACTCGGCGAACTTAATGACGCCGCGCACAATCGGAATGTTAAGGAACTTGTACTTCTCCGTGAGCGACCCGCGCTCAAAGATTTCGGACAAAATCTCGCCCTTTGCGGTCCGGCAGGCCACGGCATAATGGTGAATGCCGTTCATCATCACACCTTCCATGACCGCCTGCCCGCCGATGGAAATCGACTGGCAGTACTCGGGCTGATTGATATTATTATTTTGCATAGCTAACTTCTTTCTACAGACAAAACGCAAATGTCCGCTCATGCGGGCACGACGGCCTTTTGCGGCCTTTTTTGTTATACAAAAACACCCGGCGATACCTCGCCGGGCTTTCTGCGTTGTTTAGTTCTTTCCGTCCAGGTTGTAGCGACGGTTGAACTTCTCGATACGTCCGCGAGCCTGAACAGCCTTCTGCTGACCGGTATAGAAGGGATGGCACTTGGAGCAGATTTCAACGGTGATCTCCGGTACGGTGGAGCCGACCGTGAATTCGTTGCCGCAGTGGCACTTCACTTTTGCCTGATAGTACTTCGGATGAATTCCTTCCTTCATTTGGGAACACCTCTTTCATGGATATTATGCAGATTGATTTCCGACCAAAAAGCACGATGGACATTATAACAGACCGGACGACGGAATGCAAGCATTTTTTATCTTGAATTTGCGGTCCCTTTCATATATAATTCTTCTGATACCCTCTCGCCGTATTTTGCACGTGTGAAAGGGACAGAACGTTCATTTCTTCTTACGGAGGTTTTATACATGTCTAACGCTCTTCTTCGTGTCAAAGACTTATCGGTCAACGTGGGCGATGAATCCGAAGGCATCGAGATACTGCATCATATTAATCTGGAAATCGGCCCCGGCGAGGTCCATGTGCTCATGGGTCCCAACGGCGCCGGCAAGTCCACGCTGGGCTATGCCGTGATGGGCAACCCGGCTTATGCCATCACTTCGGGCAGCATTGAGGTGGATGGTCAGGACCTCACCGACGAGCCGGCGAACGTCCGTGCCAAGGCAGGCCTTTATCTTTCCTTCCAAAATCCGCTGGAGGTTCCCGGCATCACGATGGCGAGCTTCATCCGCACGGCGGTCGAGCAGCTGACCGGTAATCGCGTGCGTCTGTATGAATTCCGCAAGACCCTCAAGAAGCACATGGCCCTTTTGCAGATGGACGAGTCCTATCTGGAGCGTGATCTGAACGTTGGTTTCTCCGGCGGTGAGAAAAAGAAGGCTGAGATTCTGCAGCTGCTCGCCATCAACCCGAAGCTGGCCATTCTGGATGAGACTGACTCCGGTCTGGACGTGGACGCCGTGAAGACTGTTTCCACCGGTATTGATGCCTATATGGAACAGGGCGACCGATCTCTTCTGATTATCACCCATTCGACCCGTATTCTTGATCAGCTTCACGTCGATAAGACGCATGTGCTGGTGGATGGCCGGATTGTCGCCGAGGGCGATGCTTCGATGATCGATGACATCAACGAAAATGGATTTGAGAAATACGTGGCGATGGCCTGAGGAGCTTTTGAATGAAGGAAAAAACCTATGTCGAGGACGTGAACCGGAGTCTGTATGACTTTCGGGACGAGGAAAAGGATTTCTACAAGGTTGACGAGGGACTGACCCCCGAAATCGTCCTGCAGATTTCCTCCGAAAAGAACGACCCGGAATGGATGCGCGATTTCCGCCTGAAGTCTCTCGAAATTTACAATAAGATTCAGATGCCGGACTGGGGTCCTTCGATTGAAGGACTGGATATGGACCGGATTGTCACCTATGTCCGTTCCAAAACCGGTATGAAAGGAAAGTGGGAGGATGTCCCGGAGGACATCAAAAACACCTTCGAACGTCTGGGTATTCCGGAGGCCGAGCGTAAGTCGCTGGCCGGTGTCGGTGCCCAGTATGATTCCGAACTTGTCTATCACAACGTTCGCGAAGAGGTCGCGGCGCAGGGTGTCATCTACTCTGACCTGGAAAGTGCCATGCACGGCCCCTACGCCGAGATGATTCAAAGTCACTTTATGAAGCTTGTTCCCCCGACGGATCACAAGTTTGCCGCCCTGCACGGTGCGGTCTGGTCCGGCGGTTCCTTTGTCTATGTGCCCAAGGGCGTCAAGGTCGACATCCCGCTGCAGTCCTACTTCCGGCTGAATGCGCCGGGCGCCGGACAGTTTGAGCACACGCTGATTATTGTCGATGAAGGTGCCGACCTTCACTTTATTGAGGGCTGCTCGGCCCCGAAGTACTCCGT
>Ga0065709_1029917_pt1 | contig 10916 bp, 9 predicted proteins | sample Hoacrofraction14_2_FD_59096 | JGI IMG/M metagenome (GOLD analysis project Ga0065709, IMG submission 59096) | Hoatzin crop microbial communities from Cojedes, Venezuela, sample from fiber fraction 14 v1 | ecosystem: Host-associated > Birds > Digestive system > Esophagus > Crop | place: Venezuela... | reverse complement strand
GCGCACGCCCGCCGCGCGCGCTCCCCGCGCATAACAAACGGGCGGCAGCCGATGCCGGCCGCCGCCCGTAACAAAGACTTATATTATTTGCGCATCTGAGCCGCGACTTCCTCGGCGAAGTTCTCTTCCTTCTTCTCGATGCCCTCGCCGGTCTCGAAGCGGATGAAGCCCTTGACCGCGATTTTCGCGCCGTTGGCCTTTGCGACCTGGTCGACGTACTTCTGGACCGACTGCTTGCCGTCCTCGGCCTTGACATAGACCTGGTCGAGAAGGCAGGTCTCGGAAAGCTCCTTGTTCAGGCGGCCCATCACGATGCCGTTGATGACCTTCTCAGGCGCGTTCGGCTTCTCGTTCTTGGCGGCGGCGAAAAGGATTTCCTTCTCCTTCTCAAGGTAGTCCTGGTCGACTTCGTCCCTGGAGCAGTACTGCGGGCGCATAGCGGCGACCTGCATGGCGACGTTCTTCGCCATCTCGGTGACGGCGTCGTTGACCACGTCCGTCTCGACGTCCACGAGGACGACGATCTTTCCGCCCATGTGCGTGTAAGCCGCGATGAAGCCGTTCTCCTCGCTCATGCGGGCGAAGCGGCGGATCTTCATGTTCTCTCCGATGACGGCGATCTGAGCGGTAAGGAGCTCCTGCATCATCGTGCCGTCGGCGCCGGTCGTCTGCATGAACTCGTCCATGCTGTCGGTCTCGGTAGCCATGACCTGCGCGGCCACGGAAGAGACGAAGGTGCGGAACTTCTCGTTCTTCGCGACGAAGTCGGTCTCGGCGTTGACCTCGACGGCCACGCCCTTCTTGCCGTCCTCGGAGACGAGCGTCTCGCAGATGCCTTCAGCGGCGATGCGCTCGGCCTTCTTGGCGGCCTTCATCTGTCCGTTCTCGCGAAGGTAGTCGACGGCCTTGTCCATGTCGCCGTCGGTAGCGGTAAGCGCCTTCTTGCAGTCCATCATACCCGCGCCGCTCATCTCGCGGAGCTGCTTGACCATTGCTGCAGTGATAGCCATATCAAACCTCCTGTCAATTCGCGATGCGCCCGCCTTGGGCGGGGCGCATCAAGTAAGCATTTTCTATTGTGGGATAAATTACTCTTCGTCCGGATACGCGGTATATCCGCCCTCGGCGATCTCGGCCGTCTCGGCGTCCATGATGCCCTGGTTCGCCTCAACGACGGCGTCGGCCATGCAGGAGACGATGAGCTTAACGGCACGGATGGCGTCGTCGTTGCCCGGGATCACGCAGGCGAGCTCTTCGGGATCGCAGTTCGTGTCGCAGATGCCGATGAGCGGGATGTTGAGACTGTGGGCCTCCTGAACGCAGATGCGCTCCTTCTTCGGGTCAACGATGAAGATCGCGTCCGGAAGCTTCTTCATGTCGCGGATGCCGTTAAGGTTCTTCTGAAGCTTCTCGAGTTCCTTCTTGAGCTGAAGGACTTCCTTCTTCGGAAGCACGTCGAAGGTGCCGTCCTCGGCCATCTTCTCGATTTCCTTCATGCGGCGGATACGGCTCTGGATCGTGCGGAAGTTGGTCATCATGCCGCCGAGCCACCTCTCGTTGACGTAGTACATTCCGCACCTTTCAGCTTCCGTGCGGATGGCGTCCTGCGCCTGCTTCTTCGTGCCGACGAAGAGGATCTTGCCGCCGTTCTTGACGATGTCGCCGACTGCCTTGTAGGCGTCGTCGACCATCCCGACCGTCTTCTGGAGGTCGATGATGTGGATGCCGTTGCGCTCCGTGAAGATGTACTGCTTCATCTTCGGGTTCCAGCGGCGGGTCTGATGGCCGAAATGCACGCCGGCCTCGAGCAGCTGCTTCATAGAAATAACGCTCATGTCTTTTCTCCTTTTGTTGAGCCTCCGCGCGCTTCCCGTCCCTTGCGCCACCTTTGAAAATGAAAGGCACAGGCGCAGGAATCCGCGCGCGTGTGTATTTGCAACGCCGCCGATTATATCATGCGGCGAAAACTCCCGTCAACCACTGTATCGGGCCGCATTTCCTCTTTAAAGGATCACTGCCCCTCGCCGGCGAAATAGGCGTCGACGCCGTTCGCGAGGCCGTAGGCGATCGCCGCCTGGCCTTCCTCCGAGCAGAGGTACCAGTCCTCGACGACGTTCGTCATGAAGCCCATCTCGACGATCGCGACCGGCATGGTGGTCCAGTTGATCCCGGTCATGTTGTCCTCAAAGAGGTTGTCCATGACCTTCTGCCCCGTGCTCTTGGCCTGGTAGTCGCGGAGCAGCTGGCAGAGCCTCTGGCTGCCCTTTATTACTTCCTCGGAGAGGTAGGGGTTCGCGTCCGTCGGCCCGTAGCAGAGCACGCCGTTGACCTCCTGGTTGTCCACTCCGTTGCAGTGCAGGCGGATGAAAATGTCCGCGTTCGCCTCGGTCGCTATCTGCGCCCTTTGGACGTTGGTTATCTTGACGTCGTTGGTCTCGCGGGTCATGACGACCGTGTAGCCGCGCGCCTGAAGGAGGTCGCGGAGCTGGAGCCCGACTTCAAGGACGACTTCGTACTCGGGGCGGCCCGTGTCGACGCCCTGGGTTCCCGAGGTGACGCCCGCCTTCATCGTATCCGACCCCGGCCCGTTCGGCTCAAGGTCGGTTATCTGCTCGGTCTCGTGCCCCGGGTCGATGCAGACGATCTTCGACGCTCCCGTATTTACATTTTCCGCCGTCGACGCCGCCGCGGTCGGCTCCGCGGCCGTCGATTCAGACGCCGCAGGCACCGACTCCTGTGCTTCCGACGCAGGAGCCGAAACCGGATCCCCTATGCTCGCCTCGGTGGACGCGGTGCTTGAAGCGGCCTTTTTCGCCGCCTCCTCGCTCTTTAAGCGCTGGTTGCGCACAAGGCTTGCCGCAAGGACGGCTATCGCCGCCACTATGAACACCAGCGACGCCGCGAGTATCCCAATGATAAGCTTTCTCTGCTTCTTCCTGCTCATTTCCCGATTGACCTCCGTGCCCGATCGCCTTGCCTTACATTCTCCTCACCCACTCGAAGCCGAGCAGGCCTATGCACTTTTCAAATACCTTCTCCGAAAGCGAGAGCATCGCGAGGTACGAGCCCCGGCGCGTTTCGTCCTCTTCGCCGAGGATCTTCGTGTCGTGGTAGAAACGGTTGAAGCCGTTCGCGAGCGAGTAGACGTAGGCGCAGACCTTGTGCGGCGCCATCTCCTCGGCCGCCTCGGCGAACATTTCCCCGAAACGCGAAAGCTGAAGGGCGAGCTCCTTCTCGGCCTTGCCCGCGGGCGCGGCTATCTTTCCGGATGCGCCCTCGCCCGCCTTTTCGAGCACCGACTTTATCCTCACCAAGGTGTAGAGGATGTATGGGCCGGTGTTGCCCTCGAAGGAGGCGAACTTCGACACGTCGAAGACATAGTCCTTCGCGGCCTGGTTCGAGAGGTCACCGTACTTGACGGCGGAGAGCGAGACTATCCTGGCCGTCTCCGCGGCGTCCTCCTCGCGGACGTTGCGGTTCTCGGCGATCTTGGCCGCCATCTCCTCTTCGACCATGTCGAGGAGGGTTCCTAAGCGGAGCACTCCGCCTTCGCGCGTCTTGAACGCGTGGCCGTCCTTTCCGTTGACGGTGCCGAAGCCGATGTGCCTAAGCTCCGTGGCGTCATTCACCAGCCCCGCCTTCCTCGCCGTCCTGAAGACCTGCGTGAAATGCATGGCCTGTCGCTTGTCAACTACGTAAATGATGCTGTCGGGGCTGTAAAGCTCCATCCTCTGCTTGATGGTCGCAAGGTCGGTGGTGCTGTAGAGCGCGGCGCCGTCGGACTTCCTTATGATGCACGGCGGGATTTCCTTCTTGTCGCCCTCTTCCTTGACGTCGACGACCAGCGCGCCGTCGTCCTCGTAGGCGATGCCCCTTGAGACCATGTCCTCAATCATCCCGGGCATGACGTCCTGAACGTCCGACTCGCCCTTCCAGAGGTCGAAGTCGACGTCGAGCCTCGCGTAATTCTTCTTGAGGTCCGCGAGCGAAACCTGCATTATCGCCTGCCACAGCGCGCGGTATCCGGGCTTTCCCTCCTGCAGGAGGTGGGTCGCCTCCATCGCCGCCGCCTTGTAATCGGGATTATCCGAGGACTTTTTGGAGGCGCACGGGTAGATCTCCTCGAGGTCGCTTATCGTGAACGGGGCCTCTTCCGGATAACCCTGTCCGCCGTCCCCTGCATTTTCATTGAAATACGGCCATTCGGGATGGCGTTCCTTCATCTCGGTGATGATGAGCCCCATCTGGAGCCCCCAGTCGCCGAGGTGGATGTCGCCGAGGACTTCGTGGCCCGCGAAGCGGAGTATGCGCTTGACGCTCTCCCCTATGACGGCGCTCCTCAAGTGCCCGACGTGAAGGGGCTTGGCGACGTTCGGCCCGCCGTAGTCGATGACTATTTTCTTGATTTTCGCGGCAAGCGGCGCCCCGAGCCTGTCGTCGCCGGCCATCTCGTTTAGGCCTTCGGCGATGAAACCGCCCGCGAGATTGATATTTATGAAGCCGGGCTTCACCGATTCCGCCGTCAGGATGTCCGCCGACTTCTCGGCGAGCTTGGCGACGACCTCGTCGGCGATCATGAACGGCGCCTTGTGGAAGGCCTTCGCGGCCGCGAGCGCGCCGTTGCACTGGTACTCGCAAAGATCCGGGCGGTCGGACACGCGGACCGCCCCGTACTCCCTGGCATAGCCGCACTCTTCGAACGCGTCCGAGACGGCCCTGCTCAGGGCACTCGTGATATCAAGCATATTTATTCTCCGTTATATTCCCGTGAAAATGAATTTCCCTTTGCGGCGTCAAAACCGCCTCGGCCTTTCCTTTTCGGCGTCAGAATCCCGCGAAAAGCTCCGCGAGCGCGGGCAGCACGTCCTTGTTCTGCTCCCAGACCGTCGGCCACTGCTCGTAAGGCACTGGGCAGGTCGTAAGGCCCGTCTCTATCGTTATCGCGGGCACTCCTACCACCAGGATGAAGTAGTCGCTGCAGCCGGAGGAGTTCTGTTCGCTCGCGATGGTCGAAGTCTTGACGTACCCCGTGAGGTCGCAGACCCTGGTCGCCAGCGCGTCGTCCTTCGTGTAGAGGTCGCCGCTCGTGCCATAGTCCCAGTAGACGACCTGCCCCTGCGAGTGGTAGGCGATTTCGCCGACGCAGTTGATCGACTCCTGCAGGCGGATTATCGCCTGCGTCTCAAGCTCGGAATTGGCCGAGTCGCCGCGATAGCCGCCGCTGGAATTGGACGGCGTACCGCCGGTCGTCTCCCAGTTCTGGTTGAAGTTCCTGTTGAGGTCGACGCCGCGGGCGTTCGCCTTCCACCTCGTGTAGTACGAGGCGTAGTCAGCGCTCGCGCCGTTCTGGGCTATGTCGTACTGCCAGATGCTGTTCAAGTTCGCCCGAAGCTCTTCGTTCCTTATGCCCTCGAAGCCGTACTGGCTGATGGTAACGCCGTCGGGGTTCGCCATCGGGAGGATGTGGAACTTTACGTTCGCAAAGAGCGCGCTGTAGAGCTGCCCCTCGTAGCTTTCGGAATTCCAGCCCTTCATGAGGGTTTCTATCTGGCGCATGGCAAGCGGGGTATTTATATATTCCCTCGCGTGCATCGAATACTGGATTATTACTTCGTTCCGGGCGGCATCCGAACCTATGACCACGTCGATAATGTCCCTGTCGTCGGCGGTCGTCCCGAGCTTGTACACATGCATCTGCCCAGGGTAGCGCTGCTGCAGGAAATAGAGGTCCTCCCGCATGTCGTCGTAGCTGTAGATCTGCTGCGAGACTTCGACTATGTCGCCCTCGGGAGCCGTCCCTTCGGAATAATAGTCCCAGGCGAGGAGCACGCCGTTATCCGAATCCGCCGTCGAATCCATGGAACCGCCGCTTGATACCCCCTCGTCGATGATGCTGCCCGTCTGCGAGGAGGCCTCCGGCGTCACGACCGCCGCCGTTCCGCCCGAACCGCCGCTGGCGCTCCCGCCTTTCCTCGCGAGGACCAAGACCACTACGGCCGCCACGGCCGCTACCGCGACGACTATTATAAGCCACGAAAGAAGCACCTGCTTTCTGCGCTGGCGCTTCCTTTCCTCCTTTTTCAGCATTTCATTTTCCATTTTTATCCGCTGCCCGGCCGTCTGGGGCGCATGCCACTCAGAGCGGCCGCCCTGGCCGCGTTCGTCCTCGTTCTGGGACTTTTCGAGCTCGTCGAGGTAGCGGTATTTGTCATTAACTGCCATATTTATCCCCTTTAATTTATCCTCGCCCTTCACGCTGTCCGCCCGAAAGCGGTTCCCCTCAGCCAAAAGACGGGCGGCCGTTCATGCTTTCTGCCCCCTGCGTCTCATGCAAAGCCTCAAAGCTTTTCATTTTCAAAGCGGGCCAAAGCGGGGCACGTCCCCTGCACGTAGGACAGTATACCCCAATTGCCGCCCTTAGCAAATAAATTATCTTGTACGGTCACTCGCTGAAGTTGTCCGGGATTTCTTCTCCCCAGGGCGTTCCGTCGAGGTCGTAGGGCGTCGACTGGTATACATAGTAATTCAGCCAGTTCGTGTAGAGGTTGTTGGCGTGCGCCCTCCACAGCAGCATCGGCCGCGCCCCGGGGTCGTCATTCGGAAAATAATTTTCCGGAAGCGCCGTCCCCAAGCCTTTTTGGCGGTCGCGCTCGTACTCCCTGCGGAGCTGCATCCTTCCGTATTCAAGGTGCCCGGTCACGAATACCTTCCTGCCGTTGTCGGCCATCACGAGGCCTACTCCCGCCTCTTCCGACTTCGCAAGTATCGTCAGCTTCGGGCAGGCAACCACGTCCTCGGTCGCGGTCTCGGTGTAGCGCGACTGAGGCATGAGGAAGCTGTCGTCGAAGCCGCGCACGAGCGGCACCTTGCGGTTGTATATCTTGTGCCAGTAGAGCCCGAAAAGCTTCTTCGGAAGCACTCTCTTGGGTATCCCGTAGTAATAGTAGAGCGCGGCCTGCGCCCCCCAGCACAGGTACATCGTCGAGGTGACGTGGGTGTTCACCCAGGAAAATACCTGCTCAAGCTCGTTCCAGTAGTCGACCTCCTCGAAGGGAAGCAGCTCCACCGGCGCGCCGGTCACGATCATTCCGTCGTAGTGCTGCTTCCTGACCTCGTCGAAGGTCAGGTAAAAGGTGTCGAGGTGGCTCTTGGAGGTATTCTTCGAAGTATGGCTCTTCATCCTCATAAAGCAGCAGTCGATCTGCAGGGGCGTGTTTGAAAGTTCGCGCAGGATCTGCAGCTCCGTGTCCTCCTTCATCGGCATGAGGTTCAGTATTATGATGCGGATCGGGCGTATGTCCTGATGCATCGCCCGGTTCTCATCCATAACGAAGATATTTTCCTCCTCCAGGATTTCTTTCACCGGAAGGCCGGTCGGTACCTTAATGGGCATGTCGCCCTCCTTTCTCAAATACGCTTCAGCGAGCGGACCTCCTCTGCCGTCAGGCGCCTGACTTCCCCGGAAGCCAAATCCCCGAGCTCGACGTCCATTATCCGCACGCGCTTTATCTCATTGACGCTTTCGCCGAGCGCCGCGCACATGCGCCTTATCTGGCGGTTGTATCCCTGGGTCAGGATGATCCCGAAGGAATTTTTCCCCGTCCTCCACGCCCTGCACTCACGCGTCCTCACGCGCAGGGGCTTTTTGTGGCGGCCGTCGTCGAGGAGGATGCTTACGCCTTTCTGCATCTTTTCCAAAAATTCGTCGGTGACCTCTCCCGAAATCTTGACCTCGTACTCCTTCTCGTGCATGGCCTTCGGGCTCGTCACCAAGGTTATTAGCGCGGGGTCGTTCGTCAGCAGCACAAGGCCCGTCGACGCCGCGTCCAGCCGCCCCGCGTAGGAGACGTACCTTCCGATGCCCGCGAAGTCGATTATGTTCCCCTCAACCGAGGAGTCGCCCGTGCATACGATCCCGCGGGGCTTGTTCACCGCGAAGTATACATAGCCTTCGCCGCCCCTTAGCCTTTCTCCGTCGACGTACACCGTCTCGCCTTCGCCGACCGAGTCTCCCAGGCCGGCCGTCCTGCGCCTTCCCGACGCGTCCTCGACCTGCACCCGTCCTTCCCCGATCAGGGAGTCCGCCGCCCGCCTTGAGCAGTAGCCGGCGGAGCTGATGAATTTATTGAGCCTCATTCGGATCGCCCCCGCTGCTTTTCGCCGCGTCCGTAAGGCAGCGGCGCCATCCCCGACACGGCTATCGCTATAGTCGAAGCATTGTGCATCAGCGCGGACGCTGCCGGCGTGACCGCCCCCGCGACGCCCAGCGCTATAAGCAGAGTATTTATGAAAATGATTTTCCTGTAGTTCTTCCTTATCCGCTCCATTAGCGCCTCCGACAGGGCGCGGAGCGCAAGGATGCCCTCTAAGCTGTCGCCGTTTATCGTGACGTCGGCGATTTCAAAGGCGATTGAAGCCCCAGTGCTCACGGCCACTCCGACGTCCGCCTCCGAGAGCGCGGGCGAATCGTTTATGCCGTCGCCGATCATGATGACCTTGCGGCCCGCCGCGTGCTCCTTCATGACGTAGTCCGCCTTATCCTCGGGCAGGACCTCCGACATGTAGTCGTCGACTCCGATCTTGCCGGCGACCTCAGCCGCCGTCTTCTCGTTGTCGCCCGTCAGCATTACGACGCGCCCGATCCCGAGCTTTTTTAGCTCCGCGACTATCCTCGGCGCTTCCTCCCTGATCGGGTCCTCGATGCACAGCACCGCCTCCAGCTTTCCGCCGACCGCGAGGTAAAGGTGCGAATACTGCGGGGGAAGGCCCTCCAGAAGCGCCTCCTCGCCCTCTTCCACGGTGCAGCCCTCGTCCTCGAGGACGAAGTGCCTGCTCCCGATCACCGCCTTCTTGCCGTCTATGCTGCTCGCGATGCCATGGGCCACGACGTACTCGACTTCGGCGTGCCTCTCCTCGTGCGAAAGCCCGCGCCGCTTCGCCTCTTCTACGACCGCCGCGGCCATAGAGTGCGGAAAATGCTCTTCCAGGCAGGCCGCGAGCCTTATCGCCTCGTCCTCGTCGCTGCCGCCGAAGAGCACCACGCCGGCGACCTTCGGTTTTGCATACGTAAGCGTCCCGGTCTTGTCGAAAATGACCGTCTCGGCCTCCGCCGCGGCCTCCATGAACCTTCCGCCCTTGACCGTGATGCCTTCCTTCTGCGCCTGCCCCATCGCGGCAAGGACGCTCAAGGGCATCGACAGCTTCAGGGCGCAGGAATAGTCGACCATCAGCACGGACACCGCCTTCGTGACGTTCCCCGTGAAAATGTAGACCGCCGCCGTCCCGAGCAGGCTGTATGGCACGAGCCTGTCGGCTAGGCGCTCGGCCTTCGCCTCAAGCCCCGATTTCATGCGCTGCGACTCGTCTATCATTTTCACGATGCGGTCGTACCTGCCGCTCCCGCTCGTCTTTTCGACGCGGATGTCGACATGGCCCTCGGCGACCACCGTCCCCGCGTAAACGTAGCTCCCCGCCGCCTTCCTGACCGGCAGCGGCTCGCCGGTGAGCGAAGCCTGGTTGACCATCGCCTCGCCGCTTTCGACGATGCCGTCGAGCGGTATCATCCCGCCCATCCTCACGGCGATTATGTCGCCCTTTTCGACCTCTTCGAGCGGCGCCTCTTCTTCCGTGCCGTCCCTCTTTATGAACACCCTGTCGACGCCCAGCGACATCGCGTCCGCAAGGTCCGCGACGGACCGCTTGTGCGTCCAAGTTTCCAGGATGTCCCCGATTTCAAGAAGGAGCATGACCGACCGGGCCGTAGCCGCGTCGCCGCGCAGGAACGAGACTCCGACCGCCGCCGCGTCGAGGGCTTCGACTTTGAGCTGCCCGCCGGAAAGCGACTTTAGGCCCCTTAAGGCATACCGCGCCACCTTGAACGCGGTGAGCACGGACTTTATCGGCGCCGGAAGGACCGCCTTCTTCGCGAAGTGGAAGGCGAGCTTGAAGAACAGCTTGTCCTCGTACTCGCGGTTCAGCTGCCTCGTCGAATGCTGCGGGAGCAAGTATTCAAAGGCGTCAAAAGAAAAGGCCGCCAGCGCGGATACGACGTCCTCCCTGCGGCAGGAGTAGCTTATAACCGCGTCGCCCGTCCTGTCATAGACTGCCGCGTCGACAACGCCCCCGCGCCTCTTTAGGTAGGCACAGAGGATGTCGGCCTCTTTTAAAGTCATCGGCCCCGAAGCGGCACGCACGCGCATCCGCCCACGGGTCTCATGAAGTATTGTGCAGCGCATTTCACACCACCGTCATAAAGCCTGCGGCGGGCAGGGGATCAAGCAGGGCCTAGACTGCGTCTTCTCCTGCTTGGCTCCCCCGCCCGCGCCGTCAAAAGCTTACGCCTCCGCTCCCGCGGCAGCGTCCTCGATAACCTCGTCGGCCTCCTCGGCCGCTTTCTTCTCGTTGAGCTCCTTCGCCTCGGCGAGGATGTCCGATCCGTTCTCCTTGATGAGGTCGACCGTCTTCATGACGGAATCCTTGCCGCGCAGCGCGGCGGCCGTGGCATGGACGTACACCTTCTTCGCCTCTTTGCTGGAAAGCGCGGAGATTCCCGCCGTACCGAAGAGGACACCGCCAAGAAAAATACCAAGTCCTGCAAGCATAACGTACCTCCTTTTTTGATACGCAGTCCGTAAATGAAGCGCACCCGCGCCCCGCCTTCGATTATAGCGCATGGCGGGCGGCTGATGCACATGTACTCAAAAGGGTACATGCACCAGCATGCACCCCTTTAGCTTTCCGCGTCTGACAGGAGTCGAACCCGCGCACCTGGAACCGGAATCCAGTGCTCTATCCACTGAGCTACAGACGCATAAATGGATCGGCGGCCGCCCACGCGACCGCCGATGGAGATAATGGGATTCGAACCCACGGCCTTTCGGATGCGAACCGAACGCTCTCCCACTGAGCTATATCCC
>Ga0065709_1006258_pt1 | contig 10922 bp, 8 predicted proteins | sample Hoacrofraction14_2_FD_59096 | JGI IMG/M metagenome (GOLD analysis project Ga0065709, IMG submission 59096) | Hoatzin crop microbial communities from Cojedes, Venezuela, sample from fiber fraction 14 v1 | ecosystem: Host-associated > Birds > Digestive system > Esophagus > Crop | place: Venezuela... | reverse complement strand
CAGCAACACCAGCAACACCAGCAACACCAGCAACACCAGCAACACCAGCAACACCAGCAACACCAGCAACACCAGCAACACCAGCAACACTAGAATTGCGGAATCGGCATTTTGCGGATTATTTGATGCAGGTGGATGTGGTATGACAAGTGGCTGCAAAAATCCCCAGAGGTACAAAAACGGAGACAGCAAAGTAGTTTGCAATATCGGACGCAAGGGAGTTTCTGTTGAATAGTACGTTTGGAGGAGAAATATGAAAAAAATTACCAGTGTCATTTTGGCAATTTCGATTTTACTTGGCGTTTGTGTTCCCTCATTTGCTGCAGAAAGCTGCATGAATCGCATATGCGGGCTGGAGCAAAGCGAAGAAGAAATAAGTTATGCACGCAGTGTATTCTCAAGGCACTTGAATATTCTTATAAGCGTAGGTGAACTCGATGGGAATGCCGACGAATATAGTTTGGGGCATCCGTTTTCATTGTTCAATGTCAAAGATGATACTTGTTCAAGCTGTTTTCCAATATTAGAGCAGGATGGATTTGTGGCCATATTGGAAGTGTATGAAGACGGTGGAGAGCTTAATGCTTCAGCAGCGGTATCCTTCTCTAAGGAACTAGAGGCTGTTTTTGCAGAGGAAGATTTTGGCGACTTTGTCCTTTTAACTGATGGTATCCAGGTACAGGCCTATAACGGCAGGGGCTTTTTAGAGATTTATGAGCTTTACGAGACAGGCGAGGAATCATTGAACCTTGCTGAAAAATATGGCTACTTGGTTTCGGATTGCCCTAATGTTCAGGAATTGAATGAACTTAAACAGGCATACGCCATGCAGTCGCGACTTGTGCTTGGCGCGGTGGATAGGCCTACTGAGTATAAGACGCTGAACGTGGCGGGGGTAAGTCAAAGCGGCAATACATGCTGGGCGGCAACGTGTGCGGCATTAATAAACTATTATAAAGGGCAAGGATTGAATGATGTGACCGTCGCGACCTATGTCTATGGATCCAATTGGAATCAGGGAGGAAGCTGGACGCAGATAAAAAAGGCATATAACCATTGGGGGCTTTATCCTACCCAGACTTCGGTTATCGCCTTCAGCAAGGTAAAAAGCAACATAAATTCTGGCAAGCCGATGCACCTTGGTTTAAATGGGCATTCCGTTGGATTGATTGGCTATGAGGATTGGTCAGGATCCGCAAGTGGAATAACAGACAGGATTTTGATCTTGCTTGAACCGAACGGCGGTGTACATAGAAGCGTCACTCTTAACGCTTCCGGCAACTTTACTTATGCTTTGGGAGGAGGATCTAACGCATGGCTGAAAACAAGAGAATTTTGAGGCTGCTGTTAATTGTAGCGGCTGCTGGAATACTGGCGGGCTGCGGCAATGCCGCGAAGGCGGAGCAGGCGTCGAAGGACGCGGCCGCTGAGGGAACTGCGGCCGCCGATTTTCCGAGGGACGATATTGGCGTTCCGGACGCTGTGGTGATGGTCGACGGAACGGCTTATGAGCTTGAGGGCTTCGACGCCGCAGCCGGGGGCAGCAGGCAGGAGCTTGAGCTTACAGTCGAGACGGACACTGCGGCGGAAATCGTGCTTCCGGTAATAAGCCCGACACATTTTTGGAGCCTTGAGGAGACCGAGGAGGTCAGCCTCGTGTCCTACGACAAGAAGGCCTGGTGGGAGCTTAGCGAAGAGCTTGAGGGGGAAGTCGCCGCGCTGCAGCGCTTTAAGGTGGAGCTTCCGGCAGAAGCCTCAACGTACATCCGCTTCAAGTGGGCCAACGTAAATGAAATCGGCAGGGCTTTCGACGACAAGGCCGAGGACTACTACCTGTGCATAGTTGCAAAGACGAAGTGAGCCGACTCATTCCCCAAACCCTCTGCCCAAACCCTCTGCCCAAACCCCGCCCGCTGTGCTATACTCCTTAAGAAGCTGCAGCGCGGGGGCTTTGCCTGACGCTTGTCCTCAAAGGGGCGTGCGGGGCGCGGCGGCGTATCATTTTCTGTAATGAATGCCATAAAGGGGCGAAGGCCCTGCGGCGGAAAGGCGGAGATAATGGGCAGTGTGAAGGTAATCACGCAGACGGCTTCGGGGTTCATCAAGGACCACGAGATGGAAGGGATAAAGAAGGGCATCGAGGCGGCCAAAGAGACGCTCGTCAGCAGGGACGGCGCGGGCAACGACTTCCTCGGCTGGCTCGACCTTCCGGTCGCATACGACCGCGACGAGTTCGCGCGCATCAAGAAGGCGGCTGAGAAGATCCGCAGCGATTCGGAGGTCTTCGTGGCCATCGGCATCGGCGGCTCCTACCTCGGCGCGAAGGCGGCGATCGATTTCCTTGAGGGCGTGTTCTACAACAACAAGACGAAGGCGCAGCGCGGCGGCCCCGAGATCTATTTCTGCGGCAACAGCATAAGCCCGGCCTACCTGCAGGGGCTTCTTGACGTCATCGGCGACCGCGACTTCTCGGTAAATGTTATTTCGAAGTCCGGCACGACGACCGAGCCCGCCATCGCCTTCAGGATTTTCAAGGACAAGCTTGAGAAAAAGTACGGCAAGGAAGAAGCGGCAAAGCGCATCTACGCGACGACCGACAAGGCCCGCGGAGCGCTCAAGTCCCTCGCGGACGAAGAGGGCTACGAAGAGTTCGTCGTCCCCGACGACGTCGGAGGCCGCTACTCCGTGCTCACGGCCGTCGGCCTCCTGCCGATCGCGGTTGCCGGCGCGGACATCGACGCGCTCATGGCAGGCGCCGCCGCCATGCGCGAGAAGGTCATGACGGCCCCCTTCGAGGAGAACGACGCCCTTTTGTACGCCGCGGCCCGCAACATCCTCTACAGGAAGGGCAAGTCGATCGAGCTCCTTGCGGACTACGAGCCGCGCCTTCACATGACGGCGGAGTGGTGGAAGCAGCTCTACGGCGAGTCCGAGGGCAAGGACAACAAGGGCATCTACCCGGCGTCCTGCGACTTCACGACCGACCTGCACTCCATGGGCCAGTTCATCCAGGAAGGCTCCAGGGTGATGTTCGAGACCGTGCTCGCGGTCGAAGAGCCGTCCTGCGACGTGACGATCGAAGAGGCGGAAAATGACCTCGACGGCCTCAACTACCTCGCCGGCCGCACGATGGACTTCGCCAACAAGTGCGCCATGAACGGAACGCTCCTCGCGCACACCGACGGCAACGTCCCCAACCTCAAGATCAGCATCGCGAAGATGGACGAAGAGTCCCTCGGCGAGCTCTTCTACTTGTTCGAGTTCGCCTGCGGCGTGTCGGGGTACTACCTCGGCGTCAACCCGTTCAACCAGCCGGGCGTCGAGAGCTACAAGAAGAACATGTTCGCCCTCCTCGGCAAGCCGGGCTACGAAGAGCAGCACGACGCGCTCATGAAGCGCCTTTGATGCCGTGCGGGTCTGGGGAAAAATATGGAAGGACGGCCATCTCATAAGGGACATGGTCGCCGAAGAGCCGGGCAGCGACACGCGGACGCACAAAATCCTCCGCGCGCTCGAAGAAATCTGCCATGCCTTCGACCTGCCCGTCCCGATCTGGCTCGACAGCAACATCGCCGAGTTCCAGCGGACGTCGAAGACCCGCTTCACCGCGGACAGCTTCGTCGAGGAGATCGGCTTCGACTGCCTTGAGCTGCAGGTCATAGAAGAGTGAGGCTTCCTTCGGAATAAGGTCGCAGAGGCGGGTTTTCGGCGGTTTGCTGAAAATCCGCCCTTTAATTTCGGCGGTTTGTCCATTGGGCTTTGGGGCGGGGCGGAGTATACTTTAAACATACGAAACGTGTGCCCGTGCGCGGGCGGAAAGACTAGGAGGAATTAAAGCTATGGCATCACTTTCTCTGCAGCATATTGACAAGACGTATGAGAACGGCTTCAAGGCCGTCAAGGACTTCAACCTCGAAGTCGAAGACAAGGAATTTATCATCTTCGTCGGACCTTCGGGCTGCGGCAAGTCCACGACGCTCCGCATGATCGCGGGCCTTGAGGACATCACGGGCGGCGATTTCTACATCGACGGCAAGCGCATGAACGACGTCGAGCCGAAGGACCGCGACATCGCCATGGTCTTCCAGAACTACGCCCTGTACCCGCACATGACCGTTTTCGACAACATGGCGTTCGGCCTTAAGCTCCGCAAGGTTCCGAAGGAACAGATCAAGAAGCAGGTCGAAGAGGCCGCGAAGATCCTCGACCTCGACAAGCTCCTCGACCGCAAGCCGAAGGCTCTTTCGGGCGGACAGAGGCAGCGTGTCGCGATGGGACGCGCTATCGTCCGTAACCCGAAGGTCTTCCTCATGGACGAGCCGCTGTCGAACCTCGACGCCAAGCTCCGTGTCCAGATGCGTACCGAGATCTCTAAGCTCCACGACAGGCTCGGCGCGACGATCATCTACGTCACGCACGACCAGACCGAGGCTATGACGCTCGGCACCAGGATCGTCGTCATGAAGGACGGCGTCGTGCAGCAGATCGACACGCCGCAGAACCTCTACGACCATCCGACCAACCAGTTCGTCGCAGGCTTCATCGGATCCCCGCAGATGAACTTCATGAACGCCAAGGTCAGCAACAACGGCAAGACCGTCGAAGTCGGCGGCTGCAAGCTCGACCTTTCCGCCGAGAGGGCTGAGAAGCTCGCTGCCTACGACGGCAAGGAAGTCGTACTCGGCATCCGTCCTGAGGACGTCCACGACGAGGAGGAGTTCCTCGAGAAGCATCCGGAATCCAGGATCAACGCAGAGATCCGCGTCTACGAGCTCCTCGGCGCCGAAGTCTTCCTGTACTTCGATTTCGCCGGCACGCAGATGACGGCCCGCGTCAACCCGCGCACGACGGCCCGCACGGGCAGCAACGTCGAGTTCGCGTTCGACATGGAGAAGGCCCACTTCTTCGACAAAGAGACCGAGGAGACCATCATCGACTGATGGAACGCATCGGCTGAAAGCTGAACAACGAAAGGCGCCGGCGGAACGACCGCCGGCGCTTTTAATGAGCGAACGCGGAGAATCCGAGATATCGAGTAGACTTTAAAAGGGATAAATGAGCTTTCGCGCATGACTGGAAAATTCTAAATGGAACAACTTCCGCCGTCCGCCTCTGCCTGCTGTGTTCCTTGCGGTTTGCGCCCTGCGGCTTTAAAATCTAGGTATTGCGTGAAATGTCGCAGCAAGGATCGCCGCGGACAGCGAGGCTGCCAGCGGTTTGTGGAAAGGCATAAAAGCGGAACGGGAATGTCCGCTTTTACTTAAAAGGAAGTGGCCGCATGGTGGATCAGGAACAATTCAGCCGTCTGTCGGAGGAGCTTGCCGCGGAGGTGGGCTCGCTCATTTCGGGCATGGCGCCGACGGAGGGGAATATAGCGCGGCTCCGGAACGCGCTCGACGCGTTAAGGGGAGCCGCTAGCCACCGCGCCCTCTTCGCGCGGCTTATTGCCGGCGAAGAGCCGCAGGACCTCGAAGCGGCCGCCGCCGAGCTGGGGGTCGATCCGAATGGAGAGTGGGCGGTGTTCGCGGTCGAGACGAACCGCGGCGACGCCGACGCCGCGCTCGGCGTCCTGGAGCAGCTCGCCGAGGGCGGCGGGGCAGCGGCGGCCTTCAAGACTGGCGACGGCCGCCTCGCCCTCGTCATGGAGAAGCCCGAAAAGAGCGGCTGGGAGGAAATGCACGCCAAGGCGCATGTCATTTCCGATATGCTAAGCACCGAGGCGATGGTCGGCGCGAGGGTCGGCTTCGGAACCGCCGCGAAGGGGCTTTTGAAGCTGAGGCGGTCCTACGGAGAGGGCGTCGCGGCACTGTCGGCGGGAAACATTTTCATGAGCGGCGAAACGGTCTGCAGCTACGAAAAAATGGGGATAGCGCGCCTCGTCGCGGACGCGCCCGCGGACGCCTGCCGGCTCTTCCTCGAGGAGACCTTCGGCGACTTTAGGCCTTCGCAGCTCGGCGAAGAGATGCGGAACCTCGCCGACACCTTCCTCGCGAACAACTTGAGCATAACCGACACCTCGCGCAGGCTCTTCCTGCACAGGAACACCCTCGTGTACCGCATCGAGAAAATAAAAGCGGCGAGCGGGCTCGACATCCGCCACTTCGAGGACGCGATGGCCTTCTACCTCGGCGAGCTCGTCGAGGTGAGGCTGAAGGCGGTGAAGGAGTAGCGCCCGCCGCGGCACGATCCCCGGGCGTCTGCGGGGAACCGCGGCGTATGCTCAAAGCGGCTAAGGGGCAGCGGCGCAGGGCGGCACGATCCCCGGGCGTCCGCGGGGAACCGCGGCGTATGCTCAAAGCGGCGAAGGGGCAGTGGCGCGGGGCGGCTTTTCAAAATAGGGCACTTGTAGTACAATTAGCGGAGTTTGAACCGGCGCGGGCAGTCATCGCATCCGTGCCGCGCAAGGCACGGGCGGCGGCTTTGATACAGCGGCGGCGCGCGAGGCCCGGCGGATCTCAAAAAACTGCGCAGGACAAAGCGAGAAGCTGACGGCGGTTCATGAGCATGCAGCAAAGCAGAACGCGGATAACCGCTTTTGCGGGGCATTTTAAAGGCGCGAAGGAGATTTGAATGGTCACATTGCATGAAGGCGGCATCTATCTTATAAAGGGCACGGAGCTGCGCGAGTCGTACAGCGGCGACGCGGAGAAGGCACGGGAAGGCACGATCGCCTACGGCATCCTCCGCCAGCACAACACCTCCGGCGACATGAAGGACTTGAAGCTCCGCTTCGACGCCCTCACCTCCCATGACATAACCTACGTCGGCATCATCCAGACGGCGCGCGCGTCGGGGCTTGAAAAGTTCCCGATCCCCTACGTCCTGACCAACTGCCACAACTCGCTCTGCGCGGTGGGCGGCACGATCAATGAAGATGACCACGTATTCGGCCTTACCGCGGCACAGCGCTACGGCGGAGTATACGTCCCGCCCATGCAGGCCGTCATCCACCAGTACGCCCGAGAAATGCTCGCCGCCGGCGGGAAAATGATCCTCGGCTCCGACAGCCACACCCGCTACGGCGCGATGGGCACCATGGCCGTCGGCGAAGGCGGCCCCGAGCTCGTCAAGCAGCTCCTGTCGCGCACCTACGACATCAAGATGCCCGAAGTCGTCGCCATTTATCTCGAAGGCGAGCCGCGTCCGGGCGTCGGCCCGCAGGACGTCGCGCTCGCGATAATCGGCGCGGTGTTCAAGAACGGCTTCGTCAAGAACAAGGTCATGGAGTTCGTCGGCCCCGGCGTCTCGAACCTCTCCATGGATTTCCGAATCGGCGTCGACGTCATGACGACCGAGACCACCTGCCTGACCTCCGTGTGGCGCACCGACGACAAGACCCGCGAGTTCTTCGAGATCCACAAGCGCCCCGAGGCCTTCAAGGCCCTAGAGCCCGCCCAGGCGGCCTACTACGACGCGCTCGTCAAGGTCGATTTGTCGGCGATAAAGCCGATGATCGCCCTGCCGTACCATCCGAGCTGCGTCTACACCATAGACGAGGTAAATGACAATGCCGAAGCGCTGCTCGCCGAGACCGAGGAGCGCGCCCGCGTCGCTTTCGGCGACAAGGTGAAGGTCAGCCTCAGGGAGAAGATCGTCAACGGACGCATCCACGTAGACCAGGGCATCATCGCCGGCTGCGCGGGCGGCGGCTTTGAAAATATCTGCGACGCCGCGGACATCATGCGCGGCGGCAGCATCGGCGACGGGAACTTCACGCTGAACGTATACCCCGCCTCGACGCCGATATACATGGAGCTCATAAAGAACGGCGTGTGCGCCTCCCTAATGGAGACCGGCGCGGTGATAAAGCCCGCCTTCTGCGGCCCGTGCTTCGGCGCCGGGGACACGCCCGCGAACAATGCATTTTCAATCAGGCATTCGACGAGGAACTTCCCCAACCGCGAGGGCTCGAAGGTCCAGGAGGGGCAGATCGCCTCTGTCGCGCTCATGGACGCCCGCTCGATCGCGGCGACGGCCGCCAACCAGGGCGTGCTCTCCTCGGCGGAATACTTCACCGGGAACTACACGCACCCGAAGTACTTCTTCGACAGCCGCATCTACGACAACCGCGTCTTCGACAGCCGCGGCAAGGCCGACCCGTCGGTCGCGCTGCAGCTCGGCCCGAACATCAAGGACTGGCCGTCGATGCCCGCGCTGACCGATAATTTGCTCATAAAGGTCGTCTCCGAGATACACGATCCCGTCACGACCACCGACGAGCTCATCCCCTCGGGTGAGACCTCGTCCTACCGCTCTAATCCCCTGCGCCTCGCGGAGTTCGCGCTCTCGAGGAAAGACCCCGCCTATGTCGGCGAGGCCAAGGCCGTACAGAAGGCCGAGAAGGCGCGCGAGGAGGCGAACGGCCTTGCGGCCGCGGTCGCCGAGGCCTGCCCCGAGACCGTCGCGGCCTTCGACGCGGTGCGCGAGGACTATCCGACGGCGAACTTCTCCAACACGGGCATCGGCTCGACCATTTTCGCCGAGAAGCCGGGCGACGGCTCCGCGCGCGAGCAGGCGGCCTCCTGCCAGAAGGTCCTCGGCGGCTGGGCGAACGTCGCCCGCGAGTACGCGACCAAGCGCTACCGCTCGAACCTCATCAACTGGGGCATGCTGCCGCTGCTGATCGAAGAGGGCGAGCTGCCTTTCGCGAAGGGCGACTACATCTTCCTTCCGGGCATCGCCGAAGCGGTCCGCGCGAAGGCGGAGACGATCAAGGCGGTCGCGGTATCGCCGGACGGCAGGAGGGAGTTCACGCTGCGCCTCGGCGACCTTACTGACGACGAGCGCGAAATCATCCTCGACGGCTGCCTCATCAACTATTACAGGAACCACGCCTGAGGCCGTTATTTAAGGCTTAAGGCTTCAATGAAGAAAGACCGTGCGCGTACTTAAGCGCGCGGCCTTTCGCCTATAAGGGAAAATAGGACGCAACAAGTACCGGAGGCACAGATGAATTATCGGAAAATGATCCGCGGCGGCGCCGCTGCGGCCCTCTCGGCGGTCCTTTTATGCACGGGCTGCTCTCCTTCCGCGCTGCTAATTAACAACTTCGGCGCGGGCGCGCTTGAAATCTCTTCGGCTTCGGCGGGCAAAGGCGGCGAAGAAAGCAAGGCCGGCGAAGGCTCGTCGGACTCTGAAAAGAGCGGAGCGGAATCCGGCGCGTCGTCCGAGGATGCGTCTTCGGAAAAGGACGGAGCTTCCTCCTCCGAATCCGGATCTTCAAAGGAAGGGGAACTTTCGGACTCCGGCAGCGGCAAGGCGGAAAAAACCGGCTTCTACCTCGCGGAGTTCCCCGAGAGCTACAATTTCGACTACGACGGCCTCGACGCGAAGATCGAGGAGCTTTCGTCCGCCGCGGAAAGCGGCGATGCCGACAAGGCGCTTGACATCTACGACGAGTGCCTAAAGCTCATAACGGAAGCCTACAGCAACTGGGTCGCGCACCAGATCGCCTCCGACGCCGACGTGACCGACAAGTCCTTGAGCGCGCTTGAGAAGGAAGACCAGGAGCGGCTTACGGTGGCGGAGGACGCCTTCCTAATCGCGGTGCGCGATGCCTGCGCTTCGCCGAACTGCGCGGACGCGTTCAAAGGACACGTCGGAGAAGACTATTTTCAGGGATACCTCGACTATGAGGACATGGAGGACGAGGAGCTTGACAGGTCGCTTGAGGAGTCCGAGCTCTTCGAGGAGTACGAGACGGCCCTTGAGGAGGCAAAGAGCGACGATGACCTGCTTGAAACCGCGGGCGGAATCTACTTAAAGCTCGTGAAGATGCGCACCGAGGAGGCGAAGGAGGCCGGGTACGACAGCTACGCCGACTACGCCTACGAGTCGAGCTACGACAGGGCCTATTCCTGCGACGACGCGCAGGCGCTGTGCGACGCGGTGAAGAAGTACAGCAAGGATTTCGTCGAGCTGGAGAGCCTGGGCTCAAGCCTTTTCTCCTACGAGGACGTCAATCTGACGGGGGACGAGCTCGTCGGAAAGCTCAGGGACTGCGTGGCCGAGATCGGGGATTTCGCGGCCGAGGGCGTCGACTACATGCAGAAGAACGGCCTCTACGACGGCGGGAGCGGGAGCGGCCGCCTGGAGTCGTGCTACACCGCCTGCGGGTATTCGACCATGACGCCGTACATTTTCCAGACCTACGAAGGCGCGAGGAACTTTACGACGATAAGCCACGAGTTCGGGCACTTCATGGCGTACTACGAGGCCGAGGCTCCCGACAACATTTTCTTTGCGAAGCTCAACGCGATGGACGTCGCCGAGATGCAGTCTAACGGCCTGCAGGCCCTTTGCACCTTCCTCTACGACAAGGTCTACGACGAGGACTACCTGGTGCTTGAGGCGCAGGCGTACAACATCGACGACCTGGCCTTCGGCGTCATCTCGGGCTGCATGATCGACGAGTTCGAGCGCAGGGTCTACGAGAATCCCGACATGACGGTCGACGAGTGCGACGCGCTCTTTGACACGGTGGCGAAGGAGTACTTCGGCGACTACGCGAAGTATTACGAGGGCTACTGGGTGCAGGTCTACCACATCTTCGAGGCGCCGCTCTACTACATCAGCTACGCGACTAGCTCGCTGCCCGCGCTTGAGCTTTTTGCCATCGGGCAGGACGACTTCGACAAGGCGGCGGAAATATGGAAGGACCTCGTCTGCGAGGTCGGCCCCTTCGAGACCGACTANTTCTCGGTGATCGACCGCGAAGGGCTGACGCGCTTCTCCGACACCGAGGGAGTCGCGAAAATAATCAGCGGCACGTATGACTACCTCGACGAGGCCAGCACGGAAATACTCCTCGCCTACTACGGCGGCTACCAGCAGGGGCGGAGGTAAGGCACTGAGCGTAAGGCCGCGCTTAAAGAGGGCGATGCCCGGCGGGCGGCGATGGAGGCTCCAGGCGGCCGCACCTA
>Ga0065709_1006246_pt1 | contig 10933 bp, 15 predicted proteins | sample Hoacrofraction14_2_FD_59096 | JGI IMG/M metagenome (GOLD analysis project Ga0065709, IMG submission 59096) | Hoatzin crop microbial communities from Cojedes, Venezuela, sample from fiber fraction 14 v1 | ecosystem: Host-associated > Birds > Digestive system > Esophagus > Crop | place: Venezuela... | reverse complement strand
AGAGAATTTATTGTTCGGCGTTGATTTCTTCTATTTGTTGGATAATTTGGTCGTTGCTTTGTTGCATTTTTTTGAATATTTTAGCGCTGACAATGATGCCGATGATGCAACCAACGCAGCCGCCAATGAGAACGCCGCCAATGAGAACGACGTTCTCAGGCGTTAGGTTGTCGAATGGGTTTACGTCTTTGAAATTTTTAATGCAAGCAATGGCGAATGCAGCAAGTAGAAATAGGACGACCGCTACTGTGCCTACGATGGTCTGGATGGCGCGTTGGCGCTTCATTTTGCGCAGTTTTTCAGCCGTTTCTATGAGGTTTTGTCGGTCGAAATCATTGTCTTTGATTGGCGTTATATTGACTTTCCAATCGAAATAGATATCGATAGCGCAGCCGAGCGCGAGGATGAGCGTGAGCCACAGCGGGATGTGGGCGTAGAGCGATATGCCAATCCAGATAAGCACTGCGATAGGCGCGGCGATAAGCTCGCCAAAAATGTATTTCTTGATCCACGACATTTTATCTTTCATCGACTCGCGAATAAGTCGTTCGTTGACGATTTCCTGACTGGCGATTTTCTTTTCGAGAACAGCCATTTGCGCTTTCAGTTGTTCGAATTCCAAGTTTTCCATTCTATCTGATTTTTATTGGTTTGACATGTTTTTGAGTTGTTCTTTGATGCGATAAAGTCTTACCGACACGTTTTTTGCCGTTATTCCTACGACAGCGCCGATTTCTTCGTATGACATATTTTCGAGCCACAGCAAGATGATGGCGCGGTCGAATGCACCGAGTTTGGCGATGCGCTTGCGGAGCATCTCGATTTGCTTGCTGTCGTCGTCGTTGTCTTCAAAGAGATTGATGTTCATCGAGAGCGGGATTGTTTGTTTGCGTTTTCGGTTTTTGCGGTCTATGGAGATGCACGTGTTAAGGCTTACGCGGTAGATCCAAGTCTTCACGTTGCTGCGCCCTTCGAAGTGTTCCATGCCCTTCCAAAGGTTCGTTAGAATCTCCTGAAATAGGTCGCTGACTTCATCTGCGTTGTTTGAGAACATGTAGCACACAGTGTAGATTGTTGCTTTGTTGTCTCGCACCATTCTTTCGAATGTTTCTTGTTTCGTTTCCATTGTTTTTTTTCGAATTCGTTTGCACGTTAGACGCAAAGGTATATAAAAAAACTACAGGAATTTTGTAGAATTTTTTTAGAAAAATGTGCGCAAAAAATAAGCATCAACTGATTCGGCGAGTTTGAAGTCAGTTGATGCTTTTTGTTTATCCGTATTTGAGCAAGCATTTGAGCGTTGCTTTCACTTTTGTTAGCGCTATACCCAAGTCGGCAGTCACGCCGTTGGCTTCGCATTGCTGTATAAGCGTGATTGCCTGCAGCAGCGCCTTGTAGTCGTCGGTCGTGATTGGCGAGTCGGAGATGGAGTATTCGGGATCCGCGTACCTGTAGAATTTGTTGTCATATACTTCGATTGGCGCGTAGAAACCTAATTTATCCGATCTCATCATTTGGATATCCGACTGGATTGTACGCTTCGAGATGCCTTTTGCGATGCCTTCCATATCGTAAAGCGCGTCGGAGCAGGCGTCAACGAGGTCATCCAGAGTCCATCTTTTGTACCTGTTTCTCAGGCATCTGTCGATGGTCTTGTATCTGATTAGTGCATTTTTGTTGGCTGGCATAATGTTCTTTCTTTTTCTTGTTCATAATCTGTTTATTTTGTTTGCGTGCCATGCCAGTCGGAAGATAGTCGGAAATGTGGCTGGATAGGCACAAAAAAAGTTGGAAAGCGCTGTAAGGACTTTCCAACTCATTTTCCCGATTATCTTGGGTTGTTGCGTTATTTTTCTATGGCGTAAAACCAACTCGAACAACGACTGCGCTGGACATGTCCTTCTCGTCCAAAACTATGGTAATAGCCTTGGAATCGGAGCTGTGATATGTAAAACCGCTGTCTAAGCATCGTTGTTTTTGTTGTCGTTTTATGCGAATTGCGCTGCAAAATTACGATAAATATTCGAATAATATGCATTTTCGCCGCAAAAATATGCACGCGCTGCGCAATGTTTTTGCGTAGTTAGGAAAAAATGTATGCAGATTTAATGGGGTAGGAGAGTCGCTTACGCGCGCGAACATTATATAATATTATAATAGAAAAAACGTTCACCGAATTATTTCGATGAACGTTCTTTTGTAGTTTTACGTTTTGTTTTCGCGATGCGTTATGATTCTTTTTCCATAGCGCGGTCATACATTTCCACGCCACCACAATGCGCGAGGTGATCGTGCAGTTCGCGAGGAACGAGAATGACTGTGCGACCGTCGGCACATTCGTGGAAAACGCGAATGCGCACGATTACAATCTTTTCCAGATTGGTATCAATTTAAAAATAAATATACAACAGGAGGGAAGTTGCGAAAAAAAGAGGTTCCACGCTATAGTCAAGTAGGTAATGCCATTCCTCCTTTATTCGCCCAACAAGCAGGTTTAGTTTTAAAAACAATGATATAAAATGGATAAATTGCAATTTAAAGTAAGTTCTGCCCTAAAGGATCTTATAGGAAGAGATCTTATAACAAGCAATAATGTGGCAATATTTGAACTTGTTAAGAATTCGTATGATGCCTATGCAAGTAAGGTTTATATAATTTTCGAAGATGATAAAATCATTATTCAAGATAATGGTAATGGTATGTCTTTTGATGATATAAAAGCGAAATGGTTGTTTTTAGGTTTTTCAGATAAAAAAATATTTCAGAATCTAACAATAAACAAAAATCATATAGAGACAAAATTAAAAGATACTATGCTGGTGCTAAGGGAATAGGAAGATTTTCTTGTGATAGATTAGGGCGTTTTATAACTATGATTACCCGAACGCATGATAATCAATTTTCAGATTGTATATATGTTGATTGGAAAGAATTTGAGGTCGATCAAAAAATAGAATTTGCAAATGTAAATGTTCTTCATGATAGAAAATATACACCAGTGGTTTTTCCTCTTGGATTAAACCATGGAACGATTATAGAGATAAGTGGCTTGCATGATAAGGAATTTCCTTGGACGAGAAAACATCTTTTGGAATTAAAACGCTCTTTAGAAAAATTAATTAATCCTTTCTCTGAAACAGATGATTTTTCTATTGAAATAAGTTGTAAACGAGAGGAAGATGGTGATAAAAAGATTATTCATACAACTAAAGGGTACGATAGAGATATTGTTAACGGGGTAATAAAGAATAGTATATCAAATATTATTAAATTAAAAACAACCCAGATTGATGTTAAATTAAGTAGACAAATAATTACCACGACCCTTTCTGATAGAGGGGTGGAAATCTATAAAATAAGAGAAAAAAATAAGGACTTCTATTTATTTGAAGATGCTGCGATATCGATATCATTTTTAAATCGAGCCGCAAAGTATAATTTTACGCGTATGATGGGGATTGAAGTCGTAAATTATGGATCCATATTCCTATTTAGAAATGGTTTTCGAATACTTCCTTTCGGAGACACAGGTGATGACAGTTGGGGACTTGATTTTCGTGCTCAACAAGGTTACAATAGATACTTGGGAAGTAGAGATCTCTTTGGTAGAGTTGATATACAGACAGACCGCGTAGATGAATTAAAAGAAGTTTCAAGTCGTGATGGCGGATTGGTAGATACTCCAATGTCACGTCAAGTAATGAAGTTCTTTGAGACGGCTCATAGGCGTTTGGAACGTTATGTAGCAGGAGTCTTATGGGGTGAAGGCTTTTTAAAAAATAGTTATTATTCTTCTGATGATATAGGAAACGAAGAAAGAAAAAAACTTCAAATAGTTGATAAAGATTCTGATAATCCCAATTATGTTATCGATAAAAGTATAGGTAGCAAGATAGATTTTGTTAGACTTATAAAGAATTTGTCGGCAGATGACAATGTTGAGATTTTATATTATAATGAAGAACTCGCGAATTTATTCTCTGATGATTTGGAAAGGAATGTAATTAAACCTCAATTTCTTTTGGATCTTGAAACTATTGCTAAAAAAAAACTAACAATAGTTCTATTCTAAAAAAAATAAAAGATGTTAAATATCATATAGAAAATTTGAGACGTTTAAAAGAAGAGGCAGAAGAAGCAATAAATGCAAAATATAGAGCAGAAACAGCAGAAAGAGAAAAGCTTATTGCACAGAAACATGCGCAAGAAGAAGAAAAAATGCGAAAAATCGCGGACCTTGCGAAATTAAAAGCTGAAAATGAAAAATTAAAAGCAGAAAAGAAAGCAACGTAAGAAGAAAAACGTAAAAAAACCGAGAAAGAAAAAAAACTAGAATCTCTGAAGGCTGAGTTTTATAAAAAAATATCAAATCCTGACACAGATGCCTTAATTCATCACGTTAAGAATAACAATAATCGAATCAATGATAATATTGATGAATTAATAAATTATGTTACAAAAACAATTAAAGATAAAATTTCATACAAATACATAATAACTTCTTTATCTAATATCCGTAGATTATCTTTAAAATCACTTAAAGCGGCCGATTTAATATTGAATTGTGATTTGTCAATGTCTGATTCTCAAAAGATAAATCTTCCACTATTTCTCAAAGGATATTTAATGAATGAGGTGCATAAAAAATTGATTGTCATTTTCATTCAGATGTTAATATGTTTGTGATTATTGGTAGTAAATTAGATATAGGTCTTATAATAGATAATTTTATAAAAAATTCTATTGATTGGGGTGCAAATAATTTTTGGATAAATTGTTCGAAAAGAAATAATACACTTATTGTCGACATTTATGATGATGGTAAAGGTCTCTCTGATAGATTTAAAGAAGATCCTAATGAAATCTTTAATTTTGCTACTACGGCCAAGAAAAATGGTACAGGATTTGGCATATATTTAATAAGAGAATCATTAAAAGTAATCAATGCTACGGTAAAACTTGCAGAAAATATAAATAATAAAGGTATTCATTTTCAAATAATTTTTGTGTAATGGAGCAACGATATTTGATTTTAATTGATGAGCAATCTCAGGATAATCGTTTGAAAAGAATTAAAACATTCCTTAAAAATGATGGAATAGAATTGATTTATAAAGAGATTAATCCTCAAGAAATTACAAAAAGAGATAAAATCGGAGATTTAAATTTTAGTAGAGAAAATTTTAAGCGTAAATTAGAGAGAATACCATTTATCCAACGTCTAGACGTTTTTGCAACAGATTATAATTTAATTGATGGACAATTGGATGGAATGGATGTTGTGGAGATATTTTCTCAATGTCTTCCGAACTACCGGAAAAGATTTATTATCTATTCAGCTAAATGGATAAAGTTATTGAAAATATCTTAATAAATAAGGCAAAAACACTTGAAAAACAAATTTATTTCTTAAAACTCTTAAATACTTATAATATTGATTATTTAAATAGTGAAGGTGAATTCGAAAATAAATTTAAAGTTTTAATAACTAAGGAGCAAGATTTCACAATCGATAATTATCTTATTGATAAAATGGCTGGTATTAATAGTGATAAGATTTTATGTGCGATTAATCCATATGAGAATAAAAGTTTGAGTGAAGTTGCTTCATTATTGACATTAAAGGATTAGAATGCTTTTATTTTTAAAAAAGAGATTGTAGACCATATTTTACTAATATTACCAAGATACAAAATTATGAGTGAAGTTTTTGCGATATATCCTATAGACAAAAGTTCCAATTCTTCAACTAAATTTCTTGATCGAATAAACTCTTTTGAAATGAGAAATTTAGGAAAGAACAGGCATTGTTATAAAGTGCATTTTTCAAATCAAGATTATGAAAATTGTATAAAGATGGCAAAACGAGAACACTTTATCTTTTATATGGGGCATGGTGGCCCTACTAAATTACATGGAGCTTGTGGTAAAAATGGCGAATTGCAGAATATTGATTCTTTAGCTATGGAGGAAAATCCTCAATTCTATAGGAACGAAGATTTTATAACTACGAATAACATTTCTGAATTTAAAGATTGCATTTTTTCTGTTTTTCTTGTAATTCCAATAAAAATCAAGCTAAATGTCTTGGACGTGTCGCAATACAGGCTGGTGTAAAGACTTTCATCGGTTTCGGGGATATTCCTACTGATTATAATAATACGTTTCAATTTTCAAAGCGCAATATCGCTAAATATAAAGGTATCATTGTTAAAATTATGAAACATGCTTTATATTTGTCCGTTGATGGAAATATGAGTATGGATTCATTTGTTAGCATAATCCATATATTGACAACCAAAGAAATCCAATTATTATTAAAGAATAAGGATGATGATGAATTGATAAATCAACTCATATGCTTTAAAAATGAAATTCGAATCTTTGGTAATCGGTATGAAAAAATTTATTGATATGAACAATTTATGTTAAACTTAAAGAAATGCTTCTTAAACACGATTTTTACTATTTATTATATCGTGTTCCATCGTTTTCATCGCATATTATGCGACATGGTAGAAACTCGTATTGTTATATTGACAAACTTGTTTGTATAAGTCGGTTTTATTATCTACTTCAATAATATGCTACTTCAATAATATGGATTTGATATATCGTGAATGAAGTTTTTTGTTAATTCAATGTTTACAACCATCTTGTTAAAAATGAAAAACCGATATAATAGAAAGAACCTATTCCCTATCCACAATAGAAATATGGTTCAATATATATTATTTAAACTCAAAATACATGTAGAGTTTTTTTTTGTGTTAATTGTCGACTTTCTATGATAATATTTTCGCAAAGTGTTCGTCATCTTCCTTTTATAAGTCCCCCAAATTGTTAACTAGTTCTTCTGATTGATATGTTCTTTCTGCTTGGTTCAATCTGACTCAACACGCTTCCATTTAATGTAGACTTCCTTAAATTTAACATTTATAATCCTTGTCTTCTTTTTTAGTTCTTTTTCAAAAGTATGTTTTCTTGCCATGACATAATCAAAACAAGTTTTAGTTCTGCTCATAACTTAACGAAAATGTCCTGCGACAAAGTTGTGAAAATTGTGCACCATAATAAAATTTTGAACCCCATAAAATTGTTTACACTACATATTTTTGTGGTATAAAATATGTTGCTCCATAAAAAAGATACGAAATGGCAGTAAAATGATTAAAAAGTAAGCATTGGCGATGACAGATGCGTTAGCCGCTGTAATTGAGTGGGAGAGAAATGTCTATAACGATAGGATGCTTGCTGGAGAAATCTGGGAGCACATCCTTTATTCTGTAAAACTCATTAAACTAACAATCATAGTTTAACATAGAACATCATGACTAAGATGGGCATTTTTGACTAATATTTAATAAAAAAGTTGAAAAACAACAAAAATAAGACCTAATAATTTGTATATTTTTACTGATAGAACTAAATTTGCAAAATATAGGTGCAATACTAACTGAGTAACTATGTCTTACCCATTTCCCAAAATAGAAAGAAAAGTGTATAGTAAAACCTTTCTAAAAGATGTGCAGATTAAGATAAACTATACACCAGTCAGTTATGACAATAATGTATTTAGGCGCATTCTGGAATTTACAGAAACGGAATTCAATCTCCTTGTTCCCCCCAATGAGCGAAAACGAGATTTTGCTATCAAATCAGAGGATGAGATGATTGCCTTTCAATTTAAAGAAAATTCGGCATACTTAAAGATGCGACATCCTCTATACAAATCCTTTGAAAATACTAAGTTGTTTAGAGACAAATTATTGAAGTATATTGGTACCATAGGAGTAGAAAAGATAAAAAGAGTCGAAATTTCAAAATACAACGAGTTACTATATAGATATGAGGATTCAAACAGTACCTTGAAAGTTGTGATGGAAACTATTTTCAGCGAATCACTCTTACATTTCGGCAAAGGCAAAAAAGAACTTGACGAGAACTTCTTTAATGAGACCTCTAGATGGGAAGCAACTGGAAACATCTGTGGTGAAGATGAACTTCAAAGTAAATTCACATACCAATATGGGTTCTGTAAAGACGCTGAATCTGAATATTCCGGAAGACTGACGTTGAAGACGATTATTGCTTCAGAAAAAGATAATAGCTCGAAAGATTTGCCCAATATATTGGAGAAGTTGAATTTAATCATAGACGAGGCTTTTCATTGGTGCATAAGAAAAGAAATAATTGACCAAATGAATTAGATATGAGCGAAAAATATAATATAGGATTTCTTAATGTTCCGACGTCAGTCGCTATAACGATTGGTACTTTCTGTCTTTCAATGAGCGTTGTTGCGCAAGCGTATGACTGCACAGACGTTGAATTTTTATATACAGATAAAATCATCGAACGCCCCAACGAGATTCAGAATAGTCTTGAAACGTTCTATTTCAACGATAATCAGATAGCGTTAAAAGACGTTGCTTTGCCTGCATTTCTTAAAATAGGAGGTGAAATCGTAAACGATAAGAGGGTTCGTTCCGTGTATGATTTTATAATCAATAACATCGGATATGTAAAGACGAGTGTGGCGATCTTTACATACGCAAAAGAGCTCAATACCCTTTCTGTGTCAATGAGATTCCCCAACAATGTCGTTCTAACAGTCATTAAATCATCGGATACCATGGACGACAATGACGTTATGGTCAATGTATACCATTATAAGAAGTTTATTTTTGCAGGCAAGTCGGATATCTCTCTCTTACCACAATATATTGAAAATGTAAACAAAAAATTAGGAAAGGCTAATGCCATTGGAATTATATCCGAATGAAATCACGCCTCAACCATCGTGGAAAAGAGGTATATTGGCAAATGACATTATAGCGAGATGTAGTGGAGCACTTATCGGCAGAAGGATAGATGGTAAACGTCAGGATCTTGTTGATTCGAGTCTGGGAGAAGACCTAGAGCAACTTTCGGAAAAGGCTCTACCGATACAGAGGATTCCTAATTTGTCTACAAGTCTTCTCGGGGGATGCTTTTTGATAGAATATTTCAAATTTAAGACGAAATCTGCGGGGTCTTATCCTTGGACCGAAGGCTCACGGATAGAGGAATTTCTAACAGAGCAGAATTATGAGGTGATGAAAGATTACTTCGTAGTTGGTTGGGAACTAAGTAGACTTAATGAACGATATATTCCATACGAAAGAAAGTTTAACAAGGAAAAAGAATATAATAACTTCAAATCATCATTAATCAACAATCGCAACGATTATATTTTATTGGAGGAATGGGAGAAACTTCCTTTGAATCAGAATAAAACAAGATGCGTAGAATTAACGGGACAGATTCGTGTAAACCACGCTCCAACTAACTTGAACTATTGGCATTTCGTTGTCGACCAATACCCTCTTCCCGATGAAAACGAGCCTATAAAAAACGTGAAAGGATGGAGAAACGCCTTGACGATGTCCGCCTGGGATATACTAAGCAAAACATTTGTATATTTATCCTCCCCAAATCAAATACCAAGTATAAGCAGTATTGACGAATTGGTTCAGAAGTAACCACCCGATGAATCCTATAATCACAATGTGTAGTTCACCGAATGCTTAAAATTCCTATAACGACTGAATACCCGCCGGTAAAATCGGGGGGGCATTTGTTCTATTTATATTAATATAAAGATGGAGACTGCGAATTTAAATCACTATTTTTTTTCGTAAAATTAAATCACCAATCTACGTCCATAACGCAACAACATAATTCTCATGAGACATAATTTGTCAAGGCCATATGCCATTCGCTGTTCTTTTTATTGCAACTGATACGCACAAGATAGCCTTTTCCCCGTAATGTTTAGGTATCGTTAGATTGAAGATGTATCGATGCCAATAGTCTCACTCAAGTCCCGAAGTGTAATTTTGGTATTAAGTTAAAATTCGGCGAGGGTTTTAACCATGTGCTAATTTCTTAAACGTTACGATCTCACCTTTGTAGAACATCTTACATTTTTAATAGATTGCTGTAAAAAATGCATCAAATTGAAATATCAAAAGCATAACTTCTAAACAATGAAGTTTCCCACTATAAGTTATTAATAGATAGATGGATATATTAGACCCTTTTAAATTTTACTTTGAGCAACTTTAATCATTTTGAAATACCGAACAAAAAATATATATTAAATTGTAGGCGGATTTTTAAAGTTGTTCAGAGTCGTTTTAGTGCCATCACTTGCCTACGCAGATAATGATACCATTTGAGTATCAATAAGTTACGAGGTCGCGGTAGAAATATGAGTTAAATTTTCGAGCCCGAAAGTGATTTAACGTTGTTTTTAACGTTTTTAACCTCTATTCACGCGAAATTCGGTGATTTCAGTCGATTTCCATTGTTTTTGCAAAGGTACAACTTCTGAAAAAGAAATTACCCATTTTACACTTAAACATGTTCGTTTTTTCTCAGTTTTTGATTTGAAGAAACCTGGTGATGCCACTCACCATCTACGGCAATCAGTTTGTATTGCTGGTAAAGCTGTATTTTCACAAAACATGATGTCATGATGGCAATATCATCGTGTGCGCGCGAGGAAAAATCGCCAAAAAAATGTAGCGCAATGTAGCGTTATTGATTATCAGAGACTTACCCGAAAATCAGCGGAAAATAAGTGTAGCGCATTTGAAGCACAGAGTAGCGTAATGTAGCGAGAATATGATTTATAAAATAATATGTATAAGCAAAGAGACAGAATACCGTGATAAGTNTTCTGCCTCTTAACAATGCTTATTCNTTAGACCTTATTTTATTTTACNCCTTTAAGAGCATAAACCATGCCTTCGCCGACACTGATGGCTGACATGGGGTTCTGACCGGTTACCAGTNGTTGGTCAACTACTACGTGAACCTGCCACGGGTCGGATTTCTCATAGATGGCACCGTGTTCGCGCAGCTTCGTTTCCAGCATGAACGGGAG
>Ga0065709_1006394_pt1 | contig 10936 bp, 8 predicted proteins | sample Hoacrofraction14_2_FD_59096 | JGI IMG/M metagenome (GOLD analysis project Ga0065709, IMG submission 59096) | Hoatzin crop microbial communities from Cojedes, Venezuela, sample from fiber fraction 14 v1 | ecosystem: Host-associated > Birds > Digestive system > Esophagus > Crop | place: Venezuela... | reverse complement strand
CGTCTCCAAGGCCATCCCCAAGGACCTGGCGCTCGACCTCGCCGGGTGGCTGCACGGCCAGGGTGCCGGCCTCAACGCGCTCACCTCGACGGGTGCCTACTTTGAGAACCGTCTGGTGTCGTACATGACGCAGGCCGTCCATCGCGTCGATGCGAGCAGCACGCTGAGCGACGAGGGCCTGGACGAGGAGATCACGAGCCAGCCCAACAAGTTCACCGTGGACGACATCACGCCCCAGCTCGAGCTCGTGGACGGCGAGACCAACTTCGTCGAGAAGATGGGTGCCTGCTTCGACACGCGCGAGGACCTCGAGCGCGACGTGACCCAGCTCGAGAAGCGCGGCGACTTGCAGATCGCCGTCGTGACGCCTACTGAGATCGAGATCACGCTGCGCGGGGTCGAGAAGGGCTCCGGCGTGGAGTGGGTCATGAACCACCTGGGTCTCACCCGCAGCCAGCTCGTGGCCTTCGGCGACTCGGGCAACGACCTCCCCATGCGTCCCTACGTGGGCACCTTCGTGGCCGTCGCCAACGCGAGCGACGAGGTCAAGGCCGCCGCCGACTGCGTCGTGGACTCGATCTGGGACGACGGCGTCCCCCGCTGGCTCGAGGCGGCCCTGGAAGGGACGTACTACTCGGTGTGAGCGCGGTAACCGAGGCGTGAATCGTGAGACGCGAGCAACGTGGCACGAGAATGCAAGTTTGGGTTGCTCGGAGAAAAGCCGAGAGCACACGAGCCAAACTTTTCTGCTACGGCTCCAGAAAAGTTTGGTCCGTGTGCGATGGCGCCGCACACGAACCAAAGAAACATGTGAGATTCAATTCAATACCAGTCACATCTGATATGTAAAACATCTCACGTACGATAACATCCGAGCAATATCGGCCAATCTTGGTCGCATCTGATATGTAAAACATCTCACATACGACATTCTCTTCTGTCGGCCGGCACGTCGCCACCCCCATCGCGCCGCGCTGGCCCCCGTGCCGCGCCGACCAAAACACACCTACCGCCGGCCGGCGCGTCACCACGCCGGTCGGCACCACGCACTCGCCGGCTTACGCCTTGCCCGTCGAGCCGAGGTTGTCCATGTGGCTCTCGACGACCTCCTGGATCTTCTGCATGCCGGGGGCGCTCGGCTTCTTGGGGTCGAAGCAGCCGGGGTTCTCGGCCATGAAGCCCATGAACCCGCCCATGAACGCCTGGCGCAGCTCGGTGGCGTAGTTCACCTTGCAGATGCCGTTCTGGATGGCCTCCGCCACCTGGTCGTCGGGCACGCCGGAGGTGCCGTGCAGCACCAGGGGGATGTCCAGCTTGGAGCGAATCTCCTTGAGCACGCCCTGCTCGATGTGAGGCGTTCCCGTATACACGCCATGCGCCGTGCCAACGCCCACCGCGAGCGAGGTGCAGTTTGTGCGCTCCACAAACTCGACGGCCTCGTCGGGATCGGTGTAGGGGTTCTCGCCCTCCACCGCAGGGCCGTCATCCTCCTTGCCTCCCACCTTGCCCAGCTCGGCCTCCACGGGAAGCCCGATGGGAGTGGCCACCTTGGTGACCGACGCCGTCAGCGCGATGTTGTCCTCAAACGGAACGTGGCTGCCGTCGATCATGACGGAGGTGTAGCCAGCGCGGATGGCCTGCATGCAGCGGTCGAAGCCGTCGCCGTGATCGAGGTGCAGCGCCACGGGAACGCTGGCGTTCTCCGCCGCGGCGCGCGCCATGGCCACAAAGTAGTCGAGGTTGGCATACTTGACCGTGCCCGGCGTGGTCTGCATGATGACGGGGGACTTCTTGGCCTCGGCGGCGGCCACCACGGCCATCACAAACTCGAGGCTCTCCACGTTGAAGGCGCCTACGGCATAGTGGCCTTCCTGGGCCTTCTTGAGCATATCCTTTGTGTCTACGAACATAACCTATCCTTTCTCCTTGAAAAATCGACAAAGCTATCCCTTGCAGGCGGTGCCCGCTTCGTGCCAAAACTCAGTTATTTACCGTTAAAGCCCCTGCTTAGGGCCTGTGCCGCCCCTACGAGAGGGGCTCCACCTAGAACCTGTGCCGCTCCTACGAGAGGGGCTCCACCTTGGTCTTGCTCAACAGGTCGTCGGCGACCACCTTGTCAAAGTGGCCCGTCGAGGGCGAGAGGCAGTTGGCAGAGGCACACGCCATCGCGTAGGCGAGCGTCTCCTTGGGGTCCTTACCGCGCGCCATCGCGACCGCGAACGCGCCCACCATCGTGTCGCCCGCTCCCACGGGGTTCACGACGTCAATCTTGGGCGCATGGCCCCTGAACACGCCCTCGTCGCATACCATAAGCGCGCCGTCGCCGCCCAGCGACACCACCACGCGCTCCACGCCCTTGGCCTTGATCTCCTGGGCCGCCGCGACGACCTCGTCGAGCGAGGAGATCTCGCGTCCCAGGATCTGAGCCATCTCGTCGGTGTTGGGCTTGATCATGGTCGGACCCGCCTCGATGGCGTTGAGCAAATTGGCACCCGAGGTGTCGAGAATGACCGGCTTTCCCGCCGCCTTGACCAGCGTGATGATCTGGGCGTAGACGTCCGCCGGCGCCCCCTTGGGAACGCTGCCGTTGATGGTCACAACATCGCAGGCCTCTGCCAGCTCCTTCACCTTGACGAGCATCTGCTCGACCTCCGCCTCGCTCACCTCGCGACCCGGCTCGAGGAACTCCGTCGAACGCCCGTCAGGGTCGAGCACGTTGATGCAGCACCGCGTCTCGGCGGCGACGCGCACGAACTGCTCGTCTATGCCGTCGGCAGCCAGCAGGTCGCAGAGCAGCTGGCCGTTGTGCCCGCCCACAAAGCCGCTGGCCACCACGTCCTCGCCGCACGTCGCGACGGCGCGGGCGCAGTTGAGCCCCTTGCCGCCCGCGTTGTCGATGCAGGTGGCGACGCGCATCACCGTTCCCGCCTCGACCGGCTGGCTCAGCTGGTAGGCCTTGTCAATCGAGGAATTGAGCGTAATCGTGCAGATCATGGTCTTCCCTTTCTCCGACCTGTCTTCCTTTCCCACAACTCCATGCTATTGCGGACAGCGCGACAAAAACAGTTGTAAGACCTTCCCCTTTCGTGCAAATAATTGACTGAATGGCCATCGGCAAACGATCTGCTCAGACTCATCGGATGAAGTTATCTGCAATCATTTGAACTGTTTGGAAAGCGACCGGTATGCTATGTTCAACAGGGCGAAGGAAGGCCCGGGAGCAAAGGAGCCGATGAAGGTATGAACAAGAGGACCCTCTCGATCGTCCAAGACATCAACCGCATGAGAGACGAGCTGACCATCACTTCCCTCGCTGACACGTACGACGTCACCACGCGCACCGTGAGAAATGATATAACGGCCATCAACAAGATCCTCGACAAGCACGACCTCGGCCTCCTCTCCTATGGGCGCGGTGGCGTGGTCATCAAGGGCGAGGACTTCTCGGAGATACTGCAGTACCTCGACAGCGGGGACTTCTACCAGTACAAGCTCTCCAAGTCCGAGCGCAAGATGGTGGCCGCGGCGCTGCTCATCAACTCGACGGGCTACCTCACGCTCGCCACCATCGCCGACACCCTCTACGTGAGCAGGTCGACCATCATCAACGACCTCGACGGCATCAAGGCCTACATCAAGGAGGGAAACCTGGAGGTGCTCTCGCACCCCAACAAGGGCCTGCTGGTGTCGGGCACCGAGCGCGACAAGCGCGCCTTCCTCATGCGGATCTCGCAGAGCATGAAGACCGAGGACGTCCCCGGCGACGTGGGGCGCTTCATCTCGGTCGAGGCCGGCAACAAGGTCACCATCAGCAAGATCGTGCTGGAGCAGGAGGTGGTCCACGAGCGCGTCTTCAACGACGAGTCCTTCCTCTACGTGGTCCGCTACCTGGGGATCCTCGTCAACCGCAACCTCCAGGGCGAGTACATAGAGCCGTCTGACGCCGAGAATGACGACTACTACATGATGGCGCTCGACATCCTCAAGTACATCACTCAGTACTGCGGCTTCACGACGACCGAGGACGAGATCCGCTACCTGAGCCGCATACTCTCGCACCAGCGCTACGAGGGCAGCACCGTGGAGGACCCCGAGGCCATCAAGGTGCAGCTGCTCACGAGGAGGTTCATCGGGCGCGTCTCGGAGGAGCTGGGTATCGACCTCACCGACGACTACGAGTTCTTCGAGGCGCTCGCCAACCACCTCATCTCGTTCTTCTCGTCCGACAAGCCCTACCTCGACACGCCCGCCGTAGTGAGCGAGGTCGTGAGCGACCACCCCGACGTCACCGAGGTCGTGAGGGACAACATCGCCTCGGTCTCGTCCGTCATGTCACGCGACCTCGAGGAGCCAGAGATCGGGTACGTGGTGGTGCACGTCTGCGCCGCGCTCGAGCGCAAGAAGAACCGCGAGGTGGCCTTTCACGTGGTCGTAGCCTGCCACGCGGGCATCGGGACGTCGCACCTCCTGGTCGAACGGCTCAAGAAGCACTTCAACTTCCAGATCGTGGACATCATCTCGGCGCACGAGGCGAGGGGCGTGGACCCCACGCAGGCCGACCTCATCATCGCCACCGTGCCCCTCAAGAACTGCAAGGTGGAGTGGGTCGTCGTCTCTCCCCTGCTCTCGGACGAGGACTACCTGCGCGTGGGAAACAAGATCGACACGCTTAGGTCGAACCGCAATCTCCCCACGCGCATCGACGACCGCCAGGCGACGCCTGCAGGCCTCATGGAGCTCATCGTGCCCGTGGTCCACGAGATAGCGCCCGAGAAGGAAGAGCCGCTCGTGCGCTCCATACGGCGCGTGGTGCGGTCATACCTCAACGCCAAGAAGGACACGGGCACGCAGGTCTTCGCGCCGTGCCTCCACCACCTACTCACGCCCGACCACATCCAGCTGGACGTGACCTGCAGCGACTGGCGCGACGCCGTCCGCATGTCAGCCGCGCGTCTTTTGGAGCAGCACTACATCGAGGAGCGCTACATCGACGCCATCATCGCCAACATCGAGGAGAACGGCCCCTACGTCGTGCTGTCCCCCGGCTTTGCCGTGCCCCATGACGCGCCGGAGTGCGGCACCGTCAAGATGGGGATGAACCTCATCAGGCTCGCAAAGCCGGTGGAGTTTGGCTCGGAGGACTTTGACCCCGTCGAGTTTGTGTGCTGCCTCTCGGCCACCGACCACAAGACGCACCTCAAGGCCTTCTTCAACCTCGTCAACCTGCTGCAGAAGCCAGGCTTCAAGGACAGCCTGCGCGCGTGCTCCACGCCGCTCGAGATGTCGAAGGCCATCGAGCGGGCGGAGTACGCCCTGGGCTAGCGCGACCCGTCGCGCATACGTATGCGCCCGCCCCATCGAAGGGTCCCGCCGCGCACACGGTCGCGTCGCCGCGCCGCAGGCACCGCACTCGTCACCCGCCCCACCCCGCCACAAAAAAGGACGGCACCGAGGGGGTGGGCGCCGCCCAATTACCACCAACCGAGCACGTGTCCCTACTCGATGATGATGTCAAAGAAGTGCTCGCGCTCCTCGCCGGGCTTGAGGATCTGGCAGTTGCGCTTGTGCTCGAAGACATCGTCCTCGTCGCTGCACGTGGAGAGTCCGAGCCACGGCTCCAGCGCGACAAACGGGCCGCTGTTGGCGCTGGACCACAGGATCAGGTACGGGAAGCCCTCAAAGTCCACCTTCACCCTCCGCTGGTTCTTGTACGAGCACAGCGTGACGGAGCGTGACTTCAGCTTGTCGAGGATCACGGCGTCCCTCGCGAAGAGCTCGTGGCTCAGCCCGAGGAAGCGGGTGTTGTTGAGGAACGGCGTCCGGTGCTCCATGTCGATGAGGCCCGTCTCGGTGACCGGCGTGGGAACGTCGCAGGTCTCCTCCTCATCGAAGGCGACGTAGTAGTCCTCGTACGTCTCGCCCTCCTCGCGGGGACAACGGAACCCGGGATGGCCTCCCACCAGGTACGGCATGTCCTTGACGTCGCGGTTCTCCACGACAAAGGTCGTCCGTATGCGGTTGAGGTCGAGCTTGTACTTGATGGTGAGCTTGAACTCGTACGGGTAGACGGCAAGCGTGCGCTCGCTGAAGTCCGTGGAGAAGACGGCCTGGTTGCCAAAGATCCCGTCGCAGGCGAACTCGCGCTTGCGCACCATGCCATGACGCGGAAGCGAGATGCTCTCGCCGCTCTCCGTCTGCGCCGTGTCGTTGCGGATGCTTCCGCAGAACGGAAAGAGAATGGGTGCCTGGCCGCTCCAGTACGTGGCGTCTCCCTGCCAGAGGTACTCCATGCCGTCCTTGTCCTTGATGGAGGTCATGGCAGCGCCAAAGTCAGAGAGTCCCACCTCCAGGTGGTCGTTTGAAAGTACGTAGTCCACGGTGACGCTCCTTTCATATAAAAGAAGCCGAGAAGGTCACGTGGATGGCTTCTCGGCTTAAGGGGGACGATCTCTTACGCCTCGGAGTCGATGAGGATCTTTCCTTTCACCATGCCGGGCGTCTTGTACATCTCGAAGGCCGTATCGATCTTGGAGAGCGGCACCTTCTTGAAGACGAGCGCCTCGTCATAGATGAGCTGGCCGGTCTTGAAGAAGTGCGCAACGTTGACCCACTCGTTGCCGGGCCAGGGGTTGGAGTAGCTCATCCACGAGCCGGTGAGCGTGAACTCCTTGCGGTTCATGTTCTCCCATTCGGCGATGCTAAAGGAGAGCTCGCGGGTCGGCGTGCCCACGAAGCACACCTGCGCCTTGTTGGCGGCGAGCTCGAAGGCCATCTTCATCGTGATGGTGTTGCCAGCCGTCTCGAAGACGTAGTCATAGCCCTTGCCGTCGGTGAGCGCCATGGCCTCGTCCATGTAGCCCTCCTTGCCGGAGTTGATGCCACTCGTGGCGCCGAGCTTCTTCGCAAGCTCCAGGCGCTCGTCCACGATGTCAAAGACCGTGAGCTCGCGGGCGCCAAAGATCTTGGCCCACTGGGCCACGAAGAGGCCGATCGTGCCGCCGCCCAGGATGGCCACGGTCTTGCCGCCCTTGTAATCGACGCGCTGCAGGCCGTGGAGCGCCACCGTCGCCGGCTCGAAGAGGGCGCCCTTCTCGAAGGTGACGTCGTCATCGAACTTGAAGGCGCAGCGCTCGGGCACGCACACGTACTCGGCGAAGCTGCCAAACTGGCGCGAGCCGATGAAGGAGTAGTGCTTGCAGAGGGAGTAGTCGCCCTTCTGGCAGTCCTCGCACTCCATGCAGGGGACCAGCGGCACGCCGGCCACACGGTCGCCGGGGGCCACGGAGGTCACGCCCTCGCCCACCGCGGCCACGGTGCCGGAGAACTCGTGCCCCAGCACGTTGGGGAAGAAGTGGCAGGCGTCCCCGTTGACGCGCGGCACGTCGGAGCCGCAGATGCCGGTGTACTTGACCTTGACGAGCACCTCTCCCGCCTTGGGCTCGGGCTTGTCGATGTCCTCGTAGCGAATGTCGTACTTGGCGTGGACGACGCCTGCCTTCATGGTTGCCATGATCTCATCTCTCCTTTGGAAGATTCTCGTACCTTGCAAGGGACCCGCCCCAGCTTTGTGGGGCGGGCTTATCGGTTATCAGAACTCGTCCTCGGCGGCGGCGTTCTCGGCAGCGCGCATCTTGGAGTGCCGCACGGCAAAGACCAGGCAGACACCGTAGATGGCGGCGATGGCGATCAGGCCTACGATGTTGTCGCGGGTGAAGAGCTCGGTGAAGATGTAGGTGATGGGGCAGCCGCCCTGGTCCATCGCGGCGAGCGCCTCGCCCTCGAAGCCACCGGCCTGCGCGAGCTTGGTCGTCCAGGGGATGGCCTGGTTGCAGATCCAGATGGTCATGGCCATGATGCACGAGCCGGAGATGAGCGTGCGGAAGAGGTTGCCCTTGTGGACGGCGACGGCGATGGCGATGAAGAAGCCGATGGTCGCGAGGTCGCCAAACGGGAGGATCTTGTTGCCGGGCATGACGATGGCGATGAGCAGCGTGATGGGGATGAAGAGGATGCCGGCGGTCACGACCTCGGGGTCACCGAGAAGCAGCGCGGGGTCGAGGCCGATGTAGAAGTCGGAGTCCTCGCCAAAGTGGCTATGCATGAGCTCCTTGGCGCGCTCGGAGAGCGGCAGCAGGCCGTCCATGATGCACTTGATGATCTTGGGCATGAGGACCATGACGGCGGCCATCTGCACGCCGAGGGGAAGCGCCTGCTGGGGGTTGTAGCCGGCGAGGAAGCCGATGATGGTGCCGAGCACGAAGCCGATCACGACGGGCTCGCCAAAGACGCCGACCTTCTCCTGGAGGCCGTCGATGGTGAAGTTGACCTTGTTGAGGCCGGGGATCTTCTCGATGATCCAGTCAACGAGGCAGGCGACGGGGGCCATGTAGGCGGAGGTGCCATGCGGCGTGGTGACGGCTTCCATCTCGAAGTAGTCCTCGAGCAGCGGCGCCCACAGGTCGCCGAACTTGAACGTGATCACGGAGTGCACGGCCGAGCCGAGGATGCCGATCCAGAGGCTGCCGGTGACCACGTAGGCGATGGCGCCGGTGAAGGCGATATGCCACACGTTCCAGATGTCGATGTTGATGGTCTTGGTGAGCTTGGTGCTAAACATGAGGAGGTTGATCGCGATGGAAAGCGGGATGGCGATCGTCGCGATGATCGACGTCCAGGTGTAGCCGCTCATGCCGGGCCAGCCGACCTCGACGATGGAGAGCGAGACGCCCATGCGCTCGGCCATGGCCTGGGCCGCGGGACCCATGTTGTTGTTCATCATGTCAACGATGAGACCCATGCCCACAAAGCCGACGCCCAGCATGAGGCCGCTTCGGATGGCCTTGCCGGGCTTGACGCCCACGCAGATGGACAGGATGGCGATGATGATCGGGAGCATGACCGACGCTCCCATGTCAACTATGTAGTTAATGACAAAATACGCTCCTCCGAGGAAACCGTCCATGTCATTCACCTTCTCTTTCTGGTTAAATACGGATAAGTCTTTTGGCGGAGACTTGCTTGATGGGGCGACGCGGGGGGAGGACCCGCGCCGCCCCGAGGTGTTTCTCGCGGTGCTTCTAGCCCTTGAGGACCTTGAGGATCTTGGCCTCGGTCTTCTCGACGCCGATGCCGCTGATGAAGGGCATGCCGGTGATCAGGGGAACGCCAAAGTCACGCTTGACCTTGGAGGTCGTCACGATGAGATCGGCCGGGAGGTTGGAGGCGATCTCGGAGATCCTGCACTGACAGAGCTCCATGTCGATGCCGTTGGCCTTGCAGAGTTCTTGGACCTTGTTGGCCGCTACGGTGGAGGTTGCGACGGCGCCGCCGCATGCTACGATGACCTTCTTGCTCATAGTGAAAGCTCCTTTTCCTTGATGATGTTGATGATCTCCTGCGCGTCGGTCGCGTTGACCAGGCGCTCCAGCACGCTCTTGTCGGTGACGATCGCGAGGATCCGCTTGAGGTCCTCGATGTGCTGCTTGGGGTCGACCACGGCCAGCATGAACACCAGCTTGACGTCCACGGGGTCGTCGTCCGAACCCATCTCGATGAAGCGCACGGGCTCCGTGAGCACGTCGATGGCGATACCGCTCTTGTTGACGTGATCGACGGCCGTGTGGGGGATGGCGATGCCAAAGCCGTCGATGTTGAGTCCCGTGGGGAACTCGTCCTCGCGCTCGCTCAGGGCCTCAATGTACGAGTCCTTGGCATAGCCCTCGTCTATCACCGCCTGGCCGAGCTGCTTGAACACGTCCTTGGCAGTCTTTGCCTCGACCCCGGTGAAGATGAGTTTCTCGTTAAGCTCTTCCCAAACCATTGTCTCTCCTCTCCCTTCCTTTCCTCGTTGTGCATCTGACAGTTGCCGGCTAGCCACTTGGTTGATCTCGTCTCCCTCTGTGTTGATCCTTAGGTTACGCGCCGCATGGGAACAAGAAAAGTCAAAGGCTTTTCCCTGTTGGTGCAAATTTTTGCAACTGCTATGAGCGCTGAACGCGTGCGGCGTGTGGCGTCACGTGGATAGGGGCTCTGAGCTGCGGTTTAGCCGCAGTCCAGTGCCCTGCGTGGCACACGTGACCCATGCCGCAGGCGGAGTCAGGCGATGCGGTTGCGAGGTCAGGCGATGCGGTACGTTGTGCCGCGGCCCCTGCCGACCTTCTCGATCTGGTTGGACGCCACCATCGACTCCAGCAGCCGCCCGGCCTTCGAGCGCTTGATGCCGAGAAGCCTCTCGACATCAACGCGAGCCACGCTCCCCTGCCGCTGACAGAGTTCGACCACCCGTCGCTGGCTCTCCTGCAGTGACGACTCGTATTCCACGGCCACGGATCCGGTGGGGGTAAAGCCGGCCAGGCGGGCATCGACCGTGTCGAACACCAGCCTCACGGCGTCGGGACCGTAGGACTCCTCCACCGTCGGGTATGGCAGGTGCGCAAAGTCGCAGCCCGCCCTCATCGCATCGAACCCGCTCCCGGCCCGCTCCCCCACGCCGATGAGGTTGAACATCGTCATGATGGTGGGATTGCGGGTGCTTGAGATGCCTCCCCTTTGCGCCACGTCCAGCGGAATGCGAAACGAGCCGGGGTTGACGAGCGTGACGCGTGAGCGCTCCCGCACAACGGAGACGCCCAACTCGCCCTCGTAGTCTGCGTGGATGATGCAGTTGGCGAGCGCCTCCCTGAGCGCGGCGTGCAGCGGCGTGTCGTCCTCGCGCACGAGGCTGTCATTGAGCCTGAAGGGGCGGGGAAGGTCCTCCACGAGGCGCACCGACACGCGCCTCCAGAAGTCGAAGAGGTTGCCGCTCCAGGTGCCGTCGTTGGTCACGATGCGGTCGTCCCAGCGCCTGTCCGAGAAGGCCTCTCGGTACTCAAGGAAGTAACTTGGGAACACCCGGGCGATCTCCCATTCCTGGCCAAACATGAGAAGCCCCACGCGC
>Ga0065709_1029915_pt1 | contig 10939 bp, 6 predicted proteins | sample Hoacrofraction14_2_FD_59096 | JGI IMG/M metagenome (GOLD analysis project Ga0065709, IMG submission 59096) | Hoatzin crop microbial communities from Cojedes, Venezuela, sample from fiber fraction 14 v1 | ecosystem: Host-associated > Birds > Digestive system > Esophagus > Crop | place: Venezuela... | reverse complement strand
CAATTGTCAATTTTCAATTTTCAATTAAAAAAAAGTGATTATGAAAGACGCTACAAAATATATTCTGACACTCACGTTGGCGCTCCTCGTGACCAGCGTTGCAGACGCCCGAGTGAAGAAAATTTATCGTGAGAACTATGAGTCGCAGACCGATGCTTCGTCGTGGGCCTCGACCAACGCCGCCGCCTCTCTGAGCCTCGTTACGGGCGACGAGACCTACGGCAACTACATCCTCTTCTCGCCCGGAACGGCCAACGACCGCTCGGCCCAGACCTACTGGTATAGCAACGGCAACGACTTCTATGAGGACGTGCGCCAATATACGCTCGAGTTCGATGCCAACATCAAGTCGGGAAACAACCATTTCACCACCGAATTGGCCGTGATGGCCGAGGGCGGAAGCCTGAAAGCCAATCAGAACTACCGGAATAACAACAGCGGCGAGAAATGTCTTTTCGACCTGACCAACACGACCGACGCCGGCACCTACATCGTGAATGGCGACCAATCGAACACCATTCAGCTGCCCCAAAGCCAGTGGATGCACTTCAAGTTGGACATCGACGCCGACGCAAAGACCGTGACCTACGCCGTGACACTCGTCGCCGACCAGTCGCAAGTGACGTCGGGCACCCTCACGATCGCCGACGATGCCTATAAGGCACAGGGCCTCTATTTCCTCGCCGGACGCTATTATGCCGAGGGAAGATTCGACAATATCAGCATCACTACCTACGTGGAAGGCGATGTAGCCAACGATCCGAAGATCGAACTCGTGAAAATCGACGGTACGAAACGCATCTACTCCATCACCTACGGCGAAGATGAAACGCTCCACTACACCCTCCCCGGGCAGACCGAAGAACTCACCCACGAGGGCGGCGGCACCATCGAAGTGGAGACATCAGAGAGCGGCACGCTGTCGGCTTACACCACAAGCGGAACCGCCCGCAGCCAAACCGTGAGCGTAGAAGTGAGCGCCGAGAACATCAGCCTGGCCACACCGTATGTCACGATTACGTCTATCGACGCCGGATTCAAGCGCACCTACAGCTTCGGATGCGACAACTCCGAGGTTCCCTTGATGCCCCAGGCCACCCTCAGCTATGTTTTTGAGCCCACCGACGGCAGTCAGTCCATCTCGGGCGAGGCACAAAACAGCGCCACATTGAGCGTCAATCAGAGTGGCATCCTGCGCATCACAGCCAGCGCCGACGGCTATACATCGAGCGAAACGACCGTCGAAAACGTGCAACCTTATAAGAAAGCGTTCGACTATAACTTCGCTTCGATGACCATTGATGAGCTTTCAAGCAATCCCTATCTCACTGTTGGCGAGGCTTTTACGGACTCCCGCTGGGGCTGGACCGACCATCTCAACTATCAACTCACGAGCGACGACGAGGCCGCATCGGCTGCCTTCCCCGGCATTACGCTCTTCACGAACAAGACGCCCACCATCTATGCCTTTGCGGGCTTGATGGCTCCGCTCTACGATGCCAACGGAACGAGCATCAGCCTCAACGGCGAACCGCTCACCATCACCAACGGACAGGCCGACGAATACGCCGTTTTCACCGTCTCGGAGAACTACGGCGCCAGCACGAGCACGCAGGTGAAAGAAGCTACAGAGTCGTTCCAGCTCTACAGATTCTCGTCGCTTCTGACGCGCGTTCAGCTCTTCGTGCCCAACCTTCAGCCCGCTGGCATCAGCGAAACAACAGCTGCCGAGAGCCACGAAACGATGTGGTATAACCTCCAGGGACAGCCCATCGCCCACCCCACCGCACGCGGTATCTATATCAAGAACGGTAAGAAAGTGGTCGTCGGGAAGTAAATTCAACACTGATCATTTAGACCCCGCATATAAAAGCTACACCCAACAGGATGTAAGCCCGTTTTATTCAGCACATTAAAAGTGCTGACGGGCTTGCATCCTGTTTCTTTTTTTTCGTCCAGAAGCCATCATCATTATACAACACGAAGTGGATATCACGAAGTAAAAAGCCGAAAATTTGCCGCCCAGAACAAACGAACACGCCAAAAACTGCTAATTTTGTTGCATCAAATAATGCATAAAAATCTAAAACTCAGCAGTATGGAAAAATGTAAAAACGACATCGACAAGGCGGGAAACATCTCCTTGTCAGTATTTCAGATTCAACTCAGCGAAAAGTTTGTCAAGCTCGGTAAGATGTCCACTTCGCATTTATTGAAGGCTAGTGTGAAATCATTCTTGAAATATTTGGGCAAAAACGACGCGAAGCTCAACGACATAACGGCCGAAAACATGATGGCCTACGAGCAGTGGTTGCGGGGCGAAGGGCGCATGAACAACACCATTTCCACCTACATTCGCATGATTCGCTTGATGTATAATCGGGCGGTGGAACAGAAACTAATACGCCGAAAAGACGATGTTTTCAAGAATGTTTTCACGAAAGTAGAAATCAATCACGCACGTGCCATCGACGTCTGCGAGATTCATCAACTGCTGTTCACGCCCGTGACCAGCAAATATCTGAGGAACATTCAGGCCATTGCGAAGCTGCAGTATTTCCTTTGCGGCATGCCACTGGTGGATGTTTCGCAGCTAGAACGCCAACGACTCGCCGAGTGTGCCATCGACTACTACCGCCGAAAGACGGGTGTCCACATCAAGATTGGCATCGAGCCAGCCGTGGCAGACCTCGTTAGCTGGTGGGGAAGGCACTATAAGGCGCCCAATCTGAACACGCCCGAGGGCTGGCAAGACTATCAATATCTGCTCCACTCCTACAATATGGGCCTCAAAAAGCTGGCCCAAAAGACGGGCGTTTCGGCCAATGTGAGCTCCTATTCGCTGCGCCACGGGTGGGCACAAATATCCAAACGCGCGGGCATTCCCATGGAGATGATCAGCGAAATGCTCGGGCACAGCTCGCTCGAAACGACAAAAATCTACCTGAAATCATTCGATGAAAACGAACTTCAGAAGGCTAATCGGCGCAACATCGAGTTCTTATGCCGCCGAAAAAAGAAATGATGAGAAGGCACAGGGGCAGCGCTCAATGCTACACATTGTTGGCTCCGCAATGCGGGCATATCCCTTTGTGCTGCAGAGGTTTACCACATTTGCCGCACACATAACGATTTTTGGCACGGCGAACATACTGCCATATCGCGGCAGCAACATAAAGGGCAAGCAGCAGATAGCCCACACCGTAGAGCGAAGCGAGGCTGAAAATCAGGTAAAGCAACAAGCATACGGCGGCCAAACTGATCATATAAACCACCCACTCGCCAAACGACAGCTTGCGACGCACGTCGTCTGCCGCGGCCAAACCCACAATGAGCATCGCCCATAGCACGCCCAAGAAGAGCGAAAGCGGCCGATGGGTGGCGAAGGGATTCAGCGTGGGATGGAAATAGAAATACTGCCATTGGGCGAGAGCATGGTGCTGCAGGTCGGCATAAATGATGGCCGCCCACGCCGTGAGCAGGCATAGCAGGAGCGGATAGAAACTGTCCGTATCGTTGAAATGCACGATATGGGCATTTTTTCTGCGCAAAAGGCTCATGGCAACAATGATGCCAAAGGCGCTCAAAACCACGAGCAGGGCCATGCGGAGCGTGCTCGAGAAGGCGGCAATGAACTGCGATATGGGGTCGTCGGGCGCCACGCGGGGCAGCAACTCCGATTCATGTATCCAACCGAAACGCGCCTGTTCGGTGGCCAGCTGCACCCAAACGGAGTCTATTGTGTCGGCCGGCACCACGCGAACATCGGCCACTACGAGCAGACTGTCGTGCTTCACACTGAACGAGTCGGCCGGAAGCTGCGACAAAATCTCCTCTGGTTGCTGACTGAAAAGCGTCACCGAGTCGGCCCAAACCACAAAATTATAGTTGATGGAATAGGGACGTTTGAGGGTCGAAACGCTGTCGCCGTCAATAGAAAAAATGCCTTCGCCCTGCTGAAGCGTATCGCCCGACTCGGCCATCGCAGCGCTATAAGTCACTTGGGCGATGCTTTTGTGCCGATTGCCATAGCACGATGAGATCGTAAACGCTAGCAAGAGCGCGCATAAGAGCCTCACTGTCTGCATGATATGAGCACGCATTCTATTATAAGATTGACCGTCATTCATCCTCTGCATAGACGTTCATTTGACAGATGTTACACTGAAATTCGAGTCTGAAACGCCGTCCGTCACCCAGTCGGAGATAGAGCGGCAGGCGCACATCGGGACGTTTTCCGCCGTTTTTCTCACACCATCCGAGGGCGCGACGCAGGCAAAAACGGCATTGCATGAGCGGCTTTTTCGGGGCATAACGCACATTTTCGAGATGCAATTTCGATGTCTTGGGCACGTCGTGAGCTGCGGGTTGGAGCGGCTTCATGGGCAAAGTTTGGAGCAACTCGCCAACCACCTTGTTGCGCATGGCAACGACCTGGCTGATGGGAAGAAACCATTTGCCACTAGAGCCCATCAATGTCACGGTGCACTTAAACGGTGTATCGCCCGTCTTGCGCAGCTGTTGTTGAATGTGGGAACCTTGATCCGTGCGCGCGAGTTGATGTTCCGCCTCTACAAAAGCCGTCGCTTGGGCGCCATACTCGGTGCAACCTGTGAGCCGAAAACCGTTTTCCACTGCCTCATAATATAACTTCAGCTCCAGCTTTCGCGTGGCCGTGGGATGCGAGAGCATTTTTACGAACGCCTCGTCGTGGTTTCTGAAGATCGCAGTACCCTTTTTCAGGCCCGCGGGCAGGGTGTGCAGAAGGAGCCGATTGCCCTCCACGCGGTTCACGCGGAAGCCGCTCAGGTCGTGATTATCATCGAAAAAAGAGAGCCCATCGCCGTTTGCGAGCGCCACAGACGTGGCCACCACGACGCTTCGCCCACGTATTTCCTTCACGCGTCCGACGTATTCGCCCACCATTTTGGGCGTATAAAACGACTCCATTTCGGCGGCATTGCCCTGCAGGAAATAGTCGGTGTAGCCGCGATTGAAGGTCTTTTCTAGGTTGGGTTTGAACGTTTGTTCCGACTGTCCGTAGGAAGCGCGGCAATAATCATTGCGACGCTGATGGATCATCTCATCGAGGGCTCGACGATAGGCCGTCACAACGTTCTTCACATAATCTTCGTCTTTCAGCCGACCTTCAATCTTGAAGGAAGTCACACCCGCATCTGCCAGGGCCTCAAGCTGGTCGATGCGACACATATCTTTCAGCGAAAGCAGGTGGCGCTGGTGGATAATTTCATTGCCGTCGGCATCCAATAGGTCGAATTTCATCCTGCAGAATTGGGCACACTCGCCGCGGTTGGCACTGCGATGGAAACAGTGTTCGGAGGCGAAACAGATGCCCGAATAGCTCACGCAGATGGCTCCGTGGACGAAAGCCTCTAGCTCCACGCTCGGCACTTGCTGATGGATGGCGCTTATCTCCTGCAGAGTCAGCTCGCGAGCCAGCACAACACGCTCACAACCCGCCTGCCACAGGGCCTCCACCTTGTCGGCGCGGCGGTTGTCTGTTTGCGTAGAAGCATGCAGAACATATTTGTCCGCGAGCGCCAGAAGCCGCATATCCTGTACGAGAAAGGCGTCGGTGCCCACCTCGTGGAGTTGCTCCATGAGGCTCGTGGCGGCGTCGAGCTCGGCTTGGTTGTCGAAAAGCGTGTTGACGGTCACATAGACCCTGGCGCCAAACAGGTGGGCATAGCGGCACAATTCGGCGATGTCGGCCACGGAATTGCCTGCCGCAGCCCTTGCGCCGAAGCGCGGAGCACCGATATAAACAGCGTCGGCGCCGTGGTCGATGGCAGCCTTACCGCAAGCCAAATTCTTGGCTGGAGCGAGCAGTTCGAGTGGTCTCATCGTGTTTATTTTATCTCGTTGATGTTGTAGGGCGTTGTTTGATAAACGTAATAGTTAATCCAGTTGCTGAACAAAAGATTGGCATGGGCGCGCCATCTCACGAGAGGTGGGTTCTGGGGGTTGTCGTCGATGTAGTAGTTGACGGGCATTTCCACGTCGTCGCGCTTGCCTTTGTCGCGTCGATATTCGGTGTCGAGGGTGTTGGGAGCATATTCCAAATGGCCCGTGATGAAGAACTCGCGACCTTCGCGCGCCATCACCATGCTCACGCCGCTCTCCTCCGACTCGGCGATGAGCTGCAACTGCGGATGGGCAACAATGTCTTCGCGGTGGAGTTCGGTATGGCGGCTGTGGGGCATATAGAAAATATCGTCGAATCCTCTGAATATGGGGAGCTTGGCGTCGAGGGTGTGTTGCTTGAAGATTCCAAACATTTTCTTCGGCAGCGAGTATTTAGGGATGCCGTAATGAAAGTAGAGTCCCGCCTGAGCAGCCCAACAGATGTAGAGCGTACTGGTGACATGGGTCTTGGCCCAGGTGAAAATCTCGGTGAGTTCGTCCCAATAGGTCACGTCTTCGAAGGGCATGCTTTCCACGGGTGCGCCGGTGATGATCATGCCGTCGAACTTCTCCGCGGAGAGCGTTTTGAAGTCTTTGTAGAACATCATCATGTGTTCGATGGGCGTGTTTTTGGGCGTATGGCTGCGCAACTTCATGAAGTTCACTTCAATCTGCAGCGGTGTGTTCGACAGGAGTCGTATGAGGTCGGTCTCGGTGGTTATTTTCAGGGGCATCAGGTTGAGCACGACGATGCGCAGGGGTCGTATGTCCTGCGTCGTGGCTCGTGAGTTATCCATGACGAAGATGTTCTCATTTTTGAGAATTTCGATGGCGGGTAGTTGGTCGGGAAGTCTAAGAGGCATCTGTTGTTTTTGCGTATTGAAGTTGGGACGCCGTTGCGATGAGCGGCCCCTATATTATATATAAGGTATAGACGCGGCCGGCGTGCGACGTTGTCTTATATGAGAGAGGGGCGCTCGACAGATGGTGTTGGGCGCCCGTTGTTGTAGGCTCGTCGGCCTGGGCACAGTCTCCGAGGCGGCGATGTGCACGGTGTGGGCACGTCGTTGCCTCGGAGTAGGCCAGCCGAAGAGGGTTTTTCTTACCAGAGTTTCAGTCTCTGCTCCTGCGGGAGATACATTTTGTCGGTTGACTTCACGTTGAAGGCGTCATACCATGCGTCGATGTGTGGCAGTGCACCGTTCACGCGCCACTGTCCGAGTGAGTGGGGGTCGCTCTTCGTGCGCGAGCGGATTTCCTTCTCGGTGATGTTGCCTGCCCACACGCCAGCGTAGGCAATGAAGAAACGTTGGTCGGCAGTGAGGCCGTCTTTTGTCTTCAGCGGTTTCTTGGCCGTTGCGTTCTTATAGGCGTTGAAGGCCACTTGCAGACCGCCGTGGTCGGCCAGGTTCTCGCCGAGCGTGAGGTTTCCGTTGGCATTCAGGTCGGGAAGCACCTTGATGTTGGAGAAGAAATCGGCATATTTGCTGGTGCGTTCTACGAAGTTCTTACCGTCGTCGGCGGTCCACCAGTCGGTCATGTTGCCGTCTTTATCATAGTGGCGACCTTGGTCGTCGAATCCATGTGTCATCTCATGTCCGATGACCACGCCGATGGCTCCATAGTTGAAAGCATCGTCGGCCTTAGCATCGAAGAACGGATATTGCAGGATGCCGGCGGGGAAACAGATTTCGTTGGTCGTCGGGTTATAGTAGGCGTTGACGGTTTGCGGCGTCATGAACCACTCGTCGCGGTCAACAGGTTTGCCTGCTTTTTCGTCGATGGCCACTTTGTTCCAGAAGAGTCGGCAGGCCTGCACGTTTTCATAATACGACTTGTTGGGGTCGATAGTGAGGGCACTCATATCCTTCCACTTGTTGGGATAGCCGATTTTCACATAGAAGGAAGACAGTTTGTCGAGGGCAGCCTTCTTCGTGGCGTCGCTCATCCAGTCTTGTGCCTCGATTCTTTGGCCCAAAGAGATCTGCAGGTTCTTCACGAGCTTCTCCATGCGTGCCTTCGACGAGGCGGGGAAATAGCGCTCGCAGTACATCTTGCCGAGGGCTTCGCCCATCTGACCTTCCACCTGTCCGACGGCCTTTTTCCATCGGGGATAGTCTTGCTGGCGGCCGCGCATGGTCTTACCGAAGAAATCAAAGTTGGCCTCAGCCACCTCATCGCTCAGATAGCCCGTAGAAGACATGATGGCATCCCATTCCATCAGCGCACGCAGGTCGTCGGCATTGAGCACGGCCAGCAGCTTGTCGGCACCGGCGAAGAAATTGGGTTGGCCCACAATGAGCTCCTGAATATAAGCGCTCTTCACGCCTTCGGCATTGGCAAATTTCTCGAGTTCGAGGTTAGGATATTTCTCTTCGAACTCCTTGAGTGTCATTTTGTTATAGTTGGCCTCCACGTCTCTGAGCTCCGTACGGCTCTTGCTGATGAGGGCAATGGATGTTTCGAAACGCATGATGGCGTCGCGGCGGGCCTCAGCCGTGGCCTCATCGAAGCCGTAGAGCTTGAACATGCGCACGATGTGCTTCTTGTATGCCTCGCGGATGTCGGCCGTGGCAGCGTCGTTGTCGAGATAATATTCCTTCTGTCCGAGGGTGAGTCCGCCCTGCGAAACATTGAGAATGTTCTGTTTGGCGTTCTTTTCGTCGGCACCGAAATAGCTTCCGAAGGGGCGGCCATAGCCAAAAGCGGCATATTTGAGTTGGATGTTCTTCAGGTCGGAAACGGTTTTTGCGGCTTCCATCTCGCGAATGAGGGGCATCACGGGCTCAACACCTTCCTTGTTGCGGCGCGTGGAGTCCATGGCCAGTTTATAGAGGTCGCTGAGTTTCTGTTCGGTGGTGCCCTGGGCATATTTCTTCTTCATCAGGTCGCCCAGGATGCTGTTGATGCGCTTGTTGTTGTCTTCTTGCAGCTGGTCGAAGCTTCCGAAGCGCGAATAGGCAGCCGGCAGCGGGTTCTTCTCTTGCCATCCGCCGCAAGCATACTTGTAGAAGTCGTCGGCAGGTTTCACCGTCTGGTCGAGATTGTCCATCACGATGCCTGTCTTTCCTTGCGCCATTCCCATGAGGGGCGTGGCCGCAATCATCATCATTGCAATCATTTTTTTCATCATTTCTGTAAGATTTTTGATGTTTTTATATTGTTTCTTTTATGTTCATTGTTCATTAGTAAGCGCCTCAAGCCGTTCCGACAAGAGGAGCCATTCGTCGTTTTTGGCGTCGAGCTGCTTCATGATGTCGGCATATTCGCCCACGAGTTGCATGTCGGCAGCCTTCTCGGGCTGGTTGAAAAGCTGGTCGATTTCGGCCTTGCGCGCCTCGAGTTGGGCAATTTTTGCTTCCACTTCTTTCACTGCCTTTTCGGCCTTGCGCACCTCCTTTTGCTTTTCCTTCTGCTGCTGCCATGAGTTTTGGGATGGAGCATTGGGCTCTGGGCCCTGCACATTATTTCCTTCGCGCTTGGATTTTGATGCCGATGGTTCAATGCTTTCAACCGACTGCTGCTGACTAAGATAGTCGTAGATGCCGCCGATATGCTCCCTCACGCCGCCATTGGCAAACTCATAGACCTTCGAAACGAGGCCATCGAGGAAGTCGCGGTCGTGGCTCACGATGATGGCCGTGCCGTCGAAAGCCTTCACAGCCTCCTTCAGTACGTCCTTGCTGCGCATATCCAAGTGGTTCGTAGGCTCGTCGAGAATGAGCAGATTGACGGGTTCGAGCAGCAATTTTATCATCGCCAACCGACTGCGCTCGCCGCCACTGAGCACTTTCACCTTCTTTTCGGCCTCCTCGCCGCCAAACATGAAGGCGCCCAGCAGGTCGTTGATGCGCGTGCGAATGTCGCCACGGGCCACCTGATCGATGGTATCAAAAACGCTGAGACTGTCGTCGAGCAACTGCGCCTGGTTCTGTGCGAAGTAGCCTATCTGTACGTTATGGCCAATCTTCAGCGTGCCATCGAAGGGTATCTCGTTCATGATGCACTTCACGAGCGTGGTTTTTCCCTCGCCGTTGCGCCCCACGAAGGCCACCTTCTCGCCACGTTTGATGGTCAGATTCACACGGCTAAAGACCTGATGATCGCCGTAGCGCTTGCCCACCTCGTCGCATATCACGGGAAAATCGCCGCTGCGCAGGCAGGGAGGAAACTTCAAGTGCATGGTGCGATTATCCACTTCGTCGATTTCAATGGGCACTATCTTCTCCAGTTGTTTGATGCGGCTCTGCACCTGTACGGCCTTTGTGGGTTTATATCGGAAACGTTCGATGAAGTCCTTCAGGTCGGCAATGGTCTTCTGTTGGTTCTCGTAGGCACGCAACTGTTGCTCCCGTCGCTCCTCGCGCAGGCGCACATAGTCGTCGTATTTCACCTTATAATCCACCAACGCGCCGCACGAAATCTCCAGCGTTCGGTTGGTTACGTTGTTCAGGAAAGCACGGTCGTGGCTCACGAGCACCACTGCCGAGGGGCTTTGCGTGAGGAATTGCTCCAGCCAACGAATGCTCACAATGTCGAGGTGGTTCGTAGGCTCGTCGAGCAAGAGCACATCGGGGCGGCTGAGCAATATCTTAGCCAACTCGATGCGCATGCGCCAGCCACCGCTGAACTCCGCCGTCGGGCGGTCGAAATCGGTGCGCAGGAAGCCCAATCCCGTGAGAGTGCGCTCCAGTTCCGCCTCACGATTGTCGGCGCCCGACATCTGATAGCGCTCGTGGAGCACGCTGAAGCGCTCCACCAGGGCGGCATAGTCGGCACTCTCGTAGTCCGTTCGCTGCGCCATTTCGCGCTCCGCGGCGTCGAGTTTCTGCTTCAGTTTCGCCGTGTCAGCAAAGGCCTTGGCCGCCTCATCGCGCACCGTTGTGCTGTCACTGATGCGCATCACCTGCGGCAGATAGCCCACCGTGGTGTCGGCCGACACCGAAACCGTGCCGCGAGTGGGCGCCTGTTGGCCACAGAGAATCTTGAGCAGCGTGCTCTTCCCTGCCCCATT
>Ga0065709_1029913_pt1 | contig 10940 bp, 6 predicted proteins | sample Hoacrofraction14_2_FD_59096 | JGI IMG/M metagenome (GOLD analysis project Ga0065709, IMG submission 59096) | Hoatzin crop microbial communities from Cojedes, Venezuela, sample from fiber fraction 14 v1 | ecosystem: Host-associated > Birds > Digestive system > Esophagus > Crop | place: Venezuela... | reverse complement strand
CGCCACGGAACTGTCAACACCGCCGCTCATCGCGACCAGTACGCCCTGCGTGGACATAGAAGATCCCTCCTTAAGGTATTTTATATCACGTTGGTTACATATGCAAACAGGCCGGGCATTGCCTGCCCGGCCTGTGTCGGTTGTGTGGTGCGCTCCTTCCGGAGCGTCAAAGTCTGCGGCTGATTACAGCTGCGGGCCGGCGGCGACCAGGGCCTTGCCGGCTTCGTTCGTCTCATACTTCTTGAAGTTGTTGATGAAACGTCCGGCCAGATCCTTCGCCTTCTCTTCCCACTGGGTCGGATCGGCGTAGGTGTCGCGCGGATCCAGGATACCGGTGTCGACGCCTTCCAGCTCGGTCGGGACTTCGAAGCCGAAGTACGGGATCGTCTTGGTCGGGGCGTTGTTAATCGCGCCGCCGAGGATCGCGTCGATGATGCCGCGGGTGTCCTTAATGGAGATACGCTTGCCGGTGCCGTTCCATCCGGTGTTGACGAGATAGGCCTTGGCTCCGCTCGCTTCCATTCTCTTCACCAGCTCCTGCGCATACTTCGTCGGATGCAGCTCCAGGAAAGCCTGGCCGAAGCACGCCGAGAAGGTCGGGGTCGGCTCGGTGATGCCGCGCTCTGTGCCGGCCAGCTTCGCTGTGAAACCGGACAGGAAGTAGTACTGGCACTGTTCCGGAGTGAGGATCGATACCGGCGGCAGGACGCCGAACGCATCCGCAGACAGGAAGATCACGTTCTTGGCAGCCGGAGCCGCAGAGATCGGACGGACCTTGCCGCAGACGATGTTCTCGATATGATCGATCGGATAGGATACACGCGTATTCTCGGTCACGCTCTTGTCCGCGAAGTCGATCCTGCCTTCGGCGTCCAGGGTAACGTTCTCAAGCAGAGCATTGCGGCGGATCGCGTTGTAGATATCCGGCTCGGATTCCTTATCCAGGTTGATGACCTTCGCGTAGCAGCCGCCCTCGAAGTTGAAGACGCCGTCGTCGTCCCAGCCATGCTCGTCATCGCCGATCAGCAGACGCTTCGGATCTGTGGAAAGGGTCGTCTTGCCGGTGCCGGACAGGCCGAAGAAGATGGCGGTGTTCTCGCCGTTCATATCGGTGTTGGCTGAGCAGTGCATGGCTGCGATGCCCTTCAGCGGCAGGTAGTAGTTCATCATCGAGAACATACCCTTCTTCATCTCGCCGCCATACCAGGTGTTCAGGATGACCTGCTCACGGCTGGTGATGTTGAAGACGACCGCCGTCTCGGAGTTCAGGCCCAGTTCCTTATAGTTCTCGACCTTCGCCTTGGAAGCGGTATATACGACGAAGTCCGGCTCGAAGGAAGCTTCTTCCTCTTCCGTCGGCTTGATGAACATGTTGCGGACGAAGTGAGCCTGCCACGCTACTTCCATGATGAAGCGGATGGCCATGCGGGTGTCCTTGTTCGCGCCGCAGAACGCGTCGACCACGAACAGACGCTTCCCGGACAGCTGCTGCTGGGCGATCTTCTTGACCGCTTCCCAGGTCTCCTGGGACGCCACATGGTTGTCGTTCGGATATTCCGGAGTGGTCCACCAGACCGTATCCTTAGAGTTCTCGTCCATGACGATGAACTTATCTTTGGGAGAACGTCCGGTGTAGATACCGGTCATAACGTTCACGGCGCCGAGCTCACTGACCTGGCCCTTGTCGTAGCCTTCCAGCTCCGGCTTCGTCTCCTCTTCGAACAGGAATTCGTAAGACGGATTGTACACGATCTCAGTCGCTCCGGTGATTCCATACTTAGTCAAATCAATCTTCGCCATATTATCGACCTCTCTTTATAAATAGGAATGCTTGTTACCATCCCAGATAATAGCCCATCAGCCTGCGATTGACAAGTCCTTTCTTATAATTTGAAACGTTTTGAGGCATCCGGAATGGCTGCAGGATGCCACAAACTTTTAGCCTTGATCCCGGATTTTTGTCCGGACTTTTTTTATTTTTGGAATGTTCTCGTTAAATTTTTTTCGTATTTCACCAGAAGTTCACTTTTCAGGCCTGAATGCGGATGCTATAATGGTTTCCAGCTTGATACTTCTAAACATACTAAGGAAAGGAGATCATTATGCCGAAACCAACACAGGAAACCCTGGATGCAAAGGCTGCCGAACTGGCTGCCAAGGCTGCTGAAGAAGCTCGTCCCGAACCGCCGAAGGGACCGGACGGAAGACCGCTTCCGCCTCCCGATGGCAAGGAGCCGCCGAAGGGACCGGACGGAAGACCGCTTCCGCCTCCCGATGGCAAAGAGCCGCCAAAGGGACCGGACGGAAAGCCGGCTCCGCCGCCTGAGAAGGGCTGATCGCTGCAGCCGGACCGGCCCGAGAGCCGGACGGTCAGCATGAATGACAGTTATACCGGACGTTCCGCCGCGAGGCGGGGCGTCTTTTTATGTGCCGGCATCCCGAACGAGGCCTCTTTTCATAGTTCGCAGGCAATCCCGGACGGGGCCTTTTTTTCGTGGGTTACAGGCAATCCCGGACGGAGTTCTTTCCGGGTTTTGCGGGTTTTGCGGGTATTTCGGACGTATTTCCCGGTATACGGGTCAACAGGCACTTCTGATCCCCCTCATGTAATTATCCATCAAATAACCTGCCTGTTTCCCGGCTCTTTTGCATCTTTTTTTCGTTTCTCAAACGGTTTCGCTCTGTATGTCTGTTATTTTTCGACATCCCGGGGCGGCATTTCCGGCTCTGCTTCGTCATTTTTCTCTATACATTTCATCGGTTTTGTGGTTTAATAAGCTCGATAACTGATTTGGCACTTCAGGAGAGATGCCGAATTTAATTTTTTCAAGGAGGGATTATAGGTATGAAGAGAAAAGCTTGGGCAGTTCTGATGGCGTCTGCGATGGTGATGACCGCATTTACCGTACCGGCGGCTGCTGATGAGGCATCCGACCACACCGTAACGGTACAGGCATGGGACGCGAGCTTCAACATCCCGGCTCTGGAAGCCGCTGCTGAGGATTACAAGAACAACGTAGATCCGGATTTCAATCTGGAGATCATCGAAGCGTCTCAGTCCAGCGATGTTGAGAACGCGATCACGACCGCCGGTTCCTCAGGCGATTACAGCAACCTGCCGGATATCGTCCTGTTCCAGGATCATTACATTCAGCGCTTTGTCGCCGATTATCCGGATGCATGGAGCAGCCTGGACGGTGTAGACATCGACTGGGATGATTTCGGCGCCGAGAAGCTGTCCTACAGCACTATCAACGATGTCCATTATGGTGTTCCGGTCGACAACGGCACCGCCATCATGGCCTACCGTGTGGACCTGCTGGAAGAAGCCGGCTACACCCTGGATGACATGACCGGGATCTCTTGGGATGGCTTCCTTGAGGTTGGCAAGGCTGTCTACGAGAAGACCGGCAAGTACCTGCTCTGCATGGACGGCGACGGCAACGATCTTCCGTACATGATGATGCAGGCTGAAGGCGAGTCCCAGTTCGTGGACGGCGCTCCGGCGCTGACCAGCGAGACGATGGTCGCCGTTGTCACCAAGATCTGTGAGATGGCCCAGAACAACGTCCTGTACCTGGCGAACAGCTGGGGCGATTACACCGATCAGGCGATCGTCGGCGATATGGTCGCCGGTGTCCTGAACGGCAACTGGATCATCCCGACGATGGAGAAGGTCGAGGAGAACAGCGGTAAGTGGGAGATCACCTCTCTTCCGACCCTGAACGGCGGTGAAGGCTTCGCGGCCAACGGCGGTTCCTCCCTGTACATCACCAGCAACGTCCAGAACTACGATCTGGCAGCCGACTTCCTGGCGAAGACCTTCGGCGCCGGCTCGACCGAGACCTACGATGCGGCTCTGCTGAACGGCGGCGTCATCACCTGCTCCGCCAAGGCCGGCAGTTCCGACGTCTACGAGGAAGGCATCGAGTACTTCAACGGTCAGGCGATCTACGCTGACATCGTGGCCATGGGCGCGAATGTTCCGGTCGTCGAGCAGAACGACTTCCATTACACCTGCCGTCAGTATGTCGCCACCGCGATCCAGAACGTGCTGACCAACGGCTATACTGTTGAAGACGCGCTGCAGGAAGCTCAGGAGAACCTTGAGTTCGCTATGGCCGGCTGATCCTCATACCCATCTGTATGAGTTCCCGGACGGTACCCGCTTTACGTAACCCATGGTGATCAACACAGGATGTCTCAGAGGTGAGGCAGCCCGGTTATAGATGCGGTGCCGGTTCAAGTACACGAAGCGGGGAATGAAAGTTCCCCGCTTTTTTATGAAAAAGTATTCAAGGGGGATACCGTGAATAAGAAAAGTGTATCGGTCAAAGCCAAGCAGAGGCGCGCCGGATGGCTATTCCTCATGCCTGCCACGATCCTGATCGCAGTCATGAGTTTCTATCCGATGATCCGCGCCTTCATTATCTCGCTGCAGACCGGTTCGAGCGCGAATCTAGAGTGGGCCGATCCGCTGATCCATAACTATCAGCGGATGTTCCAGGATAAGATCTTCCGCCGTTCGATTGGCAACACATTTCTGTATCTGCTTATCGAAGTACCGGTTATGCTGATCCTGGCCATCCTGCTGGCCCAGATCCTGAACAACAAGGATCTGAAGTTCAAGGGGCTGTTCCGCACGATGGTGTTCCTGCCCTGCGCGACCTCCCTGGTCTCATATGCGTTGATCTTCAAGTCGCTGTTCGCGACGCAGGGCCTGGTCAACCAGGTGCTGCAGGCGCTGCACATCACCAGCGAGAACATCAACTGGCTGGGGACGCCCGCGACCGCCAAGGCGATCATCATCATCGCGCTGATCTGGCGGTGGACGGGCTACAACATGGTCTTCTACCTGGCGGGTCTGCAGAATATCGATTACCAGGTATATGAAGCCGCGAAGATCGACGGTGCCTCTCCGTGGAGGACCTTCTGGTCGATCACGGTGCCGCTGCTCAAGCCGGTCATCGTCATGACCTTCATCATGTCGATCAACGGTACGCTGCAGCTGTTCGACGAGTCCGTCAACCTGACCAGCGGCGGCCCGGCCAACTCGACCATCACCATGTCGCATTACATTTACAACAACTCGCTCGGCCAGGGCGTGGCCAACTTCGGTTACGCGTCCGCCCTGTCGTTCGTGGTCTTCATCATGGTGGCCGTGCTGGCGTTCATCAACATGAAAGTAGGTGATACACGTGACTAAGAAGAAGAATACATCGATGATCCAGCGCAGGCTGATCCCCAGTTATATCTTCCTGATCATCTGGTCCTTCATCTCCGTGTTCCCGCTGTTTTGGATGATCACCGCGGCGACGAACAATACCGTGGATATCGCCCGCGGCAGGATCTGGTTCGGTACGGAAGCGATCACCAACTTCAAGAACCTGCTGGCGGCCCAGCCGCTGTGGCGCACCATGGGGAACTCGTTCCTCTACTCCATCACCCAGACGCTGCTGTGCCTGTTCATCTGCTCGCTCGCCGGCTTCGGCTTCGAGCTATACGCGGATAAGGCCAAGGACCGCCTCTTCGCGATCCTGCTGCTGGCCATGATGGTGCCGCAGGTAGCCACGCTGATCCCGCTGTTCATCCTGATCTCCAGGATGAAGCTTCTGAACACCGTGTGGGCGTTCATCATGCCGCAGATCGCGACACCGTTTATGATCATGATGTTCCGGCAGAATTCGAGGAACTTCCCGCCGGAGATTATGGAGGCAGCGCGGATCGACGGACAGACCGAGATCGGCATCTTCTTCAGGCAGTACATGCCGATCATGCGTTCGACCTACGCGGCAGCCGCCGTTATCACCTTCATGAATGCATGGAATTCCTACCTGTGGCCAAAGGTCGTCATGAGCGACAACCGGGCCCAGACGATGCCGATGCTGATTGCCAATCTGTCCAGCGGATACACCGTGGATTACGGTCTGCTGATGATGGGCGTTCTGTTCTGCTCACTGCCGACGATGATCATCTTCTTCATCCTGCAGAAGCAGTTCGCAGAAGGTATTACCGGTTCCGTGAAGTAAGCTGCTGTATAAGCGACGCGCCGCCTGTGCCTGTGCATTCGCCAGGCAAGGTCCGCTCGTTTCAATTCAAGTCCATATGCCGTCCGGCCTGCCGGGCGGCATTGCTGATGTTTCAAGTTCGATATGAAATATCGGACTTGATATAGCCCACACCACGAGGTGGCCGAAGGCCGGAGCCCTCGTGGTTATAGGAGCCCTTCCCCTCGCCGGGGCGGCATCCGCTCTTTCAGAGCGGATAGGCCGTCGAAGCGGAATTATAATGAGTGAGGGTTCCCGTGACAGGAGATGTCTATGAGTACATTTGATTACCGGATCCTGGCCGATCCGGCCGTCTTCAAGGTGCATGTCCGGCCGGCTCACTCGGACCACACCTCGTTCCGCAACACCGCGGAAGCCGCCGCCGGCCGCACCTCGCTGCGTGCGTCCCTGAATGGGCTCTGGCGCTTCCACTACGCGAAAAATGCCGGCGCGGCCCCGAAGGATTTCCAGGATCCTGCCTTCGATGTCAGCGGGTGGGATGAGATTACGGTCCCGTCCAGCATGCAGACCGAAGGCTATGATTCGCCGGCATACACGAACATGATCTATCCGTGGGACGGACGGGAAGCGCTCGCTCCCGGCGAGGTCCCGGAGCGTTTCAATCCCGTCGGCAGTTACGTGCGCGACTTCACGCCTCCGGCCGGCTGGGACGGACCCGTCTTCCTCTCCTTCCAGGGCGTCGAGAGTGCGTTCGCGCTCTGGGTCAACGGCAGCTATGTCGGGTACAGTGAGGATTCGTTCACACCCTCTGAGTTCGAGATAACCGCCTTCCTGAGGGACGGCGTGAACCGGATCGCGGTGCAGGTCTTCCACTGGTGCTGCGGCAGTTGGCTGGAGGACCAGGACATGTTCCGCCTGTCCGGCATCTTCCGCGATGTGTATCTGTTCACCTGCGACCGGGTGCAGATCGCGGATCTGAAAATCATCGCAGATACCGATGACACCTATACCGACGGGCGGCTGCACGCCTGCCTGACGCTCGAAGGTGCGGATGAAAGTGCGATGGACGGCGTCACGCTCGAGTGGCAGCTGCTTGCGCCTCTCCGGCCGGACAGCACTTCCGGCCCGGCCGGAAAAGAGATCTCCGGTTCAGATGAAAGTTCCGGTGTCCCCGGCAGCTCCCGGGGCACGCTTCTGACCGGACGGACGGCCGTGGCTTCAGGACAGGCCGCAGCCCGCTCGCAGGTCGACATTTCAGCAGAGATTCAGGGGGCCGCGCTCTGGAGTGCGGAGGCGCCGAACCTCTACGACCTGCTGCTCATCCTGCGTGATGAGAGCGGGCAGGAGCTGGCCTGTGTCTGCGAGCATGTCGGATTCCGCCGCTTCGAGATGAAGGACGGCCTGATGTGCCTGAACGGACAGCGCATCTTCTTCAACGGCGTGAACCGGCATGAGCTCGGCTGCGACCGGGCCCGCACGGTGACCGAAGCGGATGTGCGGCGTGATCTGCTGATTATGAAGCGCCACAATATCAATGCCGTCCGCACGAGCCATTATCCGAACGCGTCGTTCCTCTACCGGCTCTGTGATGAGTTCGGGCTCTACCTCGTCGGCGAGAACAACATGGAGACCCACGGGACGTGGTACTGGCATGATCCGAAGCATCCGGACCGCACCGGCGTCCTGCCCGGCGACCAGATGGCGTACGCGCCGCTGCTGCTCGACCGCGTGACCTCCTGCTACGAGCGCGACAAGAACCATCCGGCGATCCTGCTCTGGTCCGTCGGCAACGAGTCGTACGGCGGCCCGGTGATCGCGCAGATGACACAGCTCTTCCATCAGCTCGATCCGTCCCGTCTCGTGCAGTACGAGGGCGTGGTCTGGGACGGCGAGTATCTGGATGAGACGACCGATGTCTACTCGCAGATGTACACCACGGCACTGGGAGTCGAAGCATTCCTGCAGGAACACACGGACAAGCCGTTCATCCTCTGCGAATACACACACGCCATGGGCAACTCCAACGGCGGCATGCACAAGTACATCGAGCTGGCCGAACGTCAGCCGCGCTATCAGGGCGGGTTCATCTGGGATTTTGCCGACCAGGCCTTCCGCGCACCGAACCGGTTCGGTGAGGAGTATCTCGCCTACGGAGGCGATTTCCTGGAGCGGCCGACCGAATACCAGTTCTCGGGAAATGGCATCGTCGGCGCGGATCGCCGCCTGTATGCGAAGATTCAGGAAGTGAAGGGATGTTACCAGACCATCGGCGCCGTCTTCGAGGGCGGGCAGGTCCGGGTGCGCAATAAGAATTTGTTCATGGGGACAGATGCATTCGATTGTGTCGTGACGCTCGAACAGGAAGGACGTCTGATCCGGCAGGCCGTGCTTCAGACCGCTGTGCCTCCGCTTGACGAGCGCGTCTATGACCTGCCGTTCGCGGTGGATGATCTCACCGCTCCCGACCCGGCCGCGGCCGCAGACGGAGCCGGTGAATACGTACTTACCATCTCCTTCCGGCTGAAGTCGGACACACTCTGGGCCGCGAAGGGACATGAGGTGGCCTTTGCCCAGGCCTGCCTGACGGCGGCTGCGGCGACGGATGCGGCAGCAGAGACCGCGGATGGTCCGGCCCCGCTGCCGGCAGCTCTGGCCAGCTGCAGGGCCGGCATCAGCTATGGCACTGCCTGCGCCGAATCGAATGCGGGCCTGGAGGTCATCCGCGGCACCGGCCACGTCGGTGTACGCGGGGCGCATTTTGATCTGCTTCTCTCAGAGGCCCAGGGCGGCCTGGTCTCCTACCGGTGGGCCGGCCGCGAGCTGATCGAGTGGATGCCGCGCCCGACATTCTGGCGGGCTCCCACGGATAATGACCTGGGCAACCAGATGCCGCAGCGGCTCGGAATCTGGAAGCTGGCGACGCAGTACGCCATGCCGCAGCGCTGCACGATGACGGCTCATGAGGCAGACGGCTATGTTGATGTTGCCTGCACCCATACGCTGGATCTGCCGGGGACGGACTTCGCCGGGGCTGCGCCGCAGCTGGAGATGACCTACCGCATCTTCCCGGACGGAACCGTGCGTGTGATCATGACCTATGATCCCGCCGGGGCCGCGCTGCCGCCAATGCCCGAGTTCGGGTTCGAACTGCGGCTGAACGCCGATTACCATCAGGTCACCTACTACGGATACGGGCCGGCCGAGAATTACTGCGACCGCCGCACCGGCGCCCGCCTGGGTGTCCGGCAGGCCGATGCCGCCGACTTCTTCGAGCCGTATCTGCGGCCGCAGGAGACCGGTAACCGGACCGGCGTCCGCTGGGCCGTCGTCACCGACTGCAAAGGCCATGGCCTGCTGCTGCACGCCGCTGCCTTCGATGCAGATCCGGATCCGGAAGCCTCGCTGCCGGGCACCATGGAATTCTCAGCCCTGCCCTGGTCGGCGGATCAGCTGGAGGAAGCCCTCCACGCCTACGAGATGCCCCGTCCGCGCTACACCTGCGTGAAGTGCCTGCTCAAGCAGATGGGCGTCGGCGGCGACGACTCCTGGGGCGCGCCCATCCTGCCCGAATACATGCTTCAGACCGGGCGCCGCATGACATTTGCCTTCGAGATGCGCGGCATCTGACAGGTAACCGCAGCCGTACCTGACTGCGCCTTCGAAATATCCATGCTGCATCCGGTCAGACGGCGGAGGATGTGCTTCCGGCATCATGAAGGCCAGGCAGAACCAGAAGTCTGAGCGATCAGCCTGAACAACAAGATCCCCCGGGAACTCCCGGGGGATCTGTGATTCAATATCATGCGGATCTTATCCGCCTTCAGAAGGTGAAGATCACCTTTTCGCTCAGGCCTTCGCTGCCTTTTCCTTCGGCTTGGAGAGCGTCTGCACGCCTTCGATGGCCAGGATGACTGCCAGGACGATCAGCAGGATGCCGATGATGGCCTGGGCCCACGGACCCCAGTCGGCGCCGCCGGCCGCGATGGTCGCAAACTGGTTCTTCGTGTTGATCAGCAGGGAGCTGATCGTCACGACCAGCATGAAGCACATCGGGAACAGGAACATCTTGTTGTCCTTACCGACGTTGCCCAGCCAGGTCGCCACCGCCAGCAGGCCCAGAGCCGCCAGCAGCTGGTTGGCCGATCCGAACAGAGCCCAGATCTTCGCATAGCCGTTCAGGCCCAGAAGGATGCCCAGGACCACGGTGATGATCGTCGCCACCAGCGGGTTGGTCAGGACCTTCTTGTAGCCGGTCACGTTCTCAGGGGTCTCACCCTTGCTGCCATCCAGCCAGAATTCCTGGAACATGAAGCGGGCCAGACGGGTCGCGGTGTCCAGAGAGGTCAGGCAGAATGCCGAGTAGGTCAGGACCAGCAGCGTGTACAGCACGGTGTAGGAACCCGGGATCATGTCATCGACCATGTGGGCGATACCACCGCCGAAGATGGCTGTCGCGCCGGCCAGGACCGCATCCGGATTGTCCGCATTCCACTTGTAGGCATACGCGACCGCGCACAGGGTCAGGATGGCCAGGACGCACTCCAGAAGCATGCCGCCGTAAGCGATCGGAAGACCATCGGTCTCCTTATCCAGCTGCTTGGACGTCGTTCCGGAGGAAACCAGCGAATGGAAACCGGAGATGGCGCCGCAGGCGATCGTCGTGAACAGCACCGGGAACAGATAAGTCTTGCCGCTGGCGCCTTCGACCACGAACTTCGCTGTGTTCATGCTGGACAGAGACGGATGCGCAAAGACAACCGCCAGGAAAGCGATCGCCAGCATCGCGTACAGCAGGAACGAAGACAGGTAATCACGCGGCTGCAGCAGAATCCACACCGGGGTGACCGAAGCGATCGTAATGTAGATACCCACGATCCACATCCACGCCGTCGAGGACAGGTAGATCGGATGGAAGTTGATCCCGATGATCAG
>Ga0065709_1006567_pt1 | contig 10949 bp, 6 predicted proteins | sample Hoacrofraction14_2_FD_59096 | JGI IMG/M metagenome (GOLD analysis project Ga0065709, IMG submission 59096) | Hoatzin crop microbial communities from Cojedes, Venezuela, sample from fiber fraction 14 v1 | ecosystem: Host-associated > Birds > Digestive system > Esophagus > Crop | place: Venezuela... | reverse complement strand
CACATGACACGGTTCCTGACCTTGCCGATGGCGATACAGCCGTCCAGGATCGCACGGATGTCGCTTCCTTCTTCGGCTTCCTCCGCGGTGTGCCGGCGGGCCTGCATTGAGACCGTGCAGGGGCCTCCCGGCGCGCCGCAGAGCACGTACCAGTCCTGAAACATGCCCATCCGGGCCGGGAAGCAGTCCTCGCGGATTCCCTGAAATTCCGCGAGCGTGCACGACGGGAAGTTCACGTTCCAGGCCTCTCCCGGCGCGATCTCCCGGCTGAGAAGGCTCTCCAGGATTTCCGTCAGTTTGCTCTCGCGCACCTCTTCGCTCCCGCCGCGCATCTGCGAGAAACACATCGCCGGCACGCCGAAGCTGAGCGCCTCCATCGCCGCACTCACCGTCGCCGAATACTGAATATCAAAGCCGCTGTTCGCGCCGGCATTGATCCCGGAGAGCACCAGATCAAAGCGCCCGGCCGGCGACGTCACGCCCAGCCGCACGCAGTCCGTCGGCGTCCCTGTCAGGCTCAGCGCCCGGACACCCGGAACGCCGATGTCTTCCTCCGCCAGCGTCATCTCGTTGCCGAGCGTGATCTTCTGCGACATCGCACTGCACTCCGTCTTCGGCGCGATCACCGTCACCTCGCCGAACTGCGCCGCACAAGCCGCCAGCGCCGCGATCCCCGGCGCGTGGATGCCGTCATCATTTGTCACAAGAATTCTTCTCACTTCATCCCTCCGTCTGATGTCCCTCGCCGGCCCGCGTCCGCGCCAACCGGATAACCATCTGATCCTTTATGCCTCACCGGTCAGGCGCACCGTGATGTAGTCATGATGCACGGCCTTCAGATACGGCCCGAACATATCCTTCGTATGCAGCTTAAGGCTCGACGTATTCACGCAGGGATGGCACCCGACAAAATCACCCTCCAGCACATCACTGTCCACGAGCAGCTGCACCTTATTCTCCGTATCGTTCATCAGCCCCATGATACTCACCGCCCCCGGATGAATATCGAGCAGCTCCTCCATCTTCTCCTCCGGCGCGAACGACAGCCTCGCCGACCCGATCTGCTTCGTAATCTCCTTCGTCTTGAACGTCTTGTCCGCCGGGATCATCAGCAGATAAAACTGCGTCTGCTGACGGTTGCACAGAAACAGATTCTTACAGATCGTCGCCTCCAGCACCGCGTCCACATCCCGGCAGTCCTCCATCGTATACGCTTCCTTCTCATGATCCGTCTGCCAGTACTCCAGCCCCAGCCGGTCCAGCAGCTCATACACCCGGATCTCCCGCTCCTGCCGCCCCTCCATACTGTCCGGCCGCCCATAATGCAATTCCATCGTACCGCTCCTCCTCCAATTCACCCCGCAGCCCCTCCCCGGCAGCCGCACAGTCGCTCTCACTGCTGTTGCTCTCATTGCTGTTGCTCTCATTGCTGTTGCTCACACATTTCGTTTATTATAGCCGCGATGCGCCCGCGAGACAACCGAAGGATTTCCCTGCAGACTGTGCGGGCCGTGATACACAGGCCGGGGTGCGGCTGCGGGGCAGGCAGAGCTGCATTCGGAGCGAGGCGATGTTCTGCTTACGAAAACGGGTGCCCGGAGAACCGGCAAAATCCGGCTTTCAAAGCCGGATTTTGAGGCGTGCTAAGGCGTCCGGCCATCAGGGCCGGACACCGCATCACGCCGGTCCGGTTCGGAGGGTGCCCGTTTTTGTTAGCAGAACACAACGAGCGCAGTAGCAGCGTCGCCTGCCCCGCCGCCGCACCCCGGCCGTCCCCCCGCACAAAAAGTGCCGGCACCCCAAGGCACCGGCACAGCACTTCACAGCTCATCTCAGCCCAGCCCGGCTCACCCCGCCAGGCCTCACTCCATATTCCTGACCGCCGTCGACAGCATCAACTTAATCCGATTCAGCTGATTCACCTCCGAAGCCCCCGGATCAAAATCAATCGCCACAATATTCGACTGCGGATACCGCCGCCTCAGTTCCTTGATCACGCCCTTGCCGACCACATGGTTCGGCAGGCACCCGAACGGCTGCGTACACACAATATTGTTCACCCCCGAGTGGATCAGCTCCAGCATCTCCCCCGTCAGGAACCATCCCTCACCCGTCTGGTTCCCGAGCGACACAATATCCGACGCCATCTCCCCGAGCGACTGGATCCGCGAAGGCGGATCAAAGCGAGAACTCTTCGAAAGCTCATCCCGCGCCGCCGAGCGCAGATACTCAAAGAACCGGATCACCCAGTTGCAGAACACCGCAACACTCTTTTTCTGCCCGAGATTCTCCGCCTTGAAGTTCTCATTGTAGAAGCAGTAGAGGAAGAAGTCCATCATATCCGGCGAGACCGCCTCCGCGCCCTCCGCCTCCAGCAGCTCCACCAGATGATTGTTCGCCGCCGGCAGGAATTTGACCAGGATCTCGCCCACGATCCCGACACGCGGCTTCTTCACCTCCGTGATCGGCAGCGTATCAAAGCTCCGGACGATCTTCCGGCACAGACGCTTGTACTCCGACATCGACACCATGCGGGAGGAGAGGAACGCCTGGCACTCCGCCTCCAGCTCCCGGTGCAGCCTGTCCGCACTTCCTTTCTCCGCCTCGTACGGCCGCACCCGGTAGAGACAGCGCATGAACAGATCGCCGAACTCGATCGCGAAGAGCGCCCGCTTGACCAGCGTGTAGCTCAGTTTGAAGCCCGGATTGCTCTCAAGCCCCTGCACCGACGCCGAGATGACCGGGATGTGCTCCAGCCCCGCCTTCTTCAGCGCGCGCCGGAAGAAGCCCACATAGTTGGAAGCCCGGCACCCGCCGCCCGTCTGCGACATGACGATCGCTGTCTTCGACAGATCATACTTGCCGCTCGTCAGCTCCGCCATCATCTGCCCCACAACGATCAGAGACGGATAGCAGGCATCGTTGTTGACATAGCGAAGACCGAAATTGACCGCCTCCCGCTCGTCCGGATGGACCATGACGAGGTGGTAGCCCGAGGCGTTCAGCGCCGTCTCCAGCATGCTGAAATGGATCGGGCTCATCTGCGGGCAGAGGATCGTGTACTCGCTGCGCATCTCCTTCGTGAAGGAGACCGGCGAGATCGCACTGCTGTGGACCTCGCGCAGCAGACCGCTTTCCTGCCGCGCGCGGATGGCCGCGAGCAGCGAGCGGATGCGGATCCGGGCCGCGCCGAGGTTGTTCACCTCATCGATCTTCAGGCAGGTATAGATCTTGTTGCCGCTCTCGAGGATATCGCAGACCTCGTCCGTCGTCACGGCATCGACGCCGCAGCCGAAGGAGTTGAGCTGGATCAGGTCCAGGTCGTCGCGCGTCTTCACATACTCAGCCGCCGCGTAGAGCCGCGTGTGGTACATCCACTGGTCGAGCACGGTCAGCGGCCGCTCCACCGGCGCCAGATCCGAGATCGAATCCTCGCTCAGCACCGCGATCCCGTAGGAGTTGATGAGCTCCGGGATGCCGTGGTTGATCTCCGGGTCGATATGGTACGGCCGCCCCGCGAGCACGATGCCGTGCCGCCCCGTCTCCTCGAGGTACTTCAGCGTCTCCTTGCCCTTGTCGAGGATCGCCTGCCGCGTCTCTTCGAGATCCTTCCAGGCCGCGGCCGCCGCCCGCCGCACCTCCTCCTCCGGGATATCCGGGAAGACCTTCACCAGCTGCCTGGCGGCAATCTCCTCACTCGTAAATGCCACGAACGGACACAGAAATTCCGCGTCCATCTCGCGCAGGTTCTCCACATTGTTCTTGATGTTCTCCGGGTAGGAGGTCACGATCGGGCAGTCGTAGTGGTTCCCCGCATCCGGGAACTCCGTGCGCTCGTACGGCACGCACGGATAGAAGATCCGTTTCACGCCCTGGCGCAGGAGCCACTCGATATGGCCGTGCGCGAGCTTGGCCGGATAGCACTCCGACTCCGACGGGATCGACTCGATGCCCAGCTCATAGATCTTCCGCGTGGAGGGCGGGGAGAGCACGACCCGGAACTTCAGCTCCGTGAAGAAGCGGAACCAGTAGGGGTAGAGCTCATACATGTTGAGCACGCGCGGGATGCCGATGGTGCCGCGATGCGCTTCATCCTCCGGGAGCGCTTCCCGGCGGAAGATCAGTTTGTTCTTGAATTCATAGAGATTCGGAACATTGTCCTTGTTCTTCTTCAGGCCGATGCCGCGCTCGCAGCGGTTGCCGCTGATGTACTGGCGGCCGCCGGAGAAGCGGTTGATGGTCAGGCGGCAGTGGTTGATGCAGCCCTGACATTTCGCATTCTGGGTGGTGAATTCGAGCGCCTCGATCTGGTCGAGGGAGAGCATCGTCGACTCCTCGCCGTGCCAGCGGGAGCGGGCGATCAGCGCCGCGCCGAACGCGCCCATGATGCCGGCGATGTCCGGCCGGATGGCCTCGCAGCCGGCGATCTTCTCGAACGCGCGCAGGACACCGTCATTGTAGAACGTGCCGCCCTGCACGACGATGTGCCGGCCCAGCTCCGCCGCGTCGGACACCTTGATGACCTTGTAGAGGGCGTTCTTGATGACCGAGTAGGACAGGCCCGCCGAGATATCCGGCACCGTGGCGCCTTCCTTCTGCGCCTGCTTGACCTTCGAATTCATGAAGACCGTGCAGCGCGTGCCCAGGTCGATCGGGTGCTCGGCGAAGAGCGCCGCCTTCGCGAAGTCCTGCACGGAATAATCGAGCGACTTCGCAAATGTCTCAATAAACGATCCGCACCCCGACGAGCAGGCCTCGTTCAGCTGCACACTGTCCACGGCCTCGTTGCGGATCTTGATGCACTTCATGTCCTGGCCGCCGATGTCGATGATGCAGTCGACCTCCGGATCGAAGAAATGCGCCGCCGTATAGTGCGCGAAGGTTTCCACCTCGCCCTCGTCCAGCAGGAGCGCGGCCTTGATCAGGGCCTCGCCGTAGCCGGTGGAGCAGGAGCGGACGATGTGCGCGCCCTCCGGCAGGTGCTCATGGATCTCGCGGATCGCCGCGATCGAGGTCTTCAGGGGACTGCCGTTATTGCTGCTGTAGAAGGAGTAGAGGAGCGAGCCGTCCTCGCCGACCAGCGCGGCCTTCGTCGTCGTGCTGCCGGCGTCGATGCCGAGGAAGCACGGCCCCTCGTAGCTCTCTAAGTCGTCCGTCACGACATTGTACTGGCTCTGTCGCTCCAGGAAATCTTCGTATTCCTCGCGGGACTCGAAGAGCGGCTCCATGCGGGCCACCTCGAATTCGAGCCTGACATGGCTGCGCAGCCGGTCGATGAGGGCCGAAAGAAGCGCCGTGCTGTCCTCGCGGGAGTTCATCGCGGCACCCATGGCCGCGAAGAGGTGCGAGTTCTCCGGGATGATCCGGTGCTCCTCGTCGAGTCCGAGCGTGCGGATAAAGGCCTCGCGCAGCTGATCGAGGAAATGCAGCGGCCCTCCGAGGAAGGCCACATGTCCCCGGATCGGTTTCCCGCAGGCGAGCCCGGAGATCGTCTGGTTGACCACCGCCTGGAAGATGGACGCCGCGAGGTCCTCGCGGGTCGCCCCTTCGTTGATCAGCGGCTGGATGTCGGATTTCGCGAAGACGCCGCAGCGGGCCGCGATCGTGTAGAGCGACTTGTAGTCGCGCGCGGCTTCGTTGAGGCCGGCCGCGTCCGTCTGCAGGAGCGAGGCCATCTGGTCGATGAAGGAGCCGGTGCCGCCGGCGCAGATGCCGTTCATGCGCTGCTCGACATTGCCGCCTTCAAAGTAGATGATCTTCGCGTCCTCGCCGCCGAGCTCGATGGCCACGTCGGTCTGCGGCGCGCAGGCCCGGAGCGCCGAGGCGACCGCGATCACCTCCTGGGTGAACGGCACCTCGAGGTGGTTGGCCAGCGTGAGGCCGCCCGAGCCGGTGATGACCGGCCGGACCGTCAGGTCCCCGAGCTGCTCGCGCGCCTCCTCGAGCAGATCCGCCAGCGTCTCCTGGATATTGGCATAATGGCGTCTGTAATCCGAAAATAAAAGAGTTCCCTCATCCGAGAGGATCGCGGTCTTGACCGTCGTCGAGCCGATGTCGATCCCGAGGGAGCAGAGATTGTTCTGCGTCATGGTGTTTGTAAATCCTCCTGTGTTTCCGGCCTGCTGATGGTGAAACCCGGCTGGCCCGTACGTTCGTGTACGCCGTGCCGGCACCGGTTTTTGCGCCCCCCGCGCGGTAAACCGCGCAGATGATCCTGCGCATCGCATACATATAAGAAACGTTTTCCATCAGGTCGATTCATCATTATATACACAGTAACGCAAAACCGTCAAGCGTCGCCGCGCAGCTGCCGACACGGACTAAGCGAACGCTTTACGCTCCGGGGCGGCGTGTCAGACCAGCCTTTGCGGCCGGCTGCTGTGAAATGAAATCTTGCAATACGCCCGCAAAACTGGTATGGTACAGCCTGAATAACCTTACGGAGGAAAACAGTGTGAGCAAGAGCAAATACACATTACTTACGCGGGACGGCCTGGCCCGGCGCGGGCGCCTCGAGACCGTGCACGGGACGATCGAGACCCCGGTCTTCATGAACGTCGGCACCGCGGCCGCGATCAAGGGCGCCGTGTCCACGGATGATCTCAGGCAGATCGGGACACAGGTGCAGCTGTCCAATACCTACCATTTACACGTGAGGACGGGGGACGAGGCGATCCGCAGGCTCGGCGGCCTGCATAAGTTCATGAACTGGGACAGGCCGATCCTGACGGATTCGGGCGGCTTTCAGGTCTTCTCGCTGGCGGGAATGCGCCGCATCAAGGAGGAGGGCGTGACCTTCCACTCGCATGTGGACGGCCGGCTGATCTTCATGGGGCCGGAGGAGAGCATGCAGATCCAGAGCAACTTAGGCTCCACGATCGCGATGGCCTTCGACGAGTGCCCGCCGAGCAAGGCCGAGCGGAAGTACGTCGAGGCGAGCGTTGAGCGGACCTACCGCTGGCTCCTGCGCTGCCGCACGAAGATGGCAGCGCTCAACGCGCAGGAGGGCACCGTGAACCCGGACCAGCTCCTGTTCGGCATCAACCAGGGCGCGGTCTATGACGACATCCGCATCGACCACGCGCGCCGCATCCGCGAGCTCGACATGGACGGCTACGCGATCGGAGGTCTTGCGGTGGGCGAGACGCACGAGGAGATGTACCGCATCCTCGACTGCACCGTGCCGGAGCTGCCGCAGGACAGGCCGATCTACCTGATGGGCGTCGGCACCCCGCTCAACATCGTGGAGGGCGTCGCGCGCGGCGTGGACTTCTTCGACTGCGTCTACCCGTCCCGCAACGGACGGCACGGCCACGTCTACACGCACCACGGCCGCCTCAACATGCACAACGCCTGCCACACCTTCGACGAGCGCCCGATCGAGGAAGGCTGCAGCTGCCCGGCCTGCCGCAGCTACACCCGCGCCTACATCCATCACCTCTTCAAGGCCGGGGAAATGTTAGGCATGCGGCTCTGCGTCCTCCACAACCTCTGGTTCTACAACCACCTGACGGAAGAAATCCGCGACGCGATCGATGCGCACCGGTTCGAGGCCTTCCGGAAGGAGTTCACGGAGAACTTCGAGGCGGAGCGCTGAAGACGTTTTATCTTGAAAAGACGCGCCGAATTGTGTATGATGGAACAAGTCTGAGCGCCCGGCAGAGCCCGGGCCGGAATGAGACAGGAGAGACAGTCAGAAGACGGTCCGGAGAAGCCGGAAGACAGTCAGAAGACAGACAGAAAAATTCAGAANAGGTCAGGAGGAACGGATTATGAATATTTTGACAGAAACCACCACGAGCTCCGCAGCGGGCGGCATGAGCATGATCATGATGCTGGCGTATGTGGTCATCATCTTCGGCGCCATGTATTTCTTCGCGATCCGTCCGCAGAAGAAGGAACAGAAGAGACTGAGCGCGATGATCGCCGACCTGGAGATCGGCGACGTGATCGTGACGACGAGCGGCTTCTACGGGATCGTGATCTCGATCTCCGAGGAAGACTGCATCGTGGAATTCGGCAACAACAAGAACTGCCGCATCCCGATGCGCAAGAGCGCGATCGCCGAGGTGGAGAAAGCCAACGATTCCGCGCCGGCGGCCGATACCGCGAAGAAGTAATAATAAATATACATGTACGAAAAAGAGGCTGCCGGTGATGAACGGCAGCCTTTTCGTGGCTCATATGCATTTTGGGAATTCCGGCAGCTATTGCGTATTAATTGGCGGACGATTCTGCTTCGGCCTCCTCCGGACCAAAGCCCGCCGAGTGAATGTTCTTGACGGTCCTGAGCACATAGTGCGTGCGTGTCAGGCGCACGCCGGGACAGTCCTTGATGTTGTTGTGGATCTGTTCCAGGTGGTCCGCGCTGTGACAGCAGATCTTCAGGACAAAGTCGAACTCGCCGGTCAGATAATAGCAGGCGATGATATTCGGGTCTGACTGGATATAGCGGATGAATTCATCGTTATAGCGCGGATGATCCATGCTGATCTCCATCAGGACCGTGATATCGTTCCCGAGCTTCGCGTCATCGGTGATCACGGTGTAGGACTGGATCAGGCCCGACTTCTCCATCTTCCGGATCCGCTCGATCACGGTCGAGACCGACAGGTGGATGCTCTTGCTGATATCAGAAGCAGTCTGTCTGGCATTCTTCTTCAATTCGGTTAAAATCTGATAATCAAGATGGTCCATGCGTCTTACAACCCCCTGAGTTTTTGAATTCTCTCGGTATTATAACATAAATTTTCGGAAATGCGAGAGGAAAAAGCAAAATTTTCGAATAAATCGCCGAAAAAAGTGTGCACAGACCGTCCCGCGCCAAAAAATCATTGCAAATACAGCGCCTTCAGAGTATTCTAATTCAGAGTCTTTTGGAACAACTTACGGAAAGGAAGCGAGCAGCGATGAAGGAATACAAGGTCGCGGTGATACGGGGAGACGGGATCGGCCCGGAGATCGTCGCCGAAGCGGTGAAGGTACTCGACCGCGCGGCGGAGAAGTTCGGGTTCACACTGAATTACACACGGATCCTCCTCGGCGGCGAATCGATCGATGAGTACGGGATCCCCCTGACGGAGGAGACGGTGAATACGGCGAAGGCGTCCGACGCCGTGCTGATGGGTTCCATCGGCGGCAACGCGGCGACAAGCCCGTGGTACAGGCTGGAGCCGTCGAAGCGTCCGGAGGCCGGGCTGCTCGGCATCCGCAAGGCCCTCGGCCTCTTTGCCAACCTGCGTCCGGCCTGGCTCTACGATGAGCTGCGCGCGGCCTGCCCGCTCCGGAGCGATATCGCGGACAGGGGCTTCGACATGCTGATCATGCGCGAGCTCACCGGCGGTCTGTATTTCGGACAGCGCAGCACGGTGACGGAGAACGGTGTGACGAAGGCGACCGACTGCCTGGAGTATTCGGACGCGGAGATCCGCCGGATCGCCGTGAAGGCCTTCGAGGTCGCGCGCAAGCGCCGGAAGAAGGTCACGTCCGTGGACAAGGCCAATGTGCTGGATTCCTCCCGCCTGTGGCGGAAGGTGACCGAGGAGGTCGCGGCGCAGTATCCGGATGTGGAACTGAGCCATATGCTGGTCGACAACTGCGCGATGCAGCTGGTGCGCGACCCGTCCCAGTTTGACGTGGTCCTGACCGAGAACATGTTCGGCGATATCTTATCGGATGAAGCCAGCATGATCACCGGCTCGATCGGCATGCTGCCGAGCGCGTCGCTGTGTGAGAGCAGCCTCGGCCTCTATGAGCCGAGCCACGGCTCCGCCCCGGACATCGCGGGACAGGGCATCGCGAATCCGCTGGCGACCATTCTGTCGGCGGCGATGCTGCTGCGCTACTCCCTGAACGAGGATGCTGCGGCGGACGCGGTGGAAAATGCGGTGAAACAGGTATTGGCGGACGGGTACCGGACCGTTGACATTTACAGTGAGGGATGCACGAAGGTCGGAACGAGCGAGATGGGCGACCTGGTCGCTGCGCGTGTCTGAGGAGGTAAACAGAATGAAAAGTGATGCTGTCAAGGCGGGCGTGCAGCAGGCACCGCACCGCTCCTTATTCAGAGCTCTCGGATTCACGAAGGAGGAGATGAAGCGGCCGCTGGTCGGCATCGTCTGTTCCTATAATGAGATCGTGCCGGGTCACATGAACCTGGACAAGATCGCGGAGGCCGTCAAGCTGGGCGTAGCCATGGCCGGCGGCGTGCCGCGCGAATTCCCGGCGATCGCGGTCTGCGACGGGATCGCGATGGGGCATGAGGGCATGAAGTATTCGCTCGTGACCCGTGACCTGATCGCGGATTCGACGGAGTGCATGGCGAAGGCCCACGCCTTCGACGCGCTCGTGATGATCCCGAACTGCGACAAGAACGTGCCGGGCCTGTTGATGGCGGCGGCGCGCATCAACGTGCCGACGATCTTCGTGTCGGGCGGCCCGATGATGGCCGGCCATGTGATGGGCCGCAAGCGGAGCCTCTCCTCGATGTTCGAGGCAGTCGGCGAGTACACCGCAGGCAAGATCAATGAAGAAGAGCTCGAGGAGTTCGAGCGCAAGGTCTGCCCGACCTGCGGCTCCTGCTCGGGCATGTACACGGCTAACAGCATGAACTGCCTGACCGAGGCGCTGGGCATGGGCCTGCGCGGCAACGGCACGATCCCGGCGGTCTATTCCGACCGGATCCGCCTGGCCAAGGAAGCCGGCATGCAGGTCATGGAGCTGTGGCGCCGGAACATCCGCCCGCTCGACATCATGACGCGGCCGGCGTTCATGAATGCCCTGACGGTCGACATGGCGCTCGGGTGCTCCACGAACAGCATGCTGCACCTGCCGGCGATCGCGCATGAGGCCGGGGTGGAGCTGAATGTCGATATCGCGAACGAAGTGTCGGAGCGCACGCCGAACCTCTGTCATCTGGCGCCGGCGGGCCCGACCTATATGGAAGATCT
>Ga0065709_1006599_pt1 | contig 10953 bp, 7 predicted proteins | sample Hoacrofraction14_2_FD_59096 | JGI IMG/M metagenome (GOLD analysis project Ga0065709, IMG submission 59096) | Hoatzin crop microbial communities from Cojedes, Venezuela, sample from fiber fraction 14 v1 | ecosystem: Host-associated > Birds > Digestive system > Esophagus > Crop | place: Venezuela... | reverse complement strand
CGGCTCGGTTCAGCGTGCATCACAGGTATACGAAAAGTCAGCCAATCGCCCGGCGCCTGCCGGCTTGGGCTCTTGGGACTTTTACAGTAAGAGATACAAAACGATTTTACGGCCGCCCGCCTCACCGGATATGCAGGATTTCTGATGTCGGATTTCTGATCTCTGATTTCCGGTTTCGGATGTCTGATGTCCGATGCGCGGTGCGGACGGCCGGAGCGTGATACAAGTCTGAGTGCGCCGCCGCCCCGGCTCTGCCAGGGACCGGGACGGTGCGCGTCAATGTGAAGGAGGTAACATTCACATGCCATTTACGGGAAAATCAGGAAAGTTTACCGCCAGCATCAACAACCTGACGATCGGGACCGGCGACAAGGCCATCACGATCGGCGGTGAGTCGGCGTTTCCGTTCTACAGCTTTGACGCACCGTGCGAGCACCGCGCGGCGGTCGGTATCGAGATCACGGACGGCGGCATGGAGGCCGAGCCGGCCTGCATCCGCGCCCTCTATGACGGCTGCAGCAGCGTTGCGGACATGGCTGCGAAGGCCGGCACGTTCGAGGGGGTGGACTTCCTCAGCCTGCGCCTGGAAGGCGGCGATCCGAACGGTCTCAACAAGTCCACGGATGAGCTGATCGAGCTGGTGAAGGCCGTGGCGGCGGCGACGGATCTGCCGCTCGTCATCACCGGGACCAAGAACGCCGAGAAGGACGGCGAGCTGCTCGCGAAGGCGGCCGAAGTCCTCGACGGCAAAAATGCGGTCATCCTTTCTGCCCGCGAAGAGAATTACAAGCAGATCGGCGCGGCGGCCGGTCTGGCGTACAAGCAGGTGGTCGGCGCGGAATCCGCCGTCGATATCAACCTGGCCAAGCAGCTGAACGTGCTTCTGTCGCAGCTCGGCGTCGATGACAAGACCGTCATCATGCAGCCGGGCAGTGCGGCCGCCGGCTACGGCTTCGAGTATGTGGTCTCCACGCTCGACCGTATCAAGGCTGCGGCACTCGGACAGAACGACACAACCCTCCAGATGCCGATCATTACACCGGTGGCGTCTGAAGTCTGGGGCACGAAGGAATCTTCGGCTTCGGAGGAAGACATGCCGGCCTGGGGTCCGGTGGAAGAGCGAGGCATCGACATGGAGATCGAGACGGCCGCGGCTGTCCTGGCTTCCGGTTCGAATGCTGTCATTCTCCGTCACCCCGCGTCTGTCGCAACGATCGCAAAGATGGTCCGGGAACTGGCCTGAGCACGGGAGGGGATAAGAAATGGCATTAAAAGGTATTGATATTTTCAAGCTGTCACCCAAGAAGAACTGCAAGGAATGCGGCAGCCCGACCTGTATGGCTTTCTGTATGAAGGTTGCTCAGGGCGCGGTGAGCATCGACAAGTGCCCGTATTTCTCGGAAGAGGCGAAGGCGTCCATGAGCGAGGCGTCCGCACCGCCGATGAAGACCATCAAGGTCGGCACCGGCGAGAGCGAGTTCGCGCTCGGCGGCGAGACGGTCCTGTTCCGTCATGAGAAGACGTTCGTCAACCGCACCCGCTACGCGGTCTGCCTGAGCACCGATATGGACGAAGCGCTTGTCGCCGCGAAGCTCGAGGAGATCCCGAAGGTCGACTACGAGCGTATCGGTGAGCGGATGTATGTCGAGATGATCTCGGTGGAAGCCGGCGCCGGCGCTACGGCGGAGAGCTATACCGCACTCGTGGAGAAGGCGATGGGCCTTAACCGCGTGCTCATCCTCGATGTGCAGGATCCGGAGATCGCGAAGGCGGCTCTTGCGAAGTGCAAGGACGGCAAGCCGATCCTGAACGGCGCGACGCCGGCCAACTACGAGGCTATGAATGCGGTTGCGACCGAGAACGGTGTCGTGCTCGGTGTCGTCGGCGCGACGCTCGACGAGATCTATGACACGCTGGCCGCGCTGGAGAAGCTGGGCAACAAGAACCTGGTCTTCAACGTGCCGACCGATTCTCTGAAGAATGCCTACGCGGCGGCGGTGCAGATGCGCCGCGCGGCGATCAAGGACACGAACCGCACCTGCGGCTATCCGTCGATCGTCAATGCCGCGAAGATCGCCAAGGGCGATGCGCACATGCAGGCGGCGCTGCTGTCTCTGTTCACGATGAAGTACGGTTCGATCATCGTCGTCGAGCAGATGACCTACGCAGAGGCCAACCCGCTCTACGGTCTGCGTCAGAATGTCTTCACGGATCCGCAGAAGCCGATGAAGGTGCAGCCGGGTATCTACCCGATCAACGGCGGCGACGAGAACAGCATCGTGCTCACCACGGTCGACTTTGCGCTGACGTACTTTGTGGTCTCGGGCGAGCTGGAGCGCAGCGGCGTGCCGTGCAACCTCGTGATCAGCGACGCCGGCGGACTCTCGGTTCTGACGAGCTGGGCGGCCGGCAAGTTCTCCTCGAGCTCCATCGCGAAGTATTTCCAGGAGATCGACGCGGACAACAAGTTTAAGAACCACAAGCTCTGCATCCCGGGTAAGGTTGCGGTGCTGAAGGGCGAGCTGGAAGCCAAGATGCCGGGCTGGGAGATCATCGTGGCCCCGCGTGAAGCGGTCCAGCTGGTGAAATTCCTTAAAGACATGTAACACTCAGGTAACTGTTCAGCGAAGCGTTCTGAACAGTTACACACTCAGAGCTATCAGAAACATCGATAAAAGCGTGTCGGGCGCTCGCGCCCGTAAGCGCTTTTGCCGGTGGTTCTGTTTGGCTCTGGGCGGCTGCAAAACAATCAAAGCAAAGGAGACGGAATCATGGCAAAATTCATTACCATCGGTGAAAGACTGTCGACGACGGCCCCGGCTGTCAACAAGGCGTTCACGGAGAGAGATCCGGAACCGATCCTCAAGAGAGCGAAGCAGCAGCTGGATGCCGGCGCGACCTATCTCGATGTCAACATCGGACCGGCCGAGAGCGACGGCGAGGATCTGATGAAGTGGGCGGTCGAGCTGCTCCAGAGCAACTTCGACAACGTGCCGCTGGCGCTGGATACCTCCAACAAGAAGGCCATCGAAGCCGGTATCTCGGTCTACAACCGCGCGAAGGGCAAGCCGATCGTCAACTCCGCAGATGCGTCGGGACGTATCGAATTCATCGACCTGGCGGCGGCCAACGACGCGATCGTCATCGCGCTGTGCAACGGCGAAGGCGTCGCAGCGAACAATGATGAGCGCATGATGTACCTCCAGACGCTGCTCGAGAGAGGCATGGAGCACGGCATGGACGAGACGGATCTCTGGTTCGATCCGCTGTTTCTGGTCATCAAGGGTATGCAGGACAAGCAGATGGACGTCCTGGAGTTCATCAAGATGATCAGCGACATGGGCCTGAATTCGACCGGCGGCCTGTCCAACAACAGCAACGGTATGCCGAAGCACATCCGTCCGATCATGGACAGTGCGATGGTGGCCATGGCCATGATGCAGGGTCTCACCTCCGCGATCGTCAACCCGAACGACCTTCGCCTGATGGAGACCATCAAGTCCTGCGACGTGATCAAGAACAACACGCTGTTCGCAGATTCCTATCTGGAGATCTGATCCGCGGGGCACCGGACGCGCGGAGCCTGCGGGCTCGACGCTAACGCGCACTTTACGGGGCTGCCGGCCGGCAGCCTCGTTTTTATTCAGACAGAACCACAGACTGATCGTTCCGCTCCGGAGACGATCCGAACGCCGTCCGGCGTCCGGCCTCCTGCGGCGGGGCATCCGCGGTCGAAGACCCGGAATACGACATGAAAGGAAACCGCAATGAACAAAATTACCTTTCAGTTTGAGAACGGCGATACGCCGGTGGAGACATTTGCCAGCGAGGACGAGAACCTCCTCGAGATTGCCAGGAAGGCCAATGTCGCGATCGACGCGCCCTGCTCCGGAAATGCAGCTTGCGGCAAATGCAGAGTACGGCTTGTGAGCGGTGAGCTGGAGACCAGTAAGACCGCCCATATCACCGATGACGAGTACGCACAGGGATGGAGGCTCGCGTGCGTCAGCAAACCGGCCGGCGATGTGACGGTGATGGTGCCGGATATCGCGACCGCGTATAAGAACCGGATGAAGATGGCGGATCTTGATTCGCCCGAAGAGATCGAGATCTTTCGATCCGTCAAGCAGGACCTCGAGGAGGCCGGCATCACCTTCGAAAATGACCTGGATGCGGTCCGCGTCACGATGGAGCCCCCGACCCTCGACGACACCATGCCGGACAATGAGCGCCTGATGCGCGCGCTGGCGGAGGCGCTCGGAACGGAAGCGGAGAAGATCCGCATGCCGTTCGCTGTCTTGAGCGTCCTGTCCGAGCGCCTGCGGGACGCTGCATTCGATGTGACCTGCGTGATCCGCCGCGGCGCGGACGAGACAGAGATCCTCGACGTTCGTCCGGCTTCCGTGGAAATGAAGATAACGGGCCTCGCCGTCGACATCGGCACCACGTCGGTCGCGGCGGTCCTGATCGATATGAAGAGCGGTGAGATCCTGGCGAAGGCCTCGGCCGGCAACGGACAGATCCGGTACGGCGCGGACGTCATCAACCGGATCATCGAATCGCTCAAGGAGGGCGGCCGGCAGCGGCTGCAGGACGCGGTGATCCGCGAGACGATCAATCCGATGATCCACCGGATGTGCCATGCGGCGCACATCCACGGCAGCCAGATCTACCGGGTGAGCGTGGCGGGCAACACGACCATGAATCATCTGCTGTGCGGCGTGTATGCGGATCCGGTGCGGACGGAGCCGTACATTCCGACATTTTTTGAGGCGGACTCGATCTACGCGGCGGACCTGGGACTCCACACCTGTCCGCACGCGCACATCATCATGAGCCCGAACATCGGCTCCTACGTGGGCGGCGACATCACCGCCGGCACGCTGGCCAGCTGCATCTGGAACCGGGAGACGATGAGCCTGTTCATCGACCTGGGTACCAATGGCGAGCTCGTCTTCGGCAACAGCGAATTCATGATGAGCTGTGCCTGCTCGGCCGGCCCGGCCTTTGAGGGCGGCGACATCAGCTGCGGCATGCGCGCCACGGACGGCGCGATCGAGGCGGTCACGATCGACCGCGATACGATGGAGCCTACGCTGACGATCGTCGGCGGGCAGGGGCAGAAGGCCGTGGGCATCTGCGGTTCGGGCATCATCGACCTGGTCTGCGAGCTGTTCCGCTGCGGCATCATCAACCCGAAGGGCAAGTTTGTCCGCGAGGGCGAGCGCATCCGCCACGACAAGTACGGCATGGGCAGCTATGTCGTCGTGTTCCGCGAGGACGCGGGCTCCGTGCGCGACGTGGAGATCAGCGAGGTGGACATCGACAACTTCATGCGCGCCAAGGGTGCCATCTTCTCGGCCATCCGCACGATGCTCGCGTCCCTGGATTTCACGGTGGACATGATCGACGACGTGTACGTGGCCGGCGGCATCGGCAGCGGCATCAACATGGAGAATGCGGTCTCTATCGGCATGTTCCCGGACATCCCGGTTGAGAAGTTCCACTACATCGGCAACTCGTCCCTCAGCGGCGCCTACACGATCCTGCTCAGCGACAGCGCCCGGGAGCGCCTGAAGGAACTCTCCCGCAACATCACCTACCTCGAGCTCTCGACCGAGCCCGGCTACATGGATGAGTTCGTGGCCTGCTGCTTCCTCCCGCACACCGACGCGTCACTGTTCCCGAACCTGACCTTTAAATGATGTAACTGTTCAGAGCCATCGGGGCGGAAGGCAAAATAAGCGTCGGGCGCAGGCGCCGCAGCGTTCAGGCTGCCTGATCGAAACAGAAAGGATATGTAACGGACATGGAAACCACCGAGCGCGAGATCGTGAACAATAAAGAACTGGTGCCGCTGGGGCAGTATCTGGAGGCCTATGCACAGGCGGATCCTCAGTATATGTCACAGCGCAGCGGGATTCCTTACACGGAAACAGATGGCACGGCCGGCCTGTTTACGCTGCGTTTCCTGGGAGCCGACTACCGCGTCTCCTGGCCTGAATTTAACGTTAAGGCAGACGAGACGTGTTCGCATACGGACAGGACAGCCGGGACGGATCTGCGGCCGGCTGAAGGCGGTGCGGCTGCTGTGCAGGCAGCAGAGGAGAGCGATACGGCGGCCTCTGAGGCGCGCTGCCCGCTGCTGTGGATGAACTCGGCGAAGATCTTTGTGCTGCGGTATCTGCTCGAGGGGGCGGCGGCGCCGTCGACCGGCAAGTTTCTGTCCTACCGCGAAGTGCCCGGCGCCGAGGTCTATTACCGCCAGTACGCGGGCCGGTGCCTCAGCCGCATGGCCTGGTCCTACGGCAAGCGTCCGGAAGCCTTCGCGCGGGGCATGGAGCGCCTCGGCGCCGTGCGCCTGAGCGGGAGAGAAGCCGGCGGCGCCGGCGGTACAGATCTCGCCTACGGCACAGGCAGCGCAGACTTTGCCTACGAGTGCGAGCTGCTGCCGCTGTGCCGCATGCGCTTCTGCCTCTGGACCCCGGACGAAGAATTCCCGCCGTCCGCCCAGATCCTCTTCAGCGATAATTTCCCGGCCATCTTCCACACCGAAGACCTGGTCGTTGCCGCCGAGATCGTGCTCAGCACCCTGAAACGCCTGAACGCGTAAGCAGCCCGCCCGGGCCCCGGCCGCCAGCCGCCGGAGAACGCGCTCAGTACCCTGAAGCACCTGAACGCGTAAGCCTGCCCGGCCTCCGGTGGCAGCTGCGGGAGATTGCGCCCGACGCACCGCAAACGATGCAATAAATTATCGAATGTTTACAAAACAAAATATGGCAAAACACGGTCGGCCTCGCGCCGGCCGCTTTTTTTGGCGGCTTCGGAGAGAGACGATGCATCGGCCGGGAGCGCGTGTCGGCTTAAACAGAATAACAAATTCTGCGAAAAAAGATTGAGAAAACAAAACAGAATAAATCGAAGATTTAAACAGAAACCGCGGCGATATAAAAACATATAATTCTATCAAAACAGAAGGTTAGAACCATTTTTCTGCAAAATTAAAAAATTATAACGAAAATATTTCAAAAACCTATTTCCCTGCGAAATTAATCGTGCTATACTTGTCTACATCAATTTGGGGTTCCCGGCTCATGCTCTGCCCGAGCGGCTCTGCCCGAGCGGACGGCACCGGGAACTACTGACTGGGGAGGAACAAATCATGAAGATGCGACAGATGATCGGCGTCGGAATTACGGGGGCGGCGCTTTTCCTCGCGGTGGCCGGCGCGGCCGACGAGCCGACAGCCGCGAACAGTGGCATGAAGGGCGTGGTGCAGAATGCGAGCTCTGTGTTCGACGTGTTGCAGGACGACGAAGAGACCGGCCGTTTTCTGAACGGGGACGAAGAGACGAATGAATACATTTACGGAGACGTGATCACCGTAGAGTATACGCAGGATGATTCAAGCTTTGTGACGTTTGACATCTTCGCGGCGGCCAGAGGGCAGGACCCGGGCAAGCTGGCGCTCTTCCTCGACGACGAGCAGCTGACCGATGCGGTGAGCCCCGACGAGAGCGGCGTGTACACGTTCACCTATGACACGGGCGACGGCGGGATCCCGGTCGGGACCAGCGAGCTGTCGGTGAAGACGGCCGGCGACATGGATGAGCAGGACGACACGATCGACTTTAACATTTTCCAGCAGGACGCGGATGACGGGAGCTGCGCGATCGGTTCCGTGACGCTGTCCCCGAAGGCCGTCACGGCGGAGGTTGAGTCGGCCTCGCGCGAATACGACGGCACGACGTATGTGACGGTGTCCCTGAAGGTGGGCGACCGCGACCGTGTGAACGCGGAAGAGGATCTGACCCTGACGGCGGGCGGCGAGTTCGCGGATGCGAATGCCGGCACCGGCAAGGCGGTGACCTTCGTCTCGGCGGTCGAGAAGAGCGGCGGGGCGGCTTCCTTCTATGATGTGACGCTGCCGGCTTCGGCGATCGGCACGATCGAGCCGCGCACACTGACGGTCGAGGGCATCGAGGCGACGGAGAAGGTCTTCGACGGCACGCAGAACGTCGAGATCGCGGGCGGCACCCTGGCCAATGTGATCGAAGGGGAAGATGTCTCCTTCACGCTCGGCGCAGGTAAGACAGCGGATGCTTCGGCCGGCACGGACAAGCCGGTCACGGCGCTGGTCACGCTCAGCGGCGCGGATGCGGCGAACTACCGCGTGACGCAGCCGGAGGTCACGGTGACGATCGATCCGCTGCCGGTCACCCTGAGCTGGTCGGAAGCCGAATTTACTTATAATAAAGAAACCCAGTCGGTCACCGCGACGGTCGAGAACGCCGTCGACGGCTACCCGGTGGAAGTGAGCGCGTACCTCGGCAACACGGCGACGGACGGCGGCATCTACAAGGCGAGCGCCTCTGAGCTCTCGTCCGCGGACTATACGCTGACCGGCGGCACAAACGTCTCCCTCGAGTGGGTCATCAACCCGGCCGAGTGCGAGATCACGGTGGACGAGGACAGCCGCACGGTGGAAGTTTCCTACGGCGACGACGCCTTCGAGCTGACCGGCATCAGCCAGAACGGCGAGGGCGCGTTCGTCTGCACCCTGACCGAAAGCGAAGCCGCGAAGGTCTACGGCCTGACAGCCGACACCTACGCGCAGGAAGAAGAAGCGCGCGAAGTCCTCACCCTCGGTGAAAATGGCAAGTTCCACATCGTGAATGCGGGCTCGGCCACCGTCTCCGTCACCACGGAGGCGACGAACAACTACAAGGCCGCGGAGCCGGTGGAGATTCAGATCGAGGTCGCCAAGCAGGCGGTCGAGGTGCCGGCGGTCGCGACGAAGACCTATGACGGCACACAGCAGACGGCGGATGTGGAGGCTTCGGATCTCTACACGGTCACGAATCCGGGCGGAACGGACGCCGGCCTGTATCCGGTGCGCCTGATCCTGACGGATCCGCACAACTACGGCTGGGCGGACGGCACGGCGACGGCCGAGAAGGAGATCGGCTTCGCGATCATGCCGCTGCCGGTGAAGCTGGCCTGGGCCGAGGATACCGACGCCGCGGACGGCAGTCTGCGGACGGTGGTCGCCGAGGTCCTCAATGAACTGAAGAACGCGCCGGTCGAGGTCACCGCGTACAGCGGCAACAGCGCCTCGCAGGCTGGCACGTACACGGCACAGGCACTGTCCCTGTCCTCCTCCAACTACACGCTGGTCGGCGGCGAGAACACCGCGATCCTCTGGGTGCTGGAGAGCAGCGATTCCGACCGCACTGCAGATGCGGGCGCGGCAGCCGGCGCCGCAGCCGGCATGGCCGCCGACGCAGCGGAGGCATCCACGGAAGCCGAGCCGCTGACGGAAGGCGAAGCGAACACCGAAGCCCAGACCGAAGGCGCAGAGAACATCGAGTCGCTGACAGAAGGCGAGGCCAACACCGAGATGGCCGGTACGGAAGCCGAAGCCAATACGGAGACGCTGACGGAAGGCGAGGCCAACACGGAGGCCCTGACCGAAGGCGCGGAGAACGTCGAGACGGTGCTGATGGGCAGCGAAGTGGCTACCGAGACAGCCGTGACCGAGGGCGAGACCAACACCGAGACGGCGGGCACGGAAGCGGAAGCCAACACCGAAGCGGGCATCGAGTCGGTCGGAACGGAAGCCGAGGTAAACACCGAGGCGGCCGGCACGGAAGCCGAGGCGAATACCGAAGCGTTTGGAACGGAAGCCGAGGTAAACACCGAGGCGGCCGGCACGGAGGCTGAAGCGAACACCGAGCTGTTCGGCACCGAGGCCGAGGCAAATACGGAAGTCGCGGGAACGGAAGCCGAGGCGAACACGGAGGCGGAGGCCGTTACAGAGCGGGAAGCCCTGACGGCGGAAACCGAAGAAGACGGAACCGAGGCCGGGACCGAGGACGGAACTGAGGCGGAGACCGAGGACGGAACCGAGGCCGAGACCGAAACCGAGACCGAGGCCGCGAAAAAGTTTGCGGCGGCCTTCGGCATCAAGCTGGCCTTCGTCTGAGAAACGGTCGACGGAAAGGTCAGAAAATCGTAACTGCTGCGCGAAGCAATCCGTAAAACAGAATTACAGTACGGCCGGCCTGCGGGCCGGCTGTTTTCAACCCTGACGAGAAACGAAAAAGCGCAGAGCGGAAGCCAATGACCTTCGCCTGCGGGCCGGCTGTTTTCGGCCATGAGGAGGAACCTATGCACACAGAGATCGAACGCAAATGGATGGTCAGCGGCTGGCCGGAGGGCCTTACCCTGCTGTATGAACAGCGGATGCGGCAGGGGTATGTCAGCGTCCTGCCGACGGTGCGCATCCGCGAGGAGGCCGGCGAGGACGGCACCGAGTACATCCTGTGCTTCAAGTCCGACGGCGGGATCGCCCGGAAAGAGCTGGAATTCCCGATCGCGCAGGAGCATTTCGCCGGGATCGAGGAACTGATCGGCTACCCGCTGATCGCCAAAGTGCGCCGCACCTACGCGCTCCCGGACGGCCACAAGCTGGAAGTCAATCACGTGGACGAGGGCCAGCCGACCGAATTCTGGTATGCCGAGGTGGAGTACGCCGATATCCTGACCGCCGAAACCTGGCAGAGCGCCGCCTGCGGCCTCGCCGCCTACCTGAATGACGAAGTAACCGGCCAGCCCGGCCAGAGCATGGGTGCGTACTGGCAGAAGACACGGCCCGGGACCGCGCGGTAAGGCTGCCAGATCTGACATGTCTGTCACGCCTGTCATGTCAGCGAAATTGTCCGGCAGAAGCCGCAGTCAGGGAGAGACGACGCAGCCGGAGAGCGAGTGTCAGGAAGACAGACATTCCCCGTAAGCTTTTACCGAAAAAAGACCGGCACAGCGTAATAAACTTCACGCTGTGCCGGTTCTCTTTATGCAACGATATTTATCTGCGTCCGCCGGTCCGCCGAAACCGTTATGCATCTGCGCCCGCCGGGGCTGCCGGAGCCGTTATGCATCTGCGCCCGCCGG
>Ga0065709_1006244_pt1 | contig 10954 bp, 8 predicted proteins | sample Hoacrofraction14_2_FD_59096 | JGI IMG/M metagenome (GOLD analysis project Ga0065709, IMG submission 59096) | Hoatzin crop microbial communities from Cojedes, Venezuela, sample from fiber fraction 14 v1 | ecosystem: Host-associated > Birds > Digestive system > Esophagus > Crop | place: Venezuela... | reverse complement strand
TGGCACGCGAAAAGTGTTAAAAAAGAGTGTTAAATCGGCGTGTAAAAGATTGTTAAAAATGTTAAGTTTTATTTGTTAAANTTTTATTTCACGCGAAAAAAAAGTGCNTTTTTTTTGATTTTTTTCGGGGTCTCGTGCAACTTCCCGACAGAAAAACGGCCGTTTTTGAGTCGTAAATGGGCACAATAAATTTCTAAAGCGCCAGGAAATTTTTCTAAAGTGCCGAGTAATATTTTTTAACAAATGACTTTTTGAGAAAATTGGGGGTCAAAAACTTCGACTTTTTTGCGAAAAATGACGAAAAAAGCGTATATTTTTTGCATAAATCTATCAAATTAACATTTTTAACAATTCAACGCCATCAAAAAACGTCATTTTTCGGTCAAAATTTGTGCATTAGAAATTGGTCGGTCAANTGTNAACGGATGTTAAATCAAATGTTAAATTGTCAAGANNTCGGACGGTTAAATTCTGTAAAGTTTTCTTAATTTTCTATTTCGCTTGTAACGTTTTTTCAACGCACAGCAACAAAAAAGAGCACCCTGCTCAATTCGATTGAATTGTGGCAGGGCGCTCCCAAATATAAAGCGCTATGTAAAAGCGAAGTGATGGATTATTGCTCGAATGCTTTGAATCCTTGCAGNGAGCAGTAATACGAGTACGACATAGNGAAGGTTACCGTAATCTTAAGATAACGACACTTCATTGCGCCNTAGAAATCTACCCAAGCGTAACCATCGCCATCGGTGTAGATCTCNTCGCTNNCGAGTNCNCCAAGGTCAGTCCAGTTTGCACCGTCGCTTGAAATGCTAACGCTGATGTACTGCAATGGGTACCAAGATGCGTACATTCCCTTGATAGCGAAACCAGTTATANTCTTCACTTCTTGCATATCAAGTGTGAAGGTNGAGGTTTGCGATCCGAGTGAGTAGCGACGAGACCATGATGAACCTGAGAACAANCTCTGGAAGCCTGTTGGGTCAGAAGTCCACGTTGAGTAGTCACTGATTTCTGTGCCAAGCATTTCGTTAGCTGTACCATTTGGACGGATAGATTTCTCGGTTACGAGCAGAACGATGTAGCGNACGTTCANATCGCGTGCAGGCTGATAATTGCTTTGGTCGGTACTTGCAACTACGACAGGGATTACGTAACCGCTCTTGTCGTTCAGCAACTCTGCAGCTTGGTCTGTAAATTCAACATAAGCTGTATCGACAGATGCTGTTGTGTCTGCGAGAATGGTCAACGATGNNTTGCTNAGNGTAACNGCACCAGATGGAACTGCTTTATAGCTTGTTCCGTTTGCTTCGTTGTATTTTTCAACATAGCTTTCNTCGAGAGCGAGCGTTACATGCAGGTCGGTTGTAGGCGCCTTTGTNGTGCGAACAGTCAGCGGAGCGCTCAGACTCGTCATTGTGCCGACAGGAGTAACAACNACTGCACCNTTCAGATCGACTGTTGCGTTGGTTTGATAAACGCGTTCGTGGTCGATACCGTAAACATCGTAGTTGTCGTCATCGTCAGAACAGCTTGTCAGGAGNGCTGCTGAAAACAGCAGCGCTCCGAATAGCATAAATATATTCTTTATCTTCATAATTGTAATCGTTTAAAGAATGAATTAGATTAGTATGGGCACTTGTGATTTTCNACCCACTTAGCAGTTCCGCTTGGAACAGCGTCATATCCGTGACCAGTGTAGTCGCGTACGGTTCCATNTGNTTGCAAATCGTCGCCNCTGAAGCGCCAATAAGCAACGAGTCCAGGAGTTGTAGGATCAACGTAGCAGATATTCTCTTCGAGTTCGCCTTGCGTACGAGCTACACTCCATACACGGAATTCGCTAACTGAACCATTGAGCAGACGTGAGCCTGCAGACATACCGATAGCGTACGGGCCAATAGAATTAGGAGCAGAGCTGAGGTAACCCCAAGCNAGCGTTACAGTTCCTGTTGCGCTAACTGGGTCGTCAACTTGCTTACCATCGATGTAAAGGGTAATGTTCGATCCGTTGTAAACGATTGCGAAGTGATACCATTTACCAGTTTGGAAGTGCATAGAATAGGTAACAGGGTGTTTTTGTCCACCATTGTTAGGATCGTCCCACTGTCCACCAGTGATACCACCAGCGAGCTGGAGCTGATCTTTGTCGCAACTTACGTCACCAAAACGCAGCAAGAANTTCTCTTCCAGACCCATCAGCGTTGAGATGTATGGGCTTGCAGATTGGAACCTGTTGACATAAACTTTACACTCCATAGTCAGTTGCTCGAAGTGACCAACATCCTCGTTCAGACGGAACTTAGGAACGGTGTAATATGTACCGCTGATGTCAGCAACCTGTGTAGTGATGATAGGAACGAAAACGATGTAAGCGGTAGATGCTGATTCGAGAGTTTTGCCATCGCTTTGCAGCTTAACAGGGAGGCAGTAGTTCTTTCCTTCTTCGAACTTTGTAGGATCAAGGATTGAGACTTTAGCCTGTGTTGACATAAACTGACCAGCTTCGATTGTTACGTTAGGNTTTTCGAGTGCATAAGCTCCTGAAGGAGGCATGATGAATGCTTTGCCAGTTGACTCGTTGTATGCGTCGAGCAGTTCGGGAGCTTCAACGAATGTACAATTAACCGACTGATCTACCTTTGCTGTAGAAGAAGCGGTAAGACCCATGCTTGTGATGCCTTCGAATGGCATGCGGATACTGTTAGCGTCGAGCGTACCAGTGATGTAGATTACATCGCTGTAGTCGCCATTGCTGTCCTTACATGCACTTACGAAGATGGTAAGCAGGGCAATCAGGATAATATGAATCTTTTTCATAGTCATAGTTTTTATGTCGAATTAATAGATAGCTGGGTTCTGGATTTGGATTCCGTGACGGAAGTATGCGTAGTTGTTGCATCCCCAACCAGTGTTAGCATAGTCGCGGTGCATATAGAATGCGCCGAAACCACCCTTACGTCCTGATGATGGCTGATAAGAAGCATAATTCAGGAGTTGTCCGCAACCATTTTTCCATGTATCACCCACATTCTCGGTGTAAACGACTTTTTCGATAGGGCAAGAGTTGAAAGGTTTGCGTCCAGCACTACCACCGTAAGTTTGGTTTACGTACCAGTTGGTGTAAGGTTCTGTGTTTGCAGATGGTGNTTGACCATAATAGTCGATGCAGAGGAGCTTGTCAGGATTTTCTGACATTGGTCCAACATACTTACCAAGGTATTCAACGAGATAATCAAAGTAGTTTCCGATTGGGTCGCCTTCAGGTTCGAAGTCGAGGTCAACGCCATCGAGATNGTTCTCGAATACAGGGCGCAACAGATAGTCACCAAATTGTTCTACTGCTTTGAGACGTTCTTCTTNTGTTGTAGCATTTTTCCATGTTACATAGAAGTCGTAGTTGTCATTGAATGCCAAAATACGCATAATAGTAGGCACAACAAGTTTTANACCCTTAGTTTGCTGAACGAAACGCATTTCTTTAGCAACTTCAGGATTGTAGAATGTGTTTACTTTTGTTGAGTCATCTGAAGGAATACCACCCCAGAGTGAACAGATGTCAAGGCTATCGGGAAGTCCGAGGAAGCGAATCGCCATTGAATGCGACTGCGTGTAGTCAGCGAACCATCCCCAAGCGATGCTGTGATCGCTTGCCTTATAGTCGCGGAGGTTTTTGATAATAAAGGTCTTCGTATGTGTACGGATCCTGAATTACCACTGCCTCATCGTCAGTGTCGCAAGCTACGAAGAGCGCACTGAGGATAAATATTGGCAATATATATTTGAAGATTTTCATACTATATATTAATTAATGTGTATTAATGACTTTTTTTATCCCACCAAAGTTGTGTGCCGCCAGTGTCTGCTCCTCCGAGGAGAGAAACAGCTGCATTCACATTTTCGGTGTTGCGTTCATACTCTGTGGTTGGGAATTTGAGACGACGGATTTGGATATCTGTGTCAACAGTGCCACCACTTTGGTTTGATGCAACGGTAAAGAGTTTTGGATAGTTGGTGCGACGGAATTCGCTCCAAGCTTCTTGTCCGTCAGGATAGATTGCAATCCATTTCTGAGTGATGATGCGCTCGAGTTTCTTTTCGAAGCTGTCGCTGTCACTCCACTTGATAGTAATCGTTCCTACTGCAGAAGCAGAGTAGTTGTTCCAACCACCACTTGGATCGGTGTAGTCAGCAGGTTTTGACGTGCTGTTGTTGATGTAGTTGCTTACGTTAGAAGCNCCACGCTCTGCGAAAGAAACGGTAATACCTTGTTCGTAGAGTTCTTGTGCTGTTCCGCTACCGATACCCCAACGCAATGCTGCCTCAGCTTGCAAGAAATAGCTTTCTGCTGCGCTCATCCAAGGCATGTCGTCGCCTGATTGGATGGTTGGGCATGATGCGAGAGAAGTATAGGTTGACTTCATGTTGCCTTGGATGCCAGGATAAACACCGTGGATGTCGCCATCAGAAGCGGTAGCCCACATGAGGCTCATACGAGGATCGTTGTATCCTTTCAGATAGCTTTCGAATGAAGCGCAAAGGCGGCTATCATTGAAGCTGCTGCATACTTCCCAGATTGGGTTCAAGAAGCTCAGACCGCTGCCTTGATGTACAGCAGCAGCGTCGCCTGCAGATGCCATCAAACCAACTTGGTTGTTCAGCGCTGCTTGAGCTTGCTCTTTTGCCAGACTTTCGTTAGCGTAAACTACGCGGAGAGCGAGACGCAGACGAAGTGTGTTAGCAAATTTAATCCAGTTTTCAACGTTTCCGCTGTAAACGTAGTCGTAGTCAGCCAAAATCTTTGAAGATGTGTCGGCATTGTAGTAGTTTGTCAGCACTGTGATTGCGTCTCCAAGTTCTTGGAAGAATGTTTTGTAAACAGTTTCTTGTGAATCGTACGCAACTTTGAGTGAACCACCGAATTGTGTGTAAGGAATAGGACCGTACATATCGGTGATGCGTGACATACCAAATACTTTGATTACTGTAGCGAGTGCATAAACGGCAGGAGTTTCAGTCTCGGCAGCTTGTTTGATAGAGTACCAAGGTTGCATGATGTCGGTATATGCATCGTTGAAAGCAGCGTTATACCATCCCTGATAGAGATTGTAGTGTGCGTTGTGTGTAGAAGCGTAAGAATATTGACCGATGTTTGAGAAGTAACCACCGTAGAGGTCGCCTGCAAGCATCTCGGTAATTTGATATTCACCGCCCTTATCAGTACCAACGATAAAGACGTTACGCAGCATCTGCTGGAAGTAAGCGCCTGTTTTCAGGTTATCGCGCTCCAGCATCTCATCGGTAGCTTCGTTTGGATTGATGTTCCAATCGTCGAAGTCGCCAGTGCATGATGCAAGCATAAGGCCTGCAAAGAGCATAAAAATATACTTATNCAGTTTCATGATTCGTCTTATATTAGAATTGAACTTTTACTGAGAAACCAATATTGCGCAGGCTTGGCATCATGAAGTAATCCATACCTGAGAAGTATGTGCCTGTGCTGGCTGTGAGTTCAGGATCGAACGGCGCTTTATTGTAGAACATAATCAAGTTACGTCCTGTGAAAGCAACGTTGAGTGCTTGAATCCAAGGTACCCATTTATTGATAGGCACGTCGTAGCCGAGTGAGAGTTCAGCAAGACGAACGTTGGTTGCTTTGTAAACATACCATGATCCAACGCTTGCACCTACTGTCTGATAGAATGCTTGTGCNGGAATGCGGTAACCGTTTACGAGAGCNCCACCATTGTCGCGTGCGTCTGCTGTAGTCTTTGAAACACCGAATACATCCATCATTGCTTGCGTCATTGAAACAACGCGACCGCCAAAGCGTGCATTGATGAGGAATCCGAGATTGAATCCGTTCCAAGAGAAGTTGTTGCGCCAACCCATTGTATATTTCGGGTTAACGTTGCCTGCATATACATAGTTACCTTCGTCAACACCAGCAACGGTACGTGCGGTGTAGTCAACAACAACGTAACCGTGTTCGTCGGTCTTCAGTGTTGTTACATAAAGGTCGCCGATTGAACCACCTTCGGTCAGTTTNGTCTTAACGTTACCNAGTGAAAGAACGTCCATATCGGTTTCGTTTACNACTTCACCNGAAGGAAGTGTATAGTTGTGGAGCAGACTCTTAATCTTGTTGCGGTTGAGTGTGTAAGTCAAAGTTGAAGTCCAATCAACTGGTCCAAGAGGTTGGTGAACGCTGAGTGATGCTTCAATACCTTTATTATCTACGCGACCTGCGTTAACATAGATTGATGTGTAACCTGCAGTTGCTGACAATGAAGGATTAAACAGCTGATTGTAAGTCTTTGTTGAATAAAGGCTCAAGTTGAAAGTCAACTTATCGTTCCAGAAACTTGATTGCAAACCAACTTCCCACGCTTTGGTGCGCTCTGGTTGCAAGTCATCGTTTGGATAAGTTGAAGCAGTCGTTGGAGAACCATTTTCGAATGGATAAGTACGATAAGCAATGTAACGTGTAGGAGCGTTACCTACTTCACTGTATGATGCGCGAAGCTTCAAGAAACTCANNACATCGCTCTTCAAACCAGGAATCATCTCGGTAAGAATGGCACTTACACCGATTGATGGGTAGAAGATTGAAGTATATTTCGTGTGAGCCAATGCTGAACTCCAGTCATTACGTGCAGTAAGGTCGAGATAGAGCATGCTCTTCCAACCAATCTGTGCGGTAGCGAAGATCGCTTGTACTTGATCGTGATAGTCTTCCTGATTGCGTTTTGCGGTTGTCAGGTCGATTGCGTTCAGAGAGAATGCGTTTGCGGTGCTGTTGATGTTGCCACCGATTGTTGAATAATCGTAAACAACGTCTTTNATGCTGGTACCCAAGTTTGCGGTTACTGAGAAATCNCCGAAGTATTTGTCGTAACTCAAAATCAAGTCAGCGTAGATCTGACGAGTAGAAGCATTTGCTTTGTAGTAAGCACCATATTTCTGTGCGAAGATAGCATCGGTTGATGCNCTGTATTTGCGNTCGTTCAAAGCAGAAGTGTGGTCAACTTTTGCACGACCGCTAATCTTCAATTCTTTTGTGATATCGAATGTCAAACCGCCACTGATGAGGAAACGATCTTTGTGGTTGACAAACATATCACGATTGATAATCCAATAAGGGTTCTGCATACCAAGACCCATATTTCCNTAAGGCCAATATTGTGTCTTGAAGTTGCGTTCCTGATTGTAGTGCTCGTAAGCCATGAGCTTGTTGATNTCGTCTCCAGGAGGGAAGAGGTAGATTTCAACCANCGGGTTGAAGTACTGACCTTGTGACACCATGTTCTGCTCGCGGATGTTCATATACATACCGCTGAGGTCGAGGTGCATACGATCTTTCAAGAAGTCTGTCGTATTGCGGATAGCNAAGTTGTAACGAGCGAGTTTGTTGTTTTCAACAATTCCTTCTGCGTTTGTCGAAGCTGCCGATACGAAAGTCTGGCTGTGTTCTGAACCAACAGAAAGTGTAACCGAGTTTCCAACGTTGTAACCTGTCTGGAAGAAATCGAGTGGATCGTAACTGCTTGGTGAAGCAAGTTTAGATCCCCAGCTGTAGTAGCTTCCGCTTTCGTTGCCATAGGTATTTTGGAATTCTGGAGTAACGAATGGTGAGAAGAAACTGGTGTTGTTCGAGTATGTTACGCGAGCTTTACCAGGAGTACCCTTACGAGTGGTAATCAAAATCACACCATTGGCTGCCTCACTACCATAAAGTGCTGATGCAGCTGCACCACTGAGGACTGAAATGTTCTCAATGTCGTCTGGGTTGATCATAGATGCGCCATCACCTGACTGAGCCATACCTGTGTACATGTCTTCTGGCTGATCAGTGTAAAGAGATGGCATTGGAATACCGTCAACTACGTAGAGGGCGTTGTTGTTTCCGCTGATAGATTTAGCACCACGCATCACAACTTTAACACCACCACCGATACCAGATGAACTGCTGTTGATCTCAACACCAGCTACCTTACCAGCGAGTGAGTTCATGAAGTTGGCATCTTTAACGCCTGTGATGTCAGATGCGTTGATCTGCTGAACGTTGTACGAAAGTGCTTTTGCTTCTTTCTTGATACCGAGAGCGGTTACAACGACTTCGGTCAACATCTTCTCGTCTTGTGCCATGTTTACAGTAACATTGCTGCGGTTNGCTGCAAATTCCTGATTNGCATAGCCGAGATAAGAAACTTCAACGGTGCTTCCTTCGGGAGCATCGATTGCGAAGTTACCGTCGATGTCGGTTACGGCTGCGATGTTTGTGCCTTTTACTTTAACGGATGCACCAATAACTGGNTCGCCGTTCTCGTCAAGCACGGTTCCTTTCACTGTGCGTTTCTGCGCTGAGTTAGCCTGTTGTGACTGTGCAGCAGCGGCACGCTTGTGAATCGTAATCATTTTGCCGTCAATCTCATAGCCGAGATCGTTGCCAAGAACACGATTCAGCACCTCGCGAACGGGAGTAGCTTGGAATGTTGCTGTAACATTCTTCTGCGACACCTCATCCACTTTGTAGATTACTGACATCTTAGTCTGGCGCTCTACTTCCTTCAGCACGTTCTTGAGCGGCTCGTTGGTAAATGTTTTAGTTACCGTCTGAGCGCTAAGACCTAATGAACAGAAGAACAGAGCTGCAAAGACCAAGAGTCTCGTCCATCTCATTTGCTTTTGTTTCATAGTGTTTTTGTTAGAGTTAATAAATATTNTAAAAAGAGGTTTTCTTATCGATTAAGATAGATATCACGACCTTTGCGCACTACGTTCATCGGAACGATGCGGTTCAAGGCTTTCATCACGTCGTCGATGCTTTCTTCGTTTTGCAACGAAACGGCAAACTGTGTGCTGCGGAGCGTGTTGTCGGCGATGTGGATGCGAACATTATATTTNCGNGATAGGATTTTCGAGAGTTCATCCAGCGTGATGGCNTCGTAAGTTAGGCGACCTTCTGTCCANCTTTGTGCTTCGGTTTGCGTCTGACTCTTTTCCAGCAAACCGCTTTCCAAGTCTAATCGCACGCTTTCGCCTGGNTTCAACAGCAGTCTGTCGGCANTCGTTTGTATCTCTACCGAACCTTCTGCNAGCGTTGTCGTNACGTAACGATCGTCTTCGTAAGCGCTAACATCGAACTTTGTACCTTTTACGACCACGTCATATCCGCGCGTTTCTACTGTAAAAGGTGCGCCATCGTGCTTAGTTACTTCAAACCAACCCTCGCCTACCAACTCAACGCGGCGNTCTTTCTTGTCNAANGANGTGCGATAGCGCAGCGTACTGCCTGCATTCAGTCTTACCTTGCTGCCATCNGGCAACAACACTTCGGATTGGCTTCCCGAAGGCGCTGTACAAGCAACCATATCGCCTTCTCTTTGCGAAGCAAAACGCAAAGCNGCGGTCGCAGAAAGCGTCAACAACAACAGCATAACNGCCACTGCTGCCAATTTCTGCCACAACGGCAAGAGCCGAACAACGCTCAGGATGGATGTGTTTTGTGATAAAGTTTTCAATGCCTCGTCTTGCGAAGCGCGTTCGATGTGCGACTGAAGCGCCAACCACGCGCGTTCCGTCGATTCATCNGCGTGCCACGCGCGCTGCCACTCGTCTTCCCACGCTTGGAAAGNCGAACGATTTTCAGCACTCGCGTCAATAAACAAACGCAACTGCTGCTCTTCATCGCGCGTGATGCGACCATCAAAATAGCGCATCGCCAACTCTTTCATCGATTGAGACATCAAAAAAAAATAAAATAATTTTGGTTAGCTAACACTGACTAAACAACTAAAACCGCGAAACACCCAACACTTTTTGCAAAAAAAATGTATTTTTTTNAAGTTTTACGCCATTTTTCTCCTAAAAAGTCCCGTTTTCGAAGAAAAATAGGGCGTTTTTATTGCGNAAAGTTAAAAAATGTTTACATTTGCAGCAGAGATAGAGACCTAAACGACTGCGAATCTTGAAAAACTATACTAANACCGAATCGCTCGTTGACGATGTTCGTCGTGGCAAAACAGAAGCTTTCGAGTTTCTGTTCAAGACTTATTATCCTCGTTTGCGACTTTTCGCTTCTCACTTCTTGAACGATTTCGACGAAGCTGCCGATGTTGTGCAGGAAACGTTCATCAAAATGTGGGAACGTCGCGAACAACTGACGTATGTCTCGCTTTCGGCATTGCTTTTCACGATGGTTCGCAACGGTTGTCTCAATCGTTTGAAACACGAATTGGTGGCAAACGATTATCAGGTTGACTATCTGGCGCATCTGGCTGGCGATGAGCAACTCTATTACACCACGTTCCTCAACGAAGCCGACCATTCCCTTCTCGTAGAAGACCTCCGCAAGCAGGTAGAGCGTGTCTTGGCGACGCTGCCGCCACGCTCGAGCGAAATATTCAAGATGAGTCGCTACGAGGGAATGAAGAACAGAGAAATCGCGGAGCAGCTGCATATCTCCGTCAAGGTCGTAGAACGCCACATCAGTCGCGCACTTGCTGCCTTCAGAAAGCAGCGTGCCGCCTTCGTTCCACTCGAAAAATAAATCATCTCACTACACATTATATATTATTACGCGCGAGACAGTTTTGTTTCGCGCGCTTTTTTTGTGTGTTCGCGTGAGATAGCGATTTTTGTAAAGAGTTGTTAAATTAACACTGTTAATACATCTTAAAATGAATAAAAATTCACGCGAGACAAAAATTGAATTCTGGAAAGAAAAAACGTGATTTTTTGTCAGAATTGCACACGACAAAAAAGTGTGCAACGAAAAATCTTTACAAAAAACGCCGATTTTTTGCACAAATTCGCCCTTTTGTGCAATTTTTTCGCTCTATTTTTGAAAAAAGTCGCAAATTTTGCTTCCGAAAAAGGGTCGTTTTTCGATCAAAAACGACTGAGATATTTTTGAAAACGACTGGGAAATTTTTGAAAACGACTCGTTTTTGAA
>Ga0065709_1029912_pt1 | contig 10957 bp, 14 predicted proteins | sample Hoacrofraction14_2_FD_59096 | JGI IMG/M metagenome (GOLD analysis project Ga0065709, IMG submission 59096) | Hoatzin crop microbial communities from Cojedes, Venezuela, sample from fiber fraction 14 v1 | ecosystem: Host-associated > Birds > Digestive system > Esophagus > Crop | place: Venezuela... | reverse complement strand
AAAAATAATAGAGATATAAAGCATCTTTTTACTCTTGTATTCTTTGAAAACTTAATAAGTGGTTAGTATTTCAGATTGTTTTCTCTCCGTTTTTTTTAAGGAGAAAAAAGAAAATGACCGAAAAGATTACCACGTTATTTAAGGAGCAAAAGGATACAACGCAAGAGAGGATCCGGTGGATCAGTAAGAACTCTCTTGCGAGTGATGTACTCAAAGGATACGGCATAGAACTAGTCAAGGAAGACGAGGTCTACGTCCAGATAAAAAATCATCCTGGGTATTACGTTTCGAATTACGGAAATGTGTTCTCCAGTTACAAAGGGGCATTGAAGTGCCAGTACAATTCCAATGGCTACGGCAAGGTTATGTTTCAAGTGAAAGATAAACGCTATGCCGAAGGATACAGAACAGAGAAGTATTTTGTTCATCGGTTGGTGGCACAGGCGTTTTGTCCGAATTGTTGGGGGCTTCCGTTCTCCGAAATGCAAGTACATCACAAAGACCGAAATCGAAGGAATAACGATTATAGGAATCTGTTTTGGGTGCCTCAGAGTTATCACGGTAAGGTCGAGCAGATCGAGACGGCTGCCTTATTCCATGATGGAGTAGTTGAGCGTCTCTCGATTGAAAAACTTTATGAAAAGACGGGAATTCCTATGTCGAATCTGTTAGACTTAACAGAGAAAGACAGAAAAGGAAAATTCAAGAAGAAGCCGGTACAGGCCTTCTCATCCAGACGGGCAAATGCCTTTACAGTATGGGAGATAGAAGATTACCTTATTGGATTCCTGTTTAGGACAGAAAGGAGTCAAAAGTGAATATAAGTAATATGATGTCGGATAAACGGCAACAGAAACTGAACCAGAAGTTGGCTAAGACGAAGCACGAAGTAATAAAGCTTCAGTGGGAGAAGGCTCGATTGGAGCAGATTCTAGACGATGCCAAGCGAAAGGAGAACACTAAATAGTCCTTTCTGGGGGATATCCGGCAGCAGTTAGCAGCTGGGTATCCCTTTTTATTACTTTCGGCTATAATAATTAACAGGTGTTGGGTAATTATTTTTCAGAGGGGCAATCATGGGATTTTTCAAACGTAGAAACAAGCGAAAAGAAGAAGCAGCCAATAACGAATCGGCGGTATTAGCAGACGTAACGATTACCTACGAAGAAGACGATGAAGAAGAAGGCGAGTTATACTATCCGAAAGTTCTTTGCCCGGAGATCAACAGATATACGGTTGTTGGGACAAATCCGAAGACCAAGAGAAAGAATACGAAGACAGCCATTGTACTAGAGCCGGTATCCGTTTCTGTTCTGGAGAAGAAGACGGGATTAGTAGATATCGTTTCATACGAGAAAGAAACACCATATCCACCATCAGACAAACAGCTTGCCTATGCTGCGGACTTGCTTATTATGATTCCAGAAGGCAGCAACGGTTGGGAAGTCAGCGATATGATTACTAGCAGAACATCCGGCAGTGTCCAAAGACCAGTATCTCCGTATCTAGCCGTTAAGATGGCAGAAAAGGATATACGGGTATCGAGATACTGCGGAGAGAAGAGAGCCTTGAATCTGCTTTGGTATAGTATGGGATTAGAGGAGAGAGCGGTATTCTTCGTTTGTAGTATCTACGGAAGAAAGATTGGTCGGCAGCAGTACGATTTTGAGTCCTGGGATCAGTACGGTCGGCTGAAGGATTTGGCTATGCAGCTGTTGAAGAACGATTCCTTTGTCCGCTCTTTGGCTAAGGTCGAGTATAACGATATAAGTCTGTTTGAATCACCGAACAAGAGACGAGTCGCAGTTCAGTTAGCTTTAGAAAACGTATAAATACGTCTATTATTAAAAATCCCTTATTTTCTTGGACTATGCAGATGTTTCTGTGTATGAAAATATAGATTTAACACATTTCTGTTTCTCTTCTTCGGAAAATCCCTAACTTTCTGGGCATCTGCGGAATGGCTGCGTGCCGGATCCTGTTTCTGTTATGTGTCCGGCTACTCCGGCGGTATGAGACGAAATGCCTTGTTTTCTTGCTCTGTATGACGATTTGAGTACCGATTCGCTGTTATATCGGCTGTTACCGCTCTAATTCGCTTGTTTTCGGCTTTTTAAGTTGTTAGGCAGCAGTTTATCGATAAAGAAAAAAGACCCCTTTTCGAGGTCTTAATTCCAGTAATTATCGGTGTTTCTGACGATTCTATTTCTCTTGTACGGTTGTACGCTGGTCAGCTGCTCATCAGAATATTAATTAACAGGCCTGGTTAATTTCTGCCTTCTGCAAATCTTCCTCAAGCAGTTCTCTTTTGTACTTGTAATAAGTATTCCTTGAGATGTTAAGCGTTTCGATTACTTCGGCATCAGTCATGTTGCCTTCAAGTGCCCGTGCCATCTGGCGAATCTTTTTCTTCATCGCAACGGCTTTCTTCGTCTCATACTTTCTGCCGGAGACTCTGCCGATCTGTTTCTTTTTGTCATCCGGCAGCAGTTCATTGTTCCTCTGTGTTGCCTTCATGCCTTCGGAAATCCTAACGTGCAAGTCTTGAACTTCCTTCTCTGCCTGTGCGAAAGCTATCTGAATCTGCTTCTCTGCCAGTCTTGCGATGTAGGCAGCAACGTGCTGCATGATACCGTTAATCAGTTCGTCTGCGTCTTCATCGTTGGTTTTGATGCCTTCAGACATCTTTGTGTTCTGTAGTACAGACCGAAATGCTTCTGTGTTGATTGTCGGCTCTTTGAGGAAGACCAGATTGATTCCTTCATCGTATAACTTCATGTAGGTGTCGAATCCTTCTTCTGCGTCTCTGCTCATCCGGCTGACCGAATCGAATACTATCGTATCTCCTTCTTTCACAGTGCTGAGAAGTCGGTTGAACTGCGGACGTTCTATCTTCGTGCCAGTGAATTTCTCTCTGAAGATTTTGATCTTCCTGTCAGCTGCGTACTCCTCAAGGTTGCGGATCTGGCGGTCGAGCCTCTGCATATTTGTCGATACCCTTGCATATCCGTATAACATGACTTTTCCTCTCTTTGGTGTATTGAAATAAAGTTTACTTTTTTTTATACTCTCTGATTGCCTTATTCCGTGCCCAAGGCTTAATGATTTTGATACTTTTTGACACAAGCCTTATATTGCGACTATTTGGCTAAAAATGAAGGACACCCACGCCACATGAGATGCCCTTCGGCTGTTTGCGAACAAACAACTACGGTTGTACCGTATCATTTATCCTCTGGCGTTTCAAGTCCTATTCTTTCTGCTAACAGTTCTTTGATTAACGTGTTCAGCTTCGTACCGTGTTCTTCCAAGTAGTCCTTAATTGGCTGCTCCCAGACTTGCGGAAGTCTTACTGTCACTTTGTACTGCTTCTGATCCCATTCGTTGCGAGTGCGGTATTTTGATTTATAGTATCCGCTCTCTGTCTTTTTGTCCGGATCTGGTGCCCGTCCTGGCTTCTTCTTGTTGCTGTCCTCTGCCATATAATCACTCCTTTACATCCATGCTTCTACAGTTGCTCCGTTCCTCATCGTCATGTAGTAGATATTGCCGACTTCTTTGTCTATCGTCATGTCTGCAATGGCTGCCAAATCAATTGTAATCGTTGACTCGCCATCTGTCACTTTCATTCTGTCCTTGTCCACGGTCACTTCTTCGACTCTGTCAATTGCCGTCTGGCTGTCGATGTACTCCGCTCCGATGTAGATCATCACTGCTCCACCATTATCGGCTTTGCTATGAAACTCTGCTATCATCTGGTTTATCATCTCTTTGTATGTCATCGCTCTTCTCCTTCTATCTGTCTGCTCTGTATCGTTCTGGCTGCCGGAAAGGGGTTGCCCCCTCTCCTTGTCAGCTGATGTTGAATCTCATGTTGGAAGTTCTCCGGCTGAAGGCTTCGTAGAGGTCTGCGTGTACCTTCTTGAATTCGGTGCTTGCGAATCTCCGGCTGATTACTTCTCTGTAGATAATCTTGCCATCTTCGGTTGTCTCTTCTTCGATGCCGTTCTCGATGAGGTAATCGATGCATTCCTTCTTCAGTTCTTCAATCTGTGCCTTCAGTTCGGCTTCAAGTGCCATGTACTCTTTCAGTTCAGCGATTGTTTCGTTGATGCTTTCTTTCTTGTTGGTGTTGTTTGTTGTAGTCATTTGTTCTCTCCTTTTCTTGTGTGTGGCGTTTGCGTGTTGTTGTCTTTCTGTAATTATATTTTATACGGTGGCGAGTAATTTGTCAACACCTTTTTGAAAACTTTTTTAAAAAAAATTTTAGGGGCTGATTTTTTAGATCAACCCCAGATGTATCTATTAGTTGGTTAACACGAAAGCTTCGTTGCAATCCCCACAAACTATATTCACTGAAGGCTTTGTGCTTCGAACGATGGTTTTGCAGCACGGGCACTGCCATCTGAAGCTGTTGCCCTTTTTCACTGTCGGCTTCGGTGTGCTGTTGCCGTTGCCCGTCTTTGTACCGCCGATGTCGATTGTTACGAAAGACTGTCTGTAGATTAAGAAGTCTTCAAAGCCGTGTCTGATGCAGAAGTCTAATGTATCTTCAGACGGTGACGTTACCGACCAACCAATCACGGGGGCACAATCAATAATGAGATGGCAGACGTTTTCGGCTATGTCCTTGAACTTCTTATTATGGTATCTGCCACGGTTGGAACAATCAGCTATGCCGTTCTGAAGGTTGTAGAGATGGCAACACTCATGCATCATTGTAGCAACTACGTTTGTAATGTCTCTGCCGGATTCTGATGTTAAGTATTCAGCTGAAATGTTCAGTTCGTAGGAACTACCAGTTTCACTCTGCCATACTTTGGAAGTAGTCACCCAACCATAGGCTCTTGCTTTTGCTCCGCTCTGTACTGTTATTGTAGGAACTTCAAGAGCGTTATCGAAGTAGTCTTCGTTGATAGCTTTGAAAATCTTGTTCAGCATTGTAATGACTCTTTTGTAGTTGTTGTTCCGCTTTGCCATGTTCGTTTCTCCTTTCAATCTTTTTATGTGGCGTTTCGTTCGTCTCTTGAACTATCTTTATTATACGGTGGCGAGTAACTATTGTCAAGCACTTTTTTTAACTTCTTTGGTTAATTATTTTTTGTGGGGGTATTTAAAATCTCAGCCGTCCCTTTATTTTCTATATGTATGTATGCAAATTGATTCACACACGATGCCCCACATTAAAACCTTCGATTCTGTTTTTTGTATGAGTCCTGGGTAAAGTAGCTTGTCTCACGCAACACGATATTATATAACTATCTAATTATACAATTATACTGTTATAATTATATGTCTTTATATCATTATGTCATTATTCATAATTACAGTTTTACAATTATCGAATTATGTAGTAATATCGTTTTATAATTATCCATTTAGTCAGTTATACAACAACGAAAGGAGTACACGATGGCAGCAGTTGTCATTAGTTTGATGATTCAGAAAGGTGGTACTGGCAAGTCCGTAACCAGTTTGAATCTTGCAAGCGAATTAGCAGAACAAGGAAATAAGGTACTGCTCATAGACTTCGATTCACAGGGTACTTCTACGAAGCTGTCTGGTGTCGAATTTGACGAAGAAAAAACGATTATAAATGTTATAGCAGACATTGTAGAAGAAGATAAAGGCGATAAAAAAGATCCAATAGACCCCAATGACGTTATTTATCCGGCAGCCGGAGGATTTAGCGTACTTCCTTCAAGCCCAAGTCTTGCCAATCTGGAGAATAAAGAAGAAGTCAATTACTTTGTTATGAAGAATTTAATAAAGCCGTACAAGAGGAAATTCGATTACATAATCATCGATACTCCTCCGGCACTCGGAAACTGTTTGAAGATGGCAGCAGTTGCTTCTGACTATATCATCATTCCAGTTCTTGCTACGGCATCGAGCATTGAAGGCTTATACGATTTTGAACTTACTTTCTTAGACATAAAGAGATATCTGAACAAGAAGCTGCGGATCCTCGGTATTCTGCTCTGCCAATTCGATACCAGGACGAAATTTGCAAAGGTTGCCCAGCAAGTGTTTGAGGAAGAATCAGCACGGCTAAAAACTTCTGTCTTCGATACGAAGATTCGAAAGGGCGTTGCTGTCGAAGAGGCGTTAGCATTCAGAGAGCCGTTAAAGACATATGCACCAAAGAGTAAACCACGTTTAGACTATAAAGCATTTGCGGATGAAGTAGCAGAAAGGATCAGTAACAATGGCTAAGAGAGATATGTCAGATTTAGCACAGAAATTAACCAGAGACCCCCACGATGCTTCTAGGGCAGCAAAGTCAAAATCTAGGAAGGTTTCCGCTCCGGCAGAGAAGGTTTCAACAGAATCCCAAAAAGCCGAATCTGGCGAATCTGATGCGTCAGAAGGGACTTCTAAGAGGGGTAAAAAGTATCTTCGTTTAGACGTAGATAAATACCATGATTATTTGAAAATCATGGCTAGATATTCCGGCGTATCGGTAACTAAATATATTCAGCAGCTCATCGATGCAGACAAAGAGAAGAACGTGAAGAGATACGAAGAACTGAAGAAGTTCTATGAGGAGTTCGAAAAGAAGTTGGCAGCAGTTGAATGACGGAGAAGGGCAGTAATCAATACGGTTGCTGCTCTTTTTTGTTTGCCGGAGTCCTGGGCTTTTTAACATATTTTGGTTAATTAATGATGTTCGCTACGAGACCCACCATGGTCGCAATACGACCATCATTAACTAAAATAATATAAGTTAATTATATATATACTATATATCTAATCTATCTATCTTTCTAACCAAAAATTGAATGATTGAAGAGAAGTCAATTAGTCAATAAGTCAAAATCATGCTTGTAATATTTCAGTCACTGTGTTAGCTTATTTAGTAGATATCAAAGAAAGGAATACCCAAGATATGGATAATAAGCCAAATAAGGATATTCGAAAAAACTTTACTCTCCGTCTTCCAGTCGAACTTCATAGGCGGCTTAAGATTGCTTCTTTTGAAAACGATACAACCATGAATGAGTACATTATCAAGTTGATTGAGACGGCGTTAGATTTAGAGGAGAAAAAATCCGAGGATAAATAATGTCAAGACAGAGGTTTATAGATTCCTCTGGACAAAGACTATTTACTCTCGTTTATACCGACTTCCTAGAGAGTGAAGTTCTCACTGATCCGGCAGACAAGCTTGTGTTTATTTGTCTCAAACGATACGCAAATGCAGAAGGCAGCTGTTTTCCAAGTATTAGGACGTTATGTAAAATAACAGGATACGGACGGACAAGGGTTAAAGAGAGTCTTCAATCACTCAAAGATAAGGGTATTTTGGAAATCCGTGAACGTAAAAGAATGGATGGCAGCAAGACAAGTAACTTGTACCTTCTAAACGATAGACCGGAAATCTGGAATCCTACGGATGCAGCAGTGGATGAAGAGGAACTGACGGCAGAAGAACGAGAAGTAATTAGTCGGCTGATTGCCAGAGGATATAAAGTTAGCAAAAAAGAAGAAAGCCATGCTGTGACGGCAAATCTTCAGCAAGGCTCTCATTCAAATCTTAAAGCTAGAAAAAATAATAACAGACAAGGTGAAAGTAGTCAAGTTTATACGGTATCGTTTGTTCAAGAACTGTATGAGTACGAGATACTTTGCATAGACAATCCGCACGATATCAAGATGATAGATACCGTTATCGATCTTGTTGTTGATACGCTGAACAGCCAGAACAAAACTGTCCTGGGAGAGCCGATAGAGATAGCAAAGTCGAAGCTGCTTAAGCTGAATCGTTCGGAAGTTTGGTACAGTATCGTTAAGTTCTTAAACCATAAAGAGAAGATACGAAATCCGAAATCCTATATGCTTCGAATCTTGTTGAATGCTAAAACACAGATGATTTTAGATATTGAGAACAGTGTGAGAGCAGAAGAGTAGTCAAGATTGGCTGCTCTTCTTTTGTTAAGGGGGTATTAGAGTATGGCAAAGTGTGCGAAATGTGGCAAGAAGGGTTTGCTGGTCAAGGTAAATGAGAATGGCCTGTGCAAGGACTGCGAGATAGAACAGGCAAGGATAGAGGAGCAGATTCGCTTAGAAGAGGAGCGAAGGCGTCAGATTGAAGCGGAGCAGCAGTACAAGATAACGAAAGAAGATTTTGAGAAGCTGGGCAAGGGGATCGATTACATCACTTCGGATATTGCACCAGACGATATCAATATTATCATTACAACAGTTGAAGCAAAGATTGCTGCCTGTGATGAATTGGCGGTTTTGGCAGATTCGTTAGGTAAGAGAAAAAATCTGTCTGAAATCCTGAATGATACGATGGAGCCGGAAGAAGAGTATATTTCTTCGTTCATAAAATTCAAGGGATATCCAAGTAGCTTTAGTATCTACGGTAGTCCAAGAGAAGGAATTTCGCCTAGTCGTTTTGTTGGAGTAGTAAATGACAAGTTGGAAAGGTACAAGAAGGCATGGGGCAAACATGAATATAAACTGAAAAAGTATGTTGAGTTTTTAGACGTACTAGAGGGACTTCCAAGAGCGGAGATTAGTATCAAAGAAGACGCTGAAGAGAAGTCATTAGATACTTCTGTGTTGGTAGACAAGGTGAAATTTTCATCGGTCACGAAGTCAACAAATTACGAGAAAACAGGCTACTTTGTTTGTGTCGATACAGAGACTACGGGATTGAATACCACGGACTCTGAAATTATCGAGTTGGCAGCAGTTCGATATAAGGAATGGCAGCCAGTTGAAGTGTTTGAGACTTTGATTAAACCGTCTGGATCAATTCCAGAAGAAGCAAGCAAAGTAAATAATATCACTGATGATATGGTGGCTGATAAGCCGGAGTTCCGGCAGATCGTAGATAGCTTTGCTGAGTTTGTCGGAAATAGTCCTTTGGTAGGTCACAATCTCCTGTTCGATTTGAAGTTTCTGTATGCCCAGGGCTACGATTGTCTGGCTGAAAAGAGAAAGTATTTTGATACTCTCGACATAGCAAAGAAGACGTTGAAGAAGCAAAAGAATCCTTGGTCAGAAGCTGCGTACGATGTAGTGAATTACAAACTTACAACATTGTGTGACTTCTACGATATCCGTCCAGAAAGTGAAGGACACAGAGCTGCCGAAGACGCAATGGCAACAGCGGAATTATTCAAGCGTTTGGCTAATAGAAGAATTAATAAATAAGCGATAGAGGAGCGGTCAGAAATGGCTGCTCTTTTATTTTGCTGCCGGAAAAAATTTTCTTGCCAAAAAACAGAATATTTTGCCAGACTATATTGAATCAAATATAAAAATATGGTACTATAATAGTGAGGGGGAATATACTTTTTTAAGGCGGGATAATAATTAACCACGATGGTTATGCTTTGGAAAAGTTACCCTTGAATCACGGTTTATGGCGATTTAAAATAGACGGTGAGACTAAAGATAGACACAAAAAAAAGACATGCCTCTATGTCTTCTTTTTGTTCTAAATATAAAATTGCGACAGCAAAAGAATACTTAGACTAACTATTCACAATTTGAAAATAACACGGATTTTGATTTCTGTCAAATAGTGTTATTTCATAAGTTAAGTCTATATAAGTATCCTTTCTGCTGCCTGCAGGAAGGAGAGATATGAAATTAAGAAATTAAATAATCATATAGGTATCGATAAGTCGATCCTGTGCGGTTTTAGGCTGATTTCAATTGATGTCAATCGCTTGATGATGAGAAATTGTCGAGACGATAAAAGATATCACACGGAATTAGTTTTTAATAATGATAGTCCAATTGAACTGCCGGATGGCAAGAGAATCGGACGGCTTATTATCAAAGATCCGCACATGGGTAAACTATCGATCACCTTCAGACAAAATAATCTCGATTCGTTCGAAAACTACATCTGCGATTCTAAGCTGGAACTTCTTGCTTTCAGCGAGGACGTAAATGAATATAACTTGAGTGTCGGTCAGTACTTTGACCGTATTCAAGAAGTTTTCGAATATCTGAAGAAAGATTATGGCGTCGAAGCGGATTATGAATCCGTTCGTATAAAACGGCTTGAGATAAATGCAAATATTTATCTAGAAGAGCCGTATCAAAATTATGAAAAAGCTATCATGCTGCTTATTCGTAATATTTCTCCGAAGAAGTTTGGAAAATGCAAAGGAAACGATTCTGTCAAGTACGCAACTTGGCATGAGTCTTCGATTGCTCACCAGACAGATCGGTTAGAAACAGTTGTTGTAAAGAATAGTTCTTTGGAATTAAAGATTTACAACAAAGGTAAGCAGCTTGTTGATACTGGCAGATACGAAGAACTGCCGGAGAAGGATATCATGCGTATCGAATATACGCTGAAGGATTCCAGGCTCCTAACAAAGGACTTCAAATCTGCGTTGGCATTTGATTTAACAGATGCTGGTATCAATCAGCTTTTCAAGCGTTATTGGCGTGCCCATATTGAGACAAGATATTATCAGTGGAAGAGTCAAAATCTAAAAGACTTAGAAACTGTTATATCTCGACAAAAAGCCAATAACCCTCGTTGGGTGAAGAACTTTCTTCTTGAAACGAGAGAATTTGAAGCCCAGAATGGTATGCCGTTGCTATTTGATATCTCCGATGTTTACACAGTACTGAAAAGAATTGAACCGAAGTCCGGCAGAAACGCTGCACAGAAGTTCAAAAGATTCAAGGCTCAGTGTAAATATGAGACCGACAGAATCGGCAATACCAAACGAATACAAGAGATTTTCGATAAAGTTAATCGCCTGTGATTCGAAAAAACTGAATAAAAAAGTGCGTACCTTTAGAGGTCTGTCTTACGGCAGAAGGTACGCACGTTTCCGAGATAGTAAAAACGCAAGAAAACCCAGTGTTTAAGCGGTTTTCACAAATTGCGGAATTAGCAAATCGGAGAGAAATCAGTTTGGAAAATCACTTATTAACTTTAGAGAAAAATAATAGAGATATAAAGCATCTTTTT
>Ga0065709_1006420_pt1 | contig 10960 bp, 6 predicted proteins | sample Hoacrofraction14_2_FD_59096 | JGI IMG/M metagenome (GOLD analysis project Ga0065709, IMG submission 59096) | Hoatzin crop microbial communities from Cojedes, Venezuela, sample from fiber fraction 14 v1 | ecosystem: Host-associated > Birds > Digestive system > Esophagus > Crop | place: Venezuela... | reverse complement strand
TTCTTCGTGAGAAGGCTTGTCGCTTCGGCACTGCGGTTGCCGTCATTGTTAAACTGCGTCGTACCCGCGGCAATCGCATCCGCCGTGCCCATGTAGGTCGAAGCGTCCTTGGACGAGTCCGTCATGTTAATGCCGGTAAAGCCCCACTCCTCGCGGAGCACGTTCGTCATGGTCGCCTCATCACTCGCCGTCGGGATGCAGCCAATCCGGTTGTACGCCGTCATGGTGCCCATGCCATGGTCCTTTTGCAGGCCGCCTTCAAAGCCCTTCAGACACACCTCGCGGTAGGTCTGCTCGGTCATGAAGGTCGCAACACCGTGCCGGTTCGTCTCCTGATCGTTGCCGCAGAAGTGCTTGAACGTCCCGACCAGGCCTCTTTCGGCCATGGCCTTGGTCTGCACCTCGCCGCAGAGGTAGGACATCATGGAATCTTCCGAATAGTACTCAAAGTTACGGCCGGAATACGGCGTCCGGTGGATGTTGCCGCCGGGTGCGTAAATCTGTCTGAAGCCAATCCAGTAGCTTTCCTCGGCAAAGAACTTGCCGCGCTCCTCCAGGATTTCCTTGCTGAAGGAAGAAGAGGCGATCATCTCGGCATTGAACAGCACACCACTCTGGTGGCCGTCCGGGCCGTCACCGCCCGCATAAGCCGGGAAGCCCACGGAAGCGATTGCATCCATGGCCATCTTGTCACCGACAATCTGCGTGAGCTCGGTCACCGCCAGCTGGTCGATGAAGGAATTCCAGGTCTCGTCATCGTCAAACGGCACGTCCTTCATGTCAATGAACGACAGGCCGTTATCCTGTTTATAAAGGAAACTGCTCACATCGGGGGCATCAGCCGGGGTCTCGTACTGGAAGTTCTCCATGAGATCCTGAATCTCGTCCGTCGCCGTCAGGCTCTCGACCGTGTCCGGGAAGGTGTTCCAGTCGGCGCGGGTCAGGTACGTGACCGCTCCGTCGATGAAGTAATTGATATCGCGGTCCTCGAACAGGTTGGAAACCACGACGCCCGTGTACGGCGAAACCGCCCAGGTCGTGTTATCCTGCTCGGACAGGGTCTCCTTGTGTGCCTTCGCGGCGTCACCGGAAACCTCGTTTCCCTCGGCATCGGTCATGCCGGTCGCACCCTTGGCCGCCAGCACGTTGTTCAGCGCGTCATGCGCGCCGTTGCCGATCGCGAAGTAGTAGTCGCCCTCGTCAAAGACGTAGCAGCCCATCTTCGAGGTGTCCGCCCCGTTCACGGCCTCCTCGTCGTAAGCGGCAAACAGGTAATCAGAGAAGCTAAGCGTCACGGTCTCGGTCTCGCCGGCCGCGAGTGCGCTCGTCTTTTCAAAATCCACGAGCTGGATGGCACTCTTTTCGGTCTGGCCCTCGGCCCACGGAAGCTGCACGTAAAGCTGCACGGCATCCTTCGAGGTACCGTCGAAGCCGCCATTGTTTGTAACCTTCACGACCGCCTCGACCGTGTGGGTCTCGCGGTCCCAGGTCACGCTCTGAAGCTCCTGCGTGAAGTCGGCATAACTTCCTCCCTCGCCGAAGCCGTAAACCATTTCATCCGCATAATTCCAGCCCGCCTCGGAGGCATAAGCCCCTTTGGCGCTGTCCGCGTTATAAAGGCCCAGCACCTGGTCCTGATAGCGGGTTTCGTAGTACTTGTAGCCCACGTAGATCCCCTCGGCGTAGACCAGATACTTATTCTTGTACAGGCCGGTCAGATTGCTGAAGGTAAAGTCGCCGGCGTTCTGCATGGCCGCCGAAGACAGGGAATCCGTCGCATAGGTAATCACGTTGCGGCCGGAAACGTCGGACTGGCCGGTCAGCACCTTGGCCACGCCGGTCATTCCTTCGCCGCCCGGATAGCCAATCCAGAGGATCGCGTCCACGCCGTACTCCGGCAGGTCTCCAAGCTCCATGGCATAACCGGAGTTCAGCACGACCACAATCTTTTTGAACTTGCCGGAATCCTTAATGAGGTTCAGGGTGTCGATCTCCTCCTGATGGAGCGAAAGCTCGGCCACCCCCTCGGGGCCTTCCTCCCAGTCACCCTGCAGGCCGTGGTTGAGGTCGCCCTCCTCGCCGCCGTAGCGGGACATCACATAAATCGCGACGTCGTTGTAATCACTGGCATAGGAGCTTTCCGTCCCGGCGTAAGCGGAGACGTCAATCTCGCCGATTAAACCGGTTTTGGTGCGCGTGCCGCCGGCGTTCTGAATGGCGGTGTACACCGTTTCGTTCACTCTCACGCCCTCGGCCACGAGCGCCTCATACAGATTGATGCCGGTATTCGACGGGCCGCCGGAACCGCCGTGATACACGGGCGTGGCGGCAGCGTAGCCGAAAAGCGTGACAGCGTCACCGGTGGAAAAAGGAAGGGCGTCGTTTTCGTTACGAAGCAGGACGCTGCCCTCCTCCTGAGTCCTGATAATATGTTCGCTCAGCGCGGCTCGCATGTCCTCCATGGAGTCATAATCGGAGGCGTAATAGTTGGTGTCGTCCGTGACGGCCGTGGTTGGCGGAAGCGTCCCCATGAACAGGTTGACGTCGCCCTCGCGGTCGAAGGCCAGCTTCGAACCGAAGCTCGTCAGGCACAGCACCAGAATGAGCAGCGCAGCGAGGCCTCGAAACAGATTACTCTTTTTCATATTTCTCCCCTTGCCTGGTCTGTTTGTGCCGTCCTTTTACTCTCCAAGGGTAATGAAGTCCATGCTCGCGGTCTTCTGGTTGACCTGCACCGTCATCTCGGCGAACGCCTCGCTCTCGAGATACTGCGCGGCTGTCCAGGGCTCCGCGTTTTCGTCAATGATCGCCGCGCCGGTGTTCGGATCCACGCCGGTGGCCGGAATGACAGCCTTGCCCGCGGCATCGGTCCAGTTGTCGGTGTCCAGCCAGTAGGTCTGATCATAGGACTTCACGATGCGGGTCGGAGCTGCCAGCGTCACATCCAGCAGGTCCTCATCCAGATCGTTCACTGCACTGGTGTAAGTACCATAATATTTGGTAATGTAATTCGTGCGCTCATTACCCTTGGCATCGTTGGTGCTTTCGGCCAGCTCCAGAGCGGAGAAAGTCGAGCTGGAGACCAGCAGCACGTAGGTGCCGTCGTCCAGAAGGGTCAGCTCCTGCTGATCAAAGCTCGTCAGGTAGTAGTTGTAGGTCGGACGCATGTTGTTGTAAGAAAGCTGTGCCGGTGACAGATAAATACCGGAGGTCTTTCCGGCGGACTGGGCCGAGGATCCGGAGCAGCCGGTCAGGGCCAGAACCATCATCGCAGCAAGAAGCAGGGTCATGAACTTTTTCATTTTGATTCTCCTTTGTTTTTTCGGGGACGCAACCCGCATTGTTCAACGCGTGTACGCGTTGCGACGCGCGTTGCGCTTGTGCGTTGCGCTTTGGCGCGGGCACTTCCTCTCATTTTTCTGAGCGCATTATTCCTTATTTAAGGTTCGGCTTCAATTCATCCCGCACAGCCTCCCCCTTCTGTCGCACAACCTCAAAAACTGTACGTCTGTGTTCCCTCTTCCAGGGCAATCTCGCTTCCGTCCGGGAGGACCAGCGTTCCGCCGGAAACCGCGGTGACGGTCAGGGTGTCCCCAGCCTTTTCCACGACGATGTCGCCCCGCACGGTGTGCACGGTCGCCTGGTAGCTTTCGAGGCCTTCGTACGGCTTAATCTGATAGGTTTCAAACCCGGCCGAGGTCGGCTGTACGCCGGCCACGTACTTACTCAGGATGTAGCACGGGGCGGCTGCCCAGCCGTGGTTGATGGTTCCATCGCTCTCCCAGTAATACTCCCAGAGGGTGTCGTACTCGTCCTTCAGCATGAGGCTGTAACGGCTCTTCATGCGGGAAATCGCAAGGTCCACGCGCCCCATCGCGCAAGCCGCCTCCAGAATAAACTTCTCGCAGAACGGACTCGCCTCTTCCGTCGTCTCAATGACCGTCGCAATCAGGTCGTAGTACGTCTCATCCGCGAGGCCGGACAGCGCCAGCAACGCGTTTGCTCGCTCGTCAATGTTGTTCGAGTCCTCGCTCTTAAACCCGAAGGGCGTGTAATAGGCTTCGACGTAGTGCTCCTTCATGCTGCTCATCCGCTCGGTGAAGAAGTCTCTCTCCTCGTCGGTGATGATGCCCAGTTCCTCGCCCAGCTCATTCGTGAGTCGCAGTGCATAATAGTAGAAGCCCGTCTGCAAGAGATTGGCGTCAATCTTCTCGCCCCAGTCGTTCCATCCCCAGGAGCCGGAGCGGTACACCGGCAGGCCGTCCGCCATCTCAAAAAGCTTCAGATAATTCACGCTCGTCTCGTAGTAAGCGGTCATGGTTTCCACGTCGCCCGAGAACTGCCAGTAATGGTAGGCCGCCGTCAAAAACGCCAGCGACTGATTCGGGATTTCCTGCGGCTTCACCGACGGAGCCCGGCTCACAATCGCGCCGTCCGTCTTCGTCCAGCCCACACAAGCCAGAATGGCCTTCTTCGTCATGTCAAGTGCCCCTTCATCAAAGGCGTAGAGGGCTGCATCGATTTCATTTGCCGCGTCGCCCATGTACGGGCCGCGCTCACGTTCCGGGCAGTCCATGAAGGTGTCCCGCATGCAGATCAGTACCGTGTTCTGCGCCTCCAGCCACAGCTGATCGAGGTCCGAGTCTGCAGAGGTGAAAGCCTGCGTACGCTCGGCCGCCGCCTGCGAAACCCGGTAGCCAAGGAAGTTAAACGTCACCCCGGCCGGTGCCTCGATGTACAGCACGTTGCCGCTGCGCCACGGATAGTTCTCGTAGGACTGCTCGCCCTCGGCCGTGATGTAGGTATCCTTAAAGGTGTAGAGCATGCTGTCCTCGTAGGTATAAGTATCGGTATATACCGTCAGTGTCTTCCCTGCCGGGGCCGTCACTTCGAAATAGAAGGTAAACTGAAGGTTCGTCGGGAAGGGAAGCTCGAGAATCGTGTCCTCCGCGAGCTCCTTGCCCACATAATCCGCTGCATTCTCAAAGCTCACAATCTCCCCGAAAACAATTGGGGCCGTCATGGCCTTGTACAGGTCCCCGAACGGCAGGTCGCCCGGCTTCGCGATGAGTGTCGCCTGCTCCCAGGCGGAATCGTCATAGTCCGCATCCATAAAGGAGCCAATGTCGTCCGCCGCCATGTAAAAGACGTTGTGTTCCGCCAACATAGAGGTCTGAGAGTAATTCACGTAATCCGCGCCGGCCGTGAGGCGGTTCTTGTAAGCGTTGTGGCGGCACACCTTCCAGGTGCTGTCCGTCGCCACCGTCTCGCCGTCCACCTGCGCCTCGAAAAGGAAGCCCGCCTGATTCACCTCACCCAGCTCCTCGTCCTCCATCACAGGCACGATGGAACCGTCACCGCTGCGGCCGTTGAAGGCCACGAGCACGGCCAGTGTGTTCTCGCCCGCCTGCAGATGCAGCGTAATCTCGTCATAGTAGCTGTCATACGGTGTGGGGCCGCGCTTAAGTGAGCCATCCAGCACAATCAGCTCCCCGTTCAGCCAGAGGGTGTACTTGTCCACCGCGCTGACGGAGGCGGTGATGTCCTGCTCACTTGCGGAGCTAATGACCTTTCGGAAGGCGACATAGCTGTCATCCGAGCAGCCCTTCGTCCAGATCCAGTTCGCGGTCCAGTCCGTTTTCTTGTAGCTATCCAGTGCCTCCACATACAGAAGGTCGGACTTGTCCGGCGTTCCGCGGTCCGGCACGGTTTGCGCCTCGGCGGATGCGTCGGTGGTATCCGTTTTGCCGGCCTCGCCGCCGGCCTCACCGATATCCTCGCCGGCGCTGTCCGCGCTTGTGCTGGCATTGGTCTGTCCCTCCGACTGCCCATTCCCGCAGCCTGCAAGGCAGGAAAACATCAGGCAAAATACCAGCGCGGCACAAAAGAAGCGCGTCAGCATAGGCACTGCTTTTTTCACAGTCTTCATTCGTTTTTCCATGCTATTTCTCTCCTTTATCACAATCAAAAACAGAACCGCGCGGGCGACCGTCACCCACGCGGTTTAACCTTGCCTTATTCATAAATGAAGTTTCTTAAGAGGACAACGCATCCCTCACAACTTAAGCCTCCGACCGCGCAACTTCCGCCTGACAGCTTTTCAGCTTATCCAGCGGAAAGCGGATGGCCAGGAAGAACATGTCCTCCTGCGGCTGCAGCTCGACTTCACCACCATACTGTTTCACAATATAGCGGATGCTGCGAATCCCGTATCCGTGCCGGGAGGCGTCCTGCTTCGTCGTTTCCACGGTCCCCTCCAACAGGTTCAGGTTCCCGTTGTAATAGTTGGATTCTTCAATCCGAATCTTGTTGTCCGCCTGCCGGATGATTAACGAAATCACCTTTTTATCCGGATCCTCGAGCTTGCTGACCGCCTCCATCGCGTTATCGATGATGTTGCCGAAAACGGAGTAAATCTGGACCGGTGTAAGGAAGTCCAGACTGCTGCCGTCCGCCATGCAGGAAAACGTGATGCCGAGCTTCTTGCAGGTCATGGCCTTTTCGCACAGCACCACATCCAGCACCTCGTTGCCGGTCCGAATCGTGCTGTCATAAAACTCAATCGCCTCGCTCAGGGACTCCGTTTCCTCGGCATCCAGCTTGCCTTCGATGCGCCCCAGAATCTTCTTTAAATCATGGCATTTCATGTTAATCACGTCCATGTTCGCCTTGACGTTTTCAAACTGACGTTTCTCCTGATGCATGATCTGCTCCATGATGAGGAGTTGCTGCTCGCTCTCGTTTTCGCTCAGAATTCGGTTGGCCGCGAACAGCACAATCAAGCCGAAAATCACGACATAGATTTTCGTGATGATGCTCAGGTGCATGCTTTCTCCCTCAAAGGTGCGGGAAATGCAAATCAAAATCGTCACCATGCCAATCACGAGCGCGGTCATACTGGCAATTCTGCGTGCCGTCTTTTTACTGCTGGTAAGCTTCTTATCCCGGGCGAAAATCCGTGCCAGCAGGAAAATGAGAAAAATCTGAAGCGCATAAAACAGCAGCAGTTCCCAGAATTTAATGTCGCTGCCCAGATGATTGAAAAAGGAGGGCGTTGCACGATCATTGATGCCCAGCAGGTTCTGAATCAGGCTCGGCAGCTTGGAGGCCGTCTGATAGGCCGCAACACCTGAGCAGAAGGTCAGCAGCAGTTCCGAGGCCGACTCATCGTAGCAAAACAGCAGAAACAGAAGGTTCATGCTGTTGATGATGCTGTAGCAAATCACCCGGACCAGGAGCGAGTGTGCATCCGTGTTCCACACGGCCATCAGAATGCACATCGCCACGCACACAACCGTCGCCAGAATGATCCGTCCCCACCAGTACCGACGACGGTTTAACCGCTTCGTAAACAGGGCGATGGAAAGCTGACAAAGCAGGAAGGTCGTCGTCAGGGAATAGGCTTCGAAATTATATTTTGCGGCCAGAAAGAAGAAAATATTAATCATACTTTCTCGCCTCCTGATATTTCAGAAAGGCCTCCAGAAAGGCCTTGCGTTTCGGCTGGGAAATCTGAAGCCGCTCTCCGTCCACCGTCACCGTATAATCCTCCACACGCTCCACATGGCTCAGGTTGACCAACAGGTAATTGTTGCACCTGACAAATTCATGCTTGTCCAGCTTCTCTTCGACGCTCTTCATGGTCAGATACTGTTGGAACTTCTTGCCATCCACATGAAAAATACAGTAATGCCCGCTCACCTCGACATAGGAAATCTGCGACGGCTGCAGGCGGATGTATCCCTCCTTGGTGTGAATGAGCAGGTTATCCTCCCGCTCGGCCGGCAGCTTCGTAAGCGCCCGCGCAAACTTCAAGGCAAATTCCGGGTAAGACACCGGCTTCACGATAAAATCCGTCGCCTCGACTTCGTATCCCTGGACAGCGTACTGCCGCATGCTCGTAATGAAAATGAGCAGCACCTTGCTGTCCTTCTCGCGCAGCGCCCGACTCGCGTCCATGCCGTTCATCATGGGCATCATGATGTCCATGAACACCAGATCATACTCCGCCGTATAGTGGTCGAGAAAGCTCACCGCATTCGAAAAAACGCTTATGCTCACGCTTACTTTTTTCTCTTCTGCGTACCGCCGAATGTGTCCCTCCAGCGCCTCACGCTGCGCCTGCTCGTCCTCCACAATCGCAATCCGAATCGCCATGATCAATCCTCCCCGAAAAACTCCTCTTGAAGGTAACTCTTTAAGAGGAAAAAAACTCATCTCAAAGGCTCCCCCTTTGAGATGAGTTTAGTCGTCCGGACCCGGTTTTGTATTTCAATATTCTTTGATGGATTATATTTTTATAACATCCTATGGCTTAAAACAAATACACATAAATCCCGATCCACTGGCAAATCGCACCGAACAGCACAAAGAAATGCCAGATAAAATGTGAACCTTTAAGATGCATCATGAACGGAATGATGCCCAGCGTATAGATGATGCCCCCACCCAGTGTGTACCAGAACAGCGGCAGGCACTCCCGCACCATGTCCGGCAGGAACATAATGGCGCTCCAGCCCAGCAGCAGATACAGCGTCATGTGAATCCATTTGAAGGCCGCCGGCCCGAACACCGCCACGACCGTGATGCCCGCCACGATGGCGACCCACTGCAGAATGCAAAGCACGATGCCCAGCGTGTTGCCCCAGAAAATCAGAAAAATAGGCGTAAACGTACCGCCGATCAGCAGATAAATCGAAGAGTAATCAAACCGCCGGAACACCCGCTTCACCTTGCTGCCCCAGCGGAACGAATGGTACAGACAGCTCATCGTAAACAGCAGCACCAGACACGTCCCATACACAATGGCACTCACCATCTTGGCCGGTGTGTCCGCTTTGGCAATCATAAGGGTCATGGCCGCGACGCCCAGCAGCGCCCCCACGCCATGCGTTACCGCATTCCCCACCTCTTCCAGCGTGGACCGCTTGGGCGGCGTGTTCTTCTCGTAAATTTCCTCTTTCCAAGCGTCATGCTTTTGCTTTCGTTCTTCCTTTTTCTTAGCCTGCATCTCCGCCTTTAATGCCAGTTCCTGATCTCTTTTATTTAACACAGCCTCCATGGTCAACCTCCTTAAGTATCTTTATGATTATCGTTCTGATCGTCGCTTTGATTGTCGCTTTGATCGTCGTTTTGATCGTCGCTTTGATCGTCGCTTTGATCGTCGCTTTGATTGCCGCTTTGATCGTCCCTTTGATCGTCGCTATGATTGCCGTTCAGATAACCTGTTTGATGCTTGTCTTATTTTTCGCATCATCTAGTTTTAATTTCATATCATCTAATATTCATTATCAGATGATACGAAAAGTATACCCCTCTTGCTCACAAAAAGCAAGAGGGGTTCTCAAATTTTTGATTTACTTTTTCAAAGCAGCCGGAAAGCCGCTATAAGCCGCATCAGTTCCACCCTGCGCCCGCTTTCAGCCTCATCTCAGACCATCTCTTCCGGCCGAATCACTTCATCAAACCGCTCCGCCGTAAGGAAGCCCAGCTTCACGCACGCCTCCTTCAGGGAGATATTCTCCTCAAACGCCAGATGCGCCGTCTTGGCGGCGTTTTCATAGCCGATATAGGGGTTGAGCGCGGTGACGAGCATGAGCGAGTTATGCAGGTTATCATGCATCTTCTGCCTGTTCGCCTTGATTCCGACCGCACAATTATCGTTAAACGAAATCATGGACTCCGAAAGCAGCCGCACCGACTGAAGGAAGTTGTACGCAATCACCGGCATGAACACATTCAGTTCAAAATTGCCCTGCGACGCCGCGACCGTAATTGCCGTATCATTGCCCATGACCTGCACCGCCACCATGGTCACCTGCTCGCACTGCGTCGGATTCACCTTGCCCGGCATGATGGACGAACCCGGCTCATTCGCCGGAATCGTAATCTCGCCAATGCCGACCCGTGGCCCGGAGGCGAGCCACCGGACATCGTTTGCGATCTTCATCATGTCCGCCGCGAGCGCCTTGACCGCCGCGTGGGCAAAGACGATCTCGTCCTTGCTGGTGAGCGCGTGGAACTTGTTCGGCGCCGTCTCAAAATGCGTACCCGTCAGCGCCGACACCTTCTCGGCCGCGAGCTTGTCGAAGCCCTTCGGAGCGTTCAACCCCGTGCCGACTGCCGTGCCGCCCAGCGCCAGCTGCCGAAGCGTCGGAAGGGCACTCTCAATCAGCTCTTTATCTCGCTCCAGCGAGCTCCGCCAGCCGCTGATTTCCTGCGAAAAGCTGACCGGCACCGCATCCTGAAGGTGCGTCCGTCCGGACTTGACAATTCCTTCGTTCTCCTCTTCCAAACGCTTAAAGGTTGCCACCAGCGTATCAATGGCCGGCAGCAGCTTCTCCTCCAGCGAAAGCACCGCCGCTATGTGCATGGCCGTCGGGAACGTATCATTCGACGACTGGCTCATGTTGATATCATCATTCGGGTGAAGGCGAAGGGGCTCTGCCGCCTCGCTGCGTTCCGCTAAAATCTGTGAAGCCCGGTTCGCAATCACTTCATTCGTGTTCATGTTCGACTGCGTGCCGGAACCGGTCTGCCAGACGACCAAAGGAAAGTGTTCATTCAACTTGCCTGAAATCACCTCATCACAAGCCTGCTCGATAGCCGCCAGTTTCTCGGCCGTCATCTTCTCCGGCTTCAGCTCATGGTTCGCCTGCGCCGCAGCCTTCTTAAGATACCCAAAAGCCCGCGTAATCTCCCGCGGCATCGTCTCAATTCCGACGCCAATCTTGAAATTCTCGTGGCTCCGCTGCGTCTGCGCGCCCCAAAGCGCGTCCACCGGCACTTTCATTTCGCCCATTGAATCATGTTCAATACGGTATTTCACTTTACACTCTCCTTTCATAACTCCTCATCATATCATGCCCGGCCACCGCCCCCCGGCCCGGTCACGTAAAAACACTCTTTTTCAAGCACTTTCCGCCAACGGCAAGACAGCAGTCGCTGCTCGACCCCGGCC